>Ga0307514_10002472_pt1 | contig 19160 bp, 23 predicted proteins | sample 16_EM_MG_FD_203088 | JGI IMG/M metagenome (GOLD analysis project Ga0307514, IMG submission 203088) | Populus trichocarpa ectomycorrhiza microbial communities from riparian zone in the Pacific Northwest, United States - 16_EM | ecosystem: Host-associated > Plants > Roots > Unclassified | place... | reverse complement strand
AGGATGACGGGGTCGCGATGGTGATTTCACTCTTTTATCCCGGTAGAGTGCGTGGTGTCGGACATGGCATATCGTGGATGCTGGATATCGGAGGTAGGGGCGAGCGCTAGGGGTAGGGTTCGTGACAGTATAAACATATGACTATCGATCACTCTATGACCCTCAAATAGAGTCTCCTATGATATTCAGTCCAATCACTTCCTCTCCCGCCAGCCTCCATCCTCTATAGGGCCCCGGGTCTTCTCCTACCCTCTCTTTGGCCCTTGGGCAAAATGTCTCTCATAGGTGGCATGTCCCATCTCATCTTCGATGCAGGGAGGCTCCAAGAAGATGTGCTGGCAAGCAACCCGGAGAATTAACCCGGGTAAGTAGTGCCCAAGGAGGGCCATAATTCGCCTCAAGCTCTGATACCATTTCAAACCCCACTACCTCCTTTCTGAACCTTCCCTACTCCTTCCCTCCACTTGTCTCATGAATATCCAACCCCAGCTTTCCCGCAACTTCAGTCAACCTCCCTATCCATCTTCTCAACACCGGATGACTCTGCACCACCAAATCCAAATCCATCACTCCTGCACCCTCGCTCCCTTGTGCCCTCTGCTCTCCCTCCCAACTCAACACAGCCCACTTCCACCTCCCCTCCTCATCAATCCACTCCCTCCCCAACAACTTCTCCATAACGATCTCCCTCTCCAACTCCCTCACCAATCCCTTCACCTCCTTAACCATCTCCCCATCCCCAACGGCATATACCAGCCCCTCTGCCACACCCTGAACCCAACCTGCAACTAACCCCATCTTCCCTCCAAATTCATACCCATGATCAAACCCAGCTTGAATGAATTGACCTTTAGAAATGGAGATTGCAGCACGATAGCCTTCAGTTGCATGAGTGGATTGGAGCTTGATGAGATCTTGGTTGTAGAGGGCTGATGGGCCGAGAGTGGGTGAGGAGGGGGTGGGGGTGGAGTCGAAGATGTCGTTGTTGAGGAAGACGAGGGGAGATCCTGGTGGGGATGGGAAGGGAGCGGGGAAGGTGATGTGGGTTTCAGCGATTGCTGCTGTCATGGTGAATCTATACTGGCCTGTTTGTGGTATCTTTGTTCTAAGAGTTTGCGGTGCTGAGTTTGATGAGGCGTTTAAGATATCAGCAGGGCCACATACATCGGGGTGGATGATGAAAGGTCTCTTTTCTGCCAAGCAGCGTGACAGTATGGACTCTGTACTTCATGTTCCACATTAACTTTGCGCATTGTGAATGGCTTGGCAGGCCGATGAATCCAGGCTGCTAGCTCCTTTCCTTCACCACCCAGAAGCGAATCATATACCACACTACCACAACCACCCCCCAACACACCAACTCGACATTCCCATCAGTGTAGAAACACGGTCCGGTTGTTTACATTTGCTTCGCTCAAAACATCGAAGTAAACAACTTTCTAGGACGACACAACCGCTCAGCCCTGTGGGTCGCGGCTCTCAGCAAGAACCTTGTTTCTCGTTGACAGTTACCGTATCCCTCTTCGTTGTCTTGTGTGAACGAAACGGAGGATTCAAAAATAGAGACTGACACAAGATCAGAGGGGAAGAGAGATCCACTTTCTGTTGTACTTTGTACTGGTGTTTGAGCGGAGGGTCCTATAACGAGAAGTGAAAGAGACTGTTTCTTCGTGGTGTTCCTGTGGACGAGAGAAGGAGTCGTTAAGCGAGAAAAGAGAAAAGTTCTATCTTCACCAATACCCTCCCGGCAGTGTACGTATCACCACCACACCCTGTATTGAGCTCGCAGTCGGGACACGGGGAACTCTCATACTGATATACGCGGTTTTGGTATTCTCCAACCTCAAATATCTCTCTTGCATTCTTTTATTATTCTTTTTTTTTTTCCTTCCTTCATTAGTTTACGCGTCATTTTTCATTTTTCTTTGTGATTTGATGCTCCATGTGAGGATTCCGGGAATGCTGATTTCGAGTGCGAGTTCTACAGAACTTCTGTATCTTGTATACAGCGCTGAAGAAAGAAGAAAGTGACTGAGACAAACAAGAATTTTTCGTGTTCACAGTTGAGCAGCTCATTCCTACTCGGTTACATTCTATTCTGTGAAGAATCCAATCCACCAAGGAACGCTTCATCTTCAGTCTTTAAGCAATGGCCGACGATGATAACTTCGATATCGACATTTATGGAGAGATTGATAACGACCCCCCTGTACCGACTTCCAACTCTTACAGTAGCAACACCACGATTGTTAAGAAGGAAGACGATGAGCTCCTTTTAGATGATGATGACACTGGGCTCACGGATTCTAAACCATTGAAAGAAGAGCCTGTTTCAGAAGATACAAACATGGGTGCTGCCGCAGATAATGGTGATAACTCTGCTCCCAATAAGGAGGCGAGAAATGAGGCATCATCCCCCACTCAAACACGTAAGAAGGTACCAAACAAAAGGAAATATCCGGATGACAGGCCGATCGAAACTGGTGCTACCACTGCCCTCTACGTCGCAGATCTACACTGGTGGTCTACTGATGATGACATTCGCGGCTGGGTGAATGCATGTGAATGCGAGGATGAGCTGAAGGATATAACTTTCAGTGAACATAAGGTCAACGGGAAATCCAAAGGGTATGTTCTCACTATGTTATCTAATTGTATATTAACTGTCAGAAACTCACCATGTCTAAAAAACAAATAGGGCTGTGTTCATCGAATTTACTTCACAACAAGCTGCAACAGCAGTCAAGAAGTACATAGAGTCTTTCAGCTCCCAGCCTGCTTTTATGGCTAAACGCCACCAAGTCAACTTTACTTCACCTCACACCAACCCATTCAGAACTCTGCCCAAAGATGCCCCTACTCGCAATAAGGAGGCGGCTGGGCGTAGTCGTGACACGCCCATGGTAGAACGCAGCCAGTCTCATTCCAGTGGTCCATCAAACATGCCTCCAGTTAACATGGGTATGAACAACATGGGTGGAGGCCCCATGAACATGAACACTGGTGCTGTTGGCCCTCCAATGAATAACGCATTCAGAGGCAACAGAGGAGGTTTTGGGGCTGGGCCTGGACGTGGTGGAGGTATGGGAGCAGGCTTCATGGGTAACCGTGGTCCCACCGGCCCTCCAATGGGAGGTCCCCAGGGATCTCCCCAAGCTGCTTTCCAGCAGCCTATGGGTTTCGGCGGCCCTAACATGCAGATGCCTCAATTCGGTGGAGCAAGCTTCCAGGGTAATGCCAGAGGCGGGATGAACAACATGATGAGAGGAGGTCCACAAGGCGTTCGAGGCGGCCGTGGTGGTATGATGGGTGGCCCTATGGGCGGACCTATGGGCGGACCCGGTATGATGGGTGGTGGGATGGGTGGTGGGATGGGTATGGGTGGGCCAATGGGAAATATGGGCGGACCAATGGGCCCTGGGGGAAATATGGACGGTGGATTTTCTATGGTGCCTACCTTTAACCCTATGATGGGTAAGTATCCAAATAATTCAAAGAAAAGACCTGCTCCAGCACTTACCACAAACACAGGTGGAGGACCCACCGTTTACCCCACGCCCCACTTCAATCCCGCTTTCTTCCCGAATAATCAGCCCCAACAGCAATGGAATGATCATGACCGCGCCCCGAAGCGCGCAAGACCTAACGAGTAGGGATCGCTAAGGTAATGCACCGGCTGGGTGTAAGGCACATTCGCCATTGCTGATACGCAGCAGATGCTAGTAATTGCAAGGCTTTTATGACAGAACAAAAGTTGCCCTTTCTGAGGTCGAACTCAGAATGACATCGAAGGAGTGTGTTGACTTTCATTTCTATTTCATTTCAATTTACTGTTCATGTTGAACTTTTCCCTGTAGTTTATCTAAAATATTTTTTCAGCGGTAGTAGCCCATGGGTTGGCTAGAGGGCTCAGGTGATGGTGATGATTGTTTCTTCATGGGGCCGGGAGGGCACAAAAGAGGGTCTGCTTTTTGAGTTTATGTACATGAGCTGGGGATTGTGCTGCGCAGGAAGCTTTTAAGAGGATTAATACGTTGGAGTTAACTTCATTCTTCTTTATTCTCCTAACATTTCTTACATCTCCTCTTTCGCCATTGCCTATTTCTGCATATTTTTTTTTCTTATCTCTTATCCGGGCTTGCGAGATATGCTATGGCTTTTGGCTTGATTGTTACTTGGTTTGTTCACCGTATCGAGTCTCGTGGTATCGCTATGAATGTCTGTCTGTGTGCGTTAAGCAATGCAATATGGCGTTGTACGCTGTTTCAAACTTGACCATGAGCAAATGAAGACATGTACGGTATTGCGTGTGTTTTGCCTGTATATACTTTGTGGTGCTAGATTTGGTTATGAACTACATGAACTCCCCAGTTCCTCAATTGTTGCTCTCTCAATGCCAAGTAAGTAGTGCTTAGTTTTTTTTGGGGCCTTTCCCCCGAAGGTTATGAGGCGGAAGTAGTGGTAGTATCCGTACCTACTTCACAACTCGCGGCTTGCCGATACACGAGGGTTATGATATACTATCACAGACTGATGGCACTCTGTCAGATCACTTGCATGGTGGATAAGCAAGATTCGGCCGCATCACCTTGGGGTGAGTAAAGCAGCCGACACAAACAACCAGACTAAGCTTCAATCTCATTCAAAGTTGCCGTTTTTGGATTCTTTATACCCAGTGTTCATTGTAGCTGCTTCTTCGGACCAAAAATGATATTTTACTAGTCGTTATCTACTTAAGATGGCAGTCCACATAGCCGCCCTGAGGGTTCCTGTGTCCGTGAATGCTTTTTGGACCTCTCCTGATCACTTCCATAATACTGCCACTTTCCATTAAATTCTCCTAGATTTTCAACTCGCAACCTACAAATATGCTCTCATATACCATGAGAGCATACCTGGCCTTGATACGTTGTGGCTCTGCTCTGTTCCTCCGCCTCATCACTGTTACTTTTTTCTCGACATACCTATACCGTTCATCTACTCTAGAGGCGTGGATCTGGCACACATCCATCATGGACATGCGGAGCCATATGTTGTGGATCAGAAAAGCAAGAGTGTGGGGCATACGATTTTGGAAGGGTGGAGTGTGCCGGCAGTGGGCATGGGGCTGGCTGTCCTGGTGGTAGTAAGATTTTGTCTGGTATGTATTGTTCTGTTTCTTGTGGAGGGCTATTATTTGTTAAGCTGACAGTCGGCCCTCAGGCTTGACTCTGGGATTAATGAGTGTCGACATGTGAGTATTCTTGCTTTCTTGATACGGGGAAGCACTGATGTAGTTGCGGATGAACAGGACGAGACTCCACGTTCTATCCATGTCTAGAACACTGAAGAAAAAGCGTATGGCAAATAAAATCCTCCCAGTGAAGAAGTATCCTTATTTCTTGCTCTGTATGCTTCTTTACATGTACTCTGGGGTTTGGTTTTTCACTACGGGTTAACACAGGCTCGCTTTTGGTTGCAAGCGTCCTGGTTAATGAAATGCTTCCCATCATGAATACAAAATTGTTTGGAGAAAGTTATAAGGCTCTATTTATTTCTGCGGCTTTGGTTATTGTTTTTTGAGAAATTATAGCTCAGGCAGTCTTCCCGCGATATGCATTGGGGTTGGGCTCTGCAATGATTTGGTAGGGAGCAACCATGCCCTGATATACTGCTCTCGCATTACTGACACGTGGTAAGGCTTGTTTATCTTTGCATGGTTGTTTGTTGTATCCCTGCTGCCATTCTATCGGGAGCACTCTACTATACCCTGAGAGGATCCGGAAGTACTCAGCATATGTTCAGTCCTGAGGAGTTGATTACCTTCATCGAGCTTCATTCCGAGGACATATCAACAGAGTCTCGAACAGTTGCTTTGATACGCAATATTGTTGAAGCACAAGAAAAGGTCGTTGGTGATGTTGCGAAGAATTTGGAAAGCATTTATATGGTCAATGGTCAATTGGAACTAAGCAAGGTGTAGCTACAAAAGATTCTGAGCTTGGGGTTCTCTAAGATTCCTGTCTATGAAACCAGGGCGGAGGTGTACGAAGATTCTGATTTACCCAAGATGCGGTTCTTGGGATATGTCCAGATCAGGGTAAGAGTTACCGTTGCGTGATTCTGTTATTAGACCTGACAACAAATAGAAACTATTTGATCTGGATCCGGAACTCACGAGGAATGTTCAGAGTATTGGCCTCACTCCGTTAGCAATCATCGGCAAAGATCGACCACTCTATGATGCTCTTGCAATACTTCGATCAGGAAGTGTCCGGTATCTATTCCTTTCACGTTTATCCAATACTTTTTGGCTGGTGACACTGAGTGTTAATACCACTAATAGTATGGCGCTGGTAGCAGATCCAACAAGAGAGATTCAAAGAGACATGAACTCTCAAGGCGGGGAAATGTGCCTGATTGGGGGGTTGGACATCAACACATTTGAGGTGGCACAAAGCAGGCTGTCTTTGGGAAGTACTTGGGACTCCCTTGAGAAAAATCACAGTCTTCGCAGTCTTGACATTATCCAAATTGATGGCACCGATAATGAAGGGGCAGTTGGGCTTGGAATTGGAACAGCAGTAGGTGGAGGAGCGCACATCATTGGTACTCTGAGAAGGAGGTTCTCATTCGAAGACAGTGTTGATGAGAAAGGGGCGAATCTGCTGGAAACAGGCAAATGAATTCAAGAGATAAACGGTTTACCTTGATATATGCATCCTACCCTTCTACGTTCCCCCAAATAAGCTATGCTACAAAACTCTATATCACCGTCTGCAAAACCCATCATATCTTGTGTGCTAGTGTTTACTCATCCTTCTTGTGATAGTTGACACTGTCATTCCAGCTGTTTGAAAAATAAGAGGTTAGCAGATAATCCTTAATAATGTATAATACTTTTAGACAGAATCGGGGCAAATTGGAATGGATCCTTCATACAAGAGAGTCTTGTCACCATCACCCCAGAAGTAGTTTTTGGTGCGGATGTTCTGGTATGGGTACTCGGGCTTCTCCTCAATGGGGGTGTCGTGGGCGACATGCTCCCAGTGCTCAGTCCAGAGGTTGTAGGCGTTGATGGAGGAGACGATCAAGGCGGGGATGGCAACGCTGTGGAGGGAAATGAAATTAGTGGTTAATACTGAGATGAAGATACTGTGAATTCAGCAGAGTATCATACTAGATAGAAAGCTTGCGCCAAAGTTCTATCATACTACAGGTCAGCCAATGCCACCTTCCTTCCTTCGAACTTGTGTAAAGAGCCTGCGGAGAATGGGAGGGGCCCAGTGGGACAGAGTCGGGAGGGCACGAACATACCTGCAGTCTCAGCAGCATGGTGCTGGATAGCCGCACGCTCCTTGATGAAGGCATTCTCGGCAGCAGCTTTGGCCTCGGAAGTGGAGGTATATGCGCGGTGGGCAGCGTTGCGGGGGAGGAGGGATGTGGGCTGGTTTGCACGGAGTGGGGCACGGAGAAGTATCGCGCGAGCAGCAGCTGGGATCATTGTGGCTGTGGTGGGTGAGTGGAGGTGGGTACTTTGCTATGAGGTTCGGGGTGAAGATGTTTCGTTGCGTGGTTACTGGGTTGAGGGGATTTAAACCTATTTGGATGATTCTCTTGCTGGTCGTGATAATAGGCACTTGGCTACCTACTCCGTACTCACGGTAATATTCATTATAATGGGGTGGTTTACGGTACACTCTTGGCACGACAAGTCCTGACCGATCATCTCGATAAGATTAGCGAACAGACTACCTACTTACCAGTAGGTCGCACGTGCCCAAGCACTTTACACGAGCTCCCTTAATAGAAGTACCTCCACGCCACAAAATTCCTATCATCGTCACGTATACCCAAATTACTTATCCCCGCTTGGTGTTTGTCTGTGTAATATCATACCTCCCTTACTTTGCAAAGTTCTTGACTTCGGTTATCAAAGTACCGAGTATCTATGTCCAGAGGTGGTGGCGCTGTTGCCAGTTCTAGCGGTACTGGTGGAGAAGAAGGAGTGAGGATCACGACCTGGAATGGTACGTAGCTGCCAGTGAAAATCTCGTATATCTAGGAATATCACTCAAATGAGACAAATGTGCCCTTTGTGCTAACACATGAATAGTAAATGGAATAAGGTAAAGCTAAAGGCGCTTCAATTTTTACATATACCCATTCCATATATATCATAGTACCATGCCTGAATTTTCTTTGGTTGATTGTTGGATTCATGCGGGAAAACGTTTTCAAAAAGGCTATTTTGTGTGTCATCAGTATATAACGAGGCCACATATCTCCTCAACAAATCTGTTTCGTCTATTACTTATTGTTTTGTTCTCAGTCTCGAGCTGTTGGTTCTAATATCTCCAAAACCCCAGAAATCCATTCTCGTATCAGCCATGGCTGGAATTGAAGACATATGGGGTAGGTGCCTCCCATTCAATATATCCTCCACATTCTCTCCCCTCTCTCCCCTCTGCCCCCCCTCTCTCCCCTCTGATGTCAGCGAAAAGGGAAACATTTTAATGTGTTACTGCATGAGGAGCAGGCGATGTTTGATACTCTCGAAGCGGACATTGTCTGTTTCCAAGAACTAAAGGTTCAGAAGAGGGAACTTACTGATGGGATGGTATTGGTACCTGGATGGGACTGCTATTTCACCTTCCCAAAGCACAAAAAAGGTCAGTATATCCTTCTGACTGGAATAGAGAATCATTACCTATTGCCTTGATAAACAGCCCCCTCTCCCATATCATATTCCCAACTTGGCTCATAACCCCTTCTCGAGAAACCAGGATACTCCGGCATCGCCATCTATACCCGACAATCCAAAATCTCCCCCATAGCAGCCGAAGAAGGCATAACCGGCCACCTAACTGGCCCATCTTCCACCACTCCTTACATTTCCCTCCCCAACCCCCAACAAATTGGCGGCTATCCCACTCATCTTACTCATGACGAAGCCCTACTTCTCGACTCCGAAGGCCGTGCTATCATTCTCGACCTCGGCGCATTTATTATCATAGGCACATACTCTCCTGCGAATCGCGACTCTTCTAGAGAGGAATTCCGCACTGCATTCGTCCAGGCATTGTTTGAGCGGTGTAGGAATTTGATTAACATGGGGCGGAGGGTGGTACTGGTAGGGGACTTGAATATTGCTAGGGATGAGATTGATAGCGCTCATGCGAGGGAGGCTATGAGTAAGGCGGGGGGGGTGTCGTTTAAGGAGTTGAGTAAGTGTAGGATGATGTTTGATAGGCTGTTGGAGCCACATCAGGAGGGGGTAATGGTGGATTTGTGTAGGAGGTTTTGGCCGGAGAGGAGAGGGATGTACACTTGTTGGGAACAGCGTGAGCGAGTATCCGATATATCCATATTAGGCTTCACCTATCTTACTGATTTGTTTTGCCTGGTAGGAATACAAGCAAGGCCGGGGAACTATGGTAAGTTGTTAACTTTGTGCAGCGATGTCAGCTGTGGATGTCGATTCTCACATCTGGAAGGGGCTCGAATCGATTATGTGTGCTGCTCGCTGGATATGAAGTCGTGGTTCTCTGCTGCGAACATTCAGGAGGGCCTGATGGTGGGTGCCACTCCTCTGCCCAATTTTCTCAATTCTATAGCGAGGTGCTTTGGCAACTGTGATTGTTAGCGGGAGCTCACCACTCTCATTGCCAACCCACCTCCCCTCCATCTCAATCTCTATGTACACTCCTGTTCTTGTTTCGCAAGCGAATTTCCGAGGCCAAGCAGAAAAGCTGTCCAGAAACAAATCCATCCTCTAATATCAAAACAATGAAGAAACAGAGAATAGAGGGCGATTGATTAACACATTCTCCTCCTCTCAGGGATCCGATCACTGCCCCGTATATGCCATCCTGAAACCCATTGTTAGCACACAGACCTCTTCGACTGGCGAGTCAACAGAGACTCACATCCTCGACATCCTCAACCCTCCAGGTATGTTTATCGGTGGCATCGAACAGCCCTCTTTCAGAGCATCGAAAGCGTACCAGGTACCAAAGTTATCAGGGAGGTTGATGCCAGAGTTCACTGCGAGGAGGAGTATCAAGGACATGTTTTCGAAACAGACTGTGAGTAGTACACCAGCTGGCGGAGCTGAAGTTGGTGTGGGTGGTTCGCAATCGCCAATCGAAGGTGAGGTTACCGGAACCGGACATGATGCCATGGTCAGTGTGAATCAAACAGCCAATAGGGCTACAGGGGGGTCATCACCGCCCACGACAAATAGCAGTTCTGTTGAGGATTTATCGAGCGCGAATGCCGCCACCAGGGGGGAAAGCAACAGTGATGGTGGGGTGAGTAGTCAGAATAGTGCGAAGAGAAATGCTTCACCGATGGGAGTAGCACCAGGTGTAGGGAAGCGGAAGAAGGCCTCGGTAGCAGCGCCAAAGAGCACAACTGGACAGCAGAAACAAAGCAGGTTATTGGGCTTCTTCAAGCCACGAGATGGCGGGAGTCAGAAAGATCCCAAAATTACATCAAAAACCAATTCGGCAAAATCGCTGCCGGCAAAAAAGATGGGGCAGCGAGTTGAGGGTAATGAGGCACAAGGTGGTGACAGTGATGATGGTGGAGCGAGTGTCGGTGCTGACACTGACGGTCACCCCCCTACTGAACTTGCTCGTGAGTCACATCCCTGCTCTGCTTGAACTTACTCGAGACCGTTTTCTTCAATGGGGGTTGTGTTGAACTGTGGTTGAACTTACTGTTGAGTGATATATATCCCGGCGATTGAGCCATTGAGGGTCCTTCAATGGACCTCAATGGGCTTCAATAGCACTTGCAGGCACGAGGCTATTCAGCGCTTCACTCTACAAGCTTCGAGAAGAATCTGTGCAGAATTCGTCCTGATAACCTTTAGAGTTTCCCCATTGAATTTGGGGGGGGTGGTGCGGAACGGCCCGTTTGTTGATTTTGGTGCCTGGCGCTAGTGCCACGCTAATGCGGCGCTAATGCAGGTATGGCTGACAAGCTTTTTTTGTGCATATGCAGGGTGTACAAGTGAAGATGGCGGGGATGGCGATGGCAGCGGAGTGGTACATGATCCCATCGAGGTGAAGGAGAAATGGAATAAACTCTTTACAAAAAAGCCCCCGCCGAGGTGTGAGGGGCATGGGGAGCTGGCAAAATGGCTTGTCACAAAGAAGAAGGGGGGCAACTGTGGCAGGGGATTCTGGGTTTGTGCGAGGTATGTTTACGCATAATCTGGCTTTGAAGCTGGTGGGCTGATTGTAATTGAAGACCGGTAGGGCCGGAGGGGGAACAGGAGGGTCTGGGTATGGCTATGGAGGGGGTGGCTGCGGGGGCGGGAAGAGGTGGGAGTCGGTCTGGGGAGTGGAGGTGTAATTTCTTCATGTGGGGCAGTGATTGGAGTGGAAACTGAGGTACTGGTAGGCTACTACGAGACAGTCAGGAGGGTGAAGGGTGAAGGGTGCCTGTATCGCCAGCGATGCGGAGGACACTCAATACCCTCTGGCGGATTTCTGCCACGGCAGGCTTCCTTATCTATTTGATTGCTCCACATGATTTTTATTCAGAGCCACACTAGTGCGGTTCTATTCAGATTTAGAGTTTCTATTCAGGAGTTCTATTCAGGAGTGATAAACTAGCCTAAATCGGCATATCGCGACTGAGTACCTTAGCTATAGGCCAGTTGCGGGGTGGGGTACAGGCGTGTATAAAATCCCAGCCTTCCCCCCCTTTCCCTTTGTTCCATTCACTCCACGTTTCAGCCCACCTACAGTTTCCTTTCGGCTTCCCCCAATCTTTCAACTGACTGACGGTTCTTTGTGCCTCGACACACATTTCTCTTCAAGCCCTGACTCTTTTCCCCAATCTTCTTTGAGACATTAAACGTGATTCAGTAAGTCACATTGCTTCATTTGTTCATTCTAATCTTTCACTTTACATACTGATTTTCTATCACCTTCAAAGTCATGAATTTCCAACCTCAAAACAACCTCCCAGCTGTGCCTGCCCCTGTACAGGCTCCAGTAATGTCGGCTATTCAGACCTTCCATCACACCAATTTCTTGCAGCAATTTGGGACAGAGGAGTTCCAGGCCACGCATAAAATTGGTCCCAACGGTAGATTTCCGATCTGGGATGTTAGGCAACAGGCTCAACCAAATCTCAAACTTGGGCCACTCGGAAATTCCATGAGCCACATCGGCCGCATTGTATATGGAGTTCCAAAGCAGTATTCGGCTCAACATGGCTACAATTGGGACTACCAAGAGCTGGCAGACCAAGGCTTTCGACCTGACTACATTAATGCAGTCTTGGCCACCGAAGCACTTGATGCTCACGAAGCCACCCTTGAGGACATCGACCACATGAGGCTTTGGGCTGCTTCGAAAAAGAATGGGATTCAGTACGTTCCTGCCGCGCTTTGTCCCGAGATCAATGCGGCAGCGAAGTCTGGAGACTGGTTTGAAGCGAAGCAGGCTGCCAAGTGCATTACAGCGGCTGGTGCTTCCGTGATGTTGGATTATGACGAAAATCTCGGGCCTGATATGATTAAGGAAGAGAAAGTCGCTGAACCTGCCTACGGAGAGCATGTTCAAAATGGTGTTAAGAGACCCCCTAATTCGTAAGTTCGGTTCGTTCCAAAGATTAAGCATATTCTAATGCCATATAGGTGGATTTTGTATCGTAGGGATGCTCATAAGCAGATCGTCAAGGTGTATCCAAAGATGAAGAATACGGATATATGTGAGTTGGGCAACTTGAGCCTCCAGCGTTCAATGCTAACGGTTCGGTGATCTAGCAAAAGTAGTGTCTCTCATGTGGAAGAGGGAGAAAGACCATGTAAAGAAGTTTTACATCGTGAGTAGTCTTGATTTCCTCAAACTATACGAACTACCTGCTTACTTGTATTGCAGAATTACGCCGACGAGATCAATCAAAACTTCCGACAGAATTTTCCAAACTATAGATTTTCTCCTAGGCGGGCTGGGGAACGCCAGCGCAGGGCTCCTCGCGCGAGTACCGGTATACAACCCCTCGCACCGCATATTATAGAATGGGTGATCGAAAACCTGTCGCCACTAAGCCAGGGAAGATGCCAGGCGTATGGAATTTCCACTGATCACAATGGGCAAATAGTGAACATGGCTGGGGCCAATCCAGCAAATCCAGCAAACCAAGCTCAGCTTCCAGTAGCTCAGCTTCCAGCAGCTCAGCTTCCAGCAGCTCAGCTTCCAGTAGCTCAGCTTCCAGTAGCTCAGCTTCCAGTAGCTCAGCTTCCAGCTACAGTTCCTGATGCAGTTACCTCGTCTACTTCCGATGGTGAGGGCGACCAAACGATGGAATCGGCTATTTCCGATAGTGAGGACGACCAAGTGACCATGGAAGAGGCCATTGCCGGCCTTGACCAGGACGTGGTTCAGGACTTGCTTGACTTTTTCGAGACCGGAGAAATCGCATAAGCACAAGACCACAATTGACTAGACAATTAGGATTGATTTCCCTTGTCAGGTTTTTTTTTGGTGGGCTGAACATGGACATTTTCAAGGCTACTATTCCGCTCATTTCTCTTTCTTCTATAATCCTTATTCGTCATTTTTTTCGGGGGATCGGGAAGTGTCTTTGCCCGAATAATTGTTTGCTTGACTATAAGTGGAGCCAGTTGATGTGAATGTGAGGTGTTGGTCGATTCTTTGTCTTGGTATTTGTGCTGTACTGTACTGTCTCATATTGCTCACTTACATACGATACTTGCTTTCGCATAGCTGCTTACATCTCTTTTTTATCTTTTCTTGTTTTGCTCAGATTCCGAGACTCGGATACAAGACAGCAGGGCTGTGTACTCTTTTCGAATTCGTTTGGTTGAGTATGCTTGAGTTTTGTTCCACCTGTATCGGTTGATGAGTTAATTTGGTGGGATGGGAGGACTGAGATGGGGAAAATGACACATAGGATGTCATATCACACTAATGATGGCTACCTTGTCGAGATGGGTTAAACACTCGGCCCCAAATGAATGGGGCCAGAGATCTATCGGAGTACTTAGCATGTAGCGGAAAAATGGAATAAAACTAGCACGTTAGGGTTTGAAATGCACTAGAGCTTTTTATTGTGAATCGAAAAGCTGTGAAATGGGGCGAGGCGGTGGGCCGTTCAACTCGTTAAGTTTCCTCCTGATAAGGGATGATAACTGTATTCACCGGCTACCCGCACAATCAACACCTTAATATCCGTGAGCTGTAGCAAGCCAGATCGGATCCCAAATTCAAGTCCAAGCTCGAGTGTATGACGATCAATCAAACGACAACCCTGGACTGAAACAAAACATACATGTAGCCCAAACGATAGGTTTGGGTATTTAATGGACTGTGCACGGAGGAGAAGAGAATGTTAGTTAATAATAGGCTGTTGGGTTTGGGAAGAGAGGGTGTTGGGGGTAACACTTTGTTGGTAATTCGAGGGCGGTATGGTTGTCTATGGTCTACTGCTAATGTGTCTTTGTGAAATGGAATCCCATCTTTGTACCTTACAGCAATAGTATCTTTTTACGACTCCACGGGGGATATGAATGTGGTTGGGTTTGAATAGCTCTGAGAACCAACTGAGGGAGTATTGTGCAGCTTCTTACGATTTCATGAGACATGAGCGGAGGGCACTTGGAACTTGGGACTTCGGTTCAAACTGGAGGTAATCGTCCTTCGATGATAGTTTCTAGAGGATAGGTGGGGGGATATGGTGCGCAAGTAAACAATGGCTGCTGAGGGGGGGATACTGTTGGAGATCTTACTATCACCAATGTATGTGAAACTCCGGGCCAGACCACAGGTGATGCGCCCTCCTAGCGGCAGCAATCGACACCACTAGCAAGGATACTATCATGGGCTAGGTAGATACTAGGAGGGGAAGGAGGTCTGCGAGGGGATGGTAAAGACTGCTGACGCTGTGATCTTGTTCTGGTGATATCGATGGTTATTGACGGACATGGATATAGTGCGTACCCTGTGGTCATGAGGGAGAACAGTCTGTTTGTCTAACTACTATTAATACAGTAGACACTCGAGCTTTGGTTTATATCGTGCAATAACCAATACCAGAAATGGCCCCACAGGGGCTGGAGGGCTAAGAATGAGGAAAGAGCGCTTCGAATAGATACAGTAGAACTGAGCGCTGAGCCCACTTTCCTTTTAGATCTTCTCTGGAATGCATGGCAGATTGTTTAGGGGGAGCATGTTAGCCCATTCTCTAGGTTTTTGATCATCTATGACGAAGTGTCAGTATCTCGCCCAACAATGCTTTGAGATGTGGATTTGAGTACTGACTTGGTCTCTATCCCACTGTCCTTTCATTGCCAGAAGCTGTTGTTCCCATCTCCGCCAATTTCCATGTGTTTGCCTTGCAAACTAATCCCTCATCAACTGTACCTGTGCTAGTCTTTGAACTTCCAATTGCTACTGTTGAACTATTGCTGTTAAGGCCGGCGTTGCTTCCCTTCGTACTCCCGCTGTTGCTTTGCCTGTTCATTCGACCAGAAATCTGAAATTGGCTCTGGTTCAGGCGCTGGTAGGTGGAGATTTCGCCTTGGGGTGGCTCATTGGCAGGGCGCTTGGGAAGAGCAGGCGGATGGTCTTCCTCGCTCATCAAATTGGGTGGGTCCTAGACCTAGTCAGGATATATAACCTCAATTATGGGGCTCCAGAGTATAACCACCTGTGGGAACTTTGGAACAGTCAATAAACTGGTAAGGTATCTTAAGTTCAAACGAACAGAATTTGACTAGTCTGTAGTGCTGAGCATTATACTGTTTCCAAAAAGGCTCGAGGGCCTCATCATTCCCGGTCCTAGATTACCTCGTCAGTATCCTGCCTGCATCCCTCTCCCCTCTGTCTTACTTGAATGGCATGCTGGCGACAAACCGATAGATCCGTGGACTGGTGGGGTAATCTTGTACTCGTTATTGGCACCCTGGTGGAAGTGGAAGAATACAAGCTTCTGGAAGGAGTCAATCTGATCCTGGAGCTCCATGAAGTCTCATAACTAGTGTGGTCATGTCAGTGGGATCGTTGATAGCTACTCCCTAAGTCAGCCCCGAAGCTCCAGGGGGGTAGCCACTCTCGGATCAGCGGGCCATACCACCGTAATCCTTCTCCTCTCGTTAAGCTTTCAAGCCATGATGTATGCTGGTGAGCTTCCTGAATGGTAATAGGATGCCCCCTCTGAAGAACCTTATGTATGGGGATCAAGGCTTTGAAGGCATCGGCTTGAATCGGCTGGACTTTCTTGAAATCCCATGTATAGATGATGTAATTTCACACGCGTTTGCGTTTCTGAGCCGTTTCTTCAATATGTTAGTAGCTTGGCAACTACCATAGTGGGACGTCGGGGAGTACTGTAAATAACAAATCCTGTGGAGGAAAAGTGCACTTTATCCCGATATTTTTGAAATATCTGGACGGCCAAATCATTGGCCAATGCATGGTCAGTACTCGTCCAGTGAGTGGTGAATTACTTGTTTGGGAAAATGTCGAGAGTGATGTGTCGGAGTCAGAGGATGGTTGGCAGATCACCTGATTTTGACAAATCAACTTCCATACTCATGCCAAGAGCCATTGTCTGCGAGAGGTTAAGCTTTGCCTGCCATCACTCGATAGCGCTGTATCCGCTGTACGCAAGCACTCCGTGATGTCTTTTTTTTTTTTTTTGAGTCTATACTATGAGGTGACTCCGTGGTGTCTACATCATCCGATGCTGTAGTAGATGTACAGTACACATACAGCACTTAAGTACGCACCTACGGAGTACTGTACCGCCAATTGACCTCGTAACAAGTACCTGCCAGTATTTATGGCATGATTCCCATGTCTCACCTTGACCTTCCAGTTCAGCGATCCCAGTGACCCGACAGACTGGATCGCAGCTCGCCACGACCCATCATCGAATCGATTTGATACATACCAAGCTCAGTTACTGTATATTTTATTTCTCGCAGCAGAACCTGTTGCTGGTCTCGTGCTCTCTCGTCTTCTCCCAGGGCTTGATTCAGGCTGGCCTAGCTGTCACCCTCATCTTCAGCACATTGCCCGATTGCACCCCCCCTAAAGCTCTAAAATCAAAGCTGACAGCTGTTCCTATAATCAGGAGCCAAGTCTGTCTGGAGGGACACAAATCCTCCAGCCTCCATTGTGGTTCACCATTCCTTTAGAGCATATCAACAAAGCTTAATTGCACTGGCTTCTACCCCTTCTAGACCCTCCCCTCGGGGGCGACAACCATCTCTGGATGTCGTTACTTCATCAGCCACTCCCAACTGGGCAGACCCGCCCCAATACCCCCGGCTTGCCGTTGTGCTAGGCATTGACCCACGATACCGTCACCCATTGCTGGCATGTCGTTCCTTGTGCTTCTGCCCAAGTGTATGGGGTACCATAAAGTGTATTGTGGCAGTATGGCGGGTTTTTGACCGGCGGAGAGATAATGCTGAATTTGGTTGTGTTGCTGCAGAGTTATGGTTGGCTATTCTTTGGGTAGTACTTTTTGTGTATTTACTTCGTGAGAGAGAATAATTGTGGAATGCTGATGAGAGAGACCGAGGGGTGGTGCAGTGCTGTTTGTCAGCGTACTTCTCGTTCCTGTTTATTGACAGCATGATGTTGAGATGGTGAGTCTCTTCAGTACCATACCCCCTATGGTCACTCGATTGCTAATTTGTGCACATAGGCTTATATCCTATACTCCTTGGGGTATATATCTTCAGCTGCCTCAATACCCTCTTCAGAAACTGACCCATTCTGAACCCAATAGCTACCCTTGTTCGCCTAGTCTCAATTTGCACCATCAACGTATATATTACCTCCTGGATTCTCACCCTCGCTGGCACGACGATGAATCCTAGGATGCTACTTCCAGCGTGGATATTTATTGCCTGTGTAAGCTCTCCAGCTTTTACCCCACCTCCAGTTCTCCTTCCAGCGGTAGTTAAACCTCATCTAATAACAACCTACTACAGGTTCTGATTACTGCATACTATATCACTCAACGAAACATCAAAGTCGTCCGGTCAAGTTATAATCCCATAGCTATATTTATAGCGGTAGCGTGCTTTGTGAGCATGTCTGTTTTGTTGATTGAGTTGCATACCTGCACAGGTGGAGTGAGTTTAGCGAGAGCGGTTCATGAGATTTAACATGGGCCGCCGGAAGGGGCATGAGGACCTTTAGGGTCGCTAAGGTGGAATAGAATTGAGCTTGTCCATGCCAAATGCCAAAGTTGTGGTGTGGTGTTTACTTGAAGTAGGGTTGAGTGGTCCCCAAGGCTTGGGGTGCTTGAAGGCTGTCAATTTGGGTTGGGTGTACGATATGAAGTTATGGATCTAATGAGTGATAGCTATATATGTTTGTGGAAGGAAATCTAAGGATATTGCATTTGTTGGTTGTGCTGTGGGGGTTGGGAGTAGTAACTGTGGCAATTATTGACAAAAGGAGACTGTACTGTAATGATCTGTATGTAGTCTGGTTGCAATTGGTATTCAGCACAGGGACCTACCTAACCCGAATCTTGGTGAATGACGAATAGATCGTCAGGTGAGACATCCAAGCATCATCTGACAACATAGTTTTCATCGCATAGTGAAAAATGCAAGGCTGGTGCTACTTAGTATATATACAAACGACAAGGTGTCATGTTCCATACATCTCCTATATCAACTTTCCTAACATCAAACTGTTCCCTCCTTGATACACTGGTTGTGTTTATGTCTGCTTCCGCTTGAAGGGTGAGATATCCTCCCTATGTTGTAGTATCTCGACTAAACAACTCATGCGTATCAGCATATTCCGCTCCTTTCCAAAGAGCCAAGGGATACTAACGAGTAGTCTCCTCTGTTGTCCCCCAAACCACCCAATCCCCATCCCCACTCTTCGTCTTCCTCTTCTGCAACACCAGATACTCCACCACCGGTACAGTCTGCCCTGACATGGCTAACGGTTTCCCCTTAGAATCATACCTGTAGACAAGCTGCAACGACTTTATTTTGACTATTGCCTGGCGGAAGCCCATGCCGAGATCGCCTATGAAGATGGCGTTGTTGCTGACGAGTTTGGGGGCGCCGACAAGACCCTTCATACACCAAATCATTTTGTTCCGGCCGCGGGCGGTGATCCGCGACTTGAGGGAGTCATAGAGGCCGTCGCAGCAGATTT
>Ga0307514_10002471_pt1 | contig 19167 bp, 15 predicted proteins | sample 16_EM_MG_FD_203088 | JGI IMG/M metagenome (GOLD analysis project Ga0307514, IMG submission 203088) | Populus trichocarpa ectomycorrhiza microbial communities from riparian zone in the Pacific Northwest, United States - 16_EM | ecosystem: Host-associated > Plants > Roots > Unclassified | place... | reverse complement strand
TATGAGGTTCATTTCCTTAGGGACAACGCTGTCCCCCCAAACTTGAAGGCAGGTTTCTGAGGGTTAACGATTGATTACAGGGTAATCCGAAAATAGACTCAACTTTCGTTTCTTCCCTGGAGTCCCTTTCATGTCCTCCTTATTCACCATGTCGATCTGGACGCTGATCAGCGCGTCCGTGATCAGCGTTGGCCTGGGCACATCCGCCCATGCCGACAGCGACATTCCCGCGGCGCCCGCGTCCGCGTCGTCCACCGACGGCCTGCGCGTCAGCATCGACCCCGTCACCAAGCGCATCCGCCCGCTGACGCCCTCCGAGGCCGACGCGCTGGGCGCCGCTGCAGCCAGCGCCGCCAAGGCACCGCGCGCCGAAACCGTGCTGCAAGGCATCGTGTCCCGCACCACCGGTGCGCGCGGCATCGTCATGGGCCCGGAGCACATGTCGTATTCGCGCGCGGCCATCGGCGCCAACGGCAAGCTGGCGACCGACTGCGTCGACGGCGACGAAGCCGCCGATGTGCACGAACACCCGGTCCACACCGAAGGGAGCCTGAAATGAGCGGCATTCGCATGCACGGCCGCAGCCTGGTGGCCCTGGCTGCCTCCCTGGCCGCCTTCACGGCCTGGGGCGCCACGATCGAGATCCTGAACACCGACTCGCCCGGCGTCGGCTTCAATGACAAGACCGCCGTCGCGCCTGTGGGTGGCAACGAAGGCAGCACGCTCGGCGAACAGCGCATGAACGTGTACAAGAAGGTCGCCTCCGTCTGGGGCAAGCAGCTGCCGGCGGGCCCGGTGATCCAGATCTCGGCCAACTGGCCGGCGCTGGACTGCAACGCGTCGCAGGCCGTGCTCGGCCAGGCGGGCGCCGTGACCTCCTGGCACGACTTCCCGAACGCGCCCAAGACCGGCACCTGGTACCCAGCGGCCCTGGCCAACACCCTGGCCCAGGTCGACCTGGACGACGGCGCCAAGCCCGAGATCAGTTCCAGCTTCAACGTCAACCTGGGCAAGGCCAACTGCCTGGAAGGCACGCCCTGGTACCTGGGCCTGGACGGCAATGCGCCGGCCGGCAGCATCGACTTCGCCGTCGTGCTGACCCATGAGGTGGGCCACGGCCTGGGCTTCGCCACGCCGACCAACGGCAGCACCGGCCTGCAACCCCGCGACACCGACGGCACGCGCTACCCCACCGTGTGGGAAAGCATGATGTTCGACAACACCGCCGGCAAGACCTGGCTGGAGATGAGCGCTGCCGAGCGCCGCGCGTCGGCCATCAACCCGCGCGGGCTGGTGTGGACCGGTGCGAACGTCGTCGCGGACATGCCTTCGGTGCTCAAGAAGGGCACGCCGATGCTGACGGTCAAGTCCAAGCAGTTCCCGGACGTGGCCGGCGTCTACCAGGTCGGCCCGGCCGCGTTTGGCCCGCCGCTGAGCAGCACGGTGCTCAAGGGCGGCATGGCGCGTGTCATCGACCAGGCAGACGGCGTGATCGGCCTGGCCTGCGACCCGCTGAGCTCGGCCAATGCTGCGCTGGTGGCCGGCAGGGTGGCACTGCTGGACCGCGGCACCTGCAACTTCTCCGTCAAGGTGAAGAACGCGCAGGACGCAGGCGCCATCGGCGTGATCGTCGTCAACAACGTGGCCGGCGGCCCGCCCACCGGCCTGCCGGGCAGCGATGACACGGTGGTCATTCCTTCGGTCATGATCACCCAGGCCGACGGCGCCACGCTGAAGACCGCGCTGACCGGCAACGTGCTGGCCACCGACAAGATCACCGCGGTGCTGGGCCTGGACAAGACCCGCTACGCCGGTGCCGACGCGGCCGGCCGGGTCATGCTGTTCACGCCCAACCCGTTCCAGGGCGGCTCGTCCGTCTCGCACTGGGACACCTCGGCGACGCGCAACCTGCTGATGGAACCGGCGATCAACGACGACCTGCCGACCTTCAAGGTCTCGGCACCGAAGGACCTGACGCTGGAACTGCTGAAGGACATCGGCTGGTAAGCCGACCAGGCTGACCGCACAGGCCCGGTGGGTTCGCCCACCGGGCCTTTTTCATGCCGGGCGCCTCGCGACCCATCACCCATGTCGTCGTACAACATGGCCGAAAACGCACACACCAAACCCGATGGACCTGGTCTGGAGCCCTCCCGATGGATGCCTCAGAAGCCTCTCGCATGGCCGATTGACAGCAGCATCGGCAGCCGAAACCGGTTCACATTTACCTATGAAAATCACCCTTTCCCCAGGCCGTTGGCGGCAACCTGGCGAATCACCGAAGCCTGACAACTTTGCTCAGGGTTAAGTGGAAACCCTGAGTCATTTCGGCGAGAGAGTTATCGTACAACTCGCCGAACAACAGGGTTCGGCTGGCGGGCCAGGACAGCGGCAGCGCGCCGGCTGGACTCACCTCATCGCCACCCATGTCCACCCCATTCAAGCCCACCCGCCGGACCGTGTTGATGGCCTCGGCCGCCGCAGTGCCCGTCGCCGCCATCCCGCTGTACGGCGCCCGAGCCGAAGGCCTGGAAGCCACCTCGCTGAGCCAGTACAAGCCGGTGTTCTTCTCCGCTGCCGAGTGGCAGTTCATCCTGGCCGCCTGTGACCGGCTGATCCCGGCCGAGGGCAAGGGCCCGGGCGCGATCGAGACCAACGTGCCGGTCTTCATCGACCAGCAGTTGCAGACCGGCCTGGGGGCCGACATCTACCTGCAGGGGCCGTACAAGAACGATGCGGTCGCCAAGCTGGGCTTCCAGCTGCCGTACGCGCCGCAGGACGTCTACCGCATCGGCATCAAGCTGGCCCAGCAGCACAGCCAGGCCCAGCACGGCAAGCCCTTCGAGCAGCTGGACGCCAAGGCGCGCGACGCGCTGCTCACCGCGCTGCAGAAAAACGGCGTGGACTTTGCCGCGCTCGGCGAGCCGGTGCTGAAGGCCTCGCAGTTCTTCGGCCAGCTGCTGGACGACACCAAGAACGGCTACCTGGCGGACCCGATGTACGGCGGCAACAAGGACATGTTGGCCTGGGTCGCCATTGGCTTCCCCGGCGCGCGCGGTCAGTACGTCGAATGGGTGGACCAGCACAACGTGCCCTACCCGCTGGGCCCCGTGAGCGTCAGCGGCAAGCGCGCCTGACGCGCCTTCCGCCGCCCGCCTTCATCGTCATTCCCAGGCAGCGCCCGCAGGCTGCCACATACCCCCATCCCCATGCCCCAAATCACCAACGACGAAGTCGACGTCGTCATCGTCGGCCTTGGCTGGGCCGGCTCGCTCATGGCCATCGAACTCGCGAAGGAAGGCCTGAAGGTCCGCGCGCTGGAGCGCGGCCCGGATCGCCCGCCCGAGGACTTTGCCTATCCCAAGCCGGCCGACCAATACGCCTACGCCACGCGCAACAAGGTCTTCGCCACGCCGCGCGATGCCGCGCTGACGGTGCGCTACGACACCACGCAGACGGCGCTGCCCACGCGCAAGTGGGGCGCCTTCGCGCCCGGCACCGGCGTGGGTGGCTCGGGCCTGCACTGGACGGGCGTGCTGATCCGCCCCACGCCCACCGACCTGAAGCTCAAGACCTATGCCGACCAGGCCTACAAGCGTGGCAGCCTGGACCCGGAAATGCGCATCAAGGACTTCCCGTTCACGTGGGAAGAAATCGAGCCGCACTACGACTTCTTCGACAAGGTCTGCGGCCTGTCCGGCACCACCGGCAACCTGAAGGGCCAGGTCCAGCCAGGCGGCGACCCCTTCGAGGGCCCGCGCTCCAACCCCTATCCACTGCCGGCGCTGCAGGACACGCTGAACTGCTCGATGTTCGCCGAGACGGCGCGCGGCATGGGCTACCACCCCTTCCCCAACCCCTCGGCCAATGTCTCGCAGCCCTGGACCAACCCCTATGGCGCGCAGATCGCGCCTTGCAACTACTGCGGCTACTGCAGCAAGTACCCCTGCCTGAACGCCTCCAAGGCCTCCCCGCAGACGGCCGTGCTGGACGTGCTCAAGCGCCTGCCCAACTTCGACTACCGGGTCAACGCCAACGTCATCCGCGTGGACCTGCACGAGGACAAGAAGACCGCGCGTGGCGTGACCTACATCGACGAGCAAAAGCGCGAGGTCTTCCAGCCGGCGAAGATCGTCATCCTCGCCAGCTTCCAGTTCGCCAACGTGCGGCTGATGCTTCTCTCGGGCATCGGCAAGCCCTACGACCCGGTGAGCGAGACCGGCACCATCGGCCGCAACTACGCCTTCCTCAGCAACGGCAACGCCACGCTGTTCTTCAAGGACAAGCACTTCAATCCGTTTGCCACCGCCGGTGCCACCGGCGAGATGTTCAACGACATCTCGCCCGGCAACTTCGAGGACGGGCCGAAGCAGGGCTTCATCGGCGGCGCCAAGATCCACAGCTCGCAGTCCACCGGCGCGCCCATCGGCACCGCGCTGCCGCCCGGCACGCCCGGCTGGGGCAGGGGCTGGAAGGAGGCCATGGTCGACTGGTACGGCCGCTCGATGACCATCGGCATCACGACGACCTGCATGTCCTACCGCGGCCACTTCCTGGACCTGGACCCGACCTACAAGGACCCCTGGGGCATGCCGCTGCTGCGCATGACCTTCGACTGGCGCCAGAACGAGCTGAAGCTGCAGCGCTACCTGCGCGAGATCGTGCTGAAGATCGCCAAGGAAATGAAGCCGGACGCGCTGTCCGAGAACTTCCTGGCGCTGGATTCGCACTGGGACATCACCAAGTACGTCTCCACCCACAACGTGGGCGGCGCGATCATGGGCACCTCGCCCCGGGACTCGGCGCTGAACCGCTACCTGCAGTCCTGGGACGTGCACAACGTCTTCGTGCCGGGCGGCAACGCCTTCCCGCAGAACTTCCAGGCCAATCCGACGGCCACCATCGGCGCCATCACGCTGTTCGCCGCCGAGGCCATCAAGAAGCAGTACCTGAAGAACCCCGGGCCGTTGGTGCAGGCATGAGCATGAAGAACCAGAACACCTTCCTCCCGCGGCTCATCGGCGCGGCCGCGCTGTGCCTGGCGGCCCTGCAGGCTGCGCAGGCCGAAGTCGACCCGGCCCTGGTCAAGCGCGGCGAGTACCTGGCCCGCGTGGGCGACTGCGTGGCCTGCCACAGCGCGCCGGGCAAACCGGCCTTCAGCGGCGGCCTGGCCATCGACAGCGGCCACGGCGTCATCTACTCGACCAACATCACGCCCGACAAGCAGCACGGCATCGGCAACTACACCGAGCAGCAGTTTGCCGACGCCATGCGCAAGGGCCTGCGGGCCGACGGCACGCACCTCTACCCTGCGATGCCGTACCCGAACTACGCCAAGGTCTCCGACGCCGACACGCACGCCCTCTACGCCTACTTCATGAACGGCGTGAAGCCCAGCAGCGCGGTGCCGCCGGCCACCAACATGGCCTTCCCGTTCAACCTGCGCTGGGGCATGTCGCTGTGGAACTTCCTGTTCCTCTCCGGCAAGTCCTTCCAGCCGCAGCCGGACTGGAACGAGCAGGTCAAGCTCGGGGCCTACCTGGTCGAAGGCCTGGGTCATTGCAGCAGTTGCCACACGCCGCGCGGTTTCGCGATGAACGAGAAGGCCAGCGGCAGCGCGGACACCGCCTTCCTGGCCGGCGGCGAGCTCAACGGCTGGCCCACGCCCTCGCTGCGTGGCATGCCGCGCTGGAACAGCCAGGACATCGTCGACTACCTGCAGACCGGCCGCAACCGCAGCGCCGCCGTCGCAGGCGAGATGACCCAGGTCGTGCAGCACAGCACCGCCTACCTGCAGGACCCGGACCTGCAGGCCATCGCGGCCTACCTGAAGGCCCTGCCGCCGGGGCCGGACAAGGCCGCCGGCGTCACGCCGCAAGGCAAGGCCGAGACCACCCAGAAGCTCACCGCCGCGAAGGACCTGAGCCTGGGCGAGCGCCTGTACCTGGACAACTGCGCCGCCTGCCACTTCGTCACCGGCCAGGGCGCCACGCGCATCTTCCCGCAGCTGGACGGCGCCACCGTGATCAACGCCGAGAACCCGCACGGGCTGATCCAGGTGATCCTGGCCGGCGCCCGTACCCCGTCCACCGACAAAGCCCCGTCGGTGCTCGTCATGCCCAGCTTCGCGCAGCGCCTGAGCGACAGCGAACTGGCCACGCTGGCCACCTTCCTGCGCCAGGGCTGGGGCAACCGGGCCAGCGCCGTCTCGGAACGCGAGGTGGCGGCCGTGCGTGCCAAGGGAGTCGTCGCGCGCTGATGTTCGCGGCGCAGGCGGTCCGGCACCGTCAACCAACCGTCACGTGAGTTTCAAACCGACTCAGGACACTGGCTGGGCTCGACATCGCGTCGAGCCCGGCCGTGCCCGATGGCCGGTGCCCCCTCACATCTACCGTTGGGAGACTTTCCATGTCCACGAATCGCCCCTGGGCCGCGCTGTGCCTCGCCCCCTTGTTCGCGCTCGCGCAGGCCGCGCTGGCCGATGACTTCGCCAAGCTCGACGAAGCCCTGCCCAGCACCGAGAACGTGCTGGCCACCTACCCGGTCTTCGACTTCGACACCGACGGCTGCCTGCCCAGCGCCGGCATCAGCCGCGCTGGCGTGCAGAACGGTGGCCTCAAGCCCACCGGCAGCATCACCGGCAACTGCCGCTCCAGCAACTTCCTGGACAGCTCGAACACGCTGCACCGCCACGCCTGCCTCACCACCGGCGGCAACACCTACTGCGGCCACTTCTACGCGCTGTACTTCGAGAAGGACCAGACCACCGCACTTGGCGGCGGCCACCGCCACGACTGGGAACATGCGGCCGTCTGGACGACGAACGGTGTGGTCACCCACGGCGGCTACAGCGCCCACGGCGACCTCTACAACAAGCCGGTCGCCGAGATCGCAATGCAGGGCAACCATGTGAAGATCATCTATCACAAGGACGGCGGCCTGACCCATGCGATGCGCTTCGCCAGCGCCACCGAACCGGCCGAGAACCCCTACGGCCAGTTCGTCACGCCCACCATCACCAGCTGGTACGAACTGCACGGCGACGGCATCGACAACGCCACGATGCGCAGCAAGCTCAACAGCTTCGACTACGGCTCGGCCACCATCCCGCTGAAGGACAGCAACTTCCTCGGCAACCTCAACACCTACAAGCCGTCCGGCTACCCGACCTTCACGCAGGCCAGCGTGGACGCCGCCAAGCCCTGAGGCAAAGGGGCGCGTTGATCAGCTCGCAGCGCTGACCAGCTCGCCGCCCCAGCTCGCAGGGTCCACGTCGCGCAAGGACTGGGAGAAGGTCCAGGCGTGGCCTGCGGGGTCGAGCGCCGAATACTGGCGCTCGCCATAGGGCTGGTCGGTGGGCTCGCCAATGATGACGGCGCCTGCCGCGCGCGCGGCGGCGCAGTGCCGGTGGGAATCCCGCACCCGGACCATCACCGAGTGCCCGAAGCCGGCCGGCGCCAGGTCCGGCCGCGCGGCCTGTGCCACGACGATCGCGCCATCACCCACCTGCAGTTGCACCCGGTGGCTGCCAATGCGCAAGCGCTCGGCGAACCCGAAAGCCTGGCACAGCCACTGCGCGGCGGCCGGGACGTCCGGGTAGAGCAGCACTGGCATCACCGCAGCGTCCGGCATGGACCGATTGGCCGGGCCGCTGGCAAACATGGCGTTTTCAGACATGGCGGACCTTTGTCGTTGAGGCCCACCATTGTGCTGAAACAGCCTGCGCGGCCCGCACGGCAGAAGGGCTAACGCGCGGCCTGCAGCAAGGTCTCGCTGTCCCGCTGCCGGGCCGGCGGCGGGGGGATGAACAGGTCCGCTGCGCTCAAGCGCCCGAGCGCGGGAACCGTGGCCGCTGCGGCCCCCTGCGAGCGCAGCGCCAGCACGCGCTGCTGCACCCGCGAGGCCTCGGCCTGGATGTCGGCATCGTCTTCCGGCAGGCGTGCCCGCAGCGCTTCGACCTCGCGCTGCGCCTCGTCCACCAGGCCGGCCTGGGCCATCGCGCCCAGCAGGCGCAGCTGCAGGGCATGCGTGATGCGGCGTTCGGCGTCTGCCGTGCGCTGGGCTTGCCTGGCCTCCCAGCCCAGCGCGCCGCAAAAGCCAAGGCCCATCAGCAGCAGCGCCAGGCCTGCGGACACCCGCCGCAGCTGCTCGCCCTGCCGCAGCGCATCGCGCCAGCGGGCCGCGCGCGGCGGGTTGTAGGGCCGGGCCGCGGCCGTCATGTCCTGCGGAACCTCCGGCGCCACGGCCACGGGTGCGTCCGTGTGCGGCGCCTCGGCGGGTTCTTCGGCCACAGACGGCCTGGCTTCTGCGACGGCCCCCTGGCGCTGCACCTCGGCCATCAGCCGGTAGCCCAACTTGGGCACGGTGGAGATGCAGTTCACGCCGTCCGGCCCCAGCGCCTGGCGCAGCTTGCCCACCGCATTGGTGACGGCCTTGTCGACCACCGGCGTGCCGGGCCACAGCTCGGCCAGCAGGTCATCCCGGGTGACGACCTCGCCGGCACGGCGCAGCAGCATGCTGAGGATGCGCAGCGGCTTGGGCTCCAGGGCGACCGGTGCGCCGGCCACGCGCAAGCACCAGCGCACTTCATCGAACTCGACCTCGCCAAAGGTCCAGATGGACCCGGCGAGCGCTTGGGACAACCCAGCTTCTTGCATGAACACGATTCCTTGGAACGCACCGCGCTCCCGGGTTGGGAGCAATCGCTCCGCGCTGGCCAAAACCCGCTGGATGAGCGGGTCAGGCTGGCGCGGTGCATGGCCGGCGATGTGATGACACAGCGCAAAAACAATGCCTGACTGACGTCATACAACCGTCAACAGGCAAAGCTAGAAAAATTCAATAAGTCCGCCGAATTTCCACCCCGACACACCTTTTTACCGGGCAACCATGGCTTTTCCGTTGCCCTTTCATGGCGCAGCCGAGGCCCTGTTTCGGGGCACGCCACGCACACTGCGGCTCACTTCGGCGGGGCCGGTTGTTGTATGACCGGCCCGTGCAGAAGCCGGCGCGCAACGGTCACAAGCCAGCACGACGGACCTCACTCCCCCTTCTTCACAAGGTGTTCCATGAGACTCAAACAATGGGTTGCCCTGTCGCTGCTGGCCATCGCCACAAGCCATGTTGCAGCCGAAGCAATCGTCAAACAATCAGGCCCAGCCCGGACCCCGACCGCCGCACCGCCCGGGACCACCAAGATCTACAGCACGCTGAACACGGATGCGACCAACGTCTATGACTACGGCTGGGGCCCGGCCATCTTGGGGCCGCTGTGGCACATGCAGGGCGTGCCGGGCTCGCGCGGGCCGCAGCAGCACTTCGCGGTGCCGTTCAAGGCCAAGTCCAACATCAGCGTGACGCAGGTCATCGTGCCGCTCTCGCAGGACAGCGTCAAAGACGCCAGCACCCTGCTGATCTCGATCAACGCGGACGCCAAGGGCCTGCCCGGCGAAGCGATCTACACCTGGCAGGACATGCCGATCCAGAACACGCTGAACGCCGACAACACCGCGCGCCAGTGCTGCACCTATGTCGCCCCGAGCGCTGCAGCCGGCGAAGTGCCGCTGGTGGAAGGCAAGAAGTACTGGATCGTCGTCGCGACCACGCCCAAGAGCCGCATCACCGCGATGTGGTACTTCAACTCGCGCGGCCTGACCGGCACCGATGCCTACCTGGACGGCAGCGGCGTGTGGCAGAGCCAGAGCGAAGTGCTGCTGCCGGCCGTGGGCGTCTACGGCGTGCCGACCGAGTGAGCAAGCGCGTCTTCGCACCCGTCCCCGCCTTCACCCTCCCCGCTTTCCGTCATCCGACAAAGGTTTTCCCATGCGAATCCCGCAAACCCTGACAGCGCTGCTGTCGCTGCTCGCGCTCGCCGCCGCGACCACAGCCACCTCGGCCAGCGCCGAGCCCATCATCCGCCGAGTCGGTCCCGCACAGTCGGTCGCACCGACAGCGGATGCGAAGTCCCAGGCCAAGGCCGACACCCAGGCCCTGTACTCGACGATCACGTCGAACGTCGCGATGTACAAGGCCGACGCCGGGCTGAGCATCGCCGGTGACAGCGCGACCGATCCGCTGCAGAACGCCGCGGTGCCGTTCACGCCCGCCGTCAACGCCAACCTGACCAAGATGGTGCTGCCGGTGGCCCTGGGCGCCGGCAACCGCAGCACGCTGAACATCGTGGTGTATGCCGACGCGAATGGCGTGCCGGGCGCGCCGCTGTTCACCTGGACCGATGTGACGCCTTTCGACTGGAAGACCGAGAAAGGCGCGATCTACCCCTGCTGCAGTTATGTGCAGGTCAGCACGGCCGAGACCATCGCACTGACGGCCGGCGTGCAGTACTGGGTCGGCACGGTCACGACGGTGGGCAGCGACGTCAGCGCCATCTGGCTGAACAACGCCAACGGCACGACCGGCGGCTACGCCACCTACGGCACCAGCGGCAGCTGGATCAAGGCCGCCTCGGCCACGCTGCCGGCGCTGTCGGTCTACGGCGTGGCCCGCTGAAGCCGCAGGGCGCTGAACTCAGCGCTCGAACGGATTGCCCGCCGCACGCAGCCGGCGCAAGCCGCTGGCCAGGTGCGCGCGGGCACTGTCGGCATCGCCCAGCCGCATCTGCGCTGCAGTGCGTTGGGCGATCTCGCCTGGAATGAGCTGAAGCGGCTCGCCGGTGCTCATCGCCAGCAGTTGCACCTGGGCCGCGCGCTCCAGGTAGTAAAGGTCGTCCCAGGCCTCTGCCACGCTGGCGCCGCAGACCAGCACGCCGTGGTTCTTCAGGAACACGATGTCGGCAGTGCCGATGGCTTTGGCAATGCGGTCGCCCTCGGTGTTGTCCAGCGCCAGGCCGTTGTAGTGCGGGTCCACGGCGGTGCGGCCCAGGAACTTCAACGCGGTCTGGCCGGCCCAGCGCAGCGGCTCGCCCTGCAGCATGCTCAATGCCGTCGCATGCGGCATGTGGGTGTGGAACGCCGCACGGATGCGTGGCTGCTGGCGATGCAGCCGGGCGTGGATGTAGAAGGCCGTGGCCTCGGGCTGCCCTTGGCCGGCCAGCACCTGCCCGTCCACATGGCAGATCAGCAGGCTGGAAGCGGTGACCTCGGCAAAGGCCAAGCCGTAAGGATTGACCAGGAACAGCGTGTCACTGCCCGGCAGCAAGGCTGAAAAGTGATTGCAGATGCCCTCCTCCAGCCCGTGCTGAGCGGCCAGCTGGAAACAGGCGGCCAGTTCGATGCGGGCCTGGTGGATCGCTTCGTTGTCCAGCTCGGGCAGTTCGGCAGACGGGGCAACGGATGCGGCAAGGGTGTGGGCCATGGCGAGATGATGCCTGTTCACCAGCCCGCCGCTGCCAGCAATTCCGGCACGCCAGCCAGCGTGGGCAGCGTCGCGTCAGGCGCGTAGTCGGGTAGCAGCCGGCGGCCGGTGCCGCGGTCGATCCACACGCAGCGGAAACCGATGTCCCGTGCCGCCGCATGGTCCAGGTGCGGGCTGGCGCAGATGTGCAGCACCTCGTCCTTCGTCACGCCCAGCGCCTCATGCGCATGGTCGAACAGCCGGCGGTTGGGCTTGTAGGCGCCCGCCTGCTGCGCGGTGATGACGCGGTCGATGTGGCCGCCCAGCTGCACCACGTTGCCGGCAATGATGTCGTCGTCGGTGTTCGAGACGATGCACAGCCGCCAGCCCGCCGCGTTCAGCCGCGCCAGCGTGGTCACGACTTCCGGAAACGGCGGCATCGCCGAGATGCGTTTGGCCAGCGAGGCCATGTCACCGTCGCCCACCGGCAGGCCCAGCTCGCGCAAGGCCATCTGCAAGCCCTGGCCGGCCACCTCGCGGAACGAGCGGTGCGGTGGCGTCTGCTCCAGCGCGTGTTCGTGGTGGTCATACACCTGGATCAGTCTTTCGGGCGAGACATGGTCGGCCTGCTTGGCGGCCAGCAGCTCGCGCACGGCCGCCTGCAGGCCCTCGTCCCACTGGATGAGGGTGCCGTAGCAGTCGAAGGTGAGCCAGCGGGGACGGGAGCCGGAAAGGGACATGGCGATGGACTTTCTGCAGTGCAAGACAAGGAATGGGTGGCATCGTAGGCAGCCATCCTGTAATTTGGAAATTCGATTTGATGCAACACCTCAGTTGAATGTCTAATGACACCTTCAAAGTGGAAGGAGTGCCGAGGTGCTGGACCTGGAGTTGCTGCAGACCCTCGTCTGCGTGGTGGACGAGCGCAGCTTCACGCGCGCTGGCGAGCGGGTGCACCGCACCCAGTCCACCGTCAGCCAGCAGATCCGCAAGCTGGAAGAGCGCGTGGGCCGGCCGCTGCTGCTGCGCGACCGCACCGGCACGCAGATCACGCCCACCGCCCAGGGCGAGTTGCTGACGAACTACGCCCGCCGCCTGCTGGCACTGGCCCAGGAGGCCGAGGACGTGTTCGCGAGCGAAGGCGCCGTGCTGCCGGTGCGCGTGGGCGTGCCGGAAGATTTCGACGCGCGCCGCATGTCCGCCCTGCTCTCCGGCTTCAGCGCGCAGCAGCCCGGCCTGCGCCTGGCAACCATCAGCGGCATGAGCACGGACCTGAAACACAAACTCGCGCAGGGGGAGCTGGATCTGGCACTGGTCAAGCGCTCACCCGGCGAAGGCGAGTGCCTGGCCGCCTGGCCTGAAACCCTGGTCTGGGTGCAAGGCCAGGGCTTTGCGCTGCCGCCCGGCGAGCCCATCCCGCTGGCGCTGTTCCCGCAAGGTTGCGTCTACCGCCAGCGCGCGTTGCGCGGCCTGGACAAGGCGCGCCGCCGCTGGCGCCAGGCCTTCGGCCGCCACAGCCTCACCGGCATCCAGGCCGTAGTCGCCTCGGGCCTGGCGATCAGCGTTTTGCCCACCACCGCGCTGCTGCCCGAGCACCAGCGCTGCGAAGGCTTGCCGGAACTGGCGCCCACCGAATTGGCGCTGGTGGCCGCCTCAGGTGCGGCGCTGACCGCGCCGCAGCGGGCCCTGGTCGATCACCTGCAGCAGGCGCTGGGCGTGTAGCAGGTTCAACGGGCTGCGGCAGATGGCGCGGCCTCCGCCACAGGGCTGGCCTTGACGCTCAGTCCCAATGCCACTTGCGGCGATGCATCTGCGCCCAGTCGCCTGGGCGCATCCACCAGCAGGTGGTCCAGCGAGACGTGGCGTGAAACCAGCCGACTGCTGACGGCCTCGGCGCGCGCCGCGGCCAATGCGGTGAGCTGGTCCTCGGTGACGGCGCTCTGCGCCATCAATTGCTGCTGCAGCGCGGCATGCAGCGGGAACTCGGGCGGCTTGGCCTCCGCGGTCTTGGCGGGCTCGACCGGCTTGGCACCGCCAGCCTTGATCTGCTGTCGCAAGGCCTCCAGGGCGGGCCCGCCCAGGCGCTGGGTGTAGATCGCTTCCAGTGCCTGGCGGACCTCGGGCTGGGTGAGGTTCACGGCGCCTGGCAGTTCGCCGGGGGCCACTTCCTGCTTGCGCTGGGCCGCCACGGCCTGGCGCAGCCAGAGGTCCTGCAGCGCGGCGGTGTCGGCCTGCAGGCTGTAGCCTGCGCTGATCTTCACGGCCAGGCCCGGGCGCTTGGCCAGGGCCTGGGCGAGCTGGTCCAGCTTCTCGCGCTCGGGCGGCGGCAGCTCGGCGTGGCCGGGGTCGAAGGCGATGCGGGGTGCGGCTTCGTCGTCGCCGCCGCCGAACAACGCGCCGATGGCGCGGAACGGCGCGGTGACGACCTTGGTCAGCACGTTGACGATGGCCTTCCAGACGATGCCGCCGTAGCTGAACTGCGGGTCGTCCAGGCTGCCGGAAATGGGCAGGCCCAGGTCGATGCGGCCGTCGCTGTCCTGCAGCAGCGCCAGTGCCAGGTCCAGCGGCAGGTTCACGGCGGTCGGGCTGTCGACCTTCTCGCCCAAGGTGAGCTTGTCCATCACGACCTGGTTCTCGCCCCTGAGCTGGCGCTTGGCTATCTTGTACGCCAGGTCCAGCGACAGCTTGCCCGAGGCGATGCGCCGGCCGGCAAAGGTCGCGGTGTAAGGCGTGAGCGAAGTCATCTCGACGTTCTTGAAGACCACGCCGATGTCCATCGCATTCGTCGGGTTGCCCAGCTCGACCTGGCCGGCCGCGCGGGCCAGGCCGTATTCGTCGACCTGCCCGCCCAGCTCGATCTGCGCCGAGCGGCCGGGCCGCGTGGACAGCCCCGCCAGCTGGCCTTGCAGGCCGTGGATGCGCGCGGCAAACGGCAGCGCCAGCGACAGGTCCGCAAAGTCCAGCTCGCTGTCGCGCACCCGCACGCGGCTCACGTCGACCAGGAAGGCCGGCGCAGCGGCGGGACTCGCCACCTTGGTGGCGGCCACGGCGCTGGCCGACGAAGCGGCGGGTGCCGCAGCCGCCACGGCCTGCGGCCGCAAGACCTTGGTCAGGTTGATCGAGCGATCCTTGAAGATCACCAGCTTGGTGTTCAGGCCGTCCAGGTCCACGTCACCGGCTTCCAGCGACTGCGGCGTGACGACCAGGCGCGGTGCGTTCAGTTGGCGCCAGGCCAGGAAACGCTCGCCGCTGACGGTCTCGTCAATGCGCAGCTCGCGCAGCGCCAGCTTGCCTTCATACCGCGGCTGGCCTTGCGAGAGGCGCAGCCGGCCTTCGGCATCGAGCAGCCCGCCCAGCAGCGTGAGCGCCGCCTGCTGGGCCAGGTAAGGCTTGGCAGGGGCCAGCGCCAGCCCGCGCAGCGACACGCGCAGGTCTGCCGCCTGGCTCGCGGGCTGCGCCTGCCCGTTGATGCTGAGGCGCCCGCCGTTGCCCTGCACCGCCAGCGCGAGTTGCACCGGCAGCCTGGCCTTGGGATCGTCGCTCAATTGCTCGACCTGGCCCTGGATGCCCTCCAGCACCAGCGGCTGGGTACCGGCCACCGCATCGTCGCGCAGCGTGGCCTGCCAATCGCTCGCGGCCACCTGGTCAATGCGGTAGTGCCAAGCCGGCGCACTGGCCGCTGGTGCTGGTGCGGCCACCGCAGCCTTGGCCGCCGCGGGCCTGAAGGCCGTGAGAAGGGAAAGCTCGCCCTGCGCATCACGCAGGGCCACCAGCTGCCCGCCGGCAAAGGCCACCCGGCCGATGCCCAGCGTGCGCTCGGCCAAATCCAGCTGTCCATCGCTCAGCGTGGCACCGGCCAGCTTGAACCAGGGCTCGGCAGCACCCGAGCGCAGCGCCAGCTCGCGGGCCGAGAGCTGCAGGCCTTGCAGCTTGAACTGGCCATCGCCGGCAGTGCTGGCCTCGGCCTGGAAGCCCAGCTTCAACTCGCCCAGCTCGGTCGTCAACGGCGTGGCCAGGCCGCGGTCTTCGAGGCGCAGGCCCAGGCCTTCAACGCTGGCCTTGGCGAGCTGGAGTGTCCATGGCTCGGCAGGTGCCGAAGCCGCAGGGGCAGGCGCCGGGGGTGCAGCGGCCGCCGGCGCGGCAGCAAACCAGTCCTGCAGGTCCAGCCGACCATCCACCGCGCGCACCAGGTGCAACGCACCTCCTTGCAGTGCCAGGCTTTCGACGCCGATGTGGCGGCTCGCCAGGTCCAGCGTACCGCCGCTCAGCGTCAACGCGCCCAGCGCCACGGCCGGCTCGGCCTGGCCAGTGCCGCGCAGCGCCACCTCGGCCAGCTTGGCATTCACCTGCGCCAGCTTCAGCGACAGCTGGCGCTGCGCATAGGCCGCTTCGTAGTGCAAGGACAGCGAAGCCAGGCCCTCGGGCGGTGCCATCTTCAGCCGCTGCTGCAGATAGGGCCAGAGCCGGCCCAGCGGCAGGCCCTGGATGGAAAACTCGCCACTGGAGACCAGCGGGTTCAGGCCGAAGCGGCCTTGCCAGTGCAGGTCGGCACCCAGGCCCAGGTGCGCGGTGACTTCGTGTTCGCCTTGCGCATTCGGCAAGGTCGAAACGTCGTCGAGTTCCAGTGCCAGCGGCGCGAGCTGGGTGCTGAAACCACCTGCCACCTGCTGGTCGGAAAAGTCGATGCGGCCATCGCTGAGTGCGAGCCGTTGCACCAACAAGCGGGGCGGCTCGGCCGTTGGATCGGGTGACGGCGCAGGCTGAGCCTTGTCGGCCAGCGCGTCCACGAACAGCTGCCAGTTCAGTCGCCCGTCGGCCAGCAGCGTCACCGTCACCGTGGGCTGCTCGATCAGCAGCTCGTTGAAGGTCCAGGCGCGGCGGAACAAGCTGCTGGCCTGGAAGTTCACGTAGAGCCGGCCCAGGCCCAGCAGCGGCTGGCCCTGCGGCGTCTTCAGCGACAGGCCTTGCAGCTCCAGCGACAAGGCCAGCGGATCGAAGTGCGCCTGCTCGATGGCCAACGTGTAGCCGCCTCGCCCGGACAACCACTTCGGCGCCGCCCATTTCAACAAGGGCCCGACGGCCAGCCAGCCCAGCAGCAGGTACAGGGCCAACAGACCTCCGCCAAGCTGCACCCAACGGCGGCCCAGCCAGGGCCGCACTCGCATCCACCATGTCATGGCGGGCACGATAGCACCGCCATCCGCGCGGCAAGCGCACGCGTGGCGGGCTGTCGCGCGTCAGGGCAAACGCAGGAAGCCGAGGTAGGTGCTGCTGCCAGACTTCAAGCAGGTTCCGGCGACGACGCCCTGGTCATTGATGCTGCTGGGCGATGTGTAGAGCATCTTCGGCACCTTGAAGGTCGTGACCGCACCGTCTGCGGCGCGCACAAAACCGCTGGCGCCGCGCGAGGCGGTGTAGTCACCCACGATCTGGCCCGCATTGTTGATGCCCGCCACGTTCATGAGGCTGCGGGTGGCGCCCACCTTGAACAGCGTGATCTGACCGCCTGCGCTGCGCACATAGCCTTGCGAAGACTTGGTGGCGCAGTTGAACGGGCACACCACGGTCCTGAACACGCCGGCCGCGGTGCCGGCGTTGTTCAGGCCTGCCACTTCGGTTTGCGGGATGCCGGCCGGGTCGCTCACGGTGCCGGCCTCGAAGCTGGTCAAGACGCCGCTGGCCGTCTGCACGAAGCCAACGTACTTCAGCAAGGTGTTGAGGTAGAGCACCTCGAAATTGCCGGCGCTGTCGCCGCCATCGTTCAGCGCACTGGCCACCGAGCCGCTCATGCCGGCGGGCATGCTGATGCTGGTGAAACCGCCGTTGGCGGTGGCCACGAAGCCACGGTTGGCAAAGTCGTCGTCCTGCTCGTTGCGGTAGAAGCCCGAAGTGCTGCCAAGGTTGTTGATGGCGTAGGCCACGCTGAAGGAGCCCGGCGTGACCAGGGGCGTGATGACGCCTGCAGGACTGCGCGTGAAAGCCTTCAGGCCGCCCCCGTCGGTGTAATAGCCGGCCACGGTGCCGTCATCGCTGAGGGACATCGCCGTGGTGCTCAGTCCATTGACGTCGAAGCTGGTGATCTCGCCGGACGCGCTGCGCACGAAGCCGCGCGACTGGCCGCCGCTCGAGGTGTACGAGCCGGCGACCACGCCGCTGTTGTTGATCTTCGCCACCGAGAAGCTGGTGGCGCCCGGCACCTGGAACGTAACGAAGCTCTCGGCTGCGGCAGGCAATGCGGTGGCGAGCAGCGCGGCGCTCAGCAGCGCGGAAGAGAACGTGAAGGGAATCGACATGACGAGCCTCTCTGACTTTGGTTGTAAGACGTGTGCAGCGCGGTGTCTCCGCCGCGCTGGCCATCGCTGGCGAGCGCGACGGTAGCAGCGCCTGGGTGTCCGCTGCACAACTCAAATTAGGGGAGGCATGGCGCGTTCTCGATCAACGGTCGCAGCCACTGGCTTACCGGATGAGCCTGCCACCGCAGGTGCCGTGCTGGCCGGCTTTGCTTCGCCGCTGTCGCGTCGTCGCCCGGCAAATGATTGGCCGTGGTTTGGCCGCCTTCTCTGCCGCTCACGCGAGGGTCGGGCCACTAACGTTCACCGCTCAAAGCGGCGTGTGCCGTCAAGAGGGAATACATGATCTCGAACTGGATTTACCGGCTTGCGGTGTCGCTGGGCGCTTGTGCCGCGCTGACCCTGACGGCCTGCGGCAGCGACGACACCGCGTCGACCTCGCCGCCTCCTGCCGTGGCCAAGGTCGGCACCGTCAGCGGCGTGCTGGTCGATGCCAGCAGCGGCCTGGTCCTGCCGGGCGTCACGGTGCAAAGCGCAGACCGCAGCGCCACCACGGCCGACGACGGGCACTACCAGCTCACGCAGGTGCCGGAATCGGCCGCCGCCTCGGTCCGCTTCACCCGCACCGGCTATGCACCCAGCGTGGCCGTGGTCGCCGTGGCCGACCAGACGACGGTGTCGCTCGATGCGCGCCTGACGCCGATCGACACCAGCGCGGCGGTGGACGCCTCGCAGCCTGCGACCGTCGCCTCGACCGTGTCTCCCGCCCAGGTCAGCCTGCAGGCGGCCAGCCTCACCGCTGCCGATGGCACCACTTTCACCGGCACCGCCACGGTCTCGGTCACGGCCATCGACGGCGGTGCGAACGCCGCCAACCTGCCGGGCACTTTCGTGGCCGCCGCCGTGGGCAGCGACCCCGTGCGCACGCTCGAAAGCCTGGGCGCCGTGAGCGTGAACCTGAGCGACGCAGCCGGCCAGCCGCTGCAGCTCGCCGCGGGCAAGCCAGCGGAACTGCGCATACCCGCTGTGGTAGGCAACACGCCCCCGGCCAATGCCGCACTGTTCTACTTCAACGAGGCCACCGGCCTGTGGGTGGAGGAAGGCGCGGCCGTGCTGGTGGGTGACGCACCGAACCAGTATTACCAGGGCACCGTTTCGCACTTCACCTACTGGATGGTGGCGCGCGCGGTGACCACCGTGGCCGTGACCGGCTGCGTGCAGGACGGCACCGGCGCACGCCTGGCCGGCGCGAACGTGGTGGCCGGCGGCATCGACTACGTCGGCCGCACCACCGCCGTGACCGCAGCGGACGGCAGCTTCAGCCTCAGCGTGCGCAACGGCGGCCTGGCCCTGCTCACCGCCGACAGCAGCGCGGGCAGTTCCGACGGCCTGCGGGTCGGCCCCTCGGCCTCGGCCATCAACCTCGAAACCTGCCTGGTTGTCTCCAGCACTGTCGCACTGCCGACGCTGGTGCAATCGCCCTCGGCCCAGTCTGCCCAGCAGGCCGGCTTTGCGGTCTTTGACGTGGTGGCTGCCGGCCAGGGCCCGCTGCGCTACCAGTGGCTCAAGAATGGCGCGGCAATTG
>Ga0307514_10002470_pt1 | contig 19170 bp, 23 predicted proteins | sample 16_EM_MG_FD_203088 | JGI IMG/M metagenome (GOLD analysis project Ga0307514, IMG submission 203088) | Populus trichocarpa ectomycorrhiza microbial communities from riparian zone in the Pacific Northwest, United States - 16_EM | ecosystem: Host-associated > Plants > Roots > Unclassified | place... | reverse complement strand
CTTGTAATACCAGCAGTAGCGCCCGTATATGGTATAGTATTCCCCCGTTATATCACTCCGCCTTCAGGGTTTTGGTGCCCTGAGCCTTCGTCAGGCGCAGCGTCATATCTATCGCCATTCCTAACGGCACCAAGAAGAACGGAATGTAACTGCCGAGTAAAAGGGACATTTGGAACTGAGTGGGGCCGGTGGATGACCATAAGACGGCGAGACAACCGAACGTCGTGGTGCACGACGAAGCGGAGTATGCGAGCATGAGTGGGTAGTAAGTCTGTAACTTGGGTGGACCCGCCCATAATGCTTTTGCGGCAATAAAAAATACAGGGAGTTGGAAGAGCCTAGAAACGAGAGTCAGTTTCCGTATGGCGACTGGAATGACGGTGATTTCGGCGCATACCCTTCGAGATACAAAAACGCGCGGAACCAGTTGAAGTCCGGACCTCCGTGGAAAGCCCCATGGATGAGGGGATCCCCCGAGAATGTGATGTACCAATCGGAAATGTCGCGTAGGACTGTCGGTATCAACTGCTGAGGATACACCGCTTGCACATCAAGCAGCACCGTTGAGGGTATGTGAATCTATGTTCCAGTAGTTTGTTAAGACTCTGGGAAGTTTCTCTCATAACTCTGGCGTACGCACCAACACGAAAACGAAGTACAGATAGTCCAAGGGGCGGGAGCTCAGGGGGATGCGACGTGGCATGATTGACGTCCTTCGTTAAGTAACCTCGTCGGCTAAACGGTTTGCTCGATCACCAGTCACTGATCGCGACGCGTGACGTTGCGGTGTCGGGCCATTAGCAAAATCGTGCAGGCGTCTGCTCGTGCACACATGGGGTGACGTTCTTTCTTTTGGTGCCAATGGATCAGAATGTGGACGGGTATTAAGAGGTTCCAATTTTCTGGATTTAATTTGGTGTTGGTTGGAATATTTTTCTACGGTACACAATTACAATCGTGAAGTAGGTCAGAGAAACTTCATTTGCAAGTGAAAGTGGGTGACCGCCCTATTGGTGATGAAGTTGGGACCCAAGGTTACGACTGGACTGATCTTGCCAGCGGTTCATTCAGGGACAAAACCAGTCATTGTCATCGAGATCAACAAAACTCCGTTCCATCTAACATCTGTTTGCGAGGACACGCTGAGGAAAAGGGGGTGCGACTTACCCAATACGCCAGGATACCTGCAACAATGTCCGGTCCTAGGGGAAGAACGTGATACGGGTAGCTGTCGCTCACTTGTATCTTGACCGTGGGTGATTCCACATAAGTTCCTCCTTCCCCGTCTCTGTTGAGATAGAGAATAAGGAAAATCCATTCATGCCCATTTGTAATAGCACCACGGAGAATGTTTTTTCTGGATAAATGTGAGTAAAAAGCATGAGTGAGAGGGGTGGATCATACCCAAAATATTTCGCAGAGGCATACATTTCAGCCACTGCCTGCGCAACATGGTGGGCCAGTGGGACTCCTTCCTGTTTTGCCTCCGTCACAAACAGTCCATTTGGGTTCTGCCGCTTGATAAATTGGAATAGTGAGTTTCTGACGAATGACTCTGTGGAACAGTCTAAGTACAATCAAGTAAAACAGAAAGGGGGACACACGATGTTTGTGAGAGTCAGCCATGAGGGCGGCATAGTCAACTGTGCCAGTGATCTTCAAGGGACATGTTTGGTCTGGCACAGTGACAACAACTGGTGGGATGCGCTGCTCAAGGTTGAGCACCATGCGCTTGCTGCCTGGTAGCATGGCTGATACCCGGAAGAAGATCGTTTCAATCCATAAGCGGGCACCTGCTCTGTTCTGCAATGACGCTTGAGTAGGGTTGGGACCAGTTGACAAAGTTAAGATGTACAGTTCCCGGGCTTAAGTTCTCAAGCAAGCTGAGGTGGCGATACATCTCCTTCGACGACATGTATGTGTCACCACCTTGAGCGGCACTTTCAGTTGCGCGGTTCGAGTGATCACCTCGATTAACCAGAATATTGCCGAGGGAGATGTTGAGACGATCGCCCAGGACGTCGAAGTCTATGTTGGAGAAGGAAAAGGACTATCGTACGAGATCAGGAAAATTGGAGGACAGAATCAGCCCAATAACACTCACCAAAGGACCCTCTACTTTCGCTTTCAGCGTTGCAATAAGATCCGCAATCTTCTCCGAGACGACTTTGGCCGCGAATCCCTGCGAAGCGTCCACACCTTCCCCCACCACTTCACCCATTTCTTCCTCTCTCGAGAGCCTTTCGAGGTCTTCGAGAGTACATATTGCTTTTATGAGTTCGACGCCCCTCAGACCGGAGCCCGGAGCCGGCCTTTTGTTCATCCTACGGTGTGCGGTTCGGTAGCGGATCGATGCATCGGCGGCAAAATCCGCGCGATTGTGCTCGCAAACTTACGACCGATCCGAGTTACCGTGCTCGACGCGTAGCGCATAGTAAAGAGGGTGAGCAGGGTATGCATGGTAGCGACAACTAGATGTGGTGCCAAGGTTTTCACCCTGCTTTGGACAATTAGGTGCCGCAGACGCGTTCCCCCGTCGGTTTCTCTTCTTGAAAGTCTTGAACGGGTTCTTTTGGAGACGGATTTTTCCCACTCCGAATTGCAACGGAAGTGGTACCCAGCACTCTAGTTCACCCTTGTCCGCTGCTTGTCATTCAATGATGTACACGGGGAAACAGTTTAACGTTTAATCGTCGTCACCCCAATGATCGTCCCAACTTCGGCTCCTCTCCACCGCCCGCTGCCAACGTACCCACCGCTTCTCCCTCTCTCCGGCGTCCAACTTCGGAACAAAGTCCGTATGTCCTTTGGTGTTTACCATTGCTAGGGTCTCTGGCTTGTTGACATCCCAACCAAACAATCCGATCGCTGAGCCGGCCAACAGCGCGGACCCCAGTGCAGTCGATCTTCGAGACACAAACTGAGTACTCGTGAACACATCGGCGGAGACCAAAAACTTACTCCCGCATCTCCGGGCGCACCACCGTGAATCCCCCAAGATCCGCAAGAACTTGCATGGCGACATCACCATTCGTCATCCCACCATCCACCTTCAATTGTTTCAGGTCTGCCCCCGCATCGGACTGCATGCACTCAAGGATTGCATAAGTTTGAAAGGCGGTGGCCTCCAATGTTGCCCGAGAGATATGTGCTGGTGTCGTATATTCGGTGAGGCCAATTAACATAGCAGCTGCGGCCGGGTCCCAGTATGGTGCGAGCAGTCCCGAGAACGCGGTAACAAAATAGACACCACCTGTAGTGTCCACAGAAGCAGCGAGAGTATTTATATCCGCGGAACTCTTGATCATATGCATGGAATCACGGAGCCTGCTGTGCCTCAGCAATTGGAATTCACGTGAATCCTGAAAGTTATCCTCACCACTTGATAGCGCTACCGGCGACCGCAACTGCTGAGAGTTGAGCAAAAAAACTCAGTGGCGGATGATACAACTTACTGCTCCCTTCTAACGCGTATACCGGGTTTGAGTCTGGCCCTGCCTGATAACCGACCTGTGGAAATTCAGAATGGGCAGCACTTTCTGAGGGAGGAACGTACCGTGCCAAGTAAACCACTGTCGCTTCTTACAACGTCGTTTCCCGTGTTGAAAAGTAAGAATGCCCCGGTTCCGAATGTGCACTTGGCCTCTCCATGGTGGAAACATTTGTTCCCCACGAGCGCACCTTGCTGGTCACCGATCAAGCCCCCAATCGTAACCCCCTTTAACGGCCCGTGATTGACCTCTCCGTAGACCTGAGAGGAAGATACAATCTCGGGGAGGACAGATGGTTTTATGCGGAAGAATTTTAGGAGTACCGGGTCCCATTGCAAGGTCTTGATGTTCATCAACAACGTCCGAGAGGCATTTGACACCTCTGTAACATGTAGTTTCCTGTCTGTTAGACGCTTCGATGGGTGTTAGAATATCTCATGGTGGAGAGAGGTCAAGCTCACATAAACAATCCACGACTCGATGGTGCCAAACAGAAGATCATCTTCCTCGTGAGCCTTGCGAACAGCTTCGTGATGGTCGATAAGCCAGCGTAGCTTTACGCCGGAGAAATACGTAGAGAGCTTCAAACCAGTCCTACCGGCTACCGGTTAGCACCTGCTGTGACCGTATGATCTTCAGAAAGGAAACTCACAAGGCTTGGAGCTGATCCGTGGCCTCCTTCCCAATCACGAAATGGCCGGGCTCAAGCTCAAGACCATCCTTATACAATGCACTGATGAGGTGGGCAACAGTGTGCTTCGTTCGTGAGTCTGCCCACACGATGGCCTTGGCCAGTGGCTTCCCGGTCCGGCGGCTCCAAACAACCGCAGTTTCACGTTGATTCGTTATCCCTGTGAATACTTACACACGTCTATCCGTACCAATAAAACAGATCCCAGTCGTACCTATCACCTTGATGCTGCTCTTTCCATAGCCAGCGGCCTCGATGGTCTTCACGGTCTCGTCGATACAATCCTCGCATGCTTGAATTATCTGGTCGGGATCATGCTCATGCCACCTGTGAGCTCGTTACACCCTTCCAAGAATTACCGTCAAGCTTGAGCGGAAACCTACCCAGGTTCGGGGTAGTACTGAGGAAACTCGATCTGGTGCTGAGCTACAATGTTGGCATAACGGTCGAAGACTATAAACCGCGTCGATCTGGAGAGTGGTTGGTCACCGATTGTCGGACGGTTGAGCGATCACGTACGTCGTTCCGCAGTCTAGGGAGCCCACAAACTCCTGAGACATGGTGAGCGTGGTGGTCAAGCCTCGAGGGCCGAGCGGACCGGCGATCGGCTTTTGTACATAGGGAATTTGGAAATCATGTCACTGGGCGTCACGTGGATGGAAACCTCTCCCGCCCCGACTCCGGGACAGTCCAAAAGAAATACGGATTCCCCTCAAGATCTACCCAGTCCACATCTCCTTAACAGACACCATCTTGGTGGACGAAGGTTGTCGCTTGGCTCGAGTACGCGAAACACCGGCAGTTTGAGTAAGCTGCCGCTTCGTTCGCAATTGTTTCACGGAGTTCAACACCGGGCCAGATGTAGATCGGATGGACAAGTCACAGGTCATCATCCCAATCGCACTGCCCGCCTCGAGAGACCGAAATGTCAAGGGTGCGGGTTTCGATGTCACCAAAGTTATTGAGTCGTCCTTTGTCGCTGGGCAGCCATGTGCTCTCGCGACGTGGGGTTTTACTCCTCAGCTCGACGATATCCCTTCACCTCCTCAGGATCAACAGACCACTCCCATTCGAGGCGCCTTTGTTGGATGTGAAGACGGAACCGTATATATGTTTCATCCGAAACTCGGGGCTAAAACTGACCTTATCAGTCCTGTACAATTCAACTTCGAACTCACGGACACGCCGCAACACACCCGACCATCTACCTCTTCTGGAATCTCTCATCTCGGTCGGAATCCGTCTGCTTTCAGTTCCCAGTCCTCGCTGAAATCGGCCACAAACCCTTTCCATCTCTCCATGGCCAGAGTTGTCTCTGGCGTGACAGCAGAGGCCGTGCAAGCACCCAAGAACTACGTTGACTTCGACGAAGAGCAGGAGAAGTTGAAGGGTATGTTGAGACACAAGGGTTCCGTTAAGGAGAGGCATTTTGGGGATGGAACGCTTTCACCTCTTGAGAAGAATACCTCGCCCGACAAGCATCCAGTCCCACCCTTGTTCACCCCTACCACGGGAATACAACTACGGAAACCAACCAAGAGAAAGTCCGAAAGTCGTGTGCACTCATTCACCCACTCGAAAACACCCTCTCAACCAAATAACTCAACCTCCACACAAGACTCACCCGCGGATACCCCACCTCAGCTGCATACCTCCGGGGACATCTACTCGCTACACCTCCGCTCCCACACATTTACACCACGCTTCGGCCCGGGCAAAGCGATTTCACAACTTCTCGCGGATGAATCACAGCGATACGTCGTCTGTCTCCAAGAGAACGGGTATGTGCATCAACATCAACCGTGTATTCCGGACGCAGTTTTGACTACCTGAGTTAGGGATGTTTCCATTCTGTCCACTACCGATGGTTCTTGCCACGCGTCGGCTACACCGGATTCATCGGTCTTGGTGCCCCCCGCTGGAATGGCAGACCATCGCACGCTTCGTTGTGCTTGGATATGGAAGTACGTCCACCTCGTGAAAACTCGGGATGTAAGCACAATCCCAGCCCCGCCGTCGAACTCCCCGTTCTGATATACTTCAAAGGTCACGTTTATCATATCCCTGGGGGCGTCTGATTCTGTGTCGTTTAGGAGAGATTTTTTGGAGAGTGACCTTCAAGACCACACTCGCGTTTCCGTATACGTCTTCACTCCCGAGTCCTCTGACGAACCCAAGCTGGAGAAGGTCGGAGAATGGCGCGCTGAAGGATGCGCAGGAGTGGTCTCGTGCCACAAGCACGACAATGGTGGGTCTGGATCCATCGAAATAAATCAAGTCTATTCACTGCAGAGCAGCCTCCTTCACGCTCGTATATGTCGATTCACTTCAACGGATGGTGTCGCATAATGTCCGACTGGTTGCCACCCCTGCACAACGACAACCTGTTTCCCGGCCCCCGTCACGCAGTGGTGTTATTGGCTTACCGAACCCTTTTAAAGCCCTGATGACAACCCACTTGGGAGCTCGCGACGCCGTTGAGATTACAGAACTAGTTGGACGCATCGAAGTTGATGCTCAAGTCGAATTGGGTGTGGTACCGGTAGAGGGGACTATAATAGCGAACAGGACCGTCCTAACGAACGATGGAAGACGCGCGATCTTCTGGACGGAATTGGACCTTACCGTAGGTAACTCTAGAAAATCATCACGGACAATCATTGACCTCGTTCCAGGTTGTTCAAGCACAACCAGGCAGCCTTAGTAAGATTTGGTCAACGACGCTGCCTCCTGTCGATGCTGGGTGGATTGACAACAGTTCATTCGTGCTAGCCTATCCGGTGAGGGTTGTGGACGCTCTGCGCAATGTATCTAATTTCTCCAAACTAGGGAAACTGTGAACTTTACACTCTAACCACTGTCGATGCAGATGGTGTTCCTGCATCCGGAGGTACTCCGGCCGCCAACGTCACATGCAACCTCAAACGTTCCACTTCTGTGCCGGATACCGAGACCGCTATTTTCACGTCTGCAGGAGACCTGGTCTCGACAAACACCCCCGGAACGTCGCTGAGATCGGTGGACTTGACCATCTTACCGAAATTTGGCGAGTTCGAATCTTCTCCATGCTATCACTCCTTGTGTGAAATCAGCACTCCGGGGATCTCGACCAAGGTGTACACTTCAGCATCGCTGGTACTAGACATTAATTCCATTGTGATTGGATTTAGTAAGCCTTGACGGTTCGCGACTCGAGGTTTGACTTGACTCAGAACCTGCAAGGTGATGGGTACCTCCACAGCACATCACTTCCTCGCCTATGCTCCTCTTCTCCTGCAGAAATCACCTCCGACGTGCCTCTTCGAGGCCCTATATCTGCCCTATTCTCTGTCGAGAACGAGCGGACCAAACAACGGCTAATCGTTGGAGGGGCGGACGATGGCAGCATAGCCCTTTGGTCCATAGAGTAAGCATCTGCCTCCCGGGACAGTGATCAAGTCTTTTTATACCCTCACAAGGACACTAAAGATATGCGCACGGTGGACTTTGTTCAACACCCCTTTGGCCCACGTAATCTCTGCCAAGGGAGATGCAGTGGGAAGGTTGAAAGGGTCTCTTTTATGCGTTGCCCAGGATGGGACCATCGCCGTCCTCGATATCGATAGCTTCCAGTTGTATGTATATTCTCGCATTCGCTGTTACACATCGCTCACACAACAACCACTTACACATAGCATGTATCTCATCCCAGCCTCGATGAGTCCCCTCGTCCGGGTGTGTATCGGCGGGGATAACTTATTGCTGATCTACGGCGACCGCCACGCGCGGCTTTGGGACGTGAAAACTCAGGAGTTCTGGAGGGCAATGACTGTTGATAAAGCCAACGAGCTGGTTGGTCAAGGTGGTTGGGCTGAATGGCACGTCTTACCTCATCAAGTGGATCCGTTTTTTCAACGATCCTTGTAGGCACCTCGACAGACCCCCGAACAAGACCCTCGCACTCTCTGGTCTCGACACATCCATGCATACCCTTGATTCAGGTGTGTGATAGTTGGGAATGTGCTCCGGGCTACGCTGATCCAACACAGCTACTCTGTTTGATCTAAATCTCTCTGTCTTCCTCGTGAAGTCCCGTCCGGCAATAGGTCAATCCACCGCGCAGCTCCCGGAATCCGAGAAACAAGAAATCCGTTCGGTTCTTTCGATTTTGCTATCTTGGGGCTTGAATGAGGGTATCGACGAGATCTGCAAGGGAAGATTAAACATAACCCCTTCTGTAGACACCGGGGTTGGGTATTCAAGGTATCCCCCTATCAAACTCGTGGCCCGTGCTCATGGCTCACGGAAGACCCTAGATCTGGCTCGGCTTCCCTTTACACAGGCTATGATATAGCGAGTGGATGGAGGGTATCACCTGAACAGTCTGCCACTCGGGCCTTAGCGATATTGGCGTGTTTACAAGTCTTAGCGAGGGATGTCAGTGAGTATATGCACAACTTTTTGCTAAAGGCTGATACAAGGTCCCCATCAGATCTGAACCAAGACGTGGAGGTTGTGTCCGCGTTTTATGTTGCTTCGCTCGGGGATCTAGTGGGAGAGGGGTACCATAGTCCCAGCCTTTCTTCCTTGGCAATCGCGTGGGTGTGTTACCCAGGTGCGGGTCTTGGATTCACATGTTGGTGAAATCTCATCCCTTTTGGTAGACGAGTTCAGGGAACCGGCAGAGTTGCTGTTCAACGCTGGGCTCGCCCGTTTTACAGACCAAGAGATAGCAGGATTGGCCGAGTTGTGGCAACACAAACGTGAGCACTTTCCACCCCTAGATTTGACGAGGGTTTACGAAGTCACAAGTCCCATGCCTACAACCTGACGCCGAAAAGCCATCGTTAGCTTCGGTGGTGGCTACATTCATCTGTGGCTCGATAGCTGTGGAGAAATACACCTTGTTGTCACCAGGGTCTGTGTGAAAGCTTCCCTGTTTCACTGGCAGGAATGCTGACATTGCCCTTGAAGCTGTCTAACTGACGTATCGAAGTCTATCTCGATGTACCTCAACGATGACAGGCCTATCTGTAAGATCCTCGCGATAGATCTCTGCTCCAGAGGCTTCGATACCTGGCAATCATACATCGACGTCATGGAACTCCTGCGATCCCTATTCACCCTGGCTACGCATACAAAGAAAGACGGGATTACGACGTTGAATGTGGGTGCCGCGGCGAGGAGCGCGGTCTTGCAGATAGCATCAGATAACACACCGCTTGTCATGACGACGCTTTCGATGGATATCTTGCACGTCGCGGACGTGCAGCAGAGAAAGTCGTTGATGCAGATGCTTGCATTTTTGATTCGAAAGGTTTAGATGATTTTGTTTACAAAAAAATTGGTGCGGTGTGTAGCTGATTCCTAGTGTCATTTTTCAGCGTCCGTTAGCGATTCAACCGAACCTTCCGCGCTTGGTTGAAGCGGTGGTGAAATCCCTCGACCCAAATTCTTCAGGTAACCGGGAAGCCACCGTCGACGCTGCTACTGAGATTCTCGTATATGTCGTACAAACGTCAGCCCCTCGGCCACGATTCCTTTTCTTGGTGCTGACAGTTCCTTCTTACAGTTTCCCAACCGTCGACTTCCACACGCCAACCCAACGGCTCGCGGTGGGAACTTCCGAAGGGGCGATCATCATGTTCGACCTCAAGACCGCTACCCGTCTCTACATTCTCGAAGGCCATAAGCAACGGTTGGCTGCTTGCAGTTTCTCCCCGGATGGGAGAAGGTTGATCACTGTTTCGTTGGACGAGGACGTGGTGTTGGTGTGGAAGGTTGGATCGAGCTTCACGAGTTTCTTCAACCCTGGTGCACCTCCTAGGCAAGGTCACGGGGATGGAGAGCCATATAAAACTTGGGAATTTAACGTCGGCGATGCAGGTGAGTAGTCACCCTGCCTCAGTACAAACCAATTTGCCGATACACTGCGGCCCGATAGTGAAACTGACCCCAGCAGAAACCCTGGTCGAACTCAAAATTGAATGGGTAGGTGACCGGAGCGTGAAACTGATGGTCCGGGACGTTACGATGACTTTCAGTACTTGAAGCTTGAGGCACGGCAGACATGTCTGATTCAACTGTATTCCTACACGATTTTGAGCTTTATTTCCATATAATTATTCAATCTTCTGAACGAGTGTCACCGAGGAAATGGCTCATGGACCGGTGGGTAAAGGTGTCGGTACAAGATTGGGAATGGGGCATTCACTGAAACGAAAGAGAATCCGGCGACGCTAAAGTAGATTGCGGATCTAGATGACACCGTAACTTAAGTCGAAGAGGGGAAGAAAAAGAGAGTGACCAGAGTCCGTGGGAGGAGAGGAAACTTTGTACCAGGTTGTTAAAAGCGGAATAAGAAATTGTTCCGAGTAGAAAAAGGGGGTGATGAGGAGATGGGCGATCGTTTGGAACGGCAATCGCATGCGATATAGCAGACATTATGGGGACAAGGCGAAAAAATAGGGGTAGCCATGCTGGAGGACGGTATGCAAAAAAGGGATCAAAAGGAACATCCGGAATGAAATCAAGAGGAAGAGACGAGTGAATGCGAATATGAGAATCCCGCGAAGTTGTCATAGTTCCTGGAGGTCATTTCCGCCGTTGCTGTTGCTGCCACATTGCCAACGGAGAATCCTCCTCGCCTCTTTGTACAGGGTTCATGACCGCATGAGCACTCGTCCCCTTCCTGAGTTTCCCATTCAATTGGTGTTGAAAGCCAGGGTTCCCACCCATCTGCTGCTGGGTGGCATTTGCAGAGAGGGATCTCGTGGGTGTGCGACCGGGTCCCACCTTCTCCATCATGGGATTTGGACCGTATGAGATCTGGGGCGGTGACATGGACCTCCTTTGACCAACCTGCAAGGTTATTAGAATTGAGTTAAGATGTAAAAGAAACTTGGGAATAGAACGGGATCTTACCTGAGTCCCCCACTGAACCTGGTCCGGGTTCACCGGTGGCATTGCTCCCGGCGGCAACTGGGGCGAAGACGGCCTTTGAGACGGGCCGTTCGGCCCTGGCTGGTTACCAAGATTATAGTACATCATGTTGTTCACCATCTGTGGTTGCGGCTGCGGCTGGACGAGCTGTGGGGGAGGGTTGTACGGTATCGGTCCTGGTCGGTTCTGGGGTTGGTTCCTTGGGTCGTACCCTCCGTACTCTTGCTCCATTACTCGATGTTGCATCTCGTATTGTGGGCCACGGACCGGCATCTCCGCCTTCCTCTGTCCAGGTGGACCAGGAGCTGGCTTCGTCAACGGTCCCCGTTTCTGTTCGCGCCTCTGGGCTTGCTGCTGCTGCAGAAGCTGTAACTCCTTCTCTCTCTCCCGTTCCTTCTCAGCTTCTATCCTCTCCCTCTCCGCTTTCTCGATTTCCTCCTGCTCCTTCCTCTCCTTCTCCAAATCAGAATCAGCGTCCTGTCCGCCGCCCTGAGTTTGTTGTCCTGTCCCTTGCTGTTGTTGTTGCTGCTGCTGCTGCTGTGAGTCCTTTGCCTTATTCTGATTCTGTCCCGCCCCATCTGTCTGACCCTTATTGTTGATAACGCCAAGGTACCAGAACATGAGGTTCGATATGAGCACCTGCTCGCAAAGCGGTCGCCGTGGATTCGCCAACTTGATGTGACTGAGTCTGTAAATGGCCCTTTCGACGTGAATAGGGTATCGTGCGTAAGGTCCACCTGCTTGAGGAGTCGGCGAAGGTGCACGAGACTTGGACTTGGAAGCTCCCAAGAGAGCAGCGGCAGTCTCCCTCCCTGACCCAGATCCCAAACCGTTACCGGTATATTCATCTTGCTTCTTCTTGGAGCCTCCGAAGAGCGAACCCAAGAACGAGCTGTCCTTCTCTTTCTCCTTGGCTCCTTTCTTTCCCCTCTCGGCGCCCCATCCAAAAAAGCCGCCTTTTTTACCCTTCTCCTTCTCCTTACGGTCTTGGGGTTGGGGAGGCGAGCGTGTTGGTGAGTGGTGTGCCTCGGGCGAGCGTTGTGGGACTTCAACGAGGGTAACAGAGGAGGCATCAGGAGATGGCGTTCGTGAGGGGAGCTGCGGTTCGGCTGTAGGCGCTAGATCATTCCGTGGTTGGGGGTGGTGCAGGGTAGGGGTTGGAGGGATCGGAATGTTATGTGGTTGTATGGGAGAAGGATGGGGAGGCCCGAACTCGATGATTGAGGGTGGAGAAGGAGACCTTTCGTCTGGCGGAGGCTGGGATACCAACACTGGGACGACTTCTGTAGAGTCATCTGCAGCATACGCATCGTAGATGAAGGTTTCGTCACTGAATGAGTCTGGCCGTGCTGCTCCCGCTGCAGGGCCAACGGGCCCATCGAGTCCGAGAGCAAGTTTGGCGTCGAGGTCCGGTAGTGGGGGGCTGACAGGGTCGCTACTGGGACCAGATATACGGCGGGATCGGGTCTGGAACCTGTGTGCGCCTTCGCCAGTCTGGCCAGGCTTTCGAATCTTGGTTCTGTTCGATCTGCGAAGGCTCTGCCCTGGCTTGGGGACTATAATTGGTGCGTCGGCCTCATCCCCCAGATCAGGCATATCCATTTGATCAATCACTAAATAAAACATCACAGAGTTTGAGTCAAGCGGTATAAGGCAAGGTACATGGAAGGGGATAAGGTGGTCGTTGACGTGGAAGAAGACGCACCGGATGGCGACATATTGAAGCTGAGGGACCTTCGCAATACGCTTCTGAGTTTTGAGGGATCATCGGATTGGGATGCCTCTTCCGCGAGCTCGTCGAGTTTTTGGAGATCGCTGATGGAGAGCTGAGGCCCGACGTTGTAATAGCTGGTCCTATTCCTCCGGATGGGCAGGACCTGGCCTTCATTTTCCACACCATCGTTCACAGAGGGCTTGTACTCCCTGTTGAGCATCGATTTCTTCCTACCCAGACCGCCTGATGATGTAGAGAACGAGCGATCGAGTGTAGTTGAACCGTCGACCGGAGTCCTGGCATGCTCCTTGATAAACGCTCTGAACTCTGCGGGGGCAATTTCTGGGTGGAGGCGAGCAGGGACCCAAAAGAGAGAGGAGGGATCACCGCCATCGGAACCGTCGTCGTGGTCTTCGGCGCTGGAGCCTGACTCCTCGGCAGAGGAGCTTGGACTTGAGGAGGTCTGTTTTGGATCCCAATAGTTGAGTTGAGCTGCGCCGAGAGCTGACTGGTCTGGGAGGTCAGGATCGAGGACGAGTGCACCAGGACCACCTGCAGAAGAACGTCTCCTGATGTCTCGGAGGTTCTCGACCTCTCGTTGGATCTCAAATGGAGAAGGTTGCATTTCCACAGAACATACACCCAGGGTCGCAGTCGTCGGGTATGAGAAAGAGTGAGTGGAAAGAGAAAGACGAGCGGTCGTTACAAGTCCGGAAAAGGCAAGCACGACATCCACCCGACCGTCCACGAAAAAATGTCCACGCAGATTGGCTCGGTATTTTTGGGAGATGTACAGAGACATCGGATTCTATCACCTACTCCCCCTTCAAGTCCTGACCCAGTATCCACCAAAAAGTTCGTGCCGACGAAGCGACAGTCAACGTCGCAGAAACCTCCAACGATCACCCCGGAGCTTTCACTCGAACTCAGGCTCAGGTGGCTCGAAGCTATCCTCTACGGCCTGAAACAAAAGTACAAACCCCTCGCAAAAGGTGAAACTCTCCTCAGGAGTGCCCACCAGATCCAAAAGAGGCTCGATGACCTCGTCCAGAACAACGACAGTCTCAGGAAGTTTATGGACCAATGTACGTGTCCACCTCTAAATCGCTCTATCCACACGGTGAACCTGACTTGTACAGACGACCAGTACGCTCATCTCCTGACACTCTCGGGGATAATCCCAAATGCCTTGCCCTCCTACGAGGACATGACCCCGTCAGAGTTCGAAACCTTTCTCCAGGAGATGGAACCAGACATCCGAGCCGCAGACCGCGACATGCGCGAAATCGAGGCGCTTGACCAGAAGGGCGTCGCCGCAGTCGGAAAGCTAACCAGTGCGTGTCGTGCTTTCCGCCTGTATGAGACCCACTCATGCACAGCCCCACAGATTATCAAACCTTTCAACCTCGCGTAGAAGCGCTTGTCGAAGCGCACAAACAAGACATCGAACTCGCCGCATCCCTGGAAAAACGTACGGCAGCTCTCATAAAGCAGTATGGAACTCATGTAAGTTGCCGTGAACCGGGAGCTTCACTTGATCTCAGAGTTCGTTCGGCGCTTTGGGATCCTTACCGAACCTCTTTTTCTGACAGGTCAGCACATTATCTGAGTTATTCGTCGCGTGGGATGACGCGATTCGTGAGGCTGAAGATCAGGTCGCTAAGCTGGAGCGCGATCAGGCTGAGCGACACAGGCTGGGATATGAGTGAACGTCCACGGCCCCCCCGGCGCCAACCCGTCAAATCTGCTGACGTGCCTGAGCTTACGGCGCCTCTTTAATCCTCCACTCTACCCGTGCATTCGCTACAACCCCGCATATCATCACCCTGAGATTCTTATCCACACTCCCGATTTCACAGGTGACCCAAACCAACGCCAGCCATCCTTCGCACCGCCGGATCATCAATTGCAAGCTGGCGGACATCACTTTCCGCCCAACTTGCTTATACAGCGGGTTCAATACGGAGATATCGTTTCGGCACGGCTCGATTCCGATTGGCAAAAATACCCGGTCTCATTCGTCTGGCCGCCGCTCAGTGTTTCCGACGGTTATAATTTGCCTAATGGCGAAAGGGTCGCATTGGAAGGGATGGACTAATGGGGCTTTAGAGTAGTAAGGACCGCACTAAAGGCTTGATGTCACAGTACTCTAGAATCCCTTTCAATGCCGAGTTGTTTCAATAAGTTATCATGGGGACTCAAATATTCAAGAGTACCCATGCCCTCCTGCAAGTGCACCGAGCAGCGGGGTACACATCCCCAACACAATACATGCCAATCGTGTCTTCACGCTAATATCATCTTCGTGAGGCACCCAAATAGTACTACCTGAAGGGACTGGTTGGAGGACAGTGGCGACGTAGAGGAAACTTCCTCCCTTAAACAAGAGTAAGTTCAGTCAGACACCATCACGAAACTGAGATGATGTAGCGTACAGAAACGAGCATTATGATTCCCGTCCACTGATTCTTGCCCCCATCCGCAGACCGGAAGAACCAGAGAAAGAGATAAGTGAGGGCCGCAGCGGTAGGTGTGGATGCGCTGAATATCGTGAGGGACTGTTTGCAATTTGTGCGATTTACCCCACTCGCCAACAGAGAAGTCGTAAGAGCAAACGCAGTGGGTGCTGTACGCCATTTGAGTTAGAAAAGCCGATCGTATGGCAGACACAGGTAGCTGTTGTACCTTTATGGATTACAAGTGCAACAAATATAACCAACGACAGCTCCTGTGAGTCTGGATCGGAAACTATTGACGATCCCAGAGCGAGCCCATCGGATAACGCATGCAAGACCAGTCCCAAGGTTAGAGCAAAGGCCTTTGTAGAGGTTGAAATCTTGGGCGCATTCCCAGGGGCAGTCCGGGATGTCGCAGGGCGGGGCGATCGACCAGGGTCTTCCTCCAATTCCCCCAATTCCACATCCGCATCGAACTCGACGGTAGAAGTTTTCGGAGACAGTGAACCGGAGTCGGAAATGAATGGTGCAGAATGAGAGTGAGCGCCAGGTAGTAGCTGTTCAGTAACGAGCATGAACATGAACCCGGCGAGAAGAGAGATCGCGACAGTAGTCGTGGGGAAATGAGCGCGGCCTGAAGAGTTTTCCGATGCGCTTGCTTCTGCGATGACTTCTATGCCTCTGGAATATTCAGGTTACGAACAGATATCATTAGGTCGATCGAAGAAAGCGCACTCTGGTATGATGATGCCCAACCCTGCGCCAAGGAGTAACCCGGATCCAAAGGCGGCCATCTTAGACATCGACGACCCTACAATAGATTAGGAGGACCGAATATCTCGTATTCAGTTGGACCTTACTTACTCGAAAATGTGAAGAACAAGGGCAGCATCCCAAACGCAAAGGACGATACACCCAAGAGAGCAGCCATGACGACCAACGCCGTTAGTCCAGACATGTTATCACCACTTTGCGGTCGGAGTAGGACTCTTGTTCACCGTCGTCGTCGTCGTCGTCGTCGGTTTATTAGAGTTCATAACCAAACCTCGACCAGTGATCGAGTGTGCCGAAGGGACACGTCGGGCACCGCGGCGTCTGCGAACACAGAGCCACCCTTGAACCCAACTTCAACCAAAGGACACACCTTCATCCTACTTTCGCCCACGACGACGACCGATGTCCAGAGCCCAACGTAGTCTGCGCATCTTCGCTCTACCTCTATCCAAACAGAGCGTTGCCGGCACCACAACCGGAACCGGGAAGGCCAAGACGGTGCTCAACACCTACTTTCACTTCGTGACCGCTCCACCTTCGGAGGTCGAACAGGGGAATTCGAATCTGATATCAAGGGCGACGGAAAAGGCGGCGAACATTTGGACTGATTGGGGAAAGGCTAAGCCAGGCACCTGGAAGGTGGGCATTTAAGCTTTTGCACGTTGAGAAGGGCTGACCTCTCTCCGTGTAGACCAGGGTGTTCAGCTATGGAGAGCGTCTGATAGACAGGCTCGATTTTGAAGAACTGGCACTGAAGAGTTTAGACCCTTCTCTTGGCCCGAAAATTACCAGCCCTCGAACAGCAGGAAGAGATGTACAACAGCCACAGGTGCATTCCCTCGCCTACCGCTTCGAACCTGGTCTCACCCACGTCCCAGATTCCTTTAATTTACCCACAGCATATAATCACCTCCCCCTTGCTTAATCTTCAGACACTAGTCGATAAAAGAGCGCCAAGGCATAAGCGCGGCGCTTGGTTTTGGTTACTCGTGTCGCCACTGACCACTCCTTTTATGCTGATACGTACGTCTCCGCTTTCACGCTATGCGCAGTTGGGTGACGAACATTTGAGGGTCTTGTAGCCGTCATCCCCAACCTACCATTCTTTTTCTGCATTTGGCGAAGTTGGCACCACTTTAGAGGTAGTGCGAAAGCGATGTCTGATGTTCGCGCATTATGCTGATCGCATTCTACAGCATACAAAGCATCACAATATCTTCAAGGCCTTCTCATCCGCGGAGCAATTTCCCCACAGCCAGACTCCCAACTTGACCAGATCTACACCTCTTCCCCCGCATCGACTACCTCAAACTCCCAGGAGGTTGCCACTCCAGAGACTCACGAACCTGAGTCCTCTGAGGATGACGCCGTGTTGCTGAGCGCCAATGACGTGCCAAAGATCCAACGCACCTTCGGGTTACCCAAATCCTTCGCGCCAGACCTGCATCGAGCTCTGGCTCAGACGAATTTGAGGATCGACAAACATAGAGAGGAAGCGGCTGCATCTGGTAAAAAGTCGTGATTTCCGTGCGAACCGTGACCGTCTAGAGGATGGACGGATAATGCTTTATCTATGTTGTGTGTTGTGTATTTGTTAACCATGAACCCTCCCTCTTCGTTTACACCAGACTCTGCCCACCTAGAACGACAAACTGAGCGTAACAGTCCAACCGTCATCGATTCCCTCTTTTACCGTGGCTCTGCATACCTGGTGAATCCAGCGGTGAGGGCCCGTAATGGTTCCAATCGACTATGGGATCGCTGAGTAGACGGACAGATGGTCCATCGGAAGCGAGGACATCTGTTTATCCTACAACCCATTCTAATTCGGCGACGCCAGACATGCGTGCGACTCGAGCACGCGCCGCATGAAAGACGAGCAACTGGGGATTGGCGGCGGTGCTTCCTCGTACTTTGGGGTGAACTCAACAACCGTGAGGGCGCCGTAGACGTGAGGTTTGGTTTGGGTCTGCGGCGGATACGCCCCTCGCCTGCCCCGTAGAGCACACAGACTTACAGCGGTTGGATCAGTCAGCATTACCAACGGCACGCCTGGCGAGTATGTTCGAACCACAGATCCAAGCGGTCAAACTTGAAACGGACACCGCGTTCTAACGAGGGCAGACCCCAGACCCGATGACCACCCCTTGGTTCTTGAAAGCCTTGGTGAGAGTCGTGAGTCCAGAACTCTCCAGTGTGGTCATGCTGCTGCTGAGTGACGTAACGCGGCTGGATGATGGGTGAGTATAACGGAGGATTCTAGTGCTCAGCGCTTGCTGACCAGTGGCGCTTTCTTAGGACCCGAATCTCCTCGCTCAGTGCTTGCTGATGGTACAGCACCTTTTTCACCACTGCGCTGTCTTCAGCGATCCCCATGGGTCAACGCCAATGTCTTATATCGTCGGTTCGTTCTAAATGTGGGATGTCTGAACTGGGACCGTTGGCACCGTCGTGTCTCGCTATACCCCACAGGCCTATGCTATTCTTTAGCAGTTCTTCATCGAACATACCCGAAACCGTGCATTAATAGCCGTCACGAGCGAGCACCTGATAAGTAGGAAAGAGAAAGGGTGGTGCGAAGTACGTGTAGTCACCCCTCCTCATGGAAACCCCCTAATCTTTGACAGTGAGCTCCACTAAGTCACTGATGGCGTCTTCCAACATGTTACAAGAAGGGCGCGAAGGGTAGGAAGGGGGTGGGAGGTTGGGCGCTCGAACTTCGGAACGAATGTGAGTGTCAAGCGACGCAGGTAAACTAGTCGAACGCACAAAAACGGTTTAATTTATCGCGACCCAGTTTACCAAAATTGAAGACGGCATCGCATTTGTCGTCTACCACCACCGCCCCGACTTCGTGACATGATTTGCTCAACAACCAACGCGTAGGCCTCATCGCTGAACGCATCAGGCCGAACGTTGAAACCAAGAAGAAAGTATCCAGCGACTCTGGCAGGTGGAATGTTCCCCTTCGCCTGCCGCTCGACGACACGCAGTTAGAGAGGTCTGTGCCATACTCAAACTCAACGCGTGACTTTCCTGTCTCTCGTGTGGGTGATCCGTTTCCGTTCACTGCGACGATATAAATCATACTGCAGGTATAGCGTGAGGGTGCGTTGAGGATAG
>Ga0307514_10002469_pt1 | contig 19178 bp, 12 predicted proteins | sample 16_EM_MG_FD_203088 | JGI IMG/M metagenome (GOLD analysis project Ga0307514, IMG submission 203088) | Populus trichocarpa ectomycorrhiza microbial communities from riparian zone in the Pacific Northwest, United States - 16_EM | ecosystem: Host-associated > Plants > Roots > Unclassified | place... | reverse complement strand
TATCTTTCACTGTTGCAAAAAAAAAAAAAAAATTGTTGGTGGATATGATATATTTCTGTCCTTCAACATTTAAAACACCAAAGCAGTCCTCTGAAAACAGGAAGCATCCAAATCATGTTCTCAATCACACGGCAGTAAATTTTTCCTTTTACTGCAACAGAATGAGACGAAAATGCTATAGAAAATCAAAACATTTTTCGTAACAAAAAACCTTTTTCTGACTATGTATTGGTTATCTGAGAACAAAAGTCCCACTGGTGTAGCTGAAGGATAACAATTTAATAATCTCAGAAAACATTAAGATCACTGATGGTTTTAATTTTTCCATTACTAAAAATTGTGATATTATTTGAATCAATACAGTAGGTTCTTAATGCAGGAAAATAAGTTAATTGCCAACCATATTTTCTTGCATAACAGTGGACTTCTTTAAACTCAAGTAACCAAAGACATAAACCTTTAGAACCACACCACATGATAAATATGTCATAGTCTCATATTCTAAAAAACTAGCACTGATAATTTGATGAAATATGAATCAAATTTGTTAAGGTACATATAAGCAACTGTATTATATTCTCAACTCCCACTGTCTTTTTGTCAGCAATGATCCCACAGAGCTTGCTTTCCAAATTATCATGGGCCTCAACAGGTATCAAAACATACCACCAGTACTATTTATGATATAGGGGCAAGCTGTCGTTAGCAATATCAATGAACATACGGATCACAACAAATTTCAGCATGAAGATGCCATAGAATTAGTAAACTAACAACATAGAAATCAGGAAAATGTATGAAAAGACTAGCAAAATTATGTACCAGAAAAATTCTCTGCAACTGTGATACTGTGCCAGCAAACTTGACTTCTGGTGGATCCTTCTTGTTCTTGGATAGCTGGCAGTATGGGCAATTCATATACATTGGTAAATTTCTATTCAACATGGAGAAAACACTTCCACCGTCATCAAGGCTTATAAAAACTAAGCCCGCATCAAGACATTTCATAAAATTGGTGTGTTGAAACATTGAGAGATGTAAGTTTCTGTTCCTTCCCTGACCCAGAGAACTTTATCAGCCCATTAACAGATAGATTACCATTTACCCCCATCTCCTTTGACTTGTCTGTATTTCTCAGTTCATTTGCAGTAGCAACAGCCTTGTCCTTTGAACTTCGATGACCTTTACCAGTGCTACTGTTTCTACCCAAGTTTGAAGGATCAGCTAGACTATTGTCAGAAGTTTCCATAGAAGGTACATGAGACTCTTCAGGCAAAGGATACAAAGATCCTAGTTCATTGAGATGATCTAGACTTAATAAGAAACGGTGGCCATGGGGGCACTCGTGCTCAAAACCAACATAAACTATTGCATGCTTAGAAGATTTCACCACTTCACCGCCAATAGTATTCATTGGGACTTCATTACTTCCTATTTGTAGGGAAGAATCACCATCTAGGCCACCATTAGAAGCCTTTCCATGTAAAATTTCTTGGACAGATGAAATTTCTTCAGATTTGTGAGATGCTTGACCAACATTAGGACAGCCCCGATCACTAATATATATCTCTCTCCCAGTTTTTCTTGGAACCTTTCTCAGAAATTGACGGGTGCTGTTTCCTGTGCTGTAGGGGAGGGAATCCTGAATCTGCAGCTGACAATCCAGCTACAACCTCAGAAAAAGGCTTTCTCATTGTAAAATTTGGAATAATTCTACCAAAACTGATTTCTTTTTCATATAATTTGCTATTTACTGACAATTTTCTTTGATTTTCCACCCCTGTATCCATATCTCCTGAGAAAAATACAGTTTTCTTTCTATCTACGTCACCATTAAAGTCAACCTGGGGATCTGTACTTGACCTAATTGCAGAACCTTGCTGCACATTTGTAGCTGGTAGACCATTTAGGTTTGTTGGTTTCTCGAGAAATAATGTGCATTTTGAAAGAAATTTGTGTAGAAGAGAACCCACTTTGCAACAGGCCCTTGGAAGATTCATAGTACCTTGCACCCGCGACACGAATCAAACTCCATGAAGATGACTGAATCGGTCCTATATTGCTTCCCTCTGGTAATTGGATAGCAGGAAGGAGTTTGTCACAATCTGTGAAGCAATTGGAAGATATATTTGCTTATTCAAAATCAAAAGGGTCAGATAGTAGTTGACGTGAACGACCACAGGCACAGGCATGAAGGAAAAAATATCCACTTGAATGAGGCTTGACTGGAGCTCCTGTAAGCGCCACACCATTATCAACACTGTGTCGCTGGTGCATGCATTGTTTCCCTGTCAAACTAACAGCATCACATAGTTGCCTCCCGGATTTCCAGATGGATTAGCATTCATCCTCCAACTTTTTAGCAAACCGCAGAACTGCAGGTCCCCTGACCATTGACAGGAAAACACGCATTGCTTTTTCTAAATTGGCCTCGTGCTGTGCAGTGGGATAACAAACAGGCAAACCCTTCAAATACTCATCCTTGGCAGTTGGAAGTGCTTTCTCGCACCACATAGTCGAAACTTTTCTGTTAAGTCCTCTGCTATTTTCCATCAAAGATACTGCAATGTCTAGAGGATCCATAACTCTTGAAGCTCGTTCAACTTGAGTTGAACCAGTGTTTCGTTGACGAGGTTTCCTTTTACCAACTTTTGTTTCATCAATAATCACACGTTTCGCAGAAAAAACTCCTTTGCTTTTTTATAAAAGTTTTTATTTAAGGATATTTGTAATAAAAATAAAATACCTTACACCATATGTAATTGTTTTAATAACTTAATTAGTTCAAAATCCTGAATGTTAAAAATGTTAAAAAAACAAATTCAAAAAAATATATATTTCTTAAAAAATAGTGATACGGTAGTAGATTGATTCAGATCAACTTGAAATAAATATTTGTTAAATTCACGACCTGGATTATAAAACCGAAATAACATTGTAGAAAGTAAATTGAATCAAATTATAAACCACAATTCTCAATCAATCTAATATTAAATGATGAAATTTTAAAAAAACTCGAGTTAATTGGATTAATCAATCAAACCCGTGACTCGGATCATGATATTAGGATAATTTGATAAAAAAATTAAAATAAATTATTAAACTCAATACCTAATAAATCAGATTTTAAAAGATATAACTAGAAATTAAAAAAAAAATTATTATTTCAGGAAATAGTGACATGTAAAAAGGAAATCCCCTCCTCAGTTAGTTGTTGTTGATAAGTGTTAAAAAATAAAATTAAAAATTAAAAAAAAAAAACAAATCACTGTTTCAGTTTAAGTGAACATTGATACATGAGGAAATGAACAATGATTTCTCATTTTATATTAACTCTTATTAATTTCAATAATACATTAGAAATTATAATTATAATAAAAAACTAAATAAATGATCTCCTATGATTAGGCATAAATCTTTAATTTTCAAACCTAAGAAGAAGAAGAAAGAATTCGAATAAACTCAACCATCTTCACAACTATGTCAACGTAACATCAGAATTCTTAATCTAGTTGTCAAGTGATTTTGTTTCTCATGTTATCATTAAGTTTTAATTACTAGGGAAGGCTGAAAAATATAATTTTATGTGAATGCATCAATTTGGATGTAAGCAGCAAAGTTTAAAAACTCGGATTGTTTTAGCGGATTAACTTGGAATTCGATGGATTTAGAATATAGACTAATTTGGTTAAATATTTTTTATTTTATTTGATTCAATAAAAAACCTAAATTAATTTGATAATTCAACCAAAACCAAGCCATTAACCTATTATTATTTTAAATTGTTTTAGTTTAAATAAAATTATTATTATTATTTTTTCTTGAGATCAATTAGAATGAACTCAAATTAACTTTTTGATTCATAATTTAGATTAACTTTTTGATCCATAATTTACATCTTGTCCTGGTTGATCAAGAGTTGAGTTTTAAAATTATAGGAGGCAGTCTGCTCAAGGAAAAAAAAATTGAAAAGCCGAAAGCCCATCTCCATATAGCAACAAAAGACCGACACTGGCCTTATATGGTTCTACAGTGTACAGACTCCACCCACCAGAAGTAGCTCGTCGCACATTATCATTTTATCTAAAAAGAAGAGAAATGCAAGCAGCTGCAATGGCAGCCCACGCAATCCTCACAGCCACTCCACCAACTCGTCACCCTCTTCTCTCCCCACCTCCCCCAAATCATTCCTCATTCCATGGCGTCTCCCTTAAGCTCCCGCGTCAATCTTTTTCCTTCTCTCTGGCTGCCAAGAAGCAGCAACCTCCTTTTGTTGTTGCTGCTACCAAGAAAGCTGTTGCTGTCCTTAAAGGCACTTCCAGTGTTGAAGGCGTCGTCACTTTGTCCCAGGAAGACGATGGTTTGTCACTCTTCTCTCTCTTTAAGGTTTTGTTGTGAATGTCTTTGTTGGTTGAGGTTGACCTTTTCATTCTTTGTTGGATGATGAAGAATTAGAGAAAAGAGTATTTTTGTTTTTTTTTGGGAGATGGGTTTTCTTTTTTGACCGAGAAAGAATCTTTTTTGGATCAATTGAATTTGTTTCTTGATGGGTGTGCTAACCGCATGGTGATTTTATCCTTGTTGAGTTTATATTTATTTTGCCTGTCTTTTGGAAAATTCAGATTGTAACTGAAGTTGTTGACTTTGAAATTAGTTAGCAAGTAGAGAAAATGAGGTTGGAACTAGATAATCAGTGTTCTTGTACTTGTTTCAGACTGGTTGATATTTGATTTCTCATGTTTAAAATATAAAATTTGAAAAAAAAAAATTCAGGATATTTGTATGGGAATGATTTCAAGTACTTTTCTTTTTGTTTTTCACAAACTTTCTGATTGATGGTTTGATTTTGTTTACCTGTCTTGAGGTTTAGTTTTTGATTCTTTGGTTTTTTCGAAAGGTAGTTTCCAAAAGGAATACTGTCTTGTGGAAATTTTTGAATTTCAAATCTAGAATTAGGAGATGGAAGCATTCCTGAGACTTGAATTAGCTGATATGGTTTTTGTTCTTTCCATCACTGAGAAGCTTGAATAGTCAACCATCCCAAGTCATATGACCATAATGGTTTCAGTTCAGTGGAGGTTAATGTCAAGAGTCTTAAACATTGGAGTTTTGATGGTCATATACATATTATTTGCATTTTGCTTTCGATAGGTCCTACAACAGTGAGTGTTCGTATTACTGGGCTTACCCCAGGGCCTCATGGGTTCCACCTGGTTAGTATTCTTGGCTTTAGTTTTTATCATCTTTGGACTTAATATAGTTTACTTTCGAAATAGTAATTCTTTTCCTTTTCAAATCATGGCTTTTTGTAGCATGAATTTGGTGACACAACAAATGGATGCATGTCAACAGGTAGGGCATGAAAGCTTGTCAACAAACTGTTTTAGCTTTGGTTCTTATATTTTTTTCAATTAATGCAGAGATGATTTTGATGCTTGACTGGTGTATTTATAATTTCTTTTTTCAAATTCAAATAACAGGACCGCATTTTAATCCTAAAAAATTGACACATGGTGCTCCTGAGGATGAAATCCGTCATGCGGGTGACCTGGGAAACATAGTTGCTAATGCCGATGGTAATGTCTTTCTGGATTTTCATTTAGTTTTTATGGGCTTCTCTGTACCAATGAACTTATTCCTGTAATTTTGATAGTACAGGAGTGGCAGAGGCAACAATAGTGGATAGCCAGGTAATGTTTCTAACTGAAACGTAATGTTTTATTTTTTATTTTTCACAGCCATGAAGTGTAATTTGTTTCTTTGCTTGGCTGGAATTGTGGGTTGATACGTGGTTTATGTTCTTATCTCAGACTTTTCTCCTTTATTTATATGCATTTACTCAGTTTTGGAGTTTTGATCAAAATAATAATAGTAATAATTATAATAATAATATAAATAAATTGTGCAGATACCACTGAGTGGTCCAAATGCAGTGATTGGAAGAGCACTTGTGGTCCATGAGCTAGAAGATGACCTTGGAAAGGGTAGGTTCTTATTCAGATTATTTTACTATCCATTGTGGTACACCTGTGGTTGATACTCATTGTACTGTGGAGGCATCCTGGTCACAAACCTTTGCAACATCAACTTTGTTACCTGTCAAACTTAGCTTCCAATTATAAATTATTACTCGTGCTTGTTTAAAAACTTTTTTTAATACCTTTATGTTCACTGCAACCATGAGAAACAATCTGTCTCTTGTGTGAGGAGGGAGGGATACAGGAGACAGGGGATGAAACTTAACTTTATAATGCTTGAAACTTGTGTTTTGCTGTTTTGTGTTTTATAATCTTTCTCTTGTGTTTTAATACCTTTATGTTCACTGCAACCATGAGAAACAATCTGTCTCTTGTGTGAGGAGGGAGGGACACAGGAAACAGGGGATGAAACTAACTTTATAATGCTTGAAACTTGTGCTTTTCTATTTTGTTAGTGTTACGAGGCTATGAATATAAAGTAGGAACTGCTTTAGGAATGAAGGCACAAAATGGTGTTCCAGTCTCATTTAGTAGGAAATTATGGTTGCAACTTAGTGTGAACCACTTGCTTTGATGAACTTTGCTTTTTTGATGTTCTTTACATTTTTGCAACTTAGTGTGAATCACTTACTTTGATGAACTTTGTGTTTTTGATGTTCTTAACATTTCTTCTCCATCCCGGTTGTTTTTTGCGTCTATAGGTGGGCATGAACTAAGCTCAACCACTGGGAATGCAGGCGGTAGATTGGCATGTGGTATGTATGAATATTTTTTTTCTCTCCAGCTGTTGCATTTATCTAGTAGCTAGATGGTCATGACTTGGCTGATCCATTCCTTGATCAAATTTGGAAAGCAACAAGCATTTGATAAATTGCTAGTTAAAATTTTGAAAATTATGGCTATTGATTTCTATTGAAGAAGACCTAAAAACTTCCAATGAATTCTTAACTCTATGGATGTGCATATCTTCACAGCCGTGTATATGCTTGCGCACACATGTGTAATGTGTAACCTCCTTATTGTTTGCTTGTGTTGTATATGATTGTGTGATAAGGTTTGCCCGTGCTGTATATGATTGTGTGATAAGGTTATTATTGATAATGTGCATTTGATACCTCGGTACTTCTGGCAATGATTTGACTGTAGAAATCACATGGTACAGTAGTAGTTTGTACAGTAGTAGTAAAGCATTATGTGTTTGTGATCATGTTGGAGTGCCAGATGTAAAAACAACTAGCTTGAAAGCATAAAGCAAGGCATCTATCCCACCATCCAACAACTTCTAAGTTTTGCAGTCTTTGTGAGGGTTCAATTTAATATTAATTTTGGTACTAGGATTTTACTGCATGCAGGAGCTAGATTCCTTTTGACCGACTCTATAGAAGAAAATTCATTTTTGACTAAATTTCTTGATGGAATTCCTGTATTGAGGGAATATTCATGTCACCAACATGATTACTTGCAAGCTCACAATTACTATGCCGTGCATATTCATGTCACCAACTAGGGAAGGCATATCACCTAAGACACAGGGAGGAATACGTTCCTGATTTCTTGCATTTTCCTTTCATGGTTGCATGAGTGGCAAATTTTTTTAACATCAGCTTTATGATACATTTTCATGGAGTCTTGTTAGGATGAGTGTTTTTGATGCGTACACCTCCCAAAATACACTAAAATTAGATTTCAATGGTTTGCAACTTGACCCAACAAGAACCTGTCTTTAAGAACCAAAGTTATTCGCAATAATCACCCTCACCTTATGCCTATAAGAGACGCGAACGAGTAGTATAAAAACACAACAAAGTTAATCAATCCTTTAAAAAGTTTGCAAGTTCAATCAAGAACCTGATACGAGAATCACTTAACTACACAAAAGGTAACAAAAATGCTGTTTTTTTTTTTATTATTAAATATAGTCTTCCCTCAAAAAGTCTCTATAAAAGAATATTTACACCAGAAATAATCCCAAGTCTAATAGAATATCCCTAATGAATATGAATAAATCTAAAAAAATAATAATCCAATGAGCCCATGTTTAAATAAATACCCTAATATCTTTAAAATACCTAATAACAACTAAAAGATAAATAAAACAATAGCCCAACTAATTTAAATAAGACTAAAGTTGTTTTCATAATTTGCTGACATAATTGAAGCCTATCTTCAAATGCACGGTTCTCTCACCTCTTAATGAATTAGAAGACATGCCATTTATCATTGGAAAGCTATAGATGTTTACTTTTCAATGTAATTGGAATCACATTAAAATTTCTTTTATAGCTCCAATTATGACCAAAACAATAACAAAAGGTCAAAATTGACATTTAAATCTTCTTATTCCAATCTTTTTGTAATGTATGAATGTTCACCTGCACGTCTTTCTTGAGCATGAATTAAATTAATCAAGGCTTGTACATCATTATTTAATATGTTTTTGAAGTCCATCGTAGCCCATGTGTCTTGAAGAAGTCCATTGAAAGCCCTTTTGAATCTCTTAGCTCTAAGTCTTGTCACCGGACCAATTAGAACTTTAACGAATTTATTGGTGTTGCTTGGATAGCACCAGTTGTTCACTCTATGAATTTGCAGAAATCATTAGACCATGCATTCCTGCCTTTATGAGTATTGTTATGTCACTGAAATCCTGTGAACACACTCCTAGTGATATACATTAGGGAGTCTCATATGCAGCAAGCACCAATTAATTGACTGATAACTCTTGTGCAATGAGCAGAACACACTTCCGTGTAGGGTACTGAACATTTTCAATTTTTTCTTCCTTATTATTTGGGGCCTTATCTTCCAAATTCTTATGTAATTATTGATATTAAAGCATGCAGTTCATCTCTGTAAAATTTTCATTAAATACTTGAATTCTTATTTGCCTCCCTTTGTGCCATGTATGTGCAGGAGTTGTTGGTTTGACTCCAATATAATGGCAGCTGCTGTTCAAATTCAGTCTGGTGTCACCATTTGCTGCTTGCTTTCACCTCGTTCTCATATAGAGCCTAATGTTAATGTTAATTTTCCCATGTGTAACGTAAAATTGTGACAGCAAGCATCAAGTCATGATCTTAGACAGTTTTCCTACCTGAATAAACCTTGGTGCAATGCATGCCTTGTCAATGCCAGAATTTGCTATGTCAGCTGTTGATTTCACCAAATTTGGATTGGTAATTTCTTTATATTCCTCAAGAACTACAAAATGTTTCTGTGATGTGTGTAGATTTTTCCTGGAAAACTTTTTGAATTGGTATTCATATGGTTGTAAAGAAGTGCATGCAGGGTATTTTATGAACTCCATGTTTAAACCTAGATACCTAGATGTCATGTCATCATCTGCATCATAGTTCTAGTCTAGTGGAGTTTGCATTTGAGCTTCTCTGGTATTTGAGGTCGTATTTTGTTAGTTGCTCTGGAGGGTTTAATCAACTCTTTTAACGATCGATGTTGCTGCAAAGAATTTGGTTGACAAATTTAGGTTCTATGTATGATATCATGTAATTATACAAACTCCATAAAATTTTATTTGCATGGAAAGGTATTACAGTGCCTTGTTCTTGTATATATAAAAACCTCACTGGTCACACTTGGCAATGCTTGGCCTCATCATTAACCACCCAATGGTAAGCCTGTAATCTAAGGATGGTCAATAGATTAAGAATTACCATGAAAGTATTTCTAGTAGGTTTGGCAACCTAATCAGGTTAACCCCGAGATAAAACAACAAATTGGCTAGATGTGGATGACTAACAGGCTATCAGAAAAAGGTTTAGTCTCTATATATCGACATACAAGGGTTGATCCAAGAGCATATTTATTGTTAAGATCTAAAAATGAAAATTCATTCGTCGGTCACTCAGTGTCCATGTACCTTGAAATTGACTAGCCAAAGTAATGAAATGTTGGCCCTGGCTAAAGAAAAGAGATGTTTTTCTAAATCTGGTGCCTAATCAAATTGACATGGTCCTAAGCACAGGACATCAGGGAAGCTCATGCCATCATTCTAAGCAACAAGGTAATCTACTTATGCCAAGTGCAAATCAAATTTCCAAGTATTGGTGCCTAATCAACCTGTTGCTTCTGCGAGCAATCTAATCAGGTGAACGATCTGTTCTTATGCCCTTCAGTACATTAAAGAAAAGCAACAAGTCTTTGTGTTGCTCATCGCCAGGTGTGCAACACAAAAGGGATCAAAATAGTAAAGAAGTAGAGTGAACAATAAGGGCATCAACACGAGCCGAGCCGAGCCGAGAAAAGAAAAGAAAAGAGAAATGGCCACCCTTTTCTCTCAATGAAATGCCATCTCTACATATCTCTAGAAAAAAGCCAAAAGCATGGAGGAGATAGATATGGTTATTGGCCATCGGTTTTTTCATCTCGTCTCTTGCTTCCCCTCTTCAACAACACAAATGGGTTATTACAATAGTATTTACCATTGGAGTTTTCTTTACATGTTGGGTAAACAGTTCATTCACAAGCCAAGCGTGAGACAGTGCAAAGGCTGGTATTTTTAGGGCTGGACTTGGCATAGAGTCGCTGTCAACATGGGAAGGTGGGGGTTGGATGGCCACCTCAATTTTCTACTCTGTGGTTAGTTGCAACTTCCAAAGTGGCTCTCCAACACTAATAGTATACAACCCTGCAGGAAAGCGCGACCACTTGACCTCATAGTTTTATCTATTTTTGGTTGACAATTTAGCAAGAAGATTTTAGTTTTAACTTCCCTACAATTTTGTCCCTCTTGCTCACTTTGTGTTTTTCATTCTATATAATATCTTGTATACTTTTCCAAAATACATCAATGATTTACAAAAAAAAAAAAGACACACAAAACAAAAATATACGCATCATTATATTGGCAATTCTATCGATGAATATAACATATCACCGATATAAAATGTCATTTATAATTTCATCAGTGATTTAATTTATATTATCGATGAAATTAATTTGTTGATAATTTACATATTTTTAGATGCATTTCTTGCATTTTTTTTGAATTCTCTAAAACTTTTCGAGAGACTTAATTCGTCGATAACTTTATTTATAATTGTTAGTGACAAAGTCCTGTAATTTTGTTCTCTAACTCTCCGAAACATTCTGATTGGTTTAGTCCGTTGGTAATTCTATCAGTATTTCTTTTAATATTGTTATTTTTAAAATCTAAAATAAACAAAATAGAAAATAATTAAAAGAAATATAACTAAAATAAAAAAACTAAATATTTGTTACTAATTTAAAAATTATCAATTAAAATACAAATTATTCAAAGGAAAAAATTTGAAGGAGGAGGAGGAAGTAGAGACAGAGGCAGATCTTCACTGAGACTGGGTGAGCAAGGTGGACCACATGTACCACCAAGATTTGACAATAGCTTCATGTATAATCACCTAATTTTAGCCATCTCAGCATTAAGCCAGTCTATCTCAACAGCAAGTCGGGTCGTTTGAGCTTCAACTTGGTCTTGTATAAAATCATCTGGACGATCGGAGATTGGGAGCTCGAACCTAAATGTGAGGAACCATCGATTAATACACTATGACATGTCTGTATATTCCCGGTCGTAGTGTTTGAGATATCGTAAACCTGATTTCTATCATGTCCACCGGACAATCCAGTCTCCAACCACAAATCTTGATCGAGTTCTGGATGAGTGGAATGATTATCCCCGTATCTCTCCTACAATTAGGTGGTATATGTCTCCTGAAAAAAAACCAACTAGCTAATTTAAAAAAAATAACTTAAGAAAAAAATTGTTGAAACCTAACTTACCAGGAACTTCTGAGCTCGACTATCCATAAGTTGTTGCATTTCTTTTCAACGATCATCATTTCGCATATGAATTTCTACGAAAAGCTCCCTTAATCATGGTTTGCATCTAAGAACCATAGCCTGCAAAGAAAAGCTATTGTTAGTCTAAGTATTTTCAACAACAAATAAAAAAAATATATGTAATAATTTATTTTTTTTACCATTTACTTCACATGAGAAACAAACAGAATGGTTATGCTAGTAGACATGGTATATAATTGAACCATGAGTCCTTTTGTTCTGGTTCTCTGCACCAGACCGTGACCGCTGCACAAAATGCTCCGACGTCATGTGTTGAATATAAACTTTCTAGATAGCCTCCGAGACATGTGGAGGTCTGAAATCCCTCTACACGACCACCTTTTCCCTGTCTAAAAGACCTTTTTTTTGTGCATTTTTTTTCTTTTGCGTCTCATACATAAAATCACATAACCTAGATGGTAGAAATAAATTATCATTTAAGATAATGAAAAATAAAATTCGATAGTTTAAATTAAAAATATAATATTTTGAATTTAATCTTACCTAGTTGAATTGTGATTCTACCAAATCCTCATGGCAACAACATTGTCAGCCCCACTTAGTGAAATTTTTCCTTGCACGTCAATTTTATAAAATAATTAGTTCATTAAAATTAAAAGACTAACCAAATTAAAATAATAAAAATACTAATTTTTTATGCGTGCTTCAACTAGAAACCATCTCATACACTTAATAGTCCACATCAAAGCTGCTTTCATCTGAAAATTCTATTTTCTTAAAACATCATACATCAAAATCCTAAATAACCATACTTCAACTCATCATCAATTTTTAGAATTGTCATATATGCAATTAGATGGGTTATATTTTAAGCATATTGTGATACATCATCTGCCAATTACAATCAAAAAGCTGAAAGATACCATAATTGTGAGCACAAGATAAACAATACCTGCCATGTCCTAAAAATGTAAAGAAAACAATGCCTGCTAATCAGCAAAGCTTCTCCTTTTGAGTAGCTCCCATCTTGATATGGCATATTTGGTTTTTGACTAAGCTGAAAGAACTCTTGGACTTGTCGAATGGAACAGAAAGCTCGGAGTCGACAGGTATCTTTCCACACTTGCTTTCACAATTTCTTAGGCAGGAAATAATATATATGGTTTAACATAAAACAAATCATACATTAATATAACAAATTTTTCTAGAAAAATAAATATAAAACACTTAAAAATATACAAATAAACTACAAATATTACAAAATATCTCAATAAATTAACCTAAAATATAAATGAGTTACAAAAAAATAGATATCTTTGCTTATTTTATGTATTGAAGCATCATAAAAAAAACTAAATGAAAATTCCTAACACTAAAGATAGATGTAGATTGACGCCAACAGATTTGGGTGACCAGTTTTGTAAGAAAATAAAAGGGGGCTGTTGTTATTTCTTGGCAGGAGAAGGAGAAAGAAGAAAAAGAATTGGGGAGGGAATTGTCGGTAATAACTTACATTTTGCTGACAAAATTATTATGTCAGAAATTCTATAGGTAAATAATGACTTGTGAACTTTATGATGGAATTACCGACACAATTTTTATTTTTTTATTTTTTACTCTATAAAAAATTACCAACAAAATGTAATTCACTGTTATTTCTGTTGGAAATTTTCTGTCGCTCAATCTATCTGAAATTAATAATGAATTATTATATGTTATATTTTTATTCTTATTTGCTAATTTTCTAGTTTAAAGGTGAGAATAGAGCATATGACATGAATCAAAGTGAACAAGAAACTGTGCATTTTCAGCATAATATATACATCTCGAAGAAAATCCGCAACCCCTTTTCGTGGCGGCAATCGAAATCCTAATGACTCAAAGAACTCCAACACTTCTGCTCGAGGGCCTTGATACATCACATATAATCTTCTGATAATAGCACCAAATCATCAAGCAGGTCAAAGGTCTCAGGAGCAGGAGCAGGCTGAAGAAGAGCCATTAATACAGTTGCTTCCATTAGATGAACAAAATTTCCTACACACTTCACAATTTGGCATGTTGTGGAGCTATGAAGTCCAGTAGATATTTCATCCATAAATAAAAATTTTCTTGGCCCAAACAATCATTTCTCCTGCACAAAATATATTAACCCATTATCATTTGACAGACAAAATCACAAAATATTTCAACCTTGTAATTCACAATCAAACACAATATGGAAAGCTCTTCGTGTCTTTACCTGCTTGCTAGTTGCTACGATGGATTCATTTTTATGTACTTGTGTAGGAAAGTATCTATAACATGCAACTCGTTTTTTCATCGAAAGCAGAAAAGAGCAAAGTTCCCTTTATATAATGTGAAGATTCTTTTGCAAGTATAAACTGATTGTATCAGACACAATTTTATGGTCACGGACAGTTTCAAAAAGTATGAAGCCTTGCTAAAAAGGCCTGATTTTTAATAACAATTCCACCAGGAAAGGGGCACTGTGTACCAAAAGTTCATTAACTTGTAGGTGTCATGAACTGCATACATGAAAAAGATTTTAATCTTAATTTTCTTTTTCATTTTTCACAGAAGAAGATTATAGCTTGTTATGGAAGATTATATGTGGAAGACAAAGGGACGAAAATAGTTGTAGATAAAAAATTATAAAAGTCCTCCCTTTAATTCTACAGCGAATTAATATTACCAGAGTTTCATTAATTTCAGACAAAACCTCTAAATTTATCCTTTTATTTGTGTAAAATATTTATTTCTACCTTGATGTTTTTAATTTGATCAATCAAACCTTGTGTGTTTTCAATCTATTTAATTAAACTTTATTCTCTAATTTTGTTCAAATAATTCAATAACTAATTTCAATCAAGTTTCAATGTTAACTATGCATGCAAATATTACATTATTAAATACATTTCATTCATTCATGAGAGGATATTTTACATTTATTTAGGAGCTATATCACCAAATATATTATCTTAAAATATATATTTAAAATAGATAAAATGTGCTAGTTGTGAAAAATTCATATTAAAAGCTAAATAATCATAAAATAATAATAAAAAGTTACTTCCTTGAAGTGTAATTAGTTTGGTACGTAATCATTACGGTGCATGATATTTTATAAAAATATTTTTTTAATTAAAAATACATTAAAAACACAAAGATCAAGTCCCTTAAAAAAAACAGAAAAATTATCAATTAAACAAAATTCAAAGAACACAAGTTAACATATCAAATTAAAAGTATATATATAGGTAAAAATGAATAGGTGACAAAAGTATAGGGTTGACAAAAGTATATATAGCTAGGGATAAATTTAATATATTTTACTCCATATATTTTTTTCTTTTTTGGTAGTGAGTGGTGACCAAACCTTCATAGCTGGGTTCCTAAATGAACAAATTGGATAATATCCAAATTTCGCTTTCAAAGACAACTAGTTCACTGACAACCAAGAAAAATAAACGAGACTAGTAGTGCTAGGTTACGGTAGATCGATCAATTCCAACCAAGAAAAACAAGAAAAACAAAACGAGTGGTTTGCTTGCTAGACGTTATTTTATTACGTGAGGTGCTTTGTTGCAACTAACATGCTCTCATGACTTTTCGTGGCCCATGAAGTCGTTTTGTTTTTAGCAACTGTGTGAAGTGGAGTGAGTACTAAGTTCACTACTTCAGTGTTGTGTAGTGTTCGAGCAAGCAATATTACTCGTCTTGTAGTGCGATGACTGGGGCTTGGAGACCTTGCTTGTCGAGCAAACTTCCCATCCCAAGTTGGTGACCAAAATCATCTGTGTAATGGAATTTGATGGGTTAACTAAGCCTCGTTAGAAAAACCTAGAAATAACCGAAAGCCTCTAAAGGTTTTATAAAGCACTAGTGCATGCTTTGTGTCCCTTTCTCTTGGGATACATGCGATTCCATGCTTTACAAAATTACATCTATGTTTGGTAAAATGGTGTGTCCTTGACTCGGATCAACTTCCAATATTGAATTTAATAACTATGATTAGAAGAGACTAAAATAATATATACTTTATGGCAAGTGTTTTGTTTTACCCCCACTTTTTACCCTATCCTTTCCACATGCCGACTCTTCTTTATTTGAGCCACAAGAGATCTGAAACGAAATAATTATTAATTAGACTAATGGAAACAATTATTTTCAATTGATCAATAGAAATCCCTTTAAGTTAATTTTAATTTAATATTTAAATTTCAAAATGATGTTATTTTAGTCATTAAAAAAAAATTTACATCAACTCACTCGATCAGTAACTTGAACTTTAACTCAGATCAACTTTTAATATCGGATTTAATTACTATGATTAGAAGAGATTAAAAGAATATATATCCTTCCCCTCCCCTTTTTACCCTATCCTTTCCACATGCCGACTCTTCTTTATTTGAGCCACAAGAGATCTGAAACGAAATAATTATTAATTAGACTAATGGAAACAATTATTTTCAATTGATCAATAGAAAGACACGAGGGAGCGAGATCAACGAGGAAGGTAAATACTTTACTTTCGTAATCCATCAATTAGTACCTAGCTTCAAACAAAAGCAGCACAACAGCAAGAGCATAGCGGCATCCCACCATCTCCTTACGTGCCTCTCACAACTGACTAAACCAAATCAATTTTCTACGCTAAGAATCTTCCCCTATCCCTTGCAATGCTGACCCATCTGACATTATTTGATAACAACTAATTGCCTGCGAATTTAAACATTCATGGCTGCCCTCCCATCTCCTCTCCTGTACCCCCTTGTCTCCCCTAAAATAATACATACACTCTGTTGAGTTAGTATAAACTGTTCTTGGTGTTGTTTTTAAGGTGATATCTTCATCAATAATTCATGTGCTGTACTTTAAATCTCGAGTTCACATTGTATCTCAACTATATATTATAACGATATGACCCTTTCAATTGTTTTATAATCAAGCAATTAAGAGTTTGGTTAATTTGATGCGTGACAGATTTTATGATCATGGGCAATCAAACACTTAGTTGATCCACTTAATCCGTCATCCATTATTGCAAGCAGGAATATGTAACAGCCACCTTAATTAATAAGTGAAAAGATTCTTATAGCACATAGTAGTCACAGGGCCAACATGATGAAGAGCAAGTTCAATAATTTTGTTGACTTGCATGCATGGTTTTGAGTACATGGCCTCCTCCGATAATTGGGTCCTCTCCATATTTTCCCTTCCCTATAATGGCGCCTCTAATTATTGAGTGAACAAGCTCAATATAGTTTTATGTGTAATCCACAACGTATCATTGTTAAGGTGTATGATCTTTATTTGACCTTCACTTTACAGCTAATGGTTTGATGATTGGTGTTCTTTATATATATATATATATATATAATTTAAACACTGTAATTTCACTGATATAGATTAAGTTACTATCTTTAATTACTTTATTTAAATAAATAAATAAAAACAAATTGAAACTTGTAGTTATAAGAAAATAGATTCGGAAAAATATATACTTCACAGCAATGGTGAATCACAATCTTTCCAATAATTAATATTTGGTTTTTTAATGGACGAGAAATATAGTTTTCTGAAGTATTATTAGTTCTAACAAGATTTACTAAAACAAAACTTTTCTTTCAAATTAAATCATGCATGTAAACGTGTCTCAGATCATTGTGGAATGCGTAGTATTTTCATACTCAATAGAAGATCTTAACTGGATGCCAATCATTTCCAAATAACAAGATTAAATCATGAATATCATAGAAAATAAATAAAATGATATATATATATATACTTTTACTAGATACTTGCAATGGCTGCTTCACAACCATGACGTTAGAGATTCAAATATCTCTAACAAATGCTACCCCACGAGCAAGAATTCCTTGCATCTTTAAGTAAATATGATGTCATGTTGCATCCACTGCATCTAACCACGAAACTGTGGTTTATCTATTTGAGGAGGATCAAATTAACGAGGTCAACGTTAATGATACATGAACCACTGGGTTGTCGAATCCTTTTTTAATTGTCCAGACCAATCCCTCTTCATTTGATTTTACCGTAGATTAAACGAGCATCATCAGGACTACGTCAAATGAATTTGTCATACTAAGTACTTCAATTAAATATTCATAAGAACCATTGATGCCCTGACAGACATGAAGTCGAGCAGCTGATCAAGACTCCAACAAAACATATACCTGTCACATACTTGTAAGGTAAACATACCCTTCCTATACCAGTAAGCCAACTTGACACATGGTCACTAATAATAATGTCCCTTTCTTTTCTTGCTGGCTTGGGCACTTGGTGCCCCTTACTCCATGCCCTATTCCCACAAGCTTCACATGAGAGACAGAATAACTCAAGTTGATGAAGGGAGGGGGGGAAAAGTGAGAGTAATGGGTTTGCTTAAAAGGTAGCCGAATCTCTCAAATATACTCAAACAGTGGTGGCGATGGTACCTTACTTTAGCAAGACATGGAGTCTAATAAGCTAGCTCCCATGCTTTTGACGTGAAATACTGCCCTTTGCTTTTGATGGGTTCGAGTTTATTCGTGACTTCGTTCACATACTGTGAAAGACTGGCCTCTTGATGTTAACACTAACCAACCCTTCTTGAACTCTGCTAACTCTGTCATGTTTTTGCTCTTTCTAATTTCTCTCTAATATCTAACCAAACTCTTACTTAAAATTCCCTTTTCCTTTTAAAACAGTTCTTGTAATTGCTTAAAGATGCATGTATGTGTGGATCTTTTTAAATTATTACATTTAGTATGACCTTAATTTTTTAAATAATATTTATGTTTGGTTTCGGAGTTTAATTTAATGATATTTTAATTAATTGATAAATTAATTTTTATTGTCTCAGATATAATAATTTATAAAAATTTAACTATAATTGTTAATTTGTTTAATTAAAATCAAATTTCACATAGGATGCGCCTTCGTCTAATTAATTAATTCACCTGAAATCATATTAATTTCAAGCCTTTCTAATAAAAGAACAAAAACTTAAAATCTCCCTAGTTCCCAAAAAGATAACAACAAATTAATTTAATAAGCAAATTAAAAACACTTGATCATGGAAGCTTCATTGTTTTTTGTTTCTTCTTACTTGCATCGTGCAATCAATTTCTAAATCTGTACAGTTTTATTCAATGAATTAAAACTAAGAGCTTATAATTTTAATTGAAGCATTAAAGAAATACATTTATACCGCATGAAAAGTGAAAACTTTCCTTGTTAGTAACACTTCGAAGGTTGGAAACGCAAGAAAAGATTTTGGTTCCTTGTGTGTGGGTTGCTGTAGACTAAAATTTGTGGCAACTCTATACAGCTTTGTAAACATCTTTTCTTTCACTACAGTCTCTCTCTCTCTCTCTCTCTCTCTCTCTCTCT
>Ga0307514_10002468_pt1 | contig 19196 bp, 11 predicted proteins | sample 16_EM_MG_FD_203088 | JGI IMG/M metagenome (GOLD analysis project Ga0307514, IMG submission 203088) | Populus trichocarpa ectomycorrhiza microbial communities from riparian zone in the Pacific Northwest, United States - 16_EM | ecosystem: Host-associated > Plants > Roots > Unclassified | place... | reverse complement strand
TGGTGAACTTCTACTGCGCTGAAGAATTTGCTCCTTTACTGTCAGGAAACTTGTCGGCATTTATATTTTTATTTTCGTATATCTGTATTAATTGTTTGCCCTACTGAGTGCGATTGTTTGCCCTACTCTGTGTTACGTTGTTCGCACTTCTTATTTTCCGGACTTAACCCTTCACTCGCCTGGTTCAGTACCCCTGGCCCGGTCTAGTCCAATTAGTATGAGTTTTTCGACTGGACCGGGCTACTGATCAAAGGTGCTCATTGATGACTGGGCTGGAACATATACAATACATAGGAATAACCACAGGGTTGATATAAACTACACCAGAACGTCCGCACTAGCAACATGTCCCCTTTGCTTGAATTCTCAACATCCTCATTCTCCTCTTCTCCAGATTTAAGACCTCTTGTAGGGGTATGAGATTGGAAGTAGGCTCGCTTGGAAGGGGTAATAATAAAGGCGGTGTGAGGAAGGATGTCACGTGAGAGGATGACTTAGCTAGCATTCAGACTAGAGGCTGGACGCTAGTTATTCAATTGTCTTGGCAGCGCAGAGAGTCTGGGTACAAGAACACTAGTCTCGGAACCGCTACGTTGTCGAGAACACATATTATCTCATCCCTTACGCTCGAAAATTATTAGAACAGAAACCTCACAACCTCCTGGCACCATTCCGAGTCGCGCCTCGCCCCCCACCCTCTCTCTGCCCCTTCCCATCCCCTATGAGTGGACACCGCAAAAGCAGACTCAGACTAGCAAGGTATTTCGACATATATCACGTATTGAAACCCCTTGGCGTTCCACTCCTGCTTATCTGCTTCCGCTAGCCACAATACCTGTTCTGTTCCACCCATCAATCTTGATCATTAGCCAATCGTTCGAACTATGCCCCATTGGACTAGGAATTACTAGAGCGCTGATCCACCATCTTGTAGCGAAGGAGACGGCAGATGCGCATTTACTCACAATGCATAATGTTTATTGGCTGCTACAGATGATACATGAGGCGGGAGAGGCGATTGTGAAGGGAGAGTTTCCGGGATATTTGAAGAGGAGGTTTCAGTGGTGGTATCCTGAAGGATGTAAGATTACAGGCTATAAGTAGGCTGAATTGTGGCGGTTGCACTTAGAGACGAGAGGATCGTGGTTGAGAGGACAATGTTCGCTATGGCTAAGAATTCCCTTTAAAGACTTGACTTGCTATGGAATAAAAGCTCTGGATTAACTAAATACATTTCGCAGGATCCCGCTGCTTATATGCTCATTGTTTTTTACCGAAGACTTTCCTATTACAGATATCCACCTCTTAGTTTCCCTATTTGGTTACTTTCCTCAAATCACCGCTCATATTCCGTTTCGGGTTTCCTGGTTCAGCGCTAGCTTATTCATCGACCGAGAGGAAATCCAACACACATGACTCATACCTGGCTTGGCGTGGTGACATAAGCCTTGGAAGCTTAACTACTCTAACGTTTCCTGCGTCTACACCATTTCCGTACGAAATAATGGCCACTGTATTTGATACCCTCCTTAGTGGAGGCCCCCCTTATGAACCTTCAGCGTTTCCACCACCGTCCTCTTGCACCTCCCTCGAGAGCCTATCCTGGCCCAACCTCTTGTTCTCGCTCCTCATCCTCCTCGGCATTCTCGGATCATATATACCCCAGCATCACCGCATAATCTCGCGTCAGTCATCAGAGGGAATCTCGCCGATTTTCCTGTTACTTGGTTGCACCTCCGGGACAGGAACACTTTTGAACATCTTGATTTTGAGTAGAAATGTTTTGGGATGCTGTCGATACATTGGCGGACTTAATTGTTTTGCCGCGGGGCTCGGCGTTGCGCAGGTTGGGGCGCAGTGGGTGTGCTTCGTGGTGATGTAAGTTGGCTTGCAATGAAGCTTGATGGTGGACTCCTAGGGTACGAGACCCAAATTCCAGTTGCTGATTTATGTGAAATCTCACAGATTACTGCTGTTCATGATTTACGTTCCTCGGGATACCGAGAGCCTCACATCAGTCTCACTATCACCATGGCGGAGTTGGAAGAATCCCTTTTCAAATACCCATCCTACCACGTCCACCGCACTTCTTGTCGCCTCTGCCTGTCTTGTCCACTTCGTTGTACACCTCATCCTCGCCTTCTCCATTCGCCCTAGTAGCCTCGTCTCTTATGCCAACTTCCTCGGAGTCCAAGCCACCATTCTGGCGTCGGTGCAGTACATTCCCCAAATATTCACCACATGGAGGCTAGGGCATGTTGGTTCTCTCAGTATCCCCATGATGTGTATCCAAACGCCAGGAAGCTTCGTGTGGGCTGTTAGCTTGGCTATGAGGGAGGGTACAGCTTGGAGCAGCTGGATTACTTATGTCGTGACCGGAATTCTCCAGGGCTGTTTATTGGCGATGTGTGTGATGTTCGAGATAAGGGATAAGAGGTCGAAGGCAAAGGCTGTGGGTGTGGTGGTGAATGGAGCTCTATCAGGATACGGGGCAGTTGGCCACAGTGAACAAAGTGAATATGGGAGCGGAGATGAAGGGGAGGGGAGACCATTACTAGGGGGAAACCGGGGAGCTTAGATGGCCTGACTATTGACCTCACTCCAGCCAGAATTCTGAGACCTCTTCATCCTCCCCCTCATTGCGACCGAGGTAACCTAATGGCCAGAAGGACTATGGTCATCAATACCTCTAACTGCAAATGAAACTACTGTCTATATCTATACACCAATGGTTTCAGAGTTTGCATAAAGGTATAATTAAGGTTACTCCAGGAAGTCACTGTTAGTATTAATATTCAGTACCTATCACTATCACTGGTTGAGTGCTTTTGGACATTCGTGTGCGCGTGATGTACCCCATTGTTCACTTATACGAATTCAATACTATCTATTAATAATTTCCATAATTCATTCCCAAAGTTGCGGGTATAACGGCCGCCAAATAGATGGGTTGTGACAGTTGAATCTTACAATTTAGATTAAGTACCACAGAAGAGCAACTTAGTGGTGATCTCGTGCCCAGACTGATTTTGGGTGTGTGTGTGTAAATATTAGTCTGATTTATTTTTAAGCTGCATGTAGTATGTAGTCCCTCAATATTATCCAGGCTCCATCTGAGACAGCAGACCGTTATTGATTGGCAGTCTGTGGGCCATCGTTGGGTCGCTTTATGTTAACCAAGAGAGATAGGATAATAATATGCTTGTGATTCCCTACCATAAAAGTTACAGACAAAAGATGTCGTCTCCAACCACAATGAGCACTATCATGTACATACAGGTGTCGCAATACTAATACTGAGGCTAGGGGTGAACCACATAATCTGAGAATGAAGACCCTGTCTTTCCACCATCAGGCTAGGGGTTCTCATTAAGTACGTCCTTTCTTTACCGAGTATGTACCACTGGTACTAGGTATGGTATCAGATATTTTGGGGCTGCACACCGAGTCGATTCTCGTGGACACAGAGATCTATGGAGTGAAAACATCACGGCTTATTCCGTTCAGCCCCCGAAATACCTTAGCCTGGCTGGCACGAGCCCCTTAGAGGGCAGATACCTATGATATCTAGGACCCCTGCCTGCAGGGGGTAATCCGATGCTAATTTTCGTTCACTGTACCCCAAGTACCTACCTAAGCATCTCTACCAAAGATACATCAACATTCCCCGTCATTTGATCCTGTGGAACAGGGCTGATTGCAATTGGGTAGTCTGAAAGCACTTGGCTTGGTCGGTACGGAATACAGCTCTCCTGATTGGGGGCCAATGCCGGCACCAACTAAGAGGGCATTGTACTTACTGCATGAGGACCTTGGATTTGCCTTCAGCCCGGGATCTTCGGTGGACGTCGGGATTACTGCAGCACAGGTGACGATTTTTATGGGGTTGTGATTGGCATGCGCTGAAGGACTTGCACCCGTTATTTCTTAAATAGGCTAGATGGTACGATGCAAAGCCGTTGCTGTGTTTTGCTTGCTGTCATTCTACTACAGCTGATTAAGGTGGTATGGCCGCTGCAAGTTGCAGTGATTTGATGCCAGCCGAGACAGTCAGCGGAGACACTGGGAATTGGCAGATCAATTCCCAACACCTTACACTACATTTGGACGCAGCCATTCTAAACAAGTGTGGTGTACGATGTGTTGGTGGTCTGATTTTGTGCTGGCCCCGGAAAAAGTAAATGTGTGTGGAGGCAATATGGTGGTAGAAGGGAAGGTATATATAGTTGCATAAAAACCCCATCCACTGTGCTGGTTCTTGTAAAGTTCATTTCTTATGCCCCATACAGCCAATAGACTGGTGGATACCCATTAAATCAGCCTGGGCAGCATAACCTCCATCGAATATCAATACAACAAGCCTCACCCACATAAGTTCTTTATGTTAATGCCTTTCGCAATGCTCTACCCACCAAACATGGCGGCCCTGCCACATATGGCATATCCATACCCCCACTTTTGCAACAACCCCAGCCCGCGATTCACCGAAACCCCGATGGAGCGAGCACCTCATTCCCCCCGAAGGGCCTCCTCTGCCTTCTCCACAAACTCCACTACTGCTCCTTCAACCCCAAGAAACAGAACCTGGGGCAAACGGCCGAAAACACCACATCCTGCTTGCGAAAAGAAAGAGAGATCTTTCATTTCAGCCTGTATGGTTCGTTCACTGGCTGGATGTGCACAGGATGGCGCTGCCTTCCCCGTATCTGGGCCCGCTGTGAATTTCACTCCCCAAACACTGAATACACCATCTAGAGCGGAACAACGACAGAGGACGCAAGCTACTGTTAATCCGATAAACACACGGTTTACTGAGCATATTGTGGACCCGAAAGAGGCCCGAGGGAAGAAAAGGGAAAAGCTTAGAAGCTATGGGAAAAAGGTGGGAAGGTGGATTGCCGGCGTGTGCTGGTTGGATATTACAAAGCAGGGATACTCCAGGAGTGAGCTAGAGCCAGAGGAGGGCAATGAGAAGCATGCTGGTGCTGAGGGCACAGTCAGAACGGGGACCTCCAGCAGCTCGGAGTTGACACTCGTGGAAACTGTGGGGCAACCGGGGGAGGAGATTCTTGTGCGTACTCGAACAAGGGTATCTCCTGCTCGAGTTTACACTGGTCACTAGTGTTATTGCTAAAATCAAGTGTTTCCTTCTCCGTTACCTTTCTACGCTGATGGTTTTGGTCGTCCAATTATTACACCAGGAGGTGAGATGAGGTATTTGGTGGCTTTTTTCTCTGCATTACCATGTTTTCATTTTCTGTCTGTTCATACCTGGGCTTTGTATTTTGGTTGGGATTAGGACGCTTTTGAACAATCGGCTTTGGATTTTGTATTGGGCGAATTCTTTCGGATGGTTTATCTTTACACAGGGATATAATGCACGGGCAAGAGCTTTGAAGCAGGGGGGCAAGGCTGTACATAATTTGGCTTGGGAGTTGGACGGGTTTGGGTATGGGTCCGCGAATATAATTTTTAAAGGTGCAATGAATGGATTGTGTTTGTTGGTGTAGGTAATTGGAACCGGCGTATAGCGTATTGTGCGTTCCCCAGCCAAAAAATTCCTTGTCCAGGCTGCAGCTGGTGAACCGTGACCCTCGGTTGTTTACGCCAAGAATCGGGGAATTACCCCATGGGGAAGTAGGTATCCTAGTAATTGCGATCATATCACCTGTACGGAGTACTAGCTCCAAATGCATGGCTCATTTAGCGCCTCGTCAGCGTTTTTCGTTACAATTATTAATTATAAGGCCATTTAATATAAGCTGGATCACCTTGTTCGGCTGTTCCTCACTATACTATATTTGGTTAATACTAAAACAATTAAAATCCCGAGTGGCCTTGGCATCCGACCTCATCTATATATCGGTACTCCCTTAACCATTAACCGAGCCCAATATATGGGCTAGACCTTGCTCCTGCGTGTGCACCCTCTGAAGCCTTTCAATAGCTAGAGTCTGGGCACGATAATAGAAATTGTGGGAGCCTGGTTTTGGGGGAGGCGGGCAAAGTCACATATTGGTTACCCGCGTGTATGACGTAGAGGATCTTTAATTTATTAAAACGAACCGGTACGAGAACGGCCAGCCCAGGGGCAAGATAAGAAGTGATCTTGAACAGATAAGCGTTATAAGAGGACACAATATATGGCATCTACTACCACAGGTTCTAATATAATAATGCTATCTGTGCTAGTCTCATTGCCCTTACCCTCAGATTGCTACAGTATGATATAAAAATATTGCGAGTAAGGTGTAGGAATTGGGGGATCCGTGATCTCGTGCCAAGATTCTTTTTATCTGTCATAATTATTTTGTGTGTGCTAGCGAAGAGGGGATCCGTTCAATCTTGATAGAGCATTGCATACGGTACATTGTATGTAAGAATACGATACGATCCCCAAATTAGACCCGGAATGCATCTAAGCGGCAGACATAACTATATGCGTGTGGTGCAGACTAACATATATTTATCATTTTATATGAAACATTTCAATTGGTTGCACAGAAACTTAATCCGGATTTTTGCATGGATCGGGTCTTTTCGCTGCCATGTGAATACATGTGACTTGCGTGCTCCAAATGATCAGCATAGCGGGCGGGATGCTTCCTCTACCGTACCGAGGGGCTTGTGTCGGCCAGACTAGGGATGCTTGTGTTTTAATCTTTGTTCCTATAACAAAGTGCGAAGCAGAATGGTTAATTACCTCAGAAGCGTTGATCTCTCTTTGTGCCGGAGATGACTGTCCCAATTTCAACTGTAGATATCCACCCAGTTAGGTCACATGTGTGTAATTTCTTGCATACCTACTTTATACTTAGGATTGGAGGCATCATAGGAGAAAGAGGAAAGGCGACACTAAAAAGCTGCTATAGCGGTTAGAATCCTCTGGGTTGGCACTGTTAGTACATATGTACATCAAGGCTGGCCGTATATTACTTGTTCAGGGTAACAACCTGTAACGCAGAATACAATTATGGCAGACTCTAATCTCGTTCCGCGCTAAAGCTATCTTCGGCTAACTAAGGCTTTGTGGTGGTATGTTAGCTCGAGTATACTTTATTCACACCGACATTCATCACACACCTTGAGGTTTTTGTGAAGGCACACTATTTGTAGCCTAATATAGCTTGCAGCAAATTGCAACCAACACGACGCCTACTAGGCCGTTAATAATAGGCAGCGCAGCAAGGGGCAAGAGGACTGAATTCGTGGTGTGGAAGAGGAACTACTGCGTTATAAACAGCTGCTCTATCGTAGAGCTGTGATATCAACTTCTACAACTGCCTCGTCTTCTCCAGCAGAACTCCAGCAAAAACCCTATCTCCTAAATCTTCGTTCTTCCTATACATATATCAATCCCCCAAAGATCTCCTATAACTCCCAAACCGCAGATTTACTCTGCACCCCATCCAGACCAACGCTATTCTTCACAGGCAAATACTGTCTCGTTACACACTTAATGACCTCTTGACTGACGACCCCCCCGGCCAAGCTTGCTATATTGTGTAATTCCGCTCCACCATACCTCGCAACCTCCCTACACCACATATCAATGGCCCTCAAAACCTCGTTACTAGGAAATTCCTCAGTTTCAGGGAGCTTTAGCACGTCAGTGACTTTGCGGAGATAGATCCTCGCATGAGTAAGTAGCTCAGGACTGTCGTCTACACCGTTTTCCTGGCCAGGAGCATGGCCGTAGTCATCGTAGAAAGTTTGGTAAGCGCGGAGGGCGATATAGATTGGGAGCAGAGTGTCGGGGTTGCACTTCAGGTCAGTGTCTGGGGATTACACGCAATTAGCTCTTGTTTAAGACATAGGCTTCGAGAAGGGATGGGAAGAACATACAGACAGCCTTAGCATGGGGTAGATCAATCATCCATTCGTCAATGAATTGCCGGTACCGTATCCTCCTGACATGGTTTGCGTTTTTACACCATAGGCTTATATCCTCTACCGGGATATCCGCCTCGGGTCGGTTTAGACTGGCAAGAATTTGCGATATATTTTGCGCAACCTGGCTTAAATCACTTGCGGCCTTCTGGCGGTATAGATTTTGTAGTTTCACATAATCCTGTGACTCGGCTTTCATGTCTGGGATACCCCCGGGTAAAGGTAGCAGTCCGTTACCTTGGTCGGGAGACGCTACAAATTCTGCTACACCACGAGCGATGATCCAGAAATTATCCGACTAATGAATTGAAGAAGTTAGTATTAAACCCACCAAAAGCTGTGGTATTTATAGAGCTTACAGCCTGGTCTAGGTTCTGGCATCTCTCGTCCTCCAATACCTCCCTTATGCCACTGTTTATCTCATGTGGTTTCACATTTGCCAACACAGCCGCAACTGCTTCCTCCCAATTCTCCTCGCTTCCGCCAGCAACTTCCGTCCTCATCCCCGATAATAACATCTTCTTGAACTCATTCTTCTCCTTGTATGTTCCAGGTAATCCACCGCCATGTTCATGCTTCCATTTCTCAAGGTAGTGTAACAGAATGACTAGGTACGGTATATGTCCGTGCTGGTGCTCACTCATAGCATCCATATCCCGAGTTGCCTTTTCAGCGAATGATAGTAGCTCTGGCCAGGGATTAAAGAGGCGGAGGTCGATGAGGCTGTCTGGGTGGGTTTCTACAATGCGGAGCTCTGGTAGGAAAATTCGGAGGGAAGCAATGAATCCTACGCAATAGACATGGAAGATGGCAAGATCAGGGTTCATCTCTTGGAGAGTGTGGACTAGGTGTGAGGGTAGTGGTGAGCAGAGGATTACGTCTGTTATGGCGTGTGTGGATATGAATGTAGGATCGGAGGTTATGAGGTTGGATAGCGACTATGAGGCCACGAGATTAGCACTATTCAATAGTCTTTGGAAATGAGAAGGCTTACATCGTTGATATAAGACCCCTGTACATCTGGATTGAGCTCCGAAAGATACTTGCAAACATATTCCGCCCGTGGCTGTCCTAGACCCTCTGTGTCGACAAAGAAGTTAACGCCCAGGTCTGCCTCGGCTATTATAGCATCGTCAATGACAGTGAACTTCCCAATGCCTATCCAGTGGGGCACGGGTATTAGCCCATAGCTATTCCAGTAAGGCAGGGGGAGCAAGCTATGCACCAGGGAGAATCAAGTTCTTGAGAGCTTCACAGCCAGCTGCAGTGGTGTTTACAAGGCATATGTGAGACGCTTCAAGGGCCTGTTGGCCGTTTGCACCCCAGAGACGGAGCTGCCTGTCGTACTTCTTTTCTTTGGCGTTGGGCTGGCTGGTGTTGGAGCTAGCCATCTGTAGATAATAGTAGGAGGTCGCAGTTTCGTGATATATGTATACCCCGGTTTGCTGGGGTCTTGGCGGTCAGGAGGTCAGTAAGAAAGGGAGTGTAGATGCGGGTGTGTGTTTTAACGAGTGAATTCGCGATCCTCGACACTTTGTTGTGGTGGTTATCTTTGTACAGTGCGGCTCTGCCCAAGACTTAATTCAGTAAACTTGTGGTACATGTCCGCCGCCACCGCCACCCCCACCTCCTCATCCCATCTTGCAAAGCCTTTATAGACCCTCATCTATCCCCTTCGGAATGCTGTTTGCGCAGGTAGAAGGCAATGAAGGTACATCTGGGACCTGTTCGTCCCAACAGAGATTAGAGTGCTCACAGACATTTCCTCGACAGGCCTGATCTCGATTTGGCACAGTGTTCGCTTCCCCGTTCTCCTCATTGCTACGGCCTCAGTCATTGGCTTGAAGCTGTGGTTCTCTCTGCAGTCATTACAAGCCCAAGAAACTGTCCATATTGCTGCGAAGGATCAGAAACTACTTGGATTGTGCACTGACTTGAAACGAACCCCTGGTTCACCAACTACCAATGGAACTTGGGCTACGAAACCCCTTGCGCAAAAGACCCCCCCAAAGCGAGTGACTGGCGGTACAGTTAAAGGCAAAAAGGCATTGTTGAATACAACACCAGTTGCAGAATCCACAGATTTTGACACCATTCAACCTATCATTTTCTATGCCTCCCTAACCACTACAACCTCCCAGTTGGCCGAGACTCTCCACAAGACACTCTTTTCCGATTCAAGTTCCACGGCTTACCCCATCTTCTCTGTTTCGACTCCAGCTACCTCCCCACGCCCCACTGACTCCCTTTCGCGGAGGATCCTGCCACCACTACTCCATGACGTTGAATCAATTGAACTAGATGAATACTTTCAAACTTCCCCCACTCCACCGGGAACAAAATTTGTTTACCTGGTTCTTTTGCCCACCTATGATCCTCCTGAACAATCCCCCGCACACACCTTCCTTGAGCACCTGGGCGACACTCACCACGACTTCCGAATTGACACGGCTCCACTTCGAGCTCTCGGCGGTTTCTCCGTATTTGGTATAGGTGACTCAAGCGAATGGGGTGATGACAGACGGTTTTGCCGGGATGCAAAATTGGCCGATAAATGGCTAGGGAAGTTGACGGGTGGCACTGCAAGCAGAAGGATTTTCCCTATTGGCTTTGGAGACTGTAACCCGGATAGTGAAGGAAAGGGAGATGTAGAAGCACAATTGAGGGACTGGGCGGTCCATTTGGAGGAATCAGTCAAGGAGTATGCTATCACTGGTGAGCTTGGGGAAAGGGCAGATCTGAGAGCGGCCGTGGAGTCTGGGGATGAGGATTCGGATGTCGGTGAAGCAGGGGACGAGATGGATACGGAGGGGGCGGATGGGGAGGCGATGGTGGATGTGGAGGATATTGGAAGAATAATAGCCAAGGGCAAACACCAAGGAGAGCCGAACCAGGGTAGAGTGCTCGCTGTTGATTTCACCACCAAGGGAAAAAATATTTCTCCTGAGGAGGCTAAAGAGATGGTGCCCAAAGGCGGACCGACCTACAACGCCCTTACAAAACAAGGATACGACATTGTTGGCTCTCACTCCGGTGTTAAGGTACCCAATCTCCGCCCAATACTCTCCACAAAATGGCAAGACTAATATACTTGATCTGACCTTAGCTCTGTCGATGGACAAAATCTGCACTCCGTGGCCGCGGCTCATGTTATAAATTTTCCTTCTACGGTATCAAGTCCCACCTCTGTATGGAAACTACCCCTTCTCTCTCCTGCTCCAACAAATGCGTATTCTGCTGGCGCCATGGCACAAACCCCGTGGGAACAACGTGGCGATGGAAAGTAGATCCCCCGGAAGCCATCTTTGCTGGTGTTGTCGATGGTCATTACAGGAAAATCAAGATGCTCAAGGGTGTCCCTGGGGTTCGAGCAGATCGGTTTGCGGAAGCATTTAGAATCCGACATTGCGCGTTATCGCTTGTTGGAGAACCGATCTTTTATCCTTATATCAATGAGTTCTTGGGAATGCTACATAAGAGCAAAATTAGTAGCTTTTTGGTGTGCAATGCCCAGCACCCGGATGAGCTGGCCAGATTAGGACCAGTGACGCAATTGTATGTGTCTATTGATGCAAGTAATAAGGAGAGTTTGAGGAAGATTGATAGGCCGCTACATAGGGACTTTTGGGAGAGGTTTAACAGGTGCTTGGATATTTTGAGGGAGAAGAGGAATACCCATCGCACGGTGTTCAGACTTACTCTTGTTAAGGGGTTTAATATTGCGGATGAAGTCCGTGGATATGCAGACCTTGTGGAGAAAGCTCTACCCTGCTTTGTGGAGATCAAGGGTGTTACATATTGTGGTACGGCAACTACCTCAAAGGCGGGATTGACTATGAGCAACGTCCCGTTCTATGAGGAGGTTGTGGAGTTTGTGAGTGCGCTTAATGAGGAGCTTGCTACGAGGGGTCTGGAATACGGAATTGCGGCGGAGCATGCGCATAGTTGTTGTGTATTGATTGCGAGTGAGAGGTTTAAAGATGAGAGGGGGAGGTGGCATACAAGAATTGATTATGAGAAGTTCTTTGAGTTGGTGGAGAGTGGGAAGCCGTATGGGCCGTTGGATTATGTAGGGGAAGAGACGCCAGAGTGGGCGACATGGGGGAATGGAGGGTTTGATCCCGCGGATGAAAGGGTTTGGAGAAAGGGGAAGAATAAAAGGCCGTTGCCGGGGATGGAAGGTTGTGGGGAGGTGGAGGCACCAGGAGTGGATGTGGGGGAGGTGGTGGTGGTGGTTGGGGCGTAAAAGTGGTGTGGACAGGGTGGCATTCAATTAACAATCGGCTGGCATGGCTATTTGATTTAAGGTATGATTGATGTGAGCCTTTGATCTCGTGCCAAGCGGAGAAACCGACACTCGACAAGCAGATGAACCTATCTTCTTTTTCCCTGGCAACATTTATAAATCGTATCCAGTGTCCCGACAGTGCCCGCCAAACTACCGTAGTCTGGTTGCACTGCCGTCGAAGATCCGAGGTCCTGATAAGGGTGAGGCGTCATCATGTGGACTATAGAGTACTCGATTTATTCAGTAGCGATTTTTGGGTGGAGTTCAAGTAGTGAGTTCAAGTTCTATTACATGTAGTAAATCCGAGATTACTACCCAAAAATCTGAGACTGCGCTACGATACTCAATAATGACTGACATGTACTCCGTAGGTAGCACCGTACCGGGAAAACTGGTGAATAAAAGCCCTTGTTGGATTTTGAGACAGCTCCAGTCACAGTGAATCTGTCACATTGGCTGGATGTACAAGTATGTAGCTGGTGATGTCGCTGGATATTTGGCTGGCAGTGTTAAGTCGAGCCGCCGAACCGGCAACTACTGAGGGGCATTTGCATAGAGTAGTACTCCGGTGTTATCTAAAACAAGTTCCAATAATTGAAGAGCATTTCAAAAGTTTTCTACCCCCCAAAAACCCCTCTGGTGTGCCACAATTTATGAATTCGAGGTGTGAGTTCGAAATCCACCCTACATACGTACCTCGATTCCATATTCACTCTTATCCCCTGACGGATGTCTTATAGTAGCATGCCTGTAAGTACTTGCCTATGTACCTACCTACCTACTACTAAGTACACAGTGTTCCGTACCAATAAGTCTAGGTAGTCTGGTTTCCAACAAGTATGTACCTATATCCTCACAAGTAGGGCGTACTTTACATCGCGTATGGTAGGTAAAAGCGGTTCGAGCTAGGTAAAAGAAACTGATTTTTTTTGAGAGGTCGCATCGCTTACCCTGAACCCTGTTAGGCAACCCCTTTAGCCTAGTCTGGCTCATCTAGCCGGTTGCAGCCGCAGGTTACAGATGAAGAATTTGAGATGAGCATCAAAATCTAGGAACCTCCGCCAAGCATCGGCTTCAACCCCATACACTCCAGACTACCTAATACCCGCTGACAATTGTGTCATACCACTACCAGTATATATAGTGGTTTCCTAGTGATTTCCCGAGTTATCGCAGACATCAGATTGGCTGGGTGAGGCAACTGGTCATCAGAGCTAAAACGGGATCCTGACGTGCTCAGGGGTTGGGATTTCGACAACCGCCAATCTGGTGGTGGGGCGCACGCAATGCAGCCCTTGGGTCACGGAAGAACGTTGATCGATCTGCTACTGCACTGGATATTAACGCGTTGCTAACGTCATAAGGCTTAGTTGGGGGTTTAGTCGGCTGCGGGTTTAGCAATATTGGGGTGAGCAGCACGGGAAGGGGATGTTGGTGTTTTGGTAAAGGTGTACTCATTTGCCCTGCTATCTGCGGTGAAGAATTTGCACATGCTGTTCGCAGTTGGGGGCCGGAGCTCTCCCATTCCTACATTGATGGATTACGGGGGAATACCGACTGGTTGACCTTGGGGGGTGGGGTCCCCGCGATGGGGTAGTCTGGCCCAATTAGGAGATTTGCTCAGTACGGCGATATATAACCCCCTTCCACCCCCTCCCCCAAGACAACCCTCTTCCGGTCCTACATTGTCTTCAGTGACGACAAGAAAATATTCCAAGAGCTTGAGAAACAATGGCACCCTCAGTAGTCCAACAAGAAGCTACCAGCGTTCATATCTTATCCCTTAAGGTTAAGGACAAGAGAGAAGTTGTCTCTGCCTCGGCTGGAAACAAGCACAACTATGTCCCTGGTATCACACCAGTAAATAACCACCCAGAAGATGCCTACCCATATGACCAATTCCGCCCTGCCTTCCTTGAACACTCTTGGGAGCCACTCAAGCATGTTCCCTATGAAGACAAGGGGCTTCTCGGTGACCCACACTACCGCAACCTTCTTGATGCTGCAACCGATGTTTTCGATTACACTCCAAAGATTGGAACGGAGATTTCGGGGATACAGTTGAGGGGCTTGACTGACGCACAGAAGAATGATCTTGCGAGGTTGGTCGCCCACAGGGGTGTGGTGTTCTTTAGGGATCAAAGTGATTGGGATGTAGAAGATCAGCTTGCACTAGGAAGGTACTTTGGGAAATTGCATAAGCATGCGACTACCGCAATGCCGAAGAAGGATGGATTGGAGGAGATTCATGTGGTATACATGGACGAGATGGCCACGGACCAGTCAGCGCAGTTCCCGGTAGGGTATTCCTGGCATTCAGATGTAAGTTATTCAGTTTCTGTACACGATAGGAATATGCTAAGGTCGGGTCTAGGTGACTTATGAACTTCAACCACCCTCATACACTTCGTTGAAACTTCTTACTGGCCCTCCACGAGGTGGAGGAGGAGATACTCTTTGGTCTTCAGGATACGCTGCGTATGATGCGTTATCTCCGTATATGCAGAAGTACCTTGAGGGTTTAACTGCCCTGCACAGCGCAGAGGAGCAAGCTCAGGGCTCGACTCAGGCTGGGCGGCATGTTCGCCGTGAGGTAGGCCTAATCTGTCTTAAATACCTACTGTACGGGCCTTGTAAACTAACAGTTTCGTCCATGTATAGCCAGTCATCACACAGCATCCCATTGTCCGTGTCAACCCCGTCACTGGCTGGAAATCACTATTTATCAACCCTGGCTTCGTCAAATCCATTGTTGGCATCCCCAAGGCAGAGAGTAACGCCATCCTGAAGTACCTGAACACGGTGATTATGGGAACGCCAGAGTTACATGTGAGGTTCAGCTGGCAGAAGGACAGTGTGGCAATATGGGATAACAGGGTAACGGTATGTCTTTTCCAAATTTTATTATACAATTTCTCCTATTATAGTCATACTGATAGTGTTTACTTTTAATAGAACCACAGTGCAACCTACGGATTCCACCCACATAGGAGACATGCCATCAGGGTGACTCCACATGGTGAGGTGCCGTACTTCGATCCCAAGGGAAAGAGCCAGGAGCAGGACTTGGCAGAGAAGTATGGGTATAAGCCGAAGAACAAAGATGGAAGTAGGTTTGGTAACTATAATGATTAGAGGGTGTTGGGGGTGGCTTGGAGGGGTGTACGCCCTTTTGGGGCGTTGAAGGGTGGGGAGGGTGGGGCTTTCATCATCCTTGGAGTTGGCGTTTTTTGAACAAGCCATTCATTTATAATGACAAGCGTGCTGTATGGTGCACTCGAATTTAAAATTATTGATGGGAAAATTTCCTGCCCTTCTATCAGTTGTGCAGTGAGGAGTGCTGAGCCATTGCAAGTACATCTTTGCTATAGCGATCCTCACTTTTTTTTTTCTGCGAGCAGTCCCGAATCTCTTGTAGTAGGACAACGCCTTCCGCCAACAATACCTCCAACCCCAACTCCATGGATGTCTCCTACATCCACCCCACACAAGTCCGCGCCCTCCTCGATGGCCACGCAAACGGTCTTTTCCGGGACTACCACGGCAACATTAAACCCATCAAACTATGTCTCGGCCTCCCCCGCCTCTTTCCTGGGGAACTTACCCCCACCGAACCTAGAGCTGAGCTTTATGACTCCAGCGAAGCGGATACAGGTATCTACCTAGACACATGTTTCCCGCAGAAGGAATTTGGGTTTGTGGAGGGAGTGGGGTTGGGATTGGTTGGTGTTGGGGGGGAGAAGTTGGAAGTGGATAGGGAGGTGGGAAGGTGGGTGGGGGAGGTGGTCAGGAGAATTCCGGATGAGGTTAAGGTGGACTTGGAGATTTTGCCAGTAGTGGGAGAGAGGAGGAGAGAGAGGTTTAGGGAAGAGATGCCACTGTTGAGGAGGCCGAGGGTGGAGGAGTGGGGAGGGGAAGGAGAGTATGTGCCGAAGCTACCGGAGGCTAGGGTATCGAGTGAGAGATTGAGGGAGATGAGGGTGCCTTTCCGGCGGAGTAAGGAGGAGAAGGAGGCAGATGGAGGAGATGGGGGGATGAGATGGTCGAAGAGGGTGAAGGGGGAGATTCGGGAGTGGGCAGTGCGGGCGGTGGCGGGGGAGAAGGTGTTGGGGGAGAGAGCAGTGGTAGAGTGGATGAGGGAGGTGGTTACAAGGGATGTGGGGTTTGGCGAGGGGAGGGTAGAGGTATTAGAGCCGGTTATAGTAACAAATTGGGATATTGAGGAAGATGAGGTACTGTTCCCGCTGGGGTTGGGAAGGAAAGAGGGAAAGATACTGGAGGGGGAGGAGTGGATGAGGGTTGAGTGGCCTCCGGAGAGGGAGGCGTTGAAGAGGATGAAGAGTCTCGGAGATGGTGTTGAGGGTACTGTAGAGGATGAGCTGCTGGGAGAGTTTAGGAGTGGGTATATTATCGAGAACCTCGCAGAAAACGATTCGGAAGCTTTAGGGGAGGGGGGGGATATAAGCATGCTACAAGAAGCATTTCTACATATCCCCTCCTCACCGCCAACCCATCACCCCACTACCTCAGGCCACTCATTCTCCCCAACTTCACTTTTGCCGTCCGGCAATAAAAGGCACAGGATTGGCTATGAAAATCTCTACATTGAAGGCCCACTCACACCCCTCCCCTCCAGCCCCTTCCCATTCCACCACGACAACCCTAAATCCGCAAAGAAACCACGCCCACAGTTGAAGATCGACCTCCCGCCACCAGACCCTACCCCACTGTCACAGAAGCTAGAGAATGAGCAAGAGAAAGCTCTACCAGCACCGATAATCGCCGAAGGGAAATTTTTCCTTGGATCTCTTGTACAAGAGCAGCTCTCCGCGGATGATGGCCTGCTCAGAGAGGCAATTCCAATTATGGATGTCGAGCCGGCGGAGCTGCGGTTGGCTGCGCCGTGGGATGGGGTTGATGTGCTACTTTGTACTAGGGATGGCGATAATGAGATTGATGTTAAACAGAGCTGGTTGGGTCTAGCCGGTAGGTGGTGGCCGGGAGATAAGACCATAGGGTTGGAGTTAGGGTGGAGGCCATTTACTAGAAGTACGTGGGGAATGGAGATCTTAAGGGAGAGTATTGTAGGAGGTAGTGGTGATGGAGAAGGGGATGGGTTATTGCAGGAAGTGGAGAAGGGGGTTGATGTTGGGAGAAAGGCGGAGGAGGGGCTGATACCGGGAGATTGGGAATGCGGGGAGGAGGAGGAGGAGGAGGAGGAGGAGTTGAACTCAATATTGGGCAAAAAGGAAATACAAACCAGATATGAGGTGGAGGGGGCACTGGGGAAGAGCAAGGGGGAAGGAGACGTGCAACAGGGAGAAGGCGAAATTGCAGTTCAGGGTAATGCCAAATCTAACGAGCAACGACAACTACAAGTTAAAAAGCCGCAGGGGAACAAGGAAGCTAAGACTGATTTCCCTCAACCATCACTAAGTCGGCGTCGCCAACTGGCAGCTATCTTGCATGATGTTACCTCCGATTTACCCCCAAAGCGCCATAAGCGTCTCTCCCCCGTGAAGCGCGCAGAAATATCCAAACCTCCACCCGGCTTTGCACCCGTATTCAGCCATCTTACAACCTCCTTCTCTGCCACCTCCTCTCTCGCAACATTCATGTCCATGCGTGACCGCGCATCAATCGATCCCATGCCAGCAGCCCCCCGATTAGGATCACATACCCCAATACCACTACCACTACCACAGCCCACACCTGCACCGGCACTACAGCCACAGAACATAGTAGCAGACATACCACAGCCCATAATCCCTGTTCCTATACTTCCCCCTGTCCTACCAAGGTCACAATTCGTCATATCCACTGCTCTCCTTCAATCGCACCGCGGTATAATCCGCGCAGTGAAGGCTCTGTGGGGAGCGAAAGCAGACTGGGTCGAGCGGGAATACATCCCTGCCGAAGCTCACTCCTACCCCACCACTCCTTCCAGGCTCGGCTCTTCAAGTGGTGGGAACGAAGTACCCCCCGAGGGAGAAGAATCCGAGCAACCCCCCCTCCTTCTCTCCCCCACCGCTGGTCTATTCCTTACCTCTTTCGCTCGAATCCGACAACGTGTCCTTCTCCCCGGGGAAAAAGCAGTTTCTGGAACAATTAATAGTGAAGGTATTAAAACCTCAATCTCTCGAATGGCGAGGACGGTGGGGAGGTTGTGGGTGGTCGTCGTTGCTGTCGGGGGGATTACTTCAGAGAAGGATACTGAACATTGGTGTTCATTCCTCGGGTTCTGCGCGGGGGTGGGGGAGTGTAAGGTTCAGCCCTTGCTCATCCCCATGGCAGATGGGAATGGTGTGGACGATTTAGTCGCACAATGGGTTGGGGGAGTGATGTTCCAGGAAGCTATGCATTGGGAGGAAGTAATTCGGCGGTTTGCTCCTTGGTGGGCAGAAAATGATCATGAGAAGGATAGCGACCTCTCCCAACAACATAACACGAAAAGTATCTACGAGGAAGAAGATTTAATCACAGATGATGACTCATGGGTCATGCGGGCGGAGACCACAGGAGAGCTGTTTTTACGGAGGGCGGGGATGAATGTGTTTGCAGCGGGGGTGGTGTTGAGGGAGGCTACGAGGTTGGAGGATGAAGATTTGCAGGGCGGAGTGGGAGTTATGAGGAGGCTGTTGGCTATGAAGAGGGAAGAGAGAATGAGGCTGTTTGGAGGGTTAGTGGGGGAGAGGGTAGTGACGAGGTTGAGTGGGATGATTGAGGGTTAGAGGGGTAGCAGGTATGGCTGAAGTATACCTATGGGCTGTAGTGAAAATGTGCATATACCTTGGGGCTGTATATATTAGCTACTAGGCATATATGTTGGGAACATGACATAGACGTAGGTATAATTTTTAATAAACCCCAGATTGATTGGAGAGATTACTTCTTATTACCCTGAACCCTCTCCTGAACTGGGGCAAAACCCCGTGAGCATCTACATACATACATACATACATAATATCGACCCCTGGACCCTCAAACCCTGCTTCATGATCGCCAGCATAATTACCCC
>Ga0307514_10002466_pt1 | contig 19215 bp, 17 predicted proteins | sample 16_EM_MG_FD_203088 | JGI IMG/M metagenome (GOLD analysis project Ga0307514, IMG submission 203088) | Populus trichocarpa ectomycorrhiza microbial communities from riparian zone in the Pacific Northwest, United States - 16_EM | ecosystem: Host-associated > Plants > Roots > Unclassified | place... | reverse complement strand
GTCCAGACCAAGCCCGTCCAGTCCAAGACTGCCAGTCTGGGGCCCAGTCCAGTCCGACCTTCCGGTGGGACCGGACCGGACTGAGCCCTACCCCAGACCGGGTCCGTCCGGACTGGTGGAATCATTGGAGAGAAGATGTCCATATCAGATTTGCCAGCAGAATCGACAGCTTGATTTTCAGAGTAATTCGGCCGGTGTGAGTGCGAGCATGAGTGGGAGTGTTGTGTGTTGTTCTAGTCCATTCACGGAGGTGGTTCCTCCGCGGAGTACCTAGTCAGTTCACGGAGGCCCACCTTCCGTGAACGAACCGTCCATTCACGGAGTCCGTACCCCACCTCCGTGAACTAACTAGTTCGTTCGCGGAGTCAGTCAAAAATTACAAATACTCTGCTCTGCACACATGTGTGTGCATGCACTGGTATGTACATACACTCAGCTGGTTCTATGCAGTTGAATTCAATCAGCGCAACCGCGTACGTTCAGCGCAATTGAGTACATTCTTCACAGCGTAACTGAGTACATTCCACAGATTCTATCGTACTAACAATATGGTCCGCCTTACATCTACCATCCCACATCAAATTCCGCCATTCAAAAAGGGTAGCCATCGAGAACTTACTCTTCGAGAAGCTGCTAGTCTTCAGTCCCCTGCTGAGCTCATACAAGTACGTTGGAGGTGTAAAGGCAACTGCACGACTGTTCATTGTGAGTGTTTCAAAGCAAAAGCCGAGTGCACACTTCATTGCCATGGCCGAGATGGTGGGGCACAGTGCATTAATACTGGACCTTCTGCTGCGCCATCAGGTACTTTCAATCTCGAACGAAACACAAGATCAGCTCCACCGATGGAGCACAGTGTAATTGTAGTTGCATCGGGACCCCCAAGAGGCATCCGATTGTAGGGATCACGATGATGTATAAATTATTTATAATTTTTCTTTGACTCCGTGAATGAACTAGTCAGTTCACGGAGGTGGGGTACCGACTCCGTCAATGGACGGTTCGTTCACGGACGGTGGGCCTCCGTGAACTGACTAGGTACTCCGCGGAGGAACCGCCTCCGTGAATGGACTAGAACATGTGTGAACATGAACATCAATGATTCCACCAGTCCAGCATTGGACCAGTCCAGACCGGGTCCGTCCAAGTCCAGTCCAATCCAGTCCGAGTAATTTTTGGACCGGGATCGGACCAATCCCCACTTTTTCTGGACCTGGACTGCACTGGCCTGGACTGATTTGGACCAGTCCAGCACAGTGTCCAGGGTTAGGGTATTTTTTCACTGTATCTGTCTTTTAATGGGGGAAATATATTTCGATGGCACCAAATATACAGTCAGAACTGTGATAATTTCACCCAGAGTGGGTATCCAGAGGTGTGCGGTGATAAATGTGAGGATGAGTCATGTTTTCAGTGGTACTTGACTAAGAAACAATGTCGAAATTGCAAGCGTGTGCGGACTGGTCCAGACCAAGCCCGTCCAGTCCCAGACTGCCAGTCTTGGGCTCGGTCCAGTTCGACCTTGCGGTTGGACCGGACCGTACTGAGCCCTACCCCAGACCGGGTCCGTCCGGACTGGTGGAATCATTGATGAACATAGAGTGTTAATCAACAGTCTACTAGATCTTCACGAACATGGTGGTGACACTGATGGCCCTACGATAGTTAGTAATACCACTGCACAAGGACTCGAAGTTCAGCTCAGACATTGAGTTAAGTCCGCATGCTGGGAGGCTGGCTTGTCTGCTGGCCAGAGCTTTCGACACTGGCTAGTGCTTTCACATTGGCCAGTGCTACAGCGTTATCTGAAAGAAAGCATGAAAGTGTATCTGCGTGAAAGGAAATATGCAGCGAAAGCTGGCGGAAAGCCTGCAAGTATGGCATACTTTCAAAGTTGGCTCCCGTCTGAGTCCTGGCACCTTCTGGATTTGCTTTCGCGCCGGTGAAAGCCTGAAAGAGCCTGAAAGTGACTCGCGCGGTTTTGCGATGGCGCAGAGAACAAGGACGAAAGTGAATTGACACAACTGGATATTGAGGAAGGAGAGGGTCTCGAGGAGTACCAGGATGTGGGCGAAGAGGAGGACGATGTAGAGGAAGAAGGCATCGAGGAAGAAGAGCTGGTTTCAAGTCTGGATATGGAGCATAGTGTAAATGTAGTTGCACCACGACGTTGAGTGTAATTTGAACTTTGCATGTATGCTCCGCGAATGAACCAGTCCAGTCACGGAGGTGGGGTGCAGGGGCACACTCCGCGAATGAACCAGTCCAGTCACTGAGGGTGGGACTCTGTGAATGGACCGGTCTCTCCGCCGAGGGACATCCTCCGTGACTGGACTAGAACATATTATATTGGAAATTTTATGTCAGTATGGTCTCTGTTGGCTGTAGATTTCGAAATACTTGCACAATCACGCGAAGCATCAAGTCCATTTTTGAATTTCCTAAAACTACAGGTATACATTATGATATATTCCACATAACTTCCCAATCAAATCTTGCTGAAAAAATAGAGCGTAGTCAAATGTCATCGACTCATTGCATCCATCACTGAATTGGATAACCTGCATCGGGAAAGGAAAACACAAGTTACATCTCTTTGGAAACAGCCATTATCGGTAAGACTTCCTCGTATATGTGAGTTGTATCAGCGCGTGCTAGAGATACTGATCAGTCATCTGCAGTTCAAATGCCCTCCTTTGGACTTACATGAGTATATCAGCGTTTTCAATTTCCCCACACTAAGTTCTGCCGTCTGATCGCCTTCAGGATGAACAGCTGTCATACTGACTATATCAAGAAACTGACCGCAAGAGATATGATCAGGTGTAGACTTGAGGGCCACGTCAGTTGAGTCACACGAAATCCATATATCTTTTTCCCTCTTGTAAGGCAAGCGAATTAATACTCGGTGCGTCTCGTTCAACGCCCACACCCCGTCAACAGTAACGGGGGATGCATTGGGTGCTCCAGCTATCCTCCATTCCGACACTTCCGCCCCCTTGACCTCTTGCTTGAATACCCCAGCAATGAAGCCCCGGCGGCGGTAAGATAGGTCGCATATATACCTATATCCGTTAGTCAGGATGTATGTGAAGTTGACTAGGGACGAGGAGCTTACCACTTCTGTAGTTCCCACATGTTCTGATGAGATTCGCACAAATACTCCAAGAATCGCTTAGCTTCAAAGATGCTCTGAAAGTCAACAACAACGTCCTTCTCACGGCGTATGATCTCGCAGTTCGGATAGTCTGTGTGCTCCTCTCCTCCGTGATATTTGGAAATATAATTAATATCAGAGAGCCTGGAAAATACGACGGAAGGTAAACCTTCTTTTCCCTGCTTTGACTGGAAATCAAGTTGACGTGGCACTATCAACCTCCAATGTTAGACCGTGTTTCAAATGGATTGGTGTGGCTTACTGAGATAAAGGTCGGCATATTCCCAACAGTGACATTGCTTTACTAAAAAGAGGCCGTGATATAAACCGCGCGAAGAACCAATGGCATTTCGTCCACGAAGAACGTAAATGCGTCGCTCGAGAATCTCTTCACCTGAGCTGGAAACTGTTGCTAGGGTCCGAAATGTCGTTGCCGCCGACACAACTGATACATTCCGGTGCTGACGTATAGAATTAGGGATGGATCGTAGACGACTGGCTTTCAGCGGGGAAGACAGTCCCAGAATCACAGAGCGAAACTTCGTTGATTCCTCGGGTGTCTGAAAAGCCAACCGAAGATATATATTTGGCCTGTCTGGGTCCCACGCCTTATCAGGTCAGCAACATTTCCTTAATGGGTCGAACGCCTCACAAATGGGGTATCTGGATGAACGATCGCGTTATCACATTTGTTGTCAAAGCTTGGTCTAATTCTTGTAGCGTGGTTGCAATCCGACCATTTGATTGTCATTGACATCAGCTCTTCATGCTTCAGATACACACGACTCAGCGGTAAGACTATTTTAACTGTCAGTGAATACCCGGTAGGAGGAATTGGGAAGCACACAGTAGCTAAGACTCCATAAACTCAAACCCTTATTGTCTTGCAATACTGCGCTGCCCGTGAGAATTACACGTCGGGTAGTATTCCAGCCTTCAGCCCCAACAGTTTCATATATCCTCATCTCGCATGTGCATGGAAACTGAGGTGAAAGATTCGATGAATTCGGGTAACGGTGCTCTTTAATCTGTATGGTACTATCGAATGGAGTCAGCTGGGTGGCGTTGGATGACGAAGAAAGTTACCCCTGGAAGAGCTGTTTTTCGAATGTGCCAAGCTTTTGGCTGCGCCACACATGACTGAAGTGTTGCCTTGTGATGTCGAAGAATCTCTTGCGGTCACTACAGTGGAGAAACCTCACCCTGACCAGGAGCCGGGAGAAATATAGCACGTATGGTGAGTTTTCACCTCCGCCTGATCCCACGCTGAAATCCTTTTCTTCAACTGTCCAATCAATAGTCAGATATTGCTGTTTTGTAGTAAATTATTAAACTCACAGTCTTTAGTCAAATTCAAAGAACCAATCTGATTACCCAGAGATATTTGGGGCTGACCCTCACCATCGATGAGCGACACCACCAGCATGTAACACGGATGGTTGAAGTCATTTTGGAGGTCATTTTCACGAAATGAGACGTGAACGAAAGCCCTGAATAACGCCTGCTCGTGATTTCCAATTGCGCCGTCATTGAGCCATGCGAGCCAGCGATTGGCTCGCAGGGAGAGGTGAACATCCATGGGGTCAATGAGTAGCTCGCTTCCATCCCCAAACTGTTCATATAAACTATAGTTTTCGCGTGTGAAGCTGAATATGTATTTTCGTCGTTCTGTATCGGGAAAACCTTCAATGCGTAAAATGTCATGCTCAAGTCCCTGTAAGAGATAAGATCAGGCGTATTCTTGGCAGCAAGAAAAACTGCGGACCTACATTGAGGAGGTGATATAGTAGATTTAAATCATCGCCTTGGGGGTCATTAGATGCTTTGGGTACCTTTTCATATACAAGCCAACAGGCTTTCCACAGGTCCATGTTGACCTGTGGCAGTCGTGCATCGTCGGTTGAATTTTGCGCCTCTCGTTGGCGAGACTTCAAGAACCACCAGCTAGCAGTTCTGAGCCAGGACTCAGCAGTGTTAGGAAATTCCCAGCCCAACTCTTTGTAGCGTGTTGTAACTTGACTGACAGATTCCTGAAAATGTTTGGTATGTTCAGGATTGTTGTAGACCTTCACGTTGGAAGTTTCCATCATGTGGCTTAGATGGGACCGCCATCGAATTTGCGCCATATCGTCAACTACTTTTTGTATTACTGCATCTCTCTCCCGTAGCAATTGTTCCACGGCATGTCGACTTGCGTGAATAATCAGATCATCGTCATTGGTGGGGCAGTTCGACTCAACCGGACTTTTCTCTGCCTGTTTTCGGCGCGATTTGGTATCACTACTCTCTGGTTCAAGTGATGATTCGGCTGCGGTACTACGAGCTGTCGACCTCGACTTTCGACCCTTTTCTTGGTTTCGAATCACTGTTTGGACGAGTTCCTCGAGGTGTTTACATTGGGTTTGGACCTTAGAACTGACGGGCGTGGTAATTAACACCAACTGCAAACTCCCCAGGTGGTGGAGGATTACTCACAACTCTATATCCATAACGCATAACTTCAGCACCGTAATCTTCTCAATGATTTGTACCCTTAGTTCCACACACCGCGGTCTGTCAATTGCCCATTTAACCTTCCCTAATAAGTGAAGTCTCTGCGTTTGTTCTGACTTCTGTATATTCTGTTGCACTTTTTTCAACTCGGCAAGTACACAGTATGTATCTTTGATCATTTTTTTTATAGTCTCTTGTTTCTGAGGTTCAGCATTTTCGAAATTGCATCCGATATCGTCCTGACTTTGGGATAGAACGTCATACAGAGACCCAATGGCGTTGACAAGATCTCTGTATTCTGTCGCAGCTTCCAATGCTGGTCTCTGTAGGCTATGTTAGCACAGGTACAGATGCTTATCTATCCCCTCCACCAGTAGCCACAGTAGCAGCAGTGGTAATGTGTATTGACATTTGCCATTAGGAGCTTACTATTAGGCAATTATAAATACTGTATGCCATTCGGGTGCACGTAAGTATATCTCCAATGACTGGGGCACTATCAGTAATAGTCTAAGAAAGATATGTCAAAAATTGGGACTAACCATTCATTGCTAACATGGAACGACTGGGAGAAAATCGGTTTAGAAATGTGGCGAATGATCCCAAAATATAGGTGGCTGTAAATCAAAGTTCGGACAGCAAAGGATGTCGCTTTAACGTAAAGTCACTTCGATTGAGAGGTAGGAATATTTCTACTCGTCGCCAACCATACGACAGCAGTGCAAGGATAACAAAACGAGCGATGCACATGCACATCAAATTTTACATGTTGTGTAGGAGCTGCTGACTATGGTGTGGCAGTACAAAGGTCAGCGTCCTGCTGGTCACTTGTAATGTGGGGGAGACAAATGCAACGTCACTGAGCTCGGGACTGGGGTTAGGAATGTTAGTAGTTGGTGTTGCTCTTAAGCAAACTTTGGCGGAGCAAAGATGATTGGCAGCGGCTGCAGCGTAGCTTCAAATTCGGGGGGAGCGGAGAATGTTCGTATAGACAACTAGGGAAATAAGCCGCCAGCGTTTCTGATTTGCTTTTTTCTTGTTAAGCGTACTCGTGGTAGCGAATAGTTTTGAGTCACATACCAAAAAAAGAAACAAGCAGTTTAGCTTGTCCCAGATATTATGCCAAGGATACTTGCGAGAAAAGCAAACAATGATCTGTGCTTCTCAAATCAGATTCCCTGTAACAAGTACATAAACTTTTCACTGGCAGCCTTCTCTTGGCTTGTTGCGCACGTATACTCTGTGTGACCAGCACAGCGACGGATGAATGCTCCGACATGCACCCGTTTATCGAGCAACTGCGGATGACGCAACCAATATAATCTTAATCGCTGTTCCGCCAAAGCATGTTCCAAGTATTCATAATGTGTCAGGTAGATTCTACACATTTTCGATTTCATCTAATACAGAACATCAATCATGTTCTAGTGGAGAAAATAAATCGGATTTATAATATATACTGAACAGTTTGAACTAAAGCTCGAACCGAGCACTTACAACACAATTAAATTTCAAATAGTTGGGAAGATCGTTTCCTCAATCTTGTTTCTCTATCTTTGTCTCCCTCAGTACATCCCCTCTCCCAATGTTTTTTGCTGTTATTACGTTTAATCCAGTGTATGCAGCGTGATGCTATTGGTCGGGTTCAATACATGTGCGCATGGTATTTTACTGTGTCTCCTGCCTCATCCTAAGATTTTACCAATAACCTGCATGGGTTCCCTCGCCATGTGGTCTTCCCACAGCTGCAGACACGTGGGGGTAGCTATCTTCCCGCGGAGAAACAGTTGTTTGCTGGCACACCTCCTTGCTTTCATTTTGCGTTATGTAGGGGCATGTATTATCAACACACTTTACGTAAAATGATTTGAGATACATGATATCAATACGATATAGGTACTCTTAACAGACAGGGGAAATCAGACAGCTTACCCTTGCAAAGTACCGTTCTTAAGTCTATTCATCAAGATTGTGGAAACTACTCTACCCAATACAATCTAACAAGTCTCGATTCTAGAGCTGGTGGGTTTTTGTTCCAAAAATTCCTTTGTAGTAATATTGAGTACAACTGTTCCGCCGTATTCACAGGATCACCTCATCCGCGAATGGGGCGCCCCGTCCGTGGATAGGGTAGCGTTCGGTGCGATCAGCAAATGGGGTGTCCCAATCACGGAATCCGCGAGTGGGGCGGTAACGGCTCGCGATTTCTCACCAAATGAAAAATTCATAATACCATAACATGCAACAGTTCTCTGTGCAAATGTAGAGAATTGATTCTTAATGGCATAAACCACTTGCAAGCTCTCATTTCCAGGAGCTTCAGAAGTACAGGTAGCAAGAGGCATAGTTTTTCGCTTATGTTATTTTTCGCATCACAATATGGGCATGGGCTCTACCTATAGACTTATGCTGTTTTTGTATTTTGTTCTAGTCCATTCAGCGGTTCCTCTGCGGAGGAACCGGTCCATTCGTAGAGTCCCACCCTCCGTGAATGGACTAGTTCATTCGCTAAGTGTACCCCACATCCACGAATGGACTGGTTCATTGGCGGAGTGTACTCAGAGGGTGCCAAAAGTCGGGCGCGCTTCAAAAAATGCGGAAATTCTACACTTCCACCACAACAATAGAGATAATTTTTGAATGAGAAAAGAGTGATAATAGGTCATTAGAGATGCTTCTATGAAGTTTTCTCAGAAAAATAGTTGTTATGTAGTGAAAGACGTGGATCTTGGCATTTCTCGTTGTACAGGTTCAAAAGTCGGGCGCTCTTTTGCCGGTGTCACCGCGCCCAACATACCCTTGGCGTATGTCCTGTACACATCATTGCGCATGTATGTATGCACACTCGGCTGGCCATGTCCAGCTGAATTCAATCAACGCAACTAAGTACCTTCTGCCCAGCGCAACACTGCGTTACATTTCGCTGCAAATATTTCGCAGTAGAAAGTTCAATGCACACTTCATTGCCATAGCCGAGTTGGTGATATACAAAGTACAAATACCGGGGTTTCTGAAGCTCCATCTGGTACTTTCAATCTTAAACTGAACACAACTTGATATAGGCAGTCAGAATCAAAAGCGACTTCGAGCAAATACAGGAGCTGATGCACTAGAGTCGACTGATTCCACTTCCGCTTGCGATTGTACCGAAAGTAATTTGACCTAACTAGATACTGAGGAAGGAGAGGTTGCAGAAAAAGAAGAGGTCACCGAAGAGGAGGAAGAGGATAATGTGGAGGAAGCGGGAATCTTGGAAGATACGGTTTCAAATGATGACATATAGCACAGACTAATTGTAGTTGCACGACGACGTTGAAGCATACAGCTCGTAGTGATCACGATGAAGGTATACAGAGTAATTATTCATTTTTGGTTGAGCCTAATTACCACTTTCGTATATAGGCTCCGTGAATGGCCGAGTCCATCAACGGTGGTGGAGTACACTCTGCGAATAAGCCAGTCCACCCACGGAGATGGAGTACACTCCGCGAATGAATTAGTCCATTCACGGAGGGTGGAACTTCTGAATGGACCGGTCCCTCCGTGGAGGAACCGCCTCTGTGAATGGACTAAAACGTATTTACTTGTATCCGTATTGTTCGTTATATTTATCTAGATTTCCTCCGGAATTATGCAGCCGGTTTTTTCACGATATTATTTACTAATCCTTCAGGCATCCAGCAGCCGTTTTAAGGGTCATCCATGAATCGGAATGTGATCTACTCAGACCCACTCTCGTATCCTAATACTACAGGCATCTGTACCTGGCCATAGCTAATTAGATTCTGTACCTGGACGGACTAGGCCTCACAAGTGCATGCCCCAAAAGGGACGCTGTTTCTACACCCTGAAAGACGTCATTCTCCCAGGACCGTTGGGAAGCCAGAAGTCCAATCAGCGGATAAGGTATCTCAGCCGCCCCATCCGTGGATGGGGTAATTCTGTGAATAGTGCGGAACCTACCGCATACTTTTAGGCTGCATTAGCACGCCCTGAAAGCCATGTTGATGCTAAACCAATAGCTTGATTTTTTTCCTGGGCTGAGTTTCTGCGAAACCCACTCAATTTGGAATGCACAGCATGTGCACTGTTCAAATACTTGGTATTGCAGTGCGCGCCGCCAACCAAATATTTTAGGAGTGGTTTTTACTGCAAAACGTACGTCATTAGTACAGATGTCAAACCGGAATACGATGTGCGTCTAGATTATCCAAAAACGATGAGATGTGTGGGGGTCAATGTAATCGGTCAATATGGATACCTACCCTCTAGGTAATACAACACCCATCGGTAGCACCCTACTAGGCTGAACATCCTGCACTTGTTAAATAACAGCAGTGAATACTCTCTTTCCTTCTTGCTATTCATCTCCGTACGTCTACTATTAGCTAAGCATAGAGCCCTCGCCTTCCTCTAAGAACGACAGTGATGGCCGGTGATCAACAGCCTCGCACGCGCACACTCGCGGATGAGCTCAACCTCACTCTGGACGATTACAGAACTGGTCGCCGATCTAGCCCACTGGAATCAGAATCGTTCACGTACGACCGACTACGAGTGCTTGGCCGCCAGTTTGTTCGCGATTATGGGCTTGGTGACACCAACTACGACATTTTCGAGAAGGGTGCAGTTCTTGCACGGACAGAGGAAATTCCTACGACGTGGGATTTGCACCCCGAAGACCTGGCAGCACTTCGTACAGAGACGGACAGAAAGAGGGCACTTAAACGCAAAGGGTACACCAGCTTACCCGAAGCCTGGGGTCAACTAACCCCGATGATGAAATTGTTAATTTTCACCTGCGGCCTTGGGGCGGCGACTCAAGGTTGGAACGAGTAAGTAATCCAGAAGTAGCTTTTCCATCCTTCCGCAATTAATTCATTCTTCAGAACAGCCACAAATGGCGGTTAGTTATGCCGAGCAGGATCAATTCACAAAGAGTAACCACAGATTGATACTGATCACAATGCAGCGAATTTCTTCTTCCGAAAACCACTGGAATTGCTAGATGAGAAACTGTACCTATACGGCCTTTTCATGGCTGCACCTTATGCTGCGAGTGGCGCATTTACATTTTTGTAAGCCCGAAATGAGATAGAAACTAACCCGGTCTACATTGATTGCTTACGTTACCTTCCACAGACTAATGCCGATATTCAACTTCCGTGGGCGGAGGGTGGCAATCGGAATGGCCGCTGCCATCTGCTGTGTATCGTGTATTTTACAAGCTACCGCAACAAGTTTCCACTCGATGCTAGCATTTCGCTTTCTTCTAGGTATATTCCCCGTGTATCATCTTTTGTGGTACTGAATATATTTGATTACCGTATGAGTTCACGCATATGTCGAATGCGAAGACCCCTAACGCACAGCACAAACGCTGCGGCTTTTACACAAACTCATACGGTACAGTAAATAGACGGTAACTAACCAACCATAATACAAGGAGTTGGTATTGGAGTCGGAAGTGCCACGATCCCTGTTTTCGCTGCCGAAACAGTTCCTGCGCACATCCGAGGAACCATAGTTATGCTCTGGCAGGTGTCAGTTCTTTCGCTGGTAGCGGAGCCTATATAAGCCATGGCACTGACGTAATATAGATGCACCGCTTTCGGCATTCTTATGGGTTTGGTTGTCGGCTTTATCTTCTATAATGTCGGAGTAGTGACCACCCCGCCCGCGCATTCCTGTGACAAGTCTCCGCAGGCAATATCAATGCAATGTGTTCGTTACTCCCCGTTAGAATGTATGGTCGGTAACACTAACCAAGGTCAGTCGATGAATTGGCGTTTGATGATTGGAAGCCCAATGCTCCTGCCACTTTTCATCATCCCACTTCTTATACGCTGCCAAGAGTCCCCAAGGTGGGTTCAAACCTCGGACCATTAATTTGAGTTTCGCTGACATTTTGAGCAGATGGTGCATAAAGAGAAAGCAGTATCGAGCGGCTTTTGCTTCGCTCTGTAAACTTCGGCACTCAGATATTCAAGCTGCGAGAGACTTATTTTACATGCACTGCTTGCTCCATGTCGAACGAAGTATACGGAATAAACAGAATCGATACTGGGATCTTTTCACTGTTCGAAGGAATTACCGTGCATTGCTAGCATCTGCTTTAGTTCTCGTGATGCAACAGCAATCAGGCATTAATATTATAATATATGTGAGTTAAACGGTCCCAACTCAATAATGGCGATTCACTGACTGAGTCGCTGCAAGTATTCCAGCGAGATAATAGCAAATCCGTGGCAATTGGATGGAACTGAGCTAAACATTGATAGCAGTACCTATCGCCGAGCCCTTGGAGCTTCTATCGGAATCGGTGTAATCAACGTCATTTGTGCACTTCCTGCTTTCAGGTGGATCGACACGAAAGGCAGAAGGTTAGACTAGCTCTTTTTCTCCGCAATTCGTTCCTTCATCAACTCACTGAGACTAGGTTCTTGCTCCTGGTGACATTTCCCTTTATGGCTGCCCTCATGCTCTGGATTGGCATGGCATCTCCTAAGCACAACTCATCTCCTAAAAACAACTCATCTCCTAAAAACACCTCAGAAAAATTCAACCCTGGGCCCGTTTTATCAGGCATGGTAAGCTGGCCCGGTGCTGCTTCATTTGATACGTGAAAGAAAACTTAAAAATTGTGTTAATATCAGCTTTTAATCCCAGTATCTGTTCACGGCATTTTACTCTTTTGGGGAAGGGCCGGTGCCTTTTTCTTACTCAGCGGAATGCCACGCGCTATATCTGCGTGAAAGAGCTATGGCAGTTGCTGTTTCAATAAACTGGACTCTGAATTTTGTGGTGTCATTTACATGGCCAATGATGGCGAAAGATTGGGGCATCAGAAATGGTTTTTTTTGGTACATGGCTTGGAATATTATAGGCTTCTTTTTAGCCCTGCTGTATGGCACAAAATGTCCTCTCAATATAATAATAGCTACGCTGACATTCCATAGTTTCGTTCCAGAAACCCGAGGGCGGACGCTGGAGGAACTGGACCAAGTATTCGGCTGTTCTGTCAAGCAATATGTTAACCATGGCGCCGCACAAGCAACTGTATTTGTGAGGAACACATTATTCCGACAGGATATTCCACCACCAATGATGCCTTATGACACGAGCAGGCGGAGAATTCGGACAATTATCAAGGAACCATCGATTGAGCTGTTTCCGATCCAACCGAATGAATTAGACCATGATGACCAAGAAGAACAAACAATTCCTCCTCGCTGAGTTTGTGAGTTAATAAGGTTGCGTTTTCATGGAAGCGTTAGGGGGGAAATAATTAGGGGATGGGGTAGAGGTTAGGTAGTCACGACTGTACTTTGTTTTTGCTTTTGCGATTTCATTGGAGTGATGGGGATTAGTTAGGAAGATAGTATGTCGTGGCCGCAGGCGGCTGAATTCAATATGATTACAAATGAACAAGCAAACGGGGCAAATAATGAAACGATGGTGTTAAAGTGGTTATGTATAGTGTTTACTAGGTATGGTGGCAGCTTCGCCGCCCCCTTCGGTAAAAAAGAATCCAAAACCCCAAAACCCATGATATCCAGCCAGCCGAGAGCCAGCCCGTACAGCCAGCCAAGAGCTAGCCCGTCCAGATTGTGTCCAGCCAGCTGAGAGCCAGCCTGTGCAGATTGCATACAGCTAGCCAAGAACCATCTCATGGTGAGTATGTCAGGGTTGTCTAGATCGTCTTCAGCCGGCCAACAGTCAGCCCGTCCAAATCATATTCAGTTGACCAAGAGTCAGCTCATCCAGATCATCTCAAGCTGGCCAAGAGCCAGCCTATCTTGACCATGTCCGGCCAGCAGAGAGCTAGCCCGTCCAAATCTTATCCAGCGAGCCGAAAGTCAGCCCATCTCAATTGTCTCTAGTCTGCAGATAGCCAGCCTATCCAGCGCACGTCCACCCGTCTCGATCGTCTCCAGAAATTCGAGAGCCAGCCCGTCCAGATCACGTCCAGCCAGCCGAACCCGTGTTGGCACGGGATTTGGCCCGATGGCTTGTGTGGCGTTCGGGGGCTTACAGACCCCGACGGCCTAAGGCTGCGGGCATGTGGCCGGTGGCTTGCTGCCCCCATGGGCCGCCACCAGCCCCCATGCCGAGGAGTCGGGCTAGCCCCGGCAGTAATGCTCGGCATCGGTCTCCGGATATGATACTCGGCGAAGCCGAGTATGCCCTCATCTTTTCCATATATATTTGCCTGTCTTTCTCTCTCTTTACTCTTTAGACAATCACTTTTGTACGATGGTCAATTCAATATCTCTATTCGTACTCGATTGATCTCAACAACCCGTCCAAATTGTATCCAGCCAGTAGAGAGCAAGCCCGGCTCGATCGGCTCCAGACATTCGAGACCCAGCCTGTCCAGATCGAGTCCAACTACCAGAGGGCCAGCTCGTCCTGATCATACCTAGCCAGCTGGGAGCCAGCCCGTCCAGATCGCATCCAGCCAACGCGTCTAGATCGTTTTCAGCAAGTTGAGAGCCAGCCCACCCAGATTGCGTCTACCCAGTTCAGATTGCTGACCAATAGCAGTTGTGAGAGCCACACTCAAGCAAAGCGCCACGGTTCACTAATCATGACCGAAAAAGACCATCTGCCAACCAATGAGCATTCTGTAATTTGCCACAGTAAGATGATACGTACCACCATCAACCAATGAGAATGCTTCGAGCAGACAAACCAAGTGTATAGCTATTAGATAACTAGTGCCGAGAACAACGCCCACGCGAACGAGGATGCCGTACGCAGGAATTACCGGTACCTAAGACTTCTTTGGGCACATTCAAGAATGTAGAAAGCTTGGATCGGGGAACTTGCGGGTGCCACCCTGTTAACTTGCGGAAGAAAATCGTTGATGCGCAGAAGGTGTGGAATGCTTGCCATTGGCGGCAATTATGGGATATCGATGTTACACTGCATTATGTGAATCCCCGCTCGTAGACATTCGTAATCATATAAAGTTTCTACAATTTCTATTCTTTGTATCCGTTACGTATGAGATCTAGGTTTCTTGCAGGGTTTACTAAGAGCCTTGTGCCCCACTTTTTATGCCATCGGGTGGAATATGTAACACAATATAGTGTGGTTTAATCCAGTTATGCATGCCCGGTCGCTCATATGCGTATGTACCGGCCAGATCGGAAATCTCTGTTTGTCACTGTGCTGTTAACCTAATACAAGGGTATGAGGTATCAGGACGAATGGAAGTAGTTGGATAGAAATAGCATGCTACGATAAATACGAGCAATAAAATGCCTGATTGAACCAGATAATACGCGCATTTCATGCACGCGCGCTAGCCTCATGATGACATCTCCATAGGCAGTTTAAATTCTTTCGCATAGTGGTGTACAGCACGCACGAATTTTATCTAGAATTGCATTGCAAATGAGACCGCAATCACCACACAAGATCTGCTCCCCAATTTTCTCTAAAACTTTGAGGTTTTTGTACTTTATCGGACACTTTATGTTAAATTTCATATATCAGACCATCTTTGCGCTCGGGCTTTGATAGTAGGGGAGTTTCTTGGGGGTAAGGGTGTGCTGCCAGGTGTTAATCCTTGCTACACAGTCACACGTTCCTGACACAAGACAAATGCGGGTGAGAGAGTGGGATGAAGCAATAGCGCATGTATATATGCAGGTATGATTACTGCTAGATAAGTTGCTACACTAACTACTTAACGCTTCATCTAATTTGCTAACGTCCAAGTGTGAAATACTGAGAACAATGTGCTCGAGTATCTCAGCAACCTTATCATTTTGTCGATCATCTCGCCCCCGCAACCAGAATATAATAACACCCCCTCACTCCTCTAAAACCAATACTAAGTATTTTGCATACAAAATCACATACACCGCTGCTTACTTTCGATTTTGACTTGCTTCATCGACTTTCGACTATTCACAATGTACCTTCTTCCGGGCAACGCAGAAAGAAACGTAAGCGGCGGAATTTAGCCATAGCACGAGCAGCAGGATCCTCAGGGTCATCTTCAGGGAGGTCATGCATCGAGAGTGAATGTGGATATTCCGTTACCGATGGCGTCAGGATCTGGATCGTGGCTAACTATGAACTGCATAGCCAGCTCGATAGCGAGATGGTATTTTCCCTCCCGTTCTTATACCATTCACCGATGATTACAAATTCTAGTTGAGCGCCTTACAAATATCTTAGCTGGACGGAGTATCTGTCATACTGACATGAGCCGCAATGTCAATGCCCGATACAACATAAGAAGCAGCGGGAACACACAGATGGCCAGCAGCAATGATAGCATAGAAGCCGGTCGTAACTATAACGAATCCAATCACAACGAATTCACACATTCGGAGTTCCGTGGGACGGTAAACTTTGGTGCGCAGATCTATGCGGTTTTTGTTTTATTCATACTGTGTTCACTCTAATCAGAGTATGACAGAGCCTAAGACAACCCCTCCGCCTCCGGGCGAGCCGGCAAGATGGTGGAGCTCCCACCTGCTACCCATCGTCCCCTGTGACAAAGGAAAGTCAATCCTGTGCACACGATTGGAAAGAACAAAGAGATCAACGAAAAGAGAGAGACCGCCCCCGGTCCAAACACCTTTTATCCTGCACGCGCTCCACCTGCCCGCGCTCCTCCTGCCCGCGCTTCTCCGCTAGTTTTGGCGGGAACTTCCCGACGTCAGTAGCTGCCAGGAAGTCCATGTTGACACGAGAAGATGATGGAGAAGAAGAGAAGATGATGAATTGTCTGTCTATCCAAAGAGAAGGAAAACTATGGACTTATATATGAAAGAGAGAGAAGGAAAACCCAATGCCGACTGCCAAAGCCGGAGCCCAATGCCGAGTACCAGTGCCGAGCCGTCCTCCTCGCCATGGGGGCAGGCGAGGCCGACAGGGGCAAGCGAGGCCGACAGGGGCAAGCGAGGCCGATGGGGGCAAGCGAGGCTGGTGGGGGCAGGCGAGACTGGTGGGGGCAGGCGAGGCCAATGGGGGCCGTAAGCCGCCGGGCCAAATCCCTACTCAACAGTCCATCACCGCTTGATCGCATTTTCCATGGAAAAAAGCTCAGAAATTTGCACATGCCAGCATCTGCTCGCTTTCCATCCAGTGGCCTTTCCCACCGCCTTCCAGAGCGCTTTCTGCTGGTCTTTCCTCCGGCTACAGCGGCGGCAGAGATGCCCCTGCGTCTGTAGTGTTCCGCTTCCGCCCCACCAGCATTTATCATCCTCTCGGTGCTCAAACCGCTTTAGGTATGATCCAGTTGGCGCATGCCCGCTCATCAGCCTGTAGAACCTTGCGGCCAGTGATTTCACGCTTGTCATTGGAACGGATCTTTTGCTCCCAGCTTTGCCCTTCAGTCTATAGCCGTAGTGTTTGGAGCACTTGTCGGCCTCCCACACCGCCTTCGCCGCCGTCCTCCCTTTGGAGATCCGTTTAGCTCTATTCGCGGCCGAGGTGTATATTCGCTGGCGTACTGTGCAGCCTCGGTCTTCTCGAGCCTTGTTTGCCTGGCGGTCAGCCACTTCGTTCCCGGGGATGTCCGAGTGTCCCGGGACACAGTGGATCGCGGCTTCGATGCCGTGGGCGCGGAGGGCCGTAGTATGCTCGTTGATTGCTCTTGCTAGTTGCAGCCCTGGCCCTGGGTCCAGGTGCACCGTCCGTCTGATAGCTGCCTGCGAATCACTAAAAACTGCCACTCTCGTGACTCTGTGTGCCCGCAGCGCCTCCGCTCTTGCAACGGGCTTTCGGAGTGTGACTTCGATTGCCCAGAGTTCAGCGTCGGACACCTCCATTTGTCCCGTACAGAGGTAGCTGCGGAAGACCGTCCAGCCGTCTCCGTTTAAACACACCGCTGCAGCTCCTACTGTTCCATCATCCGTTCGAGATCCGTCCGTCCACCACGTCCAGGTGCCAGATGCCGCCTTGCCTTCCTTTTCTCTTGCCCATAGCTTGGCGGCTCTCTTGGCCACGGTGTCGTCTTCCAGTATAGTTGTCTTGACCGCTGGCTCCTCCCCAGGGTCTGGCCAGCACATCGTCTCTACTCTCCTGCCGCGCGCGTGCTCTATCGCGGCCCAGATCTATGCGGTGCTGTGATGAGGCGACACCTCAGCTGACCCTGTTTAGGAGTTACCGATTACCACTCCTCGCATCTTGGCCCTCCGACCAATCATTCCACCAGTCCAGTAATTGACCAGTCCGGACCGGGTGCGTCCACGTCCAGTCCAATCCAGTCCGGGTAATTTTTGAACCAGGGTCGGACCAATCCCCAATATTTCTCGACCTGGACTGATCTGGCCGGGACTGCTTTGTACCAGTCCACTCGGGCCGAATCGGCCGGAATACGCTGGGAGTTACTTATGTACTCAGTTGTTGGAAATGGTAGCGGGCGCTGTGAGAAAGTCCAAAAGCGATATCGTTCTCTCTACTCCAGCGGTCTCTCTATATACAGAATGACATGGCCACATTGGCCGCTCCGCCATCGGGCAGACTCGGGCCCGGAGTTGAGCGGATTTCCAATACTCCCACTCCGTGAATACCCCGCTCATACAAAAGTCAAAGATAGAGAGAGCAAAAGTAGGAGAACAAAGAAAGTAAGAACGAAAGACTAAGTACAAAAGTAAGACTAAGTACAAGTCAAAAGAGACGGAATCGGCATCCAGCTGGATGCTACCAAAGAAAAAACAAAACTGATGGCCCCGGGCCTGTGCAATGACCCCTGCAACCCTAACCCTGCTCAACGTCACTTCAGTGACAACCGCCCGCGGTCAACAGCCATCAACGAGTAAAATGAACCACAACTCAACAAACAAGATAAAGAAACACAGTTGCAGCCAAAACTAATATATGCCCATACTGGCACGGTGCTGCACAAATTGCTCCCTAGGCAGAGCCTTTGTAAGACAGTCTGCTACCATAACTCCAGTGGGAGTATACTCCAGAGATACTTCTCCTCCTTCAACATTTTCCCTAACGAAGTGATGCTGAATATCGATATGCTTGGTGCGAGCATGGTACTCGGGATTGTGCGCAAGTGCGATGCATCCTTGGTTATCTGCAAAGATGGTGATAGAAGGGAGTTTCTTGTGCTGGCGATCCAGAATCTCACTGAGGAGGAAGTGAAGCCAAATTTCTTCCTTAGTAGCCTGGGTGAGTGCCATATACTCAGCTTCGATGGAGGACAAGGCCACGGTGGCCTGTTTCTTGCTTGACCAGGAGACTGCCGATTGACCTGTCAGAAAGATGTAAGCACCAGTGCTATGGCACGAATCTAGACAACCAGCCCAGTCACTGTCACTGTAGCCAGTGATCTCTGTATCCCATAGGATCTTTGGATAGTGGGGCTGCGTTACGGTCGACGTTGAGGAGCTGGCCTTGGGAATGACTTCGAAAGTAGAACACCTCGTTAGGTGTAGTTGCAGGTGTGCAGATCATCGACTGTACCTGAGGATGTGATGGAGGGCTGCAAGATGATCGACGCTGGGAGCACTGGAAAACTGAGAGACTGCTCCCACTGCATATGAGAGGTCTGGCCTGGTAGCCAGCATCAGGTACATGATCGAACC
>Ga0307514_10002465_pt1 | contig 19225 bp, 21 predicted proteins | sample 16_EM_MG_FD_203088 | JGI IMG/M metagenome (GOLD analysis project Ga0307514, IMG submission 203088) | Populus trichocarpa ectomycorrhiza microbial communities from riparian zone in the Pacific Northwest, United States - 16_EM | ecosystem: Host-associated > Plants > Roots > Unclassified | place... | reverse complement strand
TTTCTGGTTTTCTCTGGCTTTTATAAACCATGTCCCCAACTTTTATAAGTTGACGCGCGATTTACAGTGAGGGACCCACTTGCATTTGGCTGGTGGGAAAATAAGTTGAAGTACATGTTGCTGATGTACGGACGGCTGGGAATAAATTCACGTTGGGACTACCTAAAGAATCGGGCGGCTCTTGTCGAAAGTTTCGGCGGGGGGCCATCAGCAAAATCCTTCACCTCGGGTAGCGTACCCGAGCTCGACCCTGGCTGGCTGGCGCTAACGTCAAAACTGGATAGGTTTTCACCTAAGCGGTCAGGTAGTGCTACATAAGGGGAGGGGCGTTTGCATATCAAGTCGTAATTAGGTATATCCCTGAGCCACATCCGTGGGCTCAGGAGATCTGGCCGTCTCGGGGTCATTTTGGAGAGATGACAGGTTCTTTCCGATATGAGGAGCCGGCGTGTGGCAAGACGGGAAGTGCCTTCGCTCCGGACGTCTACCACTGTGGTCGATAGGATTCCTTGAGCTGGGAAAGTGCAATCTAAGGCAAACATAAGTATTTTAACGGTTCTTAGCACATCTGACTGGAGGTCACGTACGTCGTATGCAGCGGTGAACGGAACGAGGTCGTTCTCCGCTATTCTTAATCTTTTGATCTGATCAAAATGGCCAGCGTCCCTCATCATGGTTTTGAAATGCCTCGCCTGTACGCCACGTATTAGCCGGCCGCCGAAAAATCAGAGTAAGTGGACCTGCCTCTTGTTCTTCAACCAGAGTCCACGCCTCACCATGCCTTCCTGCCCGAGCCGTCCTACCAACGCGATGCACATACTTGCGAATATCAATCGGCACGTCGTAGCTGACGACGTGAGCAACATGGCTTATATCCAGTCCTCGGGATATCAGATCCGAACATACTAGGCTAAACGGGATCATTGAAGGTGTCACAAAAACTCAGGGGCCACTCCTACATGTCAAATTTCCTCTCTTTGAATTGCTCGAGAATGGATTTCCGCTCCGACGGAGGTAAATCGCTCGAATAGGATCGGATTGCGAATTTCCGGTTCCTCGGTATCGGAGAACTCTCCTCAAACAACTCGAAAAGTTTGACGAGGCGCGTGGTAGACTCCGCTGATCTCGTGAACACTAGCGCATTGGCGACTCGGCAAACGTGCGCGAGATAGAAGAGTATTAGGGGTTTCCGGGAGGGATCGCATACGATCATATGTTCCTTTACGTCTCCTTCTGTAAAAATCTCCCAGCGGAGGAACAGAGTGGAAACTCACCGTAAGGTTTGTTGGCATACTGAAATTCTCCGATACGGCATGGTGACTGCCAGTGGCACCGGTAACGTTTTCGCGAACAATGAAGTACTTGGGATCCCGCAGCCCGAGGGAAGCTATTTTTCCTGGGTCGCTAGTTAACGTCGCCGAAAACAAGAGCTTCTGACAGGAAGAATGCCTCGGTTCGTCGTAGTCGGTCCTGAATTCGCTTTGGAGGCCACGGAGAACGATTGGTGTGGTTGTACAACCACCGGCCGGCGGGTCTTCGAGCGGATAAATTTCCTGCCCCGAAGTTACCAGGGGCAGATACAAATTATATGGTCGTTGGACGGCAGCCAGGACCTTCGCAAGCCAATCTTGAAACGACTGGTTCAAGAGTTTATCCGCTTCATCGATGACCTGTTGACGTTGATCACCATGCTCAGCGAGTTCGTGAGAATGCGTACCAAGAAGCGCAGGTCTTGTAACGTGAAGAGAGGTGTTCCATCGATGTGGTCTATTAGCCGCCCTGGCGTGCATATGAGAATGTCGACCTTGCTTGTTCTCCCGCTGCGGCGGCGGATGAGATCAGCGAAATCACGGAATACCGAAAGTCGCAAGTAAAACGCACGTTCTCCACTCTTCGTCTGTTACCAGCTGAGCTTGCTCGTGTGAGAAAGAGTGTTGGCCGGTGGCGGTACCGAGCTACAGGAAAGTTAGATCGACTCTTGCTACTGGTAAGCCAGGCAAGCACCTTCAACCCTTGGCCTTTTCCAACCATCTCAAACACCTCCCTTACCTGCGCGACGAGGTCACGAGTTGGTAGGACGATCAGGGCACGCAATCTTGTCACAACACGCGAAGATAGGAGCTACAACAAAATCAGAGGCGTACATGTAACTTCGCCGGATGTTTGACCTCGATTATTGGCAGCGCATATGCTAGTGTCTTCCCACTGCCAGTAGGGGCCGAAACACATACGTCCCGCGGCGGGTGATACGGGTCGTAAAGACTGGTGTATTTGTGTCCGGACCGAAGCAGAAACGGAATCACGGCCGTCTGAACTATTCAACCCTAGCGGTCAAGAGAATGCGGGACGTGGGAGGTAATGTGAAATACCAGCAAACAGTTCATTCACGGCGAGGTTGGTCAGCCTTTTTCGGATCTTCAAACTGAGGGCTGACTGGCTGTTATCAGCATCCAAATCAATAGAGAGCGTACAGTTGGGATCTACGAGCTCCGCTTCGATCTGGGCTCTGTCGAGACCCTGAAGAGCGAGTTCTGTTTTCGAAGGGGCATCGGGGAGGGTCGGCAAGGGAAATCGGGGAAGGGGGCGGTTTGACCCCTGTTCATCTAGAGATTTAGGCTCATCTGCCTCGACCGGTTGTGACTGTTGGTCCTCCACGGAGCCCTCTGCTACCGAGTGATCAAGCTTCCGCTTCTTCCTCCTGCTAGAGTCATCTCCGAGCCTTGCGGTCAGTTGAGTTGGGTCAATCACAGTGGAAGTATTTTCTGGCGGAGCATCTTCAGGATTGTCGGCGGTTTCCCCTTCGGGAAGCAAACCACTCTGTGTTGAAATTTTTCGTTGCTTCCGCCGTTCCCTCTTTGCCTTGAGGTACCTCTTCTTTGCCTTGGTCTTTGCCAGGAAATTGTTGCAGATCAGATTGACACCAATACTGGCATTCACGAAAGGGATAATCACCTTAGAACTGGCCTGTTGGAGGTTAGCCATTGAGCGTCAAGATGTAACGGTGTCACAAACACTGATGGCGTTGTCTCAATTCTGGAAATTTCAAAATCAACCTCTGGAATGGAAATGCCTACCACCACCCAACTGCTCGGCGGGAAAAAATGCACTGGAATGGGACATCGGAACCTGGTCTTTGTCTAAAGCTTGCGCGCTCGTATGCTGTCTTCCGGTACTTCTTTCATCTTGATCAATGGCAAAATTATCCGTACTTTCGGCAGTTTCGTGGAAGAAACTACTATCCATTGGCCGGGGCCATGCTTGTGGTTTCGTTGCCAGGAGTATCATTTTTTGGATCATCTCAGCCAGCGTACGGAATCACTGTCGTCACCCCCTTTGTCCTGCATGCCGTCAGGGTCTCTGTTCCTCTTGTTCGATCGGCCTTAAAAAGAGCATACTTCAGGCGCGATAGGCTATAAACTCTTCCAGGCCGACCAATTCCTACTGTTATTCCCCTCGCTACATTGATTCACTTCTCATCTCTAATCACGGTAAGTCCGTGAAAATTATCTTTATCTCCACTGTATTCTCTTCCTCGGGTAAAAATTGCACGGGGCGGGAAACACGGGACACCGTCAAAAGTTCAAACTTTTGGCTACTTCTTTAGTCTCCTCTTGTTCATTACAGACTGTCTGTTTCCCCAACCCAAACCCGAACCCTCATCTATTGGTGAATCATGGGTGCCGCGGTGGGTGAACCACTATTCCTGCCGCCGTATTTGACGTGGAGATGGCGCTTGTTCTACGCCCGGACCTTCGCCCCGCGTTCGCGATGATCTCTCCCGCTGCTGGTCTTGGTGATGTAGCCGTATTTGTCCTGTTCTAGGTTATCTCTCGGGATGTTTTCAGAGTCACATCCTGGCCTCGCCCGCACGATCGATCTCCGGAGGGTCGGGAATTCACCCGTTTAGAAATGCCGTTGTTTTCCTACTTGCAAGACTCATGTGTCATAAGATCCAGATCATGTACCGCACCAAACATGTCTCACTCTCGTGACGCTTTACGGTGCGCGTCTCCGGGATCCCACCGACGTGCGCTAGTTCACGACTATAAATTCGCCAACCTCATCCTTACTGACCGTCTCCTTGTAGGGCCTGCCTCTCTAACCCTTCGCCTCTCGCACCACCTATATCACTATTCTCGATACCCACCCCTCCCCATTTTATATACGCCACAATGTGTCAGGCCGAATGGCAAGTCTCCGTCTGATACGCGCACAAACCTCCGCCCGTTCTGATCCCCTCATCGCATTCAGCTTTGGAGATCAGCATAGGGGCTGCGGGGTGAATATTTATTGCGTCCGAACTGATCAACCCGCAACTCACACCTCTTCTACAGCACTACATCCGAGCCTACTATACTGGTGAAACAAAAGATTGCAAGCAACCCAACTGCAAACTGAGCAGTAACCATGCTCATGGCGCATCCAAGACCTGTGGATGTCGAGAGGTTCGTTCACTCTTCTCCCGGTTTGTGGACAGACATTTACACTCCTGCCGTTGCAGTACTACGACGATTATCGACGATTTCACAACATCTTCCAGACATACTGCGATGACTGCGTCCGCAACGGGCGGCAACGAACCTAACTTATTTTCACTCGTATCCAATGTATCATACAGAACATTATGCTACCTGCGCTTACCGGAAAGATTCGTAACTTGTACATATTGCCATGTCCACGCGTACAGATGTACCTTCTTCCCCCGTCGATGCAATCACGCTATGCCCGTTGAGGACGAAAGTTTAGGGTGACGCTCGGGAATGCTCTCGACAATAATAACCAGAGAGTAATAATAGAAGTCCTGAGGGTAATCAAGGTCGTAGGGTTGAATGCGCGATGGCTGTGAGGGTGGAAAACAGACTTATTGCCCCGCGTTCCTATCTGGGGTCAGGGTATTCAGTCGTAAATTGGATAACGCCCAAATCCTAGAAGCCCTCTTCTGGAGATCTCCTCACCACGATAGCTCAGAAGCGCCTGCCTCCGCGCTTGATGGGTTGCCTCGCTCCCCTCCTGGAAGGCCCCGCGACAACCTTGTCACTCTCGTCTGAGTCACTAGAGCTCGACACAGCCCGCTTCACTTTCTTCGAAGGAGGGGGTCTGGCGGATGAAGATGAGGGGTCAGATGCCGCAGATATTTCGGTAGGCTTTTGGGCTCCCTTGGGCAAGTCTGAACCAGATGTTGACCGATCCACCACCCTCCCGTTCACAGGCGCCGGTACGGAAATAATTGGCAGCACCGAGGACAGAGCAGGCCTCATTAGTCTTAGATGCTCGTCTTCAGAGTCCTCGGTAGCAGAATCATCGTCCGGTTTTGTGTTGGACGGACCGGCCTGGGGCATAGCCGACGATCGATCCTTCAATTTAGTCCCTGCTAATCCCAACCAGTCCTGCACATAGATGAGTGAGCGTCTGTTTAATCGTTTACAATCAGCCGACTCACAGGCTTGTCTTGCGGACTCAGTACGGCCGGCTCTCCGGTTGTGATATCTGGAGGCTCTGATGAATGGTCCATGGTGTGGATTTCCGACGCGACAGTGGCCCTCGCCAAGTCAGGTAATACAATATCCAACTTCTCGACATCCAGTTGGATGTTTGCTTCCGTAGACAGGGTTTAGTACACTCTTGTTAGGGGACACCCAGGTAAGGGTCCACACTCACGGATTTCTACGAGGAAGTTGAGCATTGCGGTCATTCTGCGTATGGTAGTCGCGAGCCTGGGCTTGGAGATGGAGTTTCGTACGTGCATCCCAGGCATTCTGCGCGCAGTTCGACCAAGTTTATCTACAGCCTGCACATGCCGTTCACACCGGATCATTAGCACGCAAGCAGGTGGCTTCATTTCACTCACAATTTCTAGGTCGGAACCCGACATCTCACCGGCGGAGCTCGGTGTACTGAATGCGAGGTATGCTGTACTCATCAGGGGCTTGATTATTTGTGTGGAAATGACCTCTGCGGAAATTCTGGGACCCGCGTAATTGGTCTCCCATCTGAATGAAAAGTCTTCAAGCTGTAATTCAAAGGCAAGGTCCTTCAATTGGGACAACGGAAATTAGTAAGGGTGACTAACAGTGAACTGTAGATCTGCGCACAGAATATGGGGACTTGACGACCTCAAACGAAAGTTCCGCGAAGTTTCCAATAGTATGGATGGCAGAGAGACATTTAAGCACGTCTCCTCGCCAGAGTTCCTCATCTCGGGGGGTGGGGTCGGTCTTGGACTTGGGAGGGTGGCACTCTCGCCAACGACGGGCGAGCCGGTTGCTCGTGAGCGCTAGATTACTCAGCCCTCAATCCAACCGCGTAGAATAGGTCAGGTGGACTCAACGCACTTTCGAACCACACTGATTTTGTGTCTGTAATCATCAATGAACAGGACAGTTCGGACCCAGAAGCGTGGAATTTCTAGAGTGCCCGCCAATTCGATTAGAGCTCAATAGGAACCCGGATGACGGACGGCATAGAACCGACCAATAGGTAAGGTGTCGAGGTCTCGTTATCGACTTTGGCCAACCACTCCTTGCCAAGCATGTATTTCTGGACATCCTGTGGACGGACGGGGGACAATCAGCGACTAGTGAGACTGAATGCACCTGGGACCTGAACGTACATCTGAGAAGACTTCCATTTCTGAAGTTCTGCCTGCTAGCGTTGCCGATGGGACGAGGTGGGGAGATGGATGATGATGGATCTTCCGGAGTCCAGGCGCCGTGGGTTGATTGAACGTGCGTGTGAACCTTCGCGGGCGTGTTCGATTCTGGCAGCGTTGTTTCCCCACTGGCCACCTGCCAGTGCTTCTTTGATTTCAGATCCTGTGACCCCTGACGATCCTCCTTGCATTCCGGATGGACAATGGTGCCCTCGACCCAACCTACGATCCCAGTCTGGAGTGGCCTGATCACGACGAGAACACCGAGCGTCAGCATGACAGCATACTCGTATCATCCACTTCTCAGCCAGCCCATTCGTCTTCCACCTTCCGCCTCATTGTGCGGGCGACTTCTATTCTACCCACTGCGCAGAGGTTGGCCGTTATTGATGGATACCCGGAGGTACAGATTGGACGTGATGTGGCACCTCCAGGCAGCGTCATTCCTCGTATCCGGCTGAAAGAAATGGAGGTTTCCAAACTTCACGCTACAATCTACTGGGACGACCGCAGGGCTGAATGGGGGCTAGTAGATATGGGTTCGAAGCACGGCACTTTTCACAATCGTTATCGATCGGGGATTACCCTGGAAACCAGAGGCAGTCGACTGTCGCCGCCCAAGGTCGCCAGCATGCCACGACACCTGCAACACCTTGACACGCTCTCGATTGGTGGTACCACGTTTGTTGTACACATCCATGACGATGGCCTCCCGTGTTCGGACTGTTCTCGTGGAGATAGTGACGAGATACCACTGTTTATGACCAAGTCCTCCACAACCCCGGCCCACGGGAAGCGCAAGCGGGATGAGGAAATCGCATATATACCCTCGGATAAGAGCAAGGACCCCAGGAAAGCGTTGTCACTATTGAAAAAGAGTCTTTTATCACAGCGCCCTGCGGAGAAACCGGACAACAGTGCGCCATCCACCTGGGTTGACCGTTCGGCACGTCGCCGCGCAATGCATCCTCCTTCCCCACCCCTCTCACGAAAGCAATCACCTCTTCCACCCTCAACCCATTCCATTCCCCAGGATACGCCCACTACGTCCAACCCTCCCACACCAGAACCAATACCATCGAATAACATCGGGTATCGGATGCTTGCGAACCAGGGGTGGACCCCTGGAACCTCTTTGGGTGTGGTGAGGGATGATACGCAGCACGTTGTGGAGCCCATCACGATCTCCTCTACTTCGAACAGGGCTGGGCTCGGTAGTACAAATACCGTGCCTTCACCTTCACAGGGTGATTGGAGAGAGGAGGGTAAGCAAAGGTTCTGGTCGAGGTTCGATTCTTAATATCCACGCTAAACGGTAGGTTATTGTTTTGTTTTGTACATACCGGCGGCACTGTTCCTAAGGGCTTACTGCATTTTCAGGTAGAACCGCATGTTAACAAGAACGTATCTCGGAGTCCACCCGCGGAATACGGTGGCTGATTTTCAACGTTGGCTCAGGCGAGGGGTGGGTCAACGTTAGGTTTCTATCAATAGAGGGGGAGGGTAGTTACGCCCATTAAAGCTCCTATTGCTTTCTGGATGCGAATTAATTCTATGATGCTGCATTTTTCTCGCGTCACGTTCGTCATCCCGTGCTTGACTGTGAATGCGTGATGTTGAGATGTGACAATGATCGATAAAGTAAAGAGGTCAGGAGCACGATCCGTGTCCTCCTTGTTGCATGGCCTGTGAGCACCTGAGACAACGGTACGGGGCCATCGTCGGGATAGCCATTGTGTTAATTAGAGGGCGCGGACGCGTTGTATGTGCATGTTGGGAAAGTCACGTGAGCATACTCTCAGGCGCGAAATGAACCAAAACCAGGTTCAGACTGGCTCGCCACATTCGAGTTGGCTTTCTTCTTCCAGTCCCAACTGAAGTCCCCTCATCCACCTCTTAACCTTTCCTGTAAACTCTCTTCGTTGTTTTCTTCCACACAGACGAGTTTTTCTATTTACCCTCTCTAACAATGGCTCCTTCCTTCACCCAACGCGTTCGTCGTCCACTTCGCATCCCATCTTTCCTCGTCCATCTCAACTCATCCACTTCACAGCTTCCTATACGAAACAGAACCGCCGGCATCGTCAGAGCTAAAGGCGACGAAAATGCTACGAGCAAACACCTCAGACAAGGCTCTGGTGCTGGCGTCGGTCCCTCCCGTTCAACCACTTTCGGCAAGAACATCCGCGAGCGACCTGTGTTGAACGAGGTCACCAAGGCCGCCATCAACAGAAAAGTAGTCCCGCTCTCGTTGTTCCGTGGCCTGTGCTGACCTGTAGTAGGAACAGCCATTCAAGGCCACCGGCAAGGAGAAGGAATCGGTGGACGTTGTCAAGCGCCGTTCCGTACAAACCACGACGACGACGACGACTGTCGTTCCTCAGCGAGTTCAACCAGCTTCGCGACCCGTCTCGTCACAATCCGTCCAGTCTATCTCCTCCCGTCCCTCATCGATCCGCGTCACACAGAGCGTCCCACAGGTCGCCAACCTCGCACCCCCAGTTGTCGAAGATGAAGACGAACAGAGCATGGACATCGAGGAGGAGCTCGTCCGTGAGGATCCACGAGAACTCATGAACGCCATCCGAGAGGTCGAGACAATGATCGAAGACGGATACCAACACTATGATGACCACGCCGAGTACATCTGGCCAGAAGCATCTCCAGAACGCGCTGAACGATACCGCAGTCAAGTCCAGGCAATCAGGGATGTGTTTGAGGACGAACCTGACATGCACGATACTACAATGGTGTCCGAGTACGCCGAAGAGATCTTCCAGTACATGAGTGAGCTCGAGGTAGGTCTCTTGGCGTACCATTTGTCCCCTCCTTATTGACGAGGGACCCACGAATAGGGGAGCCTCATGCCCAACCCCGAATACATGGATGGACAGAATGACCTCACCTGGGATATGCGCCAGACGCTGGTCGACTGGCTCCTCCAAGTCCACCTCCGTTACCACATGTTACCCGAAACCATCTGGATCGCCATAAATATCATCGACCGATTCCTCACAAAACGTGTTGTATCCATCGCCAAACTTCAGCTGGTCGGCATCACCGCCATATTCATCGCTTCCAAGTACGAGGAGATTCTTGCCCCTGGAGTCGAGGAGTTTGTCTTCTTGACTCAGAACGTATACTCCCGAGAGGAAATCCTGAAAGGAGAGAGGATTATTCTCCAGACACTTGACTTCAAGATTTCCCAGTACTGTTCGCCATATAGCTGGATGAGGAAGATAAGCAAGGCAGATGATTACGACATTCAAACAAGGACGCTGAGCAAGTTCTTGACCGAGGTTACCCTTTTGGATCACCGTTTCTTGAGGGCCAAGCCGAGTGTCGTCGCCGCTGTTGGTATGTATACCGCTCGTCGGATGTTGGGAGGAGACTGGGTATGTCGTCCTGGTCAAGATACCATGCCTTAACCACGTGACTGATCGCAGTCCAATTTAACCCGTAGAATGATGCCTTTGTTTTCCACTCTGGTTTCACGGAGGAGCAGATGATTCCTGGGCACCGTATGCTTATCGAAAAGCTCACAGAACCGGGCTTCGATAAGCTGTACGTCTCAAGGAAGTACTCTCATAAGAAGTTCCTCAAAGCCGCCAACTTTGCCCTGGATTGGGCCCAAAACCACTGTGACGAGGACTTCCAAATGATGTCTTGAGGGTGCAATTCTTTGTGGCTTCTTGGGGACTCCCTCTCTCCCAACGAACTCTTGCACCACACTCTAAATCTCTCACCATCTTTCCCATCGATTTGTACAAAACATCGACCTCACGAATCCTCTCTTCCATCCTCGCAATACTTCACCCCACTCTTCTGTTCCACTACCTTTCCCCCGATTTCCACCTGTCAACATCCATCTTGGACCAAACACATGTCGCCCCCCTTTCTCTCTCTCTCTCTCTCTGACTGCAGAAACACCTTGACTCTTCGTCTCTCCTATGCACCGTGCTATCTCTCGGCCCATATTATCGATCTTTCTCTCCTTTTTCACACTTTCGTTATGACGGCTGGGTATGTCCACGTCATCTTAGCATTTCTCGGTTTGGCTTTCTAGAAATCGCAGGCATCTTCTCTTGTAAATTACACAACTTATACGAACCTAGTCGTTCTATTTCATTGGCACACGCAATGTACATTTGATCTCTCTTCCACGCTCAGTCTGAACGTCCGTCCGACAGCGTGCTACTAGGTGTAGCACGTGACATGATCAATGAACGGTAGCTCCGCTGAGTCCGCACTGCCACCGGGCCGAGCACCCCTGGTGGCTCTGGGGAAAACACGTGCTTTGACTTTTAACCGGGCTATAATAAACGATCGCAACATCACTCGTGTTTCATCGTCATCCCCCAGAATCTCAAGTGCACACTTCTAACTCGCCATGAAGTTCTTGTTCAAGGGACATACCGTCGTTGTCACAGGTGCCGGAGGAGGACTAGGAAAGGCGTACGCACGTCATTAAGCTCCGAAGGATGTGGCTGATAACTATCCCACTCGTTTGCAGTTACTCCTTGTTGTTTGCTTCGAGGGGTGCGAACGTTGTCGTGAATGACTTCAATCCTGCCGCCGCGCAGAAGGTTGTGGACGAGATCATCAGACGTAAGATACTTCCGAAGTAACGAAATGGACGCGGCTCGTTGACCATGTCACTGTGGTTTGCCGTGGATAGTTGGCGGCAAGGCTGTGGTCAATACTTCGTCTGTGACAGACGGTGCTGCCGTTATCAAGTCCGCTCTGGACGCGTTTGGTGGAATCACAATTCTCATCAACAATGCTGGAGTCCTGAGAGACAAGGGGTAAGAACCAAACGTTCAACCAAGTGACAGACGAGCTAATAAGGTGCCCTGTACCACACAGTTTCAGGAACATGTCCGATGCGGAATGGGACCAGATCCAAGCCGTCCACCTCAAAGGTGCCTACTCTTGTACGAAGGCTGTCTGGCCCATCTTTAGGAAACAAAAGTTCGGCCGCATCGTGAATACCGCTTCCGCCGCCGGTCTGTACGGTAATTTTGGTCAGGCGAACTACTCTGCTGCAAAGATGGGCTTGGTCGCGTTCACGAAGACCCTTGCCATCGAGGGCGCCAAGTACGGCATCAAAGCTACTGTCATTGCACCGGTAATCTTCCCTCGTTGTGTAATTCGGGAAACGGGCTGACCGTGTGGCTAGATGGCCGCTTCGGCCATGACTGAGACAATCATGCCACCGGACATGCTTTCCAACCTCAAGCCGGAATTTGTCGCTCCATTCGTGGCTGCTGTCACACACCCCGATGGACCCGAGGCTTCAGGAAAGGTCTATGAAGTTGGTGCTGGATACATCACCGAGATCCGATGGGAACGAAGCAAGGGTCATGTATTCAAGACTGATGAATCTTTCACCCCCTCTGCCGTGAGAATCTCTTCGCTCTGCCGATTCTGAACACCTGTTCAACCAATTGTAGGTTGCCTACGCCTGGAACAAGGTCACCGACTTCACGAACCCCGAGCAGTGAGCGTCATGTGAATCAGTCGCTCCTCCTGATTGCTAACCCCCCATAGCCCGAATAGTATGGCGGATCTGAATATCCAGGTAGGTCCGGTTGTGAATTGTCCTGTCAGCGCTGTATTTCATGTATCGTTCATTTGTAGGGCAAACTCGAGGCCGCAAGGGGCGCTCCCCCCAACGAGCAGGCCTCTCCAGAAATCAGGTACGACGGAAAGACGGCGATTATCACGGGCTCTGGAGCTGGGCTCGGTCGATCCTATGCTCTATTGTTCGCCCGGTTGGGGGCCAACGTGGTTGTCAATGACGTGAGCGAAAAGAATGCCAGGGCTGTTGTTGACGAAATAACCAAAGGTTCGACGACTTGAGCGACCGCACCCGTCACGATAATTGACAAACGCACTAGCTGGTGGTAAATCTACAGCTGCGGTATGCTCTGCTGAAGATGGTGACGCCCTCGTCAAGGCTGCATTGGACACCTTCGGTGGTGTCCACATATTGGTCGCCAATGCTGGCATCTTGAGGGATAAGTCGTTCACGTCTATGACCGAGCAGGAGTGGGACGCTGTTGTTGCTGTTCATCTCCGGTACTGTTCTATGTTTTGTTCCGTGTTTATTCGTTATTAACACAAACAAAGTGGCACTTACAAGGTTCGTAACGTGCTGTTACAACTCATGACATCCTTCTAAGTGGGCCTCAGTCCGTCAAAGCTGTTTGGCAGATCTTCCAGAAGCAGAAGTACGGAAGAATTCTTACGACCGCCTCTGGTGTTGGCATCTGTAAGTCGTCCCGCGTTGATCCTCACTAAGCACGCAAGCTCATTGTTCAATCCGAAGACGGAAACTTTGGCCAAGCGAATGTGAGCTAGTCCGGCACCCTGATGATGGTTCGGACTGACCGTTTTACCGATACTCAGTACTCCACTGCGAAAGCAGCCATCATCGGCTTCACGCGTACTCTCGCGATTGAAGGCAAGAAGTACAACATCCTCGCAAATTCTATAGCTCCGTCGGCTGGTACCGCCATGACAGTGACCGTTTGGTAAGTCACCGGATTTTTAGGGACACGTACCCTCCTGACACCATCAAAGGCCTCAGGAGATGGTTGATGCCTTCAAGGTGACCATATCAATTAAAGTGGTGCGAGTGCAAGATATTGACGCCGCTATACACAGCCGAATTATGTTGCTCCCGTCGTCGGTTACTTGATAAGTGACGGTAAACAACATTTGCCTCACAATTCAGTTTTTTGGTACTGAATAAATTTCCAGCAAATGAGGATACAACTGGGGCGCTTTTCGAAATTACCGGTGGCTGGGCTGCCCAAACTAGGTGGCAACGTGCTGGTGGTCACGGGTTCCCTATTAACAGGCAGTTGACACCCGAGGATGTCGCTTCAAAATGGAACATCATCAACAATTTTGGTGCGTCCGCGCCACGTCATCTTGTTACTGCCGGACCGTGGTTTGTGTACGGGGATTTAGTGCTAATGTTTTGATCACCAGATGATGGTCGTGCTACCAATCCTTCATCAACCCAGGAGGCAATCGCCCAAGTACGCTGCCGTTTCCCCATTACCACTTTGGTTTTGTCGTTTGACCTCATGTTTCTCATTTTACCCCCGCGATCTCTATCATATCAGATTGTCGAGAACTTCGGGAACAAACCCGAGTCCAGAAGTTCACCCTCTGATGATCCGGCAGACGGTGACATTGAACTCGTGCGCGAAGCAAAGAAGAACATCCCCGAACCGCAGGACTACTCATACTCGGAGCGTGATGTTATTCTGTACAACCTCTCTATCGGAGCAACTGAACAAGAACTGCACTGGACGTTCGAGAACCACGAGGAATTTGCTGCACTCCCCACCTTCGGGGTCATTCCCCAATTTATGGCCAGCGCCGGCGCCCCATTGGACTTTCTTCCGAACTTCAATCCAGTATGTACCCTTCTCGCCCCCAGGTTACGGATCTGACGTTTGCGCATTTGCATTGGCCGACCCATTTTCTTATCAACCTCAAGGCCAAGCTGTTGCACGGGGAACAATTCCTTTCAATAAAGGCTCCGATCCCCACAAGTGGAAATTTGGTCAACGAAACCCGGTACGTAAGAGCTCTCCCATGTATCAAGGGGTTCCATTTTCGCACACGTGGGCTCACGTTGGGACATAGGATCATCGAAGTCCTTGATAAGGGCAAGGCCGCAGCCGTGACGATGCAAGTGACGACCAAGGATAAGACCGGGACCGTTATCTTTGAAAATCAATCCACGGTCTTTATTCGAGGATCCGGTGGATTCGGTGGCAAACGTGTAGGCAAGGGTAAGTTATCGAGAACCTGGGGATGCTATGTTGAGAAATTCACGAGATTGACTGAATATATATATATTCCTTCCCCGGGATCTTTTTTGTGTTATAACGAACAGATCGAGGACCCGCTACGGCTGGGAACGAGCCACCCAAACGCAAGGCGGACGCTGTCGCCGAGGAAAAGACGACTAGTGCGCAGGCTGCGTTGTACAGGCTGAATGGAGATCTCAATCCCCTTCATGTACGTGTTTCTCTCGTTTCACTTCCGTCAAAGCTGTATCCGGCTGAACCTCGATTTCTCCTAGATTCTTCCCGAGTTCGCCGCCATCGCCGGATTCGATAAGTGAGCTCCATCATTGCGACCACCTCGCGTCTCTGCTTTCGTTAAGTACTGACTTCGTTGTCTCGCCTCGCCTCTTCAATTCCGATTCTCTAGGCCCATCCTTCATGGATTGTGCACTATGGGTATCGCGAGCAAACACGTCTTGAAGTCGTTTGGCGAATTCAAGGACGTCAAGGTCAGGTTTGCTGGTGTTGTTTACCCTGGCGAAACGATTGTCACGGAGATGTGGAAGGAGGGAGACAAGGTCATCTTCAGTGCGTCCTAGTGTTGTTTGCGCTTTGAAATGGACGGCATCTGACCACTTTTATTTCCCCCTGCAGCCGCCAAGACAAAAGAGCGAGGCACGGCTGTCCTAGCTTCGGCTGCTGCCACCCTTTCGAAGTCCTCCTCACCGGCTCCCAAGGCTAAGTTGTAGACTGGCGTTTCGACTACTCTTTCCCACACCCCTTGTCGGCCGACGGCCTGGAACATCTGTTGGTTTCTCTTCAAAATCTGCTGTCTAGCATACATCTATGCATGTAATGAAACTAAGGAACCCAGCACAATGCAAGGAAAAATATGAACTCCTCACTTGATATCCCTAGGTCTGACATGGTAGTGAGAGGGATGGCTGTGAAAGTGCTTGGCTCCTCGATGAATATATTCAGGGTTCCTCTTGACCTCTGATCGGACCACACTTCATACATCAATGTGCCATGTGTATACAACATACCCCTTTCATTGCAGTGAACTTTGCCACATCCAGTGCAAACCACTCGAGGAGTGTGGTTCAAAGAGTTTACCAAGGGGCCAAACATCATCAAACTTGCATCCTTGTCAAGACTTGACCTATCTGATGGTGGTCGACCCCACCAGCGATTGTGATGATCAAGGGGGTGAATTTGGATTCTTGGATGAGCTTGCATGCACTTCTTGTTGACTTTCTGTGGAGAAGTACTCATCCCTGCCTCAGGACTCTCCCTGAGACTCAAAGAGGTGGACATCTGGTAAGTGGAGTTGAGTGGTGTCAGAGCCTCATCTCAGGGCTCTGATTTCAGATGGAGGTCAACCAATGACATGCTCCAAGGTTGGCACACCAAAGCTGGCATAGTAAGTGGCTCTTTACCCTGCTTTGAAGGTGATTCAGACCTTCCTCCATCAGACTGAATGAGCAAGGGTTGCCATCAACTCACAAGCTGCTCCCACCCAAGGCAAAAACTGTAATTTTCCCCTGCCACCTTGGCCTCACCTGAGGATCCTGACGAGCACCCCCCTCAACCATCACAAGCCAACTATAATAAATTTTACAGATGCTACAATGGCAAGCCTCTTCTCACAATGTATTACCTGTACTGAGTATACATTGATTAAATTAACTGGCCACCCACATTTTAGTGTTGATTGCAAATTATTTTCTTGCAATACATTCTTATTCAGAATAGACAGAGTCCCACTCCGTTGATCATCAATAGGTATCAATTGTGTTGTGGATGGCCAATACTCCCTTCTTTAAACCCTTTCCAGAAGAATAATTGGCATCCATCATTTGTCTTTTTATCCTCCCTGCCGCATAGATTAGCAGGGCAAGGTGGAATGGTATTGGTATTGTGGGGATGTTTTTCTATCACCTGTGTAGTTCTTCGCCCTTCATCACACCCTGCATACAGTGTCAGTGACTGCACTGACATAGGACATTTACTTGTTGGTCAATACCCTCTTGATGGTTCAGGCTGGCATCACACATTATAAATATTGGGATTGGTTGTGAGTTTTCAACTTTACCTGCGCCTCCAATGCTTGGTCACCATCCCTGCTTCTGTGTTGGAAGTCCTCCGAAATACCATCAAAATGAAATAGAGAAGTTTATTGTATCTGGGAAATTTACAGTGAGTCCACCAGGATTCCAGACATCCCCTTCCTGGGCCTCTGTAATGTATGTCTTCCATGATATATGATATCCCTCTTTTTATGTGACAAGTTCACATGTAATAAACCACACAATCTTATTGACAACATTAGAATGGCTTGCTTCTGAATAGGATATCATTCAGCTCTTACCCTCACTAACTCTGTCGGTGTTGCAGTTGCATGCCTTCAGCAAACCTTTGCTCCCATATCTGAAACAGCTCAAGTTGTGGGATATCACTGTGAATTTCATTTCATTCATCTCGTTCCTCACCCCCAAGATCACCAACCGAACTGTCCATCTCGGTTCAATTCCAAGACTTTGCATTTTGCGCTTTCGGCCCTATCTGCGGGGTGCCGGCTGAACTGAACATGTGCGCTTGGACTGCTCGCGCACAGACCAGGCACTAAAAGCCATGTAGTTCGCTCACATACATACAGACAATTGGCTGGCTATCTATGTATTCGGTCCTCGTGCGACGGGGGACTGGTAGGATGCCCACTCGACACCACTGGTTGTTCTCTTCAGCCAATACACCGGGTCCCAGCTTCGAGTCGCTGACACATCATATGGTCACCCCGCTCCCATGCACCGCTTCGCTTCTACATAATCATACCGTGCGGTGATAGTCTCTTCGGAAATCTACGTTGGGCAGTGCTAAAAGTTCCCTCGCGATGGGTCAGGGCTGCGGGTGGGCCCTCCGATGGGTCCTTGTGATTCGCGAGGGCGAAACTCGGTAAGCCCCGACAAACTTTCTCTAGCAGGTGACCCTATCCTCCACAGCCAGAATCCGCGTCGAGCCTACCTGGTCCTAATATCGATGGGGGCGAGGTGGGGATGTGAGATCTTCATATCCCTGCATGGCATGATGTGATCGCTCCGGCGATGTTCTTCCCAAAGCGGGTGGTTGTTCCAATGATCACATTCCCTCCAGATACTGCGCAGCGGCAGAGCATCGGACTCCTACTCTTTACCGAGAGATCCGAAACGCTCTCCAACACGTCCACGTCGATTCCGATTCCCCTCCGACATAGGAAGCCAGTGAAGCAATTCACAAACTCCCTGATCCACGCAGCTTACCGTTGGCTACTGACGGACCCTCGTTCCTCATCGACGTTGGTGCTCCCGAATCTCACCGCGATATACGATGACGACCGTTACCTTTCGTTCTGAATCTTGCCCAATTGAATTCCTCAACGCATTCGAAAACGTCGCCCTCACAACATCCATCTCGCCTACGCGACGCATCCGTCCTCCCCCTACCTGTGCTTCAAAACCACCACGAGTTTCTACTCCCGTTTTATCCGGCTGCGATCTTTTGTCGAGCTGCTCCCAATACAATACCCGACTCTTGCGGCTGGAGGACGGTTTATCCCACTCTTGGTGAACCCCTCGCTGCTCCGCTGAATCTCACCTTCAATCCTGATCAGAAGCTATCATATCGAGTCCTCTTCATCGATGATTTTCCGATCGATATCAGAGCAAGCACCCGAAACTGCTTCAATGCGGTGCTTCCCCTCCTTCTCAGCCAAACTTTCGTTTCGTCCAATTCTACGCCACGTCTTCCCTCCAACGTACCGTTTGGTAACTGTTTATCTAGTTCGAGCTAGCTTGGCCCAGGGCGCATGATGTACATATTCATGCTCAGAGGCTGTCATGCCTTCATATGACGTTTAGACCAGTATCCAGACCTGGGCCTGAGCAAGTACGAGCACATCCCGGAAGTGGGCTGTGTCCTCGTCGGCTTAGCCAACCCTGTCCCACCGCATATCCGATGACAGGTGATCCTAGGTTAGGTTAACTTGATGTATTCTAGCCCCCCGTGATGGTTTTCGAGGATCGCAACCATTGGATGTATTGGTTTTTACATGTAAACGTTGGTGACTCGTCCGCTCTGAGTTTTGCACCTACGCCTTTTTAAGTTTAAGCCGCCCCTTGACAGCGAATGTTTCTAACCCTCCGGGGGGGACACGCAATTTCATTTGGGCGCCAAAAAACTCTTGGCGAGGCACATTGGACGGGAAACTTCCGAAAGCGATTAGTTCCCGGAAACCCACGGTTGGATGCGAAACTGGGTATTTAACTATACCAAGGTGAGGGCCGTGGGCCCGGCGACTTGTTTGTTGGTCGTGGAAGTCAGAAGCTTGTACGTGCACAAGGTATATCTAACATTAAGCTCATATAATTACCACCACAATCGCAAAAATAGCCATGATCTACATGGGAAACATGTACAAGACACAACGGGAGGAGAAGAAAAAGGGAAGCAGACAGAACCCAGTCCCAACACCGTGCTTGTATCTACGCGCTACACGACGTGTACGGTATACGTAGTACGGTAAAGCAACCCTTTCACTGGATCACATAAGAAAAAATCGTACCGTAAGTCCCAGTTACCCACCAAAGAGGCAAAACAAGAACGCACGCACGCATTGACACGTAAACGAAAACCGAAAAACACGGAAAGGACTGCTATAGGCTCGAATGCCCCCTCCCCTAGACCCTGTACGCAGCGAAGACGAAAAAGAAAAGACAAAAAGGATATT
>Ga0307514_10002464_pt1 | contig 19227 bp, 14 predicted proteins | sample 16_EM_MG_FD_203088 | JGI IMG/M metagenome (GOLD analysis project Ga0307514, IMG submission 203088) | Populus trichocarpa ectomycorrhiza microbial communities from riparian zone in the Pacific Northwest, United States - 16_EM | ecosystem: Host-associated > Plants > Roots > Unclassified | place... | reverse complement strand
ATTACGGCTCTCCAAACTACATTTCAGCAAGTTAGCCACTTGGCAAAAGGTCCTGGTGCCACCAAGTTGATTACACTGAGGCCGCTCCTCGAAAGTAGCTCTTCGGAACTTGAAAAGAAGTTTGACCGAATTCTTCAGATTTTGGAGCCAAGCATAAGACAAAATAAAAGGAGGAAAACTCTGAGCCAAAGATTAAAGTGGCCATTTCAAAAGGCGGATGTGCTCCAAATTATTCAGTTACTTGAGCGGCATAAATCAGATTTGACTTTTGCCATGAATTCTGACCAGATGTAAGAGCCTATCTTGACTGGAGTCATAGTATACGCTAATATCTATACCTAGGATGGCTGCTATTCAAATTGACAATCGAGTTGAGGGAAGTGATCCGTACACATAAAATCACTCAGTAAACTAATTAGTGGTACGTATACAGTCACTGCAATAAAGCACAAATATTGCGAAGTTACCACGCGCTGAAGGTGCTGCCCATAACGACTGGCTCTGGCAACATGAGGATCGTTGCTTGGAAGATACACGAGTAGAGCTCCGTAAGCAAATTATGGACTGGTGTGATGATCTGAACAGTAAATGCATCTTCTGGCTGAACGGAATGGCTGGGACTGGCAAATCCACAATTTCTCGCACAATTGCTCAGGAGCTTGCAGAAAAGAAAAGACTTGCAGTGAGTTTCTTTTTTACACGAGGCAAAAGGGATGTCAGTCACGCTCGCATGTTCTTCACTACGATTGCCGCCCAGCTTGCAAACAGCCTACCAGTACTCCGAACATCCATCTCAGACGCCATCGACAACAATGCTGACATCTTTCAACAAGGGTTACGGGAACAATGGAAACAACTCATTTTGAATCCTTTAAAGATTGCCCCTACTCAATCAATTCAACTGGTTGTAGTAATTGATGCACGTGACGAATATGACAGCATGCAAGATATTCAATTAATTCTGCAACTAATTGCAGAAGCCAAAGACCTTGCAACAGTTCAGATCAAGATTTTCCTTACTAGCAGGCCGGAAATCCCCATCTTTGATGGATTTCGTCAGTTATCTGGTGAAGTGTATCAGGATTTTATACTCCATAGTATCCCGCTTGATACAGTAAATGCAGATATATCTACTTTCTTTCGGCAAAAGTTGTCGCCACTGAAAGCCAAACATAGGTTGGGGACATCATGGCCAGATGAGCTAACTATCGAACGATTGGTGGAAAGGGCAGCTGGGCTGTTTATCTATGCTGCAACAACCCTTCGATTTATTCAAGATGGCATAGATGGTCCTGAAGAACAACTCTCCTTAATTCTTAGCACAACCAAGTCATCCCTGTCGGCAACAGAGCATCTTGATGGCATATATACAACACTACTCCAGCACTCAGTTCTTGGAAAACGAGGTTTTCAAGACTGTGAACAATTAGCGGGACGGTTTAGACAGGTGGTTGGATCCATTGTGGTAATGTTTAATACTATGCCAGCTAGAAATCTAGCACAGCTGCTTCAAATACCATTCCAAATGGTTTCAAGAACTTTGGACTGTTTGCGCTCGGTTCTCAAAGTCCTAGAAGATGAAACCCAGTATGTCGGATTATTTCATCTATCCTTCCGTGACTTCCTACTGGATTCTCAGAGATGTAGTGATTCTCGATTTCAGATAGATGAGAAAGAGAGACACACCAGCCTATTTCGAAAATGTATGGAGCATATATCCCACCTTCGAGAAAATATATGCGGTCTGTGGGGGCCAGGAGCTTTGATTACAGAGATCCCTCATGATACGATATAAAAAAGCATTCCACTGCATATTCAATATGCATGTCGTTACTGGCTTGATCACTGCCGACTTGGGAATCCAGTGGAGGAAGACATTAAGACTATTCGGCAATTTTTTGAACACAACCTTCTTCATTGGTTGGAAGGGCTTAGCTTAATCAGAGAGGTATCAAATGGAGCTCATATGATAATAGTTCTAGAGGAAATACTATCTGTACATTACAATACTCATTAGTTTATACAGAGAATAGTATTGACCTGAAAATAGGGACAATTGGGGGACTATGATCCACGATTGTTAGACCTTGCATATGATGCCAAACGGTTTGTATTGCACATAAGGTCAACTATTGAAATGGCACCCCTTCAGATCTACTATTCGGGACTTCTGTTAACTCCAAAGTCAAGTCTAATTCGAGTAGGATACTTAAATATCCCTTGGGTTACTATGGAACCCAAAGTGGCAGAAGTGTGGAGCTCATTGATACAGACACTAGAAGGCCATACTAGTGGTGTCAATTCGGTTGTGTTTTCACCTAATGGAAAGCTTGTTGCCTCCGCATCCGAGTACGAAACGGTCAGATTATGGGATACATCAACAGGAAAGAAATGTGGAGTTTTGGAAGGTCATATCAGTTATGTTATTTCGGCTGTGTTTTCACCTGATGGGAGATTTGTTGCCTCCGCATCCTTGGACACCACAGTCAGGTTATGGGATACCTCAACAGGAAAGGAATGTGGAGTATTGGAAGGTCATACAAGTAGGGTCAATTCGGCTGTGTTTTCACCTGATGGAAAATTTGTTGCCTCTGCATCCGAGGACACCACAGCCTGGTTATGGGATATCTCAACAGGAAAGCAATGTAAAGTTTTGGGAGGTTATACATATGGTGTCAATTCGGCTATGTTTTCACCTGATGGAAAGCTTGTCGTCTTGGCATCTGATGACTGCACGGTCAGATTATGGGATACATCAACAAGCAAACAATATGGGGTTTTGGAAGGTCATATGGATCATATCAGTTCGGCTGTGTTTTTACCCAACGGAAAGCTTGTTGCCTCTACATCCTGGGACAACACAGTCAGATCATGGGATGCATCAACAGGAAAGCAGTGTAGAGTTTTGGCAGGTGTCAATTCGCCTAAGCTTTCACCTGATGGAAAATTTGTTTTTTCTGTATCCGAGGACGACACAGTCAGATTATGGGATCTATCAACAGAAAAACAATGTGGAGTTTTGGAAGGTTATACTTATAATGATAGTCTCTATCCGATTGTATTTTCACCTGATGGAAAGCTTGCTGCCTCTGCATCCAAGAACGACACAGTCAAATTATGGGATACATCAACAGGAGAGGAATGTGGAGTTTTGGAAGGTCATACTGATGTTGTTAATTCGGTTGTGTTTTCACCTGATGGAAAGCTTGTTGCCTCGGCATCTAGGGACTACACGGTCAGACTATGGAATACACCACTAGGAAAGGAATGTGGAGTTTTGGAAGGTCATACCAGTTTCCTCAATTCGGTTGTGTTTTCACCCAATGGAAAGCTTGTTGCCTCTACATCCTGGGACAACACAGTCAGATTATGGGATACATCAACAGGAAAGGAATGTGGAGTTTTGGAAGGTCATACCAGTGGTGTCAGTTCAGCTGTGTTTTCGCCCGATGGAGGGCTTATTGCCTCTACATCCTGGGACAACACAGTCAGATTATGGGATATATCAACAGGAAAGGAATGTGGAGTTTTGCGGGATCATGTTAGTGATGTCAATCCGGCGTTTTCCCCTGATGGAAAGCTTGTTGCCTTGGCATCTAATAACTACACGGTCAAACTATGGGATACATCAACAGGAAAGGAATGTGGAGTTTTGGAGGGTCATACCAGTTATATCCATTCGGCTGTGTTTTCACCCGACGGAAAGCTTGTTGCCTCTGCATCCCGGGACAACACGGTTAGATTATGGGATACATCAACAGGAAAGCAATGTGGGGTTTTGGAAGGTCATACCGGTCCTGTCAATTCGGTTGTATTTTCACCTGATGGAAAGCTTGTTGTCTCTGCATCCAAGGACAACACAGTCAGATTATGGGATTCATCAACAGGAAAGGAATGTGGAGTTTTGGAAGGCCATATCAGCAATGTCAAATCAGCTGTGTTTTCACCCGATGGAGGGCTTGTTGCCTCTGTATCCAAGGACAGAACGGTTAGATTATGGGATACTGCAACAAAAACAACCATAGAAATCATAGAAACTCATGACATCATCACAATTATGAAGTTTTCTAATGACGGAACGCACCTCCATACGAGTCACGGCATACTGCAGTTCGAGTCATCTCTTCACGCCGGCGGCAATCGAGAGCTAGCACGCACGTTAACTCATTCCCTGTATGTTATTGATCAATGGATTACATGCAACATGAAGAGATTGCTCTGGCTTCCTGTTGACTACCGACGATACTGCTCTGCAGTAAACGACACTGGCAACCTTATTGTCATTGGATCTCGCAATGGTAGAGTTACCTTCATATCGATTGATTTTACTGCTCTCCCGGCTGCATACCTCCAGCCACCTGTTAACGCTGCTCCCATAGAAAGTAAGAGCTTCCTTGGATATTACCTCCCTTGTTAGCTGTTTCAAGATTTGATGAACTAATTCACTGGTTGGTGTATTTTAGGTGCAAGTTAGATCAATGGAACCGCATTGGATATTGGTAGTTGGTGTGTGTTTATGTGATGATTTGTATATGAGCAGTGCAGGAGTTGTGAGTACCTTTAGGGGAGGGAGAGGAAAGAGGACGATGGAAGAAGTATAAATTTCCTTAGTTATTCACTCTTATTTGTACTTCGATGGGGAAGTCCAGTCGCATAGTGTTAGAATGCTCCGCCAATACTGTCATCACCGACCTGAGCCTAGGTATTCATTCACCTAGCTTCCACATGTACGCCTCACATATTTTTTCACACATCCACATTCATGTATATATATATAGCTCACGTATTGCCTCCCCTTTCTGCTACAAGATTCACCAGTATGTTACAAAGAGCTCTTACCCTCCCTCACACATAAGCACTTCCTTCACTGGATTCACGGCCCACCACTCGCATACTACTTACATTACCCCGCACTACATAGGAGCAAGTGAAATCTACAGCCACCGTAAATAGTTCACAGCCAGCCAGGTCGCCACATATGGTGGGATTTACGCTTGCCGGGTTTTTCCCAACGGACGACTGACCTTTTTCCTAATAAAAATAGAAAATGTCAAAGCGAGGTTTCAAAGGAGGGGCTTCTACCGGTACCTTGAGAGTGAATCGTCAATACTGGAGCTTTTACTTTGAAAAGGAATGGATCCCCGTACCCGGCAACCTCTTAGTATTGGAGACAATTCACATTTTTGCCTCTCAATTGATAACCAAAGCCGTAAAGTAAAGAACTTACCACTACGGAGTACCTACAATATATAAGGTTGACTTAGCGAGGACGGGTGGGTCTCGGTTTGTGCTGCTTCGCCGACGTATGGTTAGGGATATAGGTCACGTGTTTTATTTCAAGGGCCTATGTGATATTATTATATGCATGATATATAAACACTTTCCCATCTATCCCTTCTTCCTCGCCACCCACGCCTGCGCCAAATACTCATTTCTCCCCAACCCCTTCCAGTCAATATTATACCCTGCCCTCAATCCCACAACCTTGCCATCCCCTAACGTATCCACCCACCCATCATAATTCCCCGAACCCTCTATCCACCCCCCATCTGGCCCTTCATTCCTCATCTTCTCCACATTATTATCAAAGACGAACCCCATCCCTTCCGCAACAGCAATAACCTCCTCCAGACTCAACTCGACCCATGGCTTTGTCCCGTAGAGTAATGGGCCGAGGTTAATCCACACACCCCCTGGTAAGAGGTAGTCATGTATTTTGCGGAGATAGGTAGGGAGTGATTGTGCGGTGTCGAGGAAGAAGAGTGTGATGATGCAGGGGTATTGTGGAGGGGAGAAAGGTGGGTGGATGGTTGTGAAGTCTGATTCGTAGAGAAACACGCGGTGCGCGGGGTGGGCATCTACGAGCGAGTATGTGCTGTCAGAAGATGGAGGGGGAATTGCTGGTGGCAGGGGTGCGGAGGGGTGAGGAAAGTATATAGGGCGAGTCATGTTGGAGTTTGTAGCGTGATGCGACCACCAGTCTATGTATGGGTATATCGTATGCTGTCCCTTGTGCCCGCCCCCGTCCACTTGAAGTTCAGTGTCCATCACGATTGGGATTGGCCCTGCACTGGCAACGAAATGTTGCATAATATTTATCCAAAAACTCCACTCCACCCCAACCGCCTCGAACCCCATCGCAGCTACCTCCCACAGCAACCCCCCCACCCCACACCCAGGGACTAAAATCTTTACACCCTCTCGCCCACTAGGGAACTCCTGCGCAAGCCACCTCTGAATCAAACCAAAGGTCCTCCTCCGCTCAGCTGTCCCTTCGGTACTATAATCCCTCACAAGATGTTTCATGGCCTGCGTCAGCTGTGTATGATCCCCCGCGGCCCCACCTTCTGCCACACTCGCCCTTGCAAAAGCTTCCACCTCCTTCCTTGCCACGCCGTAATACGCACATGCATGCTTCAGAATCTGCTCTACCACCTTTGCAGTATGCTCTACTCTCTTCTCTGCGTTCGCCACTTTCGCAGAATAATCTACCCCCGCCTGTTGCAGTAATAACCTATCCTGCCTCACCAGCTTCGCGGACGCCTTCCTCTTCCTCATCAATGCGCCTAGCGCTCTAATCCTATAGTAGCGCAGAGAGGATAATGTTGTAAGTAGCCTCGCTCTCGTAGCTGGTGTACTAGAAATTTCCTCCAGGGTTCGTTCTCTGGAGGATAGCTGTGCTGGGGTAAGGTGGGCAAGGATGTGTTTTGTAAGTACGGCCTCGGAGGCACTTTGAGGGAGTGCTTGAGTTGCAGTGAATTGGAGAGGCAGGCGATGACCGTATTTGTATTTTTGGAGAATGGCGAGAGTAGGCCTTTGGATGTAGACACCGACGAGGATAGCGAGGCAAGTGATGAGAAGGGCGATGGAGCGAGGGAGGCCTTGTGCTTGAGGTGGGATATTGGGACCTCTTGTGGGTGGAGGAGCCTCCATGGTATATGGGAGAGGCAGAGGAGGAACTTAGTTAGTACCTACAGTATGTAGATAACTTAGTACTAAATATCAATGATGTCTCGCTGGGCAACTGATAAGCTACTTAGTACACATCTTTTGCCAAGACCTTCAAGCCCAGTACCAGAGTTGTTACCCTGAAGAATTGGACAATAAGTCCAACAAGCCTCTTCTCCAAAAATCCTTGTTTTTTTAGCAGATTCTACTTGCGGAAAAAGTTCTCGTTTTAGAAAGGTGACGGGTTACAATAGAAACCATCGTTTTTTCCCTCTGGATTATGTAGATTATGAGCTTCCACCACTCTGTTCTTCGCGAAGAACTTACTTAGTAAGCCCCTAACGAAGTTCTCGGCGGATAATTAAATGTGTGTGTCCATCTACAGTAGGCGCCAAGCTGAAAGGTGTTACCGCATGTGGTAGTCGCCAGATTAGATTATTCGGCCGATCACCGTACCATCCACAACCAAAACTATAAGCCCTTGCATTTCACAGCGAGAAGTTGTGCAACCACTTGAAGATTGGGGCACTCTAATCCCAAATTTGTGGGTACACTATGCATCATGGCCCCTCGTTTGTACCATGCCATCTGCATATGGAAGCTACTAACTGAACTCAGCAGGTGATATAAACGCCTTGGCCACAGGATGGAGGTGATAGATTCACCGGGTAAACATGAGATTCCCACTTAGCGAATACTACCCCGAAAACAGTGATTTATGATACGGGATGTTGCTTAAAAGGAATGAGTGTTACATGTACTTACCGGGTTCCTTAATTATGATTGTGGATTTTCTGCTGCCCTGAAAGTGGTCATCTATCATATCCTGTATCGGGTCCGATCCCCCATCGCCTCGTCGGTATCAGGGATTCTGGCAACGCAACGCTCCAGGGAATAGGCAACCATGCCCCGGAACTTCCAATTCATAATTTCTTCCCTAAGGTCGCCTACAGTCAGTTTCATTTGGGTCAATATTGATAGCAAAGGAACTCAGAACCCAACAAAACAGCTTAATCTTGTCCATTTCTGAAGAATTTCTTATTATTGGTATTAATGTTGGAAGTTTTAATCAGGATGGTCCCGTGCTCCCCATGAAAGCACATTGTACAGCTGAAACACAAAAACCTCACTCAATAGACCTATGTCACACTCGTTCCTTTTTTCCCCCAAATACTCATTTTTTTCACCTAGGAAAATATTTCGATATAAGAAACTTAGTAGCTAAGTACAACACAACATTCTATGTAGTAGTTACCCTGAACACTCTCGCTTTACTAAAAGCCCTCTCCCCTCAGCACAAACGCAAACAAGACAAGACTAGTGATTATCGCTCCCAATTCACAACTCCTCACTTCCACCTAGTATCCAAAGTAAACAGTAAAAGCTTATTCCTACTCCTAATCGCAACTTCACCTCCTGTCGCGACCAAAAAATTACATCTACATGCACACCACACACATATACCACACATCACCATCATCTCCCTACTTCAGCAGATCACAATTCCAATTCCATAGTAAAGTACTCACAACATCTCCTCTCCCACAAGTACACTAACACTAATGCAAAGTAAGGTAGATCATGACGACAAAAAATCCCCACTCTCACACTCTCACACTAACACACAAGGTAAAATGAAGAGCTATAGCTATAAAGTAACGTAAATCCAGAAACCTCAGAGCGAGGGTGAAGGCAGACCGAAGAGTAGACGATAAAAGTCTGAAGAGTGTAGAAGAAGGAGAAAGGGAATAACCTCACTTCCAAGAGCGAGGTGAATGGTGCTCATTGGATCAACGACAAAGAAATCGCAAACATACGTACGTGAAGGACACTTGAGGAAACAAGGAAACTCGGGTACAAAGACGCAAAGACAAGCAAACAAAGGACTCCCAGACTCCTTTCCACCCATCATCACACTGGTAGCATCACACAATCTTCTTCACCCCCACTAATTCCCAGGTATCCCTACACCCTAAATCACCCCACACCGCTAACCTCCTACTTCCTACTAGCATACCTAACAGGCGTTGGCGTCCCTGGCATCCCCTGCATTTGTGGCACTGGAACCTGCTGCACCTGTTGCATCTGCGGTACTGGTGGCCCATACCCCACGGCCCCCAACCCCTGGGGTGGAGGGATACTCATCCCTCTCTGTGCATATTGCACCTGCTGGGGCTGCTGTTGATACTGCATCTGCTGCGGCTGTGCCTGAATCTGCTGATACCCCAGCATCGGACCCATTCCTTGCTGTTGAGGTGATGGTTGTTGTGGGACAGCCTGATGCGGGTATGAACCCCTAATTACGTGGTGGTGATGGTGGTATTGTGGTTGAGGGGTAGCTGGGGCCTGGGGAATGGTGTGTTGATGATAGACGGGTGGTTGAGGTACTTGGACGGGGGCCGGGGGGATGTGGTGTTGGTGGTATACCTGTGGCTGGGGCTGGATCTGCTGGTGGTGAGCGGGTGCATTGACGGGTCCAATAATACGTGGGGGAGGTGGCTGGATGCCTTGCATGTAATGCGGGGTTCCCTGAGGAGTCGGTGTCGTTCTTTGGGGTGTCGGCGTGGGCTGACCAGGGTATGAGTGACTATGGTAGAGTTGTGGCTGTGGTTGCGGAGTCGTCACTTGTGGATATGGTTGATTTAGAACGGCTACGGGACTCATGGGCGAGATGACACGAGCACTAGGCTGAGGGGTAGTAGGCACAGCACCGACTTGTTGCATGGGGGCTGTAGCCACATATGGTGTGGGGTAGTGAGCCTGTGGTTGTTGCAGAGGAGCTTGATTCGATACAGAAGCAGCATGACGATGATAGTTTTGATATTGAGGCTGTTGTGGCTGAGGAGTCATGACCTGCTGCGGATGACCATAACCTCCCGCCATCCCCTGCTGTGGGATCCTTGCGGTATGGTACTGTTGAGGTGGAGGTGGAGCGGGTACATTTACTGGGGCGCGGACTGGAGTCTGGTGCTGCTGTGGTGGCAAATGGTATTGCTGAGAAGGTTGCTGCTGCATGCGAACATTCATCATGGGGGCCTGTGGGGCTCCGTTCATTGGCATCCCGGTAATAGCTTGAGCTGGGTGTGATAGCCGTGGGGATTGTGACGGATACCCATTCATTGCCGACCTGCTGAGCCCAACTGAAGGCAATGTGCCCTTCCATACCTCCTTCCCATTGATTAGTGGTATCATAGAGCTCAGTGCGAGCTCTCCATCCTTGTCACCATGGATATTTGCAACCAGATATGGGGGGAATTGTGATATTAACTTGGTAAGTTCCTTGACAGTATCGTTATACAGCATAACCTCAAGTTCGTTTGGCTGATTGGGCGTTCCAACAACTGGTGTGGCTGTTGGAGAAGCCACTGAAGGGGATTTCAGCGCTTTTGTGGGGGGTGGTGGTGGGGGCGGAGCTCCAAGACGTATATATTGCTGTTTGTAGAGGGATTCAAGTAATGATGATATGCGCCCCAGCTTCTGTTGAACATCAGAATTAAAAGATGCTGTATCAGAAGTAGTATCCGGCTCGCCTTTCCAATCGTCATTAAGTAACCTAAAGTCGATAGGTACCTCGGCTGGTTGAAATGCCTCCACAGCTTTCCGAAACTCCTCCTCCTCATTCATAGTTTCCTCCTTATCATCTACATCCATTACATCCCCGGTATAACCCTCGGAAACATCTTCAATGCGGTTGAATGGCCCAAGCTTTTCGAACTCTGGGAATAGCCTGCGAAACTTTTCTTTGCCTACTTTCACCCACCATACCATTTGCTTGAGAGAGCTTGGTACAGATGCAAAAGAATCGTCACTTGTGGGTGCAAAACTTGTGTATGCAGCAACAAATTCCGCCGGCAATGCGTTGGCGCCCATTAGTGAACCCGCTCCTCCCTTCCCTCGCGGGTCCGGAGTATCATTCTTATAAGATAGCCATGACCCTGTCCTCGTTTGTGTCTCATGTACCATCTCTGGTGGCGGGCCACCTATTCTTTCCCCTCCCCATGTCAAGCCTTTGTACTGTGCCCCAATTTTCGGAGGTGGCCCTACTGGTCGGAGATAAGCTGGGGCGGGGAAGGTCTCTCCAATTGTCTTAACCGAGGCAGGAGCTTTAGTAGCTGAACCTTTCGAAGAGTGTGCTTTCGTAGCAGATATCGACACGGGAAGAGCAGACTCCGGGATCGGCTGTACAACTGCAACCTCGGGGATCGCAACCTTGGATTTCAATGGTGAGGATTGAAGACTGGTTGGAGCGGTAGAAGGCGAGGGTGCTGGTGTTGATGCAGTCGAGGGTGACGTTGATGCAATAATTGTAGTAGGTTTTTGTAAACTCGAGAACAACGGACCATTTTGGGACATGACAGTTAAACACACTTTTTGTGTCGAGGCCAATTGTAGAGCTGGTGGGATCTCCTGCTCAAAAATACCAGGTTTCCTCGACTGTTCGACCATGGCTAGATTATGTGCAGTCTGTTGAAATATAAGAATCTTTGCAAGCACAAGGGGAAGCTCGTCCTGGCTGCCATCTCGGGGTGTCGGAGCATTGCTCGGTGGTTCTTCCCTTTTTTCTGCTTCCAAGCGAACACCATTAGCAATACCGGAAGCAACAGCTGATATGTCTTCAATTAAAGGTGCCAGATCGGTATATGAGCTCTGTGACAGCCGCTGTGCAATGGTCGATGGTCGGTGTTTGGAATCGTGGTTATGTTTAACACGCTTGCTTGGCCGGCTATCATCCAGATTACACTCGCTGAGCTCGAAGTGCAGTATTGATGGAGTGGTGTCATGCCTACATCGAGAAAATTGTTAGACGGCACCCAAAGCGAAAAATAAACGAACAGCATCATCTGCAGAAACCTTGCAAGCAGGCTCTCCGACAAGTTTGCTCACAGGGTCTGGTGGGAGGCCATCTCACTGTTCAAGGACGGCCAACATGTTTTTCATGACACTTTTGACAATGTCGGCTTTGACTGCGGGGTCCACTTTCCCCTGGCCCTCCCGCCCAGAAGCGGCCTGGACCTCCTTTGAGGGCACATTGTTGTTGAGTCTCTTTCGCTTGCCATTTGCGTCAGCTGAGTTTTGCGGCGGTTGATCCGCAGCGGGGTCGACAGCGGGCGTTTTGGATTTCGTCGTCGGATTTGCAGGGTTCGGTGTTGAATTAGCTGCGGTTCCTGGATCTGCTGCACCATTGACCAAAGCGGGCGCTATTGCTGCTGCTGCCAGTGGTGCTGCTGTGGGTGTTGGTAGGTGGTTAGCAAACGTGCGATACGGTGATCAGGGATTGTGGGTGTGGTATGTTAAGTGTTTATGGGCTTGGTGAAATCATGCTGGTGATGAAGTTCATCCAAGGAAGGTTTGCAGAGTGGGCGATGGTACGGTCGCGGAGGGGGGTTGGGGGTGGGGTTGGGGGTGGGGGGGGGGAATCATTGTGAATATAATTACCTGTCGGCGGCATCCTGTGGTGTTCCAAAGGGACAAGCAGTGGGTTCAGGGTGTTACTAAGTGGGAGGACGCGATGAGAAGTCTGATTTCGCGTTGGTTGTAATGTGGGCGAGAGTTAAGGTGGTAAGTGCGTGCGTGTATGTCGAGCAGGGTGGTAGGGGGGTGGGGGGGCGGTGGGTGCGGTGGTGCGGGTGCTGCCAGAGATGCTGCCAGTGGTAGGAGGAACACGACAAAATTGCTGCAAAAAAGTACACAAAAAAAAGGGACGTCTGTTAGTTACTGTGCAACGGCAAATTCTATCTCAACCCGCAGCAGCAGAAAAAAAGAATGAGGGATGCGGCGTCACGAGACGGGAAATAAGTCCCCAGCCGTGATGTATTGTGATGCCAGGGTACCTACTCCGTATGCACGCAGCTAGGTACCTATTCAATTCCTTTCAATTTCTCCTCCCTCACTTTATTGAGCAGGACAAATGCCAAGCATTCCCGAATAAAAATTAGCACGAGAACTGTCACGAGAACACTCTCTCACATTCTTCAACCATTGTGGGGAAAAAAAGAAAAAAAAATTCCCGGCAGCTGGTGCCTTACATAACGGCGCATGCTTAGTAACGACTCGATGGACCCTCGATACACAGAAGTGTCGGAGCTGGGTACATAGGTTTCTAGGGTGGTACCTGCCATCTGATAAGCCATGCCCACCAAAAATCTATGCTCTCCAACCGCCAAAATTGTTACCTGGTGGCCCCATGAATGGGCTCGTCTATTTTCTACTGGGCGCTGGGCAGGGCTTTTTCCCGCAGTCCCCTAGGCACTCTCACCATTGCTCGACTCAATTCGACCTTTACGGTCATTCAACAGAAGCAGGCGTCCGAAGCGGGAAAGCCCCGCCACCACTCCACACACCACAACCCTCCGACCCATTCTAGGCATCCCAGCTCCCACTTTGTGAGCGATCCTGGCCACCCTACACGCCCCAGCCCTCGTTCGACTCGCCCTGGAAGGAAAATACCGAAGCTCCTTGTCACACTGAGAGATCTCAACTTGGCCAAGGATATTCCAGGCCCGGCACGTGGGAAGCGTAACTTAATACACTCGGATCCAAAAGCCCCTAAAAGGAGAGCCTTGCGGAGGCGAGCCGAGTACGAATTGGCAAGGAAGGACGGGAAGCCTGTAAAGAAGGCACGACGAGAATTGCCATATCATGAGCAAGTCCGGAGATACGTGCTCGACAGAGCCAGGGTCGAATTAGGCCCCATAGCCAGAGATAGAATCAGGTTTTCCCGGAGAAAGGGGAGGAGGGATGAAAAGTTGTCGCTCTCAAGTGTAACCAGGGAATATATGGAGGCAGTGGCATGGTTCACGAAATGCTCCTTCTCGCCATTTTACGAAAAACCTCGAGGACCACGAATCTACACAGGACTAGACCCCGATATTGTGGTCATTACGAAGACATTCACCTACAAGAATCAATGGTTTCTCCAGTCAAAGGGCTATGATCCATGGGACGTGGTTGTCTGGGGGTGGATTCTTGCAGCGAGCAATGCAGAGCAGGCTGGATGGAGAATGAAAATCTACCAAGAGGGCCTCCCCCAAAAATACCCCAAGGAAACTGGGAAGGCAAGAGCAGAATCGCAGGTCGTCATCGCGGATGATATGTGCTCCGGGTCTCAAGTCAGCCATTCAAGTGTTACAGACCCAAAGGTTTCAATTTCAAAACGTGATAATCCTGTACCAGAGAAGGTATCTCCCATTGCCCTGCCAAAGCCATTCCCTTCATTCCTGATACTGCACACCATACGTAGGAAGCCACTCTCCCGTATCACGCTGAGCTACATGATTGCTTGTGGCTCAACCTTCCTTTCACAGCTAGGTTCAGACTACAAAAGCAAAACCCTTTATATAGTTCGGCTTTTGCGGCGTATCCAAGAGGAAAACATTCTAGCTCTTCCTTATCTTGTTCAATTGATTGTCACGCATTTTGTCCCGACATCAAAATCATTGATCCCCCATCTCACAATCCTCTATAACCGCTTTTTGGCCCTGGTTGCAAGGCCACCCTATGAGCGGCCTTTCCAATATCACCCGGTGGTTCAGCAGAGCCAGTTCATGCTACTTCGCAAGATGGGTGCTCTGAATATCTTGATCACGAGGGAAGGTTACCGGGCGATAATATCCGTCCAGCTTGCCCGAGCAAAGACACCAGAGGAAAGGGAGAGGATTAAAGGGATGAAAATGTCGTGGCCGCCGTGGCAAGAGGAGAGGGATGCATGGAGTGCTAAACTTGACCGGGGTAGGATCACTCGGGCTGGGGTAGTTTTAAGACAGGCCCAGGATGCGGGATACGCAATTCAGGAATGGGAGTCCGCGGCTGGTATTCTAGCCGGAGAAGATACCGATCATACACCTACGATTGCAACGAGAACTTACCTGAGACTTCCTCCATCTGACACGATTTCGAAGGGCAAAGCGAAGTTGGAAAGTGAAAGCAAGGCAAAGCAGGTTCTGGCTGGTGAACGAGTGGGCAGGTTACAAAAAATGCCCAATCGACTTGAAACCCAGCCACCTCCTTCTCACCATGGCAGAGGGGAGGCGTTAGTTTGGCAATCTCGTGTCCGAGCTACCCGTACACTCGAGGAGGCCTGGGCTATATTCCTAGATGCCCGAAATAATATTAGCCCCGCAGGAGGCATGTACCAGGAGCTGTTTGAAAAACTTGTAGCAGCTGAGCGTTTGCACAAAGAGGAGGAAGGGGAAAAGGGCAGATTCAACATCTCCCTTTCGGGCGAGGGAACCAGTGAAGGCTCTAATAACGATGCCCCGCCATCCGAGGATCCATCCACAATGGAATTTCTTCTCAACCTTCCCAAGAAGCTGACCTCAGAACAACGATTAATGCTCCTCCGTAATCATGCCAACGAACTACGTATGAAGCAGCTGCAAGAGGAGAAGTATCGTCCTGGAAAACCCGTTCCGGGAGAAGGCAAAGAAATTTTGCCTGCGCCATTTTCTCCGTCAGAAGGAGGCGTGCATGTACCTATCCCCCCACCAACGCTCACTAGTCTTTATCATATGATGCATCAGGACAATTTCCAACCAACCCAGGAAATCCTCATACACATGGTCAAAAAAGCCCGGGATATGGAAACCGCAGATAGGCTCCTTGGCGAGAAGCTTGTCCATGAGATATGGAGTAGGTATGAGCCTTTAGCGTCAAGTATGAAACTCAAGAAGCCAAATTGGAGACTCCTCACAGCGTATCTGCAGGCAATGATTAACAGTGGGCTTATTCAGCGGGCGGTCCGACTTTTGATTATTACGAGCATGACAAAAGATGATCCTACTTGGCGATATTTGCCTGCTTGGAATGTCACCCTGAACGCCCTGGTTAATTGGAAATTCCGTGCATATCCTATATCATGGAAATGTGCACGTTCTGTGGTAGAGTCGAATGTTGAGAAACGGAAGAGCTGGTTGTATCTGGCGTGGAAGCTATACGTGCATATGCGTGATTTGAAGATTGACATTGATGGGCGGACAATAATTTCATTGTGCACTGCCGCGAGGAAGGTCATGCAATTGGAGGAAGACATCAGGAAAGGCAGAAGCGATATGGAGGCTGAGGAGTTACTATGGGATGGAAAAAAGCCATGGGAGCAAGTGGTGGACGTGTTTAGGAAACTGGTGGGGAATGTTCAATCTCCGGTAGAAAGGGATGCCGCGATACGAACTTTGAGAGAAAATGCGATAGACTTTGGCAAGTGGGAGGGCACGGAGGAGACATCTGAGGAAGAGGAGAAGCTGGAGCCAGCCCCCTTCTGGACAGAATTTGATGAACTCAAAGACAAGCCTGATGTTCCTACCGAGCTTACAGAACTAGCGAATCACCCTCAATTAGACGCATTAATCAATCCCGAGTACTATACTCCATACCCACCCCCTCCTCCTCCTCCCCCACCACCCCCTCGCATCCCTGAGCCGGAGAATTCTGCCGCAGTCATTGCAATCAAATATACCCCGCCATTATACGTCCCTAGCTTTGCAGTTCTACACGCTTATATTCGCCTACTTGGCCTCGCAGGACAGAAAAAGGAAGTTATCTTGACCTTATCTTGGATGGCGAGACTGGCTCGAGGAGAAGGGAGTAGTGGGGGAATAAGCCTGCCACTGAAGGGGACAGATGAGGTTGGGACCACAGAGGGGGAGAAAAGGAGAGCGAGGACGTGTATAATTGCTGTTAGAGCGTTTCTGGAGGAAGGGGTTGACGAGGGTGGAGGGTGGCCGGAGGTGGCGAGGATGCTTGTGGATGGGAAAGGGGGAGATGGAGGGGAGGAGGAGGAGCAATTGTGGGGGGGGTGGCCATCAGTGGAGGAGGTGGAAAATTATAAAAGACAGGATAAGAGAGGGTAACGAAAATGTATTTTTATTTTTATATGGCTATACATTATGCATGGTATTGGGGGCGATGTCAATCTCTTCTCCCATATACGACATGATACCAGCAGCAGATTGTTAGATTAGATTTACTTGGCTGCATTTTGGTTCCCACCAAGCCTTATATATGGGTACTTGGAATGATTTGGTTACGAGACTGGCGATGGTTCATGAAGGGAGCTTAAATTTATCTTCTGAAGGACCAAATGACAAAATACAGTATATTTTGCTTAAGCTGATCGATCGTGACATTCTACAACAGAAATGCAATATTTCGAAGAAAAACGCAGTAGCAAAAAGTCGAAACTGGGATGTTACCCTGAAGATGGGTTGCCCCAGCAACGCATTGAATACCTACGCCGTACAGGTACATAAACAATAAGTTTCCATTTGCACCCCAGTTCTCTCGTTCCGCGTAATCCCATGAAACGTGCTCAATCTGCTTTAGGCAACAAGTTCCTAGGATCATCGGATTCAAGGATACAACTGAAATGCGAACTTGTTACTATATACAGTGGGTACATACAAAAATTTTCGTGTAGGTAGTCTCGCAAAATTTGAGCCTGGACGAAGTACCAAGGCTACTTTTGAACAGGAAGAGGGCTGTACTGAGTACATATGTACCTGATTACGAAGGCTGAAGCCCCTCATTCGCGGATGGGGCGGCAGCTACACACTTACAGTCTACAATAGGGCTACATATAGGTATCCCAGTTCCGAATCTCACCAAAAAGATCCTTCATCCCATGCAAGGGGAGTGCACGATAGAGTACCTAGGCACTTGAGGAAGTTGTTCATGAGAAGGGGACTTGGTAACTGGCAACTTGCAGCTGGAACCTGTCGTGTCGAACAACATCATCCTGTCCAAACAGGCAGCGACCACCGCAGCTAATCTATAAATGATTCGCTGCTATTTTTTTTCTTCCTTGCAATTGGGCGCGGACACACTCCCAGGGCGTAGTTGATACAGAAACCTACTTACCTACATACATATGTCTGTTGCAGCCCCACACATCCCCCCCCCTACCTACCTACTTTTCCAGCTCTTCCTTGAATCTGATCATCCATCTTCCATCTCTTCTGCAGTGTTTTTTTGTCACGATTACGGCTTTATATACAGTTGTTGCGCGGCGGTAGCTAGCTATATACCGTACATATGTACATGTACGCACGACCTTCACGACACTCGTAGGTAGGGCTGAAATTGTATTTTCGTTTTTGGTTGGTGAACGGAATTGACGTTGAGGCAGATCCACCTGACCTACCTACCTACCTACACGCAACACAGCTGTACGTTCAGGCACACGGAGATAAAATCACGACGCAAGTTGGGTTTGCCTGGCCACAGCTTTTCGCGTCCCACGAAATTTATACGAGGCGTTGAAGGGGTGGTCAAAAGGGGGCACAAAGACGACTAGGTACAGCTGAACGATTGGTTTTTACGGTTTAGAAGGGCAAGAAGGACTGGTTGGTTAGGTACCTTGATACATATCATCGTCCTCAGCAGCGAATCCACTTCACCTCGCGACACGACTGGAACAATCGCGTTCTACTGTCTCCTCACCAATTAACCCCCGGGCAACCCCCCACCCCCACCCACCGTACCCCCCCTCAACCGCCAAGTTGTCTTCGTACTCCACCGTCACCACCACCACCGGCTCCGGCTCCGGCTCTGGCCCCACGATGGGGGGCCACTCGGGTTTGGAGCGGGTGGTGCTTGGGCGCAAAAAGCGCTATCGATGGGACGAGGTCGTTCTCTTTGCGTTGATGTTCATTTTTTTGGTCTGTGGGACTGCGACGCTAGGGATGTTTTCATATATAACGTATTATCAGAATAGACAGTTTGTGGCAATACCTTGGTATTTCTCCCCCCCCCATCCATCCATCCATCCATACCTTCAACCTCCCCAACCCAACCCGGTCACCAACTAACAAATATCCCCCCAGGTACTTCTACTTCATCATAATAACCTCCATCCTAACAATCTTCTTCGTCATCACCGTCTGCATCCTCTACTACATCCATCTCCTCCTTCCTATCCTCGTAATGCTCTGGTCCTTCATCCTTTTCGTCCTCTGGATCACCGGCCTAGTCAAGCAATCGATCGAACTATGGGGCCCCCAAGGCTCAATAAACGACTACTGCGTTAGATTTGTATACAATGAATCAATCTGGGCTTCGCCAGGCCAGAATAGAGATACTTGGGCAAGGATTCAACAGGAGGGGGTTTGTAATTTGTGGAAAACTACTTTTGCTTTGGAGTTGATTGCAACGTTTTTGTTCTTGTATATGATTTTTATGAGTTGGCAGGTTATTAGGAATGCGAGGTATGGGTAGTTGGTTTGCTGGTTTGTTGGTTTGTTGATGTGTTTCGTCGTCGTCGTGTGTGTGTGGGGGGAGAGAGAGAGG
>Ga0307514_10002463_pt1 | contig 19228 bp, 25 predicted proteins | sample 16_EM_MG_FD_203088 | JGI IMG/M metagenome (GOLD analysis project Ga0307514, IMG submission 203088) | Populus trichocarpa ectomycorrhiza microbial communities from riparian zone in the Pacific Northwest, United States - 16_EM | ecosystem: Host-associated > Plants > Roots > Unclassified | place... | reverse complement strand
AGGTCATGGAGACGAGAAAGAGGGTGCTCGGCCTGGAGCATCCCTCTACCTTGAACAGCATCGGCAGCCTCGCATCGACATACAGGAACCAGGGAAGGTGGAAGGAGGCAGAGCAGCTGGAAGTGCAGGTCATGGAGACGAGAAAGAGGGTGCTCGGCCTGGAGCATCCAGATACCTTGAACAGCATCGCCAACCTCGCATCGACATACAGGAACCAGGGGAGGTGGAAGGAGGCAGAGCAGCTGGAAGTGCAGGTCATGGAGACGAGTTCGAGGGTGCTCGGCCTGGAGCATCCCTCTACCTTGACTAGCATCGCCAGCCTCGCATATACCTGCAAATCACAAGGTCGCGTTGATGAAGCTATTGAGCTGATGGAAAAAACGGCCTCGCTCATGTCTCGCATACTCGGCGAAGATCATCCGAACACGCAAAATTCAATGAACGCTTTGAGGGCATGGGCAGGTGGAGCGCAAGATGGAGAGCCAACTTGACGGTAGTTTTGGAAGGTAGGAATTACACTATAGAAAACCAAATAGTATCACAGGATATGGCTGTGGAACTAAGTCTGTGCATTTCAGAAGCGGTGATCATCCATCGATATTGCATGTTAGCTAAATCTGACTTAGACGGAATAATGCTCAATTTTGAATTATTAATCTCTTTTGTACGATAAATTGTGCCGATATTATTTGTTGTCCTTTATTGATTGTTGACGCTTGGAATTGGGTTTGAATATAGAGATTTGGCAATGATAGGAGGTGTCTGTAGGGTGGGATGGAGGCAGTGTTCCTAAGCGGCCAGGCCGGCCCGGCTTTGCATCGGCCGGGCCTAGCCGGCCTTAGCGGGGGCTTTCAAATGAGGGCCGGGCCGGGCCTGCAGGCTTTTCCGGCCGGCCTGGCGACTTTTCTTCGCGGACTAAGCCTAAACAGAATATCAATGATTCCACCAGTCCAGCAATGGACCAGTCCGGACCGGGTGCGTCCAAGTCCAGTCCAATTCAGTCCGAGAAATTTTTGGACCGGGCTCGGACCAATCCCCAATTTTTCCGGACCTGGACTGAACTGGCCTGGACTGCTTTGGACCAGTCTATTCGGGCCGAATCGGCCCGAATACGCTGGGAGTTACTGATATACTCGGTCAACATATAGACTCATAAACATAGACTCATACATGTAGACTCATCTTGCAATTTGCAAGTCACCATGCACATCTCACCCCTCACCACCTGCTACTTGCCACTCATCAGTCACCACTGTAATCTTCTGAGTCACTGAATAGACTCATAAACAATAGCTCACTTGCCATCGCTAGTCACCACTCTCCACCACTTACCTCTTGCCATTCCGAATTTCACTGCCTTATCTTGTTGACTAAAGATTTGACCTGTGTTGTGTCGTGTCCGCTCTGCTGAATCTCTCTGTATTGACCTAAACTCACTGACTCGCTAAGTCTAATTGACACGTACACAAGTACTAAAGTGCATGCGGCTCCGCCGCTCTCAACCCTAAACCAACCCACGTGATGACCGCACTCAAATCCGTCCCCACAGCCTGAAAGGCCTTCCACTTTCTAGAAGGCCAGCGAAGCTGCCAGAATGCACTGGAGAGTGGTTACTGATGATCTGAGTCCCCAAGTAAACTCATACAAGATGAGTCACTCTGCACCGACATAGCCATTTACCATTTGTAATGCATCTTCACAATGGTTTCTCCATAGAACCTTAGTTTTCCATGTGTATTATTCATATAAGGATACTAGCACTGGTGGCGGCTCTGCCGCCCCCAGAGTGGCAAAGCCGGATGGTGTGGTTGATGGAATCTTCCCCTGAAACTTCTACCACATACCCATAACAACTTCACAAACATTTGTCCAATCAGGACTGGAAGACCCTGGAAGGTTGTAGGTCTCAAAACTCAAGGTCCTATGGTTAAAGTGCTTGTGGATTTTCAGTTTGGAAAACTGTAGTTCACAATCAGACGTGGCTCTAAATAGATAGGACAGATAGGTGAGAACCCTCATGTGCTGGATGGTCTGGCCAGATGCAATCTGTACAGAATAGCAGGCTTCAGGCTGGACACAATCTGTATTGCCTGGCAGGACATGATCCAAATGGGTTCTTGGTTGGCTGGTTGGAAATCTTTGGCAAATGTGCAAATCGACTATAGGCTGCACTATTCGCGCACCCGTACACTCACAGCTTATCACAACGTTGCTGTGCACCCCTGTGTGACCCGCAGTGTATTGTCATCTATAGTTGAATAATAGGGATGTCGGTGTGGGCATATGGAACTATATATGGCTGTCGGCCAGAGATGGACTTATATCGGCAGTTACAGCCTACAGTCTTTGTGGTTATACCGGTAGTGTACACACAATCATTGGGAGTCCGCAAGGGAGCCCGCTGGCGATAGATAGCCTGCGGGATAGCCTGTTTGTTTGGTTGGTGGAGAGAGCTACGCTTCGAGTGGAGTAGAGTTTTCGACGGGAAGCCTTTGGCCGATGGCAAACTCGGCTAATAGAACACTCTACGTCTGTGGTAGCTTAGGCTAATAGAATGCTCTACGTCTGTGGAAGCTTTGATACAAACATTGATGTAGCCAACCTACTTGTCTAAGTGCTACTGGTACTGTGATCACCATCACTGACACCTTTGCCATCATCACCATTGCCATTATCACCATTGCCATTATCACCATGACCAATTTCACCATTGCCTCCATCACCATCGCCATCATCACCATCAGCCCCAGACCGAATGCACACATATACGCCCACAATCGGTAGGATACCGGCAGCAGATTCTGCTGCAAAATCTGAGTCGGAAATCTGCTCTCCCCAAGATCCAATTGTCTACCCTTCCTGCAGACTTGAAGCCTGCGATTCTCCACACCATGACCATGAGGCATGGTGAGATCTTGTTGTGGAGGCCGAGCTAAAAATAAAGTTCACACTATGATATTGACCGACATCATGATTTCTGCCACCACCGTCTGCCACCTGCCTGCCTCCTCAGGCATCTCATCACCTGCCTGCTGCCTCTTGGTGCTGTGCATGTGCAACTCAGCCAGTCTCTGGATCGAGAATCCAGGAGCATACACAGGAGCATATAGTTAAGTGAGATTGGGAGTGTCTTGCCTCTGGAGAGTATAATGGAGAGCGTGATCAGGAGTGTACTTGAGAGCATCTTCAAAACTTACGTGAGAGTGTATAGTCAAGCAGGATGCGAGTGGGGCAGCGAGTGTAATTAGGAGTGTATTTTAGAGCATACTTGGATGTGTACTTGAGAGCGTTTTAAGAGCTTACTTGGAAGGGTATAGTCAAGTGGGTGGGGAGCGTCATCAAGTGCAATTGGGAGTGTGCTTGAGAGGGTGCTTGGGAGTGAGCTTGAGAGCGGCTTGAGAGCTTACTTGGAAGTGTGCAATGCAGTGCATTTCACAGTTTTGTTGAATGCAGTATAATATATAGTGTGGAATACACATAATCGAATGCGTATCATAGTAATCTAGTCAACGCGCAGATCTGTAGGACCTTATAGTGCCACACATCGAATATTCTATGGATTACTGTCCCAGAAACAGCTTCTCTATAAGTTATAGGTTGTGTAATATCAATTTTCCCAGTGTAATACTTGCAAGCTGAGTTGATAACTTCGCAACTGTCAGTTTACCTCTGATCATGATGTAATGTATACATGCATTGTACATACTTTTGATCCTGTTTCACCTCCACATCTCAGAATTACCATATGATCAAAATTGATAGAGTGGCGGTACAAAAACACTCAAAAATTGCCACCAGGTAACGAAAATCGAGCATTTTCCATAATCATGCAATCAATTTCGAAGATATGCTCCATTTGAGACTGCAGGGTGCAAGAGCATTAAATTCTGGACATTTCATGTAAACATTACATTCTGATCAGAGTTGAACTCAAATACATAATTGGGAGTGGATATTTGAGGATATTTGATGTGGTATGCCAAGCCATCGAAATGATTGAAGCTGTGGGTTGTCAGCCAATAAAAATCCTCCTTAGAGGTACGTACCCCAAGTCAACCAATGAGAATGCTTCGTGCCGACAAAGCATGTGTATATATATTAGACGACATGTGTCCTTTTCAATTATGATTGGTTGTAATTCTGTGGCTGAGTGGCTCATTGCGGCAAGTACCTACCACTTAAACTAAGATCCCAAATGACCTGCCTTTTAAATTGTATGAGTTTGGCTCTGATTACAAAGTGTCCTATACAAAATATACGGATAACTCTGTCCTCTTACCTGCAAGTCTTAGATTTTTGATATCTCTTATATTGGGTCAGAAATTGTGAATCAGCAGTATTTTGGAGTGTTTTTTTTACAGCTGCACTATGAATATTATTGATATTGTAAATTGGAGGCCAGGAAGTGAAAAAGGACCTGTTTATGCATAGTTCATGTATAAAACACTGTGTGATTAGAGCCAAACTCATAGACTTAAATGAACTTGAATTGATTGGAGTTACCCATCAGAGGGCATCTTCCCAAATGCCAAGCTGCTTGCTCTGGCCACAGAAACGATAGAGACTCGCCCAGACTTGGAGAGATATGCTTGCTGCAAGCTGGCCAAGAGATAATTTAACTAATTTTGAATTCTGGAAGAACGTTAGAGCCATATACATCTGGAAGCATGGGAGCTGCTAACAATGGCAACTCTGGGTTGGCTGGGCTAGAGATCAATCTGGGTGCCTCCAAAGGACGGCGAAGCCGCCACCATACCTTGTATAAAGTATAGATCTCTGCTGCAGTGAGAGAGAATAGACAGACACATTAGATCATCTCCTTCTACCCTCCATATTGTCTCAACTCCTCACTGTGGGACTCACAGATTCAAACTGTATATAAACCATCGACTCTACCCAGCCACTGTAAAGGGTGGGTTCATTGTGATTGCTTGCAGTGGGTGGTTGTTGTGAAGTGACGTTGTCTATGGGTTCGGGTTGAAGTGATTACTGTCCATCAGCAGAAAATAATTCCATCGAGGCAGAATGGCTCCATTGGAGTGGATGCGCTCAGTCAGAGCCGTCAGAGACACACCAGTGGCGGATTACTCCGCGCCCGGTGTCAATTCAATGTGTCACGTTCCATATTGCCCTCTGATCGCTGTTTTACCGTTGCTTCTCATTCTGTCAGTCTCCTATTTTAAACGATCGCTCAGGCGTTGTGGCCAACAGTGACCATATGTCGGAATGGGGTCATTGGGTACACTCTTGCATCGGGGTTGCAATGCGAGAGGTGACGCTGGGAAAATATCTCCTCGCGTTCCTCCTAACTGCGCGCAAAATGCATTTCTCTCTTTACCAATGTTACGGAATTGCAAGGCGATGGGTGACGCTGCGAAAATCTCACCTTGCGTTCCTTCTACTTGCGTGCAAAATGCAATTCTCTTTTTACTATATATACACATCATTCCAAGTCGCCAGATCTATGTGGCTATTCACAATCCATCGTTCGTTCCGTCGGTCATCTGTCTTACTACTATTCGCTATCTGTCGAATGACGCGCGCGTAGCTAACAATATTTCCCACGCTGAACACTTGGAAAGCAACGGCTGATGGTGCATTTCTCACTTGTATAAATTTCAAGACCGGAATCAAGTTACCTGAGTTTTCAGGTATTGTGGTGAGCACGAGGGCTAACTTCCAGTACTCAACGAAATCTCCATCCTCATTTAAGAGTTTGATTTTGAATAGTTGTTGCAGTTTCCACGAGAGACACCCATTCAGCATGCCATGACACGTCCTCGGGTATTGCTTGACCCATACCAAGTCATTCCGTCGATCACCTCAAAGCCACCTCTGGATTCCTATGCATCGACACATCTGAGATATGCGTTCACCATCTAAACCCTGAACTTGAACATTAATACCATGGTAAATACAGAGCTACATTGTGTGCAGTTGTTCATCCAATATATACGTCTTGTTACGACTCTTATGTGTGATAAACTCCAGCTTGCTGCTCTATATTGCCAGGGGGTGCTTTGTGTCTTGTTTATTGTCGAGTAATGCTCTGAAGTCTTTGATCATAGCGTCAGGATGCTTTCCATCATGGCGGTTTTGGGGCCCCATGAGTTCGGGCTTCGCATAGGATGGGGAGCCCAGGGGGGCAGCCAGATCAGCACCGGAAGGGAGGTCATTCCAGGCGGCAGCGCTGTTCTCCTGACTCCGAGCGAGGGCTTGGAGATTGAGCACTCTGATTTTGACGCAGAGAATATCATGCTGAAAGGTGATGACTTGCGGCAGGTAGTTGAGATTGTGATTGGAGGCCTTCCAACCGTCCTTGAGGTTCGTTTTATGTGGTTGTGCATGTCTCTGGGCAGAATACTATCGCAAGGGTACATATCAACGAATCTGATCGACTCAATGAGACATCAAGTGGATCTTCGGAAAGTTGATGTTGGCATCCAACTGCTTGGAAACATCTATCTCGTGGCAGTTTCAATCCCGCCAGGCATTCATTTCATGCTGCTACTTGGATGGCTTCCGAGTTTCAGCATTTGTTTCCGCGTCTATCTTTCGCTTTATCACGAGTTCTGTTGTCAGGGAATTGGCTTTCGCCTTCACCTTTTTGGCGGCTTGCGCGAGAAAGAAAACATCTTTGAAGGTGTGAAAAAGGTGCAAGGCATCCTCCATGCAGCACAAAGTTGCATCATCGTGAGATTTATATCGAGAATACATATAGCATTCGAACAATGCCTGTGTGCACTAAATTGCGTGATTGAATATAGGACGCTGAGCGGGGCTTCTGCCTCGTAGAGTCTGGGTTACAACTGCAAGCAGGTACCGGCTCATTTCTTTCATCTCCTTTCCATTCCATTGAGAAACTTCCCTATATGACTTATTTTTTCGTGTGAGGTCGTGGTAAGCAGGTACCGATAACCAGGTTGCATTGCACTTGTCAACCTGTTCGTGTGTCTTCATGAAGTGGAAAATGCACTTCTAAAGGTGGTCAAGCATGCCGATCTGCATTGTATGGAGGAGGGCGGGCTTTGGGAGGTCGCTCTCGACACAGGGAATATGTCAACACACGTTGAATCCTCGGTGGACATGGCGTGACGAGAGTTCGGCATCTGCAGCTTTGGTGTTGGCATCTCTGAGCATTTTATACAGGGTGTGATCCTGCCGGGGGTGTTGTTCGTTAGAAGCGACAGAATCTCCAAGTTCGTTCTTTGGACACTCGCACCAAAAACAGACATGCTGCCGGAGATGATGTAGGTCGCTATACTCAGGGTAATCTGCAAGCCATGTTGCTACAACCGGTTTGCAATGCCGGAAATTGCCATCTCCACAGAGAACCTTGTAATACCCGCTCTCGGCGTTGGGGTTTTGTTTACAGATGAGAGGCTGGAGTACCTGCCGGAGTACTTCTTTCCGCACCTCTCGGTTTGATTGCTGCTGCTCATTCAACCGCATCTGAGGAAGATTCCGGTGCTTGATTGCAATCGGCAGGAGGGTGACCATTACGAGGGCATGCGCTGAGGGCATCTGGCAGATCTTCGAAGATTGATGGCCAATTGTCATATATATAGGTCAATTTTTCTTGTTAACAGCAATATTCGAGAGATGTGTACCGTCGGACAGGAAGATCAAGGGAACCAGTGTATCCCTCATTCGGAGCGTTGCCTTAACCTCGATTAGCACGTTATTATCTCGACTATCTCTGCTTAGCTGTGTCACCCACCACCAGTCCGCAGTGTGCATTTCAGTATAGAGGCGTTTCGGTGGCGTATCGCTGTTAAAGCAAAGCTGAGGGGCATAAATGAGATGCTCGGTGTAGGCTGGCTGCCGCATCAACTATCTCATGCTTTTGATGATGTCTTGTCTCCAGTATTTGATAGGCCGTTGGTGATTGTCATTGCATCTCTTATCCTCGAGAGTGTGTAGTTCCCATTCCCCGAGAGCCTGATGGTCTGGCATGTTAGCCACAAGCTTATGCACACCATATCCATTTTTGAAGCTTGGGAAATGCCGAGTGGTGTTTTCTTTCTTCAGCACGCTGTCATAGTACATCTCGATAACCTTCTTCTAGATCCCTCACTGGATATATTTGTACTCTTCATGCATCGCAAGCTGGCAGTAGGGATTGTTCTGTAGGTTGGTCTCAAGGCAACCCTGAGCGTTGCGTTCCCATGGCCCAGGAATGTAATTGCTCAGCGGAGCGCCAGCGCCGGGGTATATTTCGGTCCGCGTCCGAGGAGGTGGCGGTGGTTGAGACCAACGATTCCACCAGTCCGGACGGACCCGGTCTTGGGGCGGGCTCAGTCCCGTCCGGTCCCACCGGAAGGTCGGACTGGACCGGGCCCCAGACTGGCAGTCTTGGACTGGACGGGCTTGGTCTGGACCAGTCCAAACAGGATAATATTTATCAATTTCAAAGTAGAACCGAAAAACTCAAGAAGTGAGACAGTAATCCCTGCAACCGTAACTCAGACACAACCCGAAGGAAGATCAGCAGCCAAGGGCCAGTGGGAGGCCGACAAATGCAGTAAGCACTTTGGCTACAGACTGAAGGGCAAAGCAGGCAACAGGAGACCTATCCCAATGACAAGCGCAGAGGCATTGGCAACGGGCTGGAAAGCTGGCCGATGCCGGCAGGCACAGGTGTCGGAGCTATTTTCCATGTTGATCTGTGACATGGTGGTGTGGACTTCCTGGCGGCCATGGACGTTGGGAAGTTCCCGCCGGGGTGAGGCATGCAGGCCGGTGCGGCTAGTCTTTCCTTTCTCTTCCTCTTTCTCTTTCTTTTGTCAGCGGGGACGAAGGGTAGTAGGTGGGATCTGCGCCATCTAACCGGCTCGCCCGGAGTGGAGGGAATAAAGGCCTGTCATACTCTAGCTACTTAGTACCAAAAAACCCCCGTTTATTAATATCAAATTCGTGCTGCATGAATGCTAGATTCTCTGTAAATGTACACATCGGAGTTCAACTTGTGGGGTATTTCGGAATTTTTAAGAATCTAAATTGTATTGAATGCTGAATCAATGTTACAGCAATGTAGCACTAGGGACACATTGAAATGTTCCACTAATACTAAATTGAATCTACATTGATCCCACATTTAAAACAATGCACATTGATGGAAATATGGCAGTTATACTACACTAGTCCTGGATGTATATATTTCTTGATGTCTGCACATCTCTGCATATACTGCCTACTGCCTACCATATGCATTAGGTAGCTGCTGCCGCTATTTTAACTGCAAAAATGATTGTCATAGTTGCTTATACTGCGATTTGAACCCATACTCTTGGGTATAAGTACAGCCTTGTAACAACTACACCCTGTCGTGTATTGCTACTTTGTTTTGTTAGGGCTCTATGTAGGTACCCATGTTTATTACTCTTGAAGGAATGTAGTGAGAATGTGGAATGCATGCCACATTCATGCAAATATTCCATACTGCTCAATTCACCAATATTACCCCATTCAAATGAATGTGTAATTGTTTACAATGTCATATTTGCTGGTATCCTGCTATACTGTGGTATTCTGAACTATTCCCCACTAATTGAAATGTTAAATTTAGTAATATGCTACACTCGGGTAAATGTGGCACTGCAGTCTCATCAATAAACAGGGGTTTTTTGGCACAGGCTAGAGTAAATACAGTATGAATAAACATCAACAACAACTCAGACACAACATCACTTCATAACAACCACCCACTGCGAGCAATCAGTATGAGCCAACCTGCCACTGCTAGCAAGCACCACCACGAGAACCCCAACCATACCAAATGTTGAGAGCACAAGAGAAGGTATGAAGAAGCTCAATTGTCTGTCGATCCAACAAGAAGGAAAACTCAATGCCAATTGCCAAAGCCGGAGCCCAATGCCGAGTACCAATGCCAAGCCCTCCTCCTCGCAATGGGGGCAGGCGAGGCTCATGGGGGCAGGCGAGGCCAATGGGGGCCGTAAGCCACCGGCCTCATGCCCGAGCCCGGATGCACTGAACACTAGGGAAGCCACCGGGCCAAATCCCTACTCAACACCTAACGTGTGGTGAGTGGCAAGTGGGAAGTGGCAAGTGGTGAGGGGTGAAATGTGCATTGTAACTTGTGAATGGCAAGATGAGTCTACACTTATCAGTATATGTGTATGAATCGAGGTGTTGACTCAGGGTATCAGTAACTCCCAGAGTATTCGGGCCGCTTCGGCCCGAGTGGACTGATCCATTGCTGGACTGGTGGAATCATTGGTTGTGACTCTGAGTGTGCGATGATGTTAATGTGTTCAAGGTAGGAAAATGCGTCCAAGTTTTAGATTGAATCTTTGTTAGCTTTGAATTCACAAGGCTGAATGGGTTCAACATTTCGGGGCGCGCTGCAAACTGTCAGATTCTTTGCAACTTGAAGGTGTTCAGCATGGTGTAATTTGATATGTTTATGTCACCAGCTGTCTGAGATGAACTTCTTTCGGCATGAAAATTCGTGGCAACAGAATGGGGTCGTCTCTGGCGTTGTCGACGACACTGGGGGAGTGCAGTATTCACTGTGGAAAGGGCCGAAAGTTGGAGGTGGGCCTGAGCAGTCTGGTGTGGATATAAGCTCACGATACCTGAGAGATTTATTGAGGCTCAACACCATCATGCCAGCAGTTGCAAAAACACTGGATGCGCGATGTTCCATAATACTATGAATAAATAAAAAATAAACCCTGAGCAATCCAAAAACCTCGCGACATGTGTAATAATCAAGGCCTGAGATAAATAGATTTGAATGAAGGAAAAGAACAAACCCACAACCCTAACCCAAACTAAGTTAACACCTCCACGCGTGCCATAATCAGTGCCTGGGATGCATAGATTACAGGAAAGGAAACTTACAAGACAGGAACCCGACTCTAACCCAGACACAACGCGAGGACTAGTTCACCCCTCGCCTACTGAGCCATCCAGGCGGGCCTCAGGGAGATGGACATCAGGGAGAGGGATATCAGAGAGAGTGATATCGGGGAGAGTGACATCTGGGAGAGGGACATCATGGGGAGGGACATTGCGGTGAGAGGGATCCGGGGAGGGGAGATCCAGGGGGGGGACATCGGGGACGCTGTCGCCACCTGCCAATTTGTCGAGTAGCTGCTGCTTCAAATCGACATCCGAGGTGTTTCTGCCTGCCTCATTTTCTCGCACAGTTGGTGCCGCTGGGCGAGGTTTTTGCGGCGTCACAAACCCCAAAAACTCCAGCCCACAGTGGGTATGAGTCACCGGAGTTTGTGGTCGTGGGGGCCGCTCCCGGGTTTGTGGCCGTGGGGCAGGTGCCCCAGGTTGTGGCCATGGTGTATGCTCGCGCATCTCCTGGCCTTGCCCAAGTAGCACGGTTGGCTCATCGTGTACCATGGTATCAGCATAGTCAGCCGATGTGTTACCATTTCTCCCTGGCCAATCGTCTGAGGTTCTTTGCCGTCATCCTCATCCTTATCCTCCTCCACATCCTCATCCTCCTCCTCCTCCTCATCTTTCTTCCCTTTAACTTCCTCCTATTTATCTTCTTCCTCATCATTGTCACCATCCCTGTCCATTTCCACATCGCTGTCTAAATCAACTCCGTCTGGTGCATCCACATCATCCTCCATGCGCATATCCACATCAGAATCATGTTCTGAGTCATATTTGCCGTCCGACTATTCGGTAGAATCGGTATCATCATCTGAGGATATTGACATGGCAGGTGATGCTTCCGGTTCTATATATACCCGCTCTAGTGAGCCCTCCGTGTCCGTATCTGCCCTATACCTTTGCTTCTGCAACTGCAAAGCAACGGCACCAGAGCTATCATATCCCCCTGGGATTTGTTTCACAATACCTTTCCCTTTACTGTTTCCCTTCACCTTCCCCTTCCCTAGCCCCTTCACGTCTTTTGTTCCCTTCCCTTTCCCGGTCCTTTTCTCACCCCCCTGTGTGTCCTCCTCACCCGCGCCATTGTCATTCTCATTGACATAACCTGGACGGCTCCTTCCACCGCTCAGCACTCCGGGATCCTCCCAGGTCTCATCATCATCATTCTCGTCAATCATCTTAGCCCAAATCAGTGGTCCAACGGCCAGGAGGTCACCTGGCTTGTCCTGCCGTCAGCTTGGTGGATCAATCTTTGCCCTGGGGTCATCACTACTGTACCAAGAGAAACGCTCTCCGGTGCGTTTAACCTTTCACGATCTGGTTGTCTGCGGATTGGAGCGCTCGACTTGATCCCCCAAGGCACAGGGGTTGTCCCACCTCAAGTTGTTCATTTCATCGCGGGTTTTGTCAGAGATTTGCTCCATATATGATCGGAATGCTGCCCACCACTCCCGAAAAGGTGAACTCCCGCTGCTGCAGTGTGGCCACATCAGCTGGAATTGTGAAAAGTGGCAAGTCGTGACTGGATCAAGAAAGCTTATATCATAAAAGAGGTCCCAGGCCGTCTCATCCTTGACGCCGCAAACATTGAATATCCGTATGAGTCCCCGGCTGGGTTCGGAGATGAATGACTTTATACAGTCCCGATCCAACGACCAATGTCAATTTATAACAGATGTCGGCATTTTTGCCCCTAGCAGTTGCCTTCCCCTTGCCATTGCGGCTGCACTCTGGTGCCATCACTGTGAGTTGACAATGAATCTGCATCCGAGGCGTTAGCATTATGATACAGTTGAACGTAGCAGAAGGAAGCCCAGAGTGAACCCTCAAAGTTATGTAGGTTATCGGGTGTGTTTTGTAACGAGACGCATTGTTTTGTGCAAGTCACGTGATGTCAAGATAGTTTAGGATGCTGGCGGTGTGTTTAGTTGCTGGGAATGTATTTAGTACTGGAGGAAAAGATAATCAAGATGTAGGCGGGAAGAAGGGATATATATACTCGAGTTCCTGCAATTTCGTTCATATCCTGCACTTTCTTGGTTAATGAACACACAACGGCCCAGCCTTCATCTTGCACAACCATCAGGGACCTCATGAATGAGGAGCCTTAAGACGAGATTTGGTAAACACGGCAAGAACAGTTTACGACGCTGCGCTTTGCTTTGGCATCTCATATGACTGGTACCACTCAGACCTCGTGTATCTCGGAGCAAACTGAGTAGTTCTCAAGTTGTCCCAACTGTTCAGCCATCCAACACGGCTACCAATTCCTAGCAGTGGATAAAGTATACGCAATTGATGTCATAGAATAGAGAATACGTCATTGTTCTCTTGGCGATGCATTTAGCTCTGCCAAAGGGCGATTTCCTCGGAGCAGCTGAAGATATACACATTCAATAGTTGGAAGTATTGTGCCAAGAACGAGTGCAATACGATGATAATTGCGCCAAGATGGCATAAACACCCTTCAAGTGGTGCAAATAGACCTTCAGACGTTGCTGTAACAGTGAATATCAATGCTCAGTTTAATCTGAGTTTAAACTGATGGCAATTAACTCCATAATTGAATGCTTTTGAAGGGATCTCATCCCCGAGGATTGTCAGGGTTTAGAGTCTAGTGTGGTCTACCCTGCGCCTCCCTATATTGTTGAATCCGTCCGTGGTGGCTCAAATGGTAGTCTCACGTGCCTGCCGTTGCATGTGCATGCAGAGGATATTATTCCTACCTTCTTCACGTCGAACATCTATAACGGAATTTGCCTTCCCAAAGCCTTCGCCCTGCCACGACTCGGGCCAAACGAAATCTTCAAAGTCTTGCTAATTGTCAGTATCAACCAAAGTGTGGGCCTTCAGGGAAATCTCAACGGCCGCCTGCCAAGAGACGCGGTTCCGTACCGCTGGCGAGAGGGATTCCTCTCAAGGAGGGAGTTCTGTACCATCTACAATGCAAGGTCAGAACTCCACCACTTCATCTTTGCTGAATAATTCTCACGTTGCAGATATCACTCAACATGTGACTTCCACCCCATCCGCTACCCAGCGAGGGTCAAAAATTATCCCAACCACCACACCGGGTGCAACCAGTCGTAACACACTAGCTCCCAGCGGAACCATACTGACAGACTCAACGGGTCGCGTTGTATCCAGCACAGCATCTGGCACTGCTAGCACTGCAACTCCTCTCAGTGGTCTTGAAAACCTGTCTACCCCCATCAAGAATCCAGAAGCCCGCGCAATCATTACAAATCCACTGGGAACGCCAGCCACAGAAAAGAGTCAGAGACAGAGGCCGTGGCAATTGAAACCGCAGGGGGTGTCTACAGCTCAATCAATGGTCTCCGGCAGTCACAGCAACCATCGATTTGGTAACTCAGATATGACGCGTCTTGTATATGTAATGGGCAGACTCCTGGAGGTCTACATGTGGAACAGACCGCCGTTTCTGAGTGCAAGCGACTTGGAGATGGTAAGGTATGCAATGCAACGCGTTGCGAAAGTATCAGTGGAAGACCCACACTGGCAGATAATTGAGACGTACTGGAACACCGCTATGCAGCAAAACAATATTTGGTCCATAGCATTTGAGGCAAGCACAAAGGACATCTTCAAAGATGTATGCTGAATCAACGGCCGACAGTGGATATTACATTCTCAAACCGGTACCAGCTTCACGCACAAGTCGATAAGGTTAAATCCCATTTTATTCAATACGCAACGAACAACATTGCACAGGTTTACGGTCTCCACCGCATTGAATCCGCCGTAGAGCATTTGGAATTCATTGATTCCCTTCTTGCGGACACTAAGTATCTGTTTCCGGTAGCAGAGGGTGTTGAAGGTGGTATACGCTGTCCAAATCCAATACAGAGAGAGTCGAAAGCTGATAACAAATGGCTACAGTCCACTTTACTTCCTGGCGGAAGCAATCCCGCGGTTATTCTACATCAAATTTTATATTCGGGCGAATAGCTGCGGTAAGTATGCAGATGGATTTAATAATTCCATGATCAACGACAAGGACGGTCATCTACCCTCGGCACTGATCATGTTTACATGCACCACGTTGCTCTATGCTCTCCTGGAGTGGCAAAAGAACAAAGGTGTTCATCCGAAAGCTTCCAAGTCCAAGCTGACAGGGGACAGAGCTGGTCGCTCGAGCTACTTCAACCACAAGAATGATGGTGGTAAGATCGCATCCAGCAGTGCCGTAACGGGTCTCAAGTTGTTAACCTCGCCTGGCATTTCAGACACGTATACGTTCTTGATGAATACCTGGAACACACTACTGGACCACTAGCAACAGAGGGTGTATAACGACACTCTTGCTACAGTCAAGCGTCAGATCCAACAGGCGGAGACCCCAATGCCTGCCATGGTGATCAGTGTGGAAGCAGTGCGTGTTGACAATGCTACTCTTCATGATTATTTGGCCTCCGAAGTGGCGCTTGAGGCGCCTGAAATCGGAAGCACTGTCCCAACGATCCCGATAGACAACGATTGCACAGATGACGAACCTCATTTCGGGATGCCAGGGGGCAGCGGGATTGCGAAGATAAAGCAGATGAAGGCGACAATCGCGATGCCATCCCCACAGCCAGCTGGCGATGTCGGCCAGCAACGGAACTCGAGAGGTTTGACCGGGGAACTATTGATGTCACCAGGTATAAGGGCGAAGATGGCAATGATGCGGATGTGGATGCGGATGGGCAGGAAAAATCATCACAAGTCGATGATGGATCAAGGGAGAATGGGGAGGACTGACTTGGGACCCAGTGATGTCGACGGGTATGAGGGTGAGGATGGCAACTATGCGGATGCTAATGAGGAGGAAGAAGCATCACAAGCTGATGATGGATCAACGCAGAACGTGGAGCACTGAGGGCATAGTACTATAGAGTGTGAAGATTGGACAGTATATTTCAGACCTGTGAATACGTTAATGGCGAAGCAAATGCAACGGCAAGCAAGGTATCCGAAGCAAAGACTGTATTGCAATATGTGAAAAAATATCAAACCTAAACATATATGGGGCGAGTGCGGCATCCGATGTAGAGCAATAGCGGAGAGGTACAATGTGGCTATTGGCTGAAGAAAGGCATAAACATCGCCAGGCGTTGTGCGAATGGCTACAGCATAGCTGCAACCCCTGCGAAGAGTGTAACACACATGTTGTTCTGATGGTGCGTATACCAGATGCATAGTAATGGAGGTGAGAATGCAATGCAACCCGTCGCCTGGGCGACGTGAAGCATGTAATTCTCCATCAGAGGGTAAGATGTTCAGGCAGAGCCGTCAGAGCCGTCCGGAACACCCGGGGTGTTTCAGACGGAAACTAGGGTTTTTGCTGATGTCTCACTTCTTTAGTATTGGATCTACTTTGAAATTGATAAACATTATCCTGTTTGGACTGGTCTTGACCAAGCCCGTCCAGTCCAAGCCTGCCAGTCTGGGGCCCGGTACAGTCCGACCTTCCGGTGAGACCGGACTGGAACAAACCCTACCCCAGACCGGGTCCGTCCGGACTGGTGGAATCATTGCAGAATATTTTGTTCGGAAGATTCTCTGCTGCCTGTACTGAGAAAGTCTCCAAAGTACGAAACATAAACCATATCCAACTCAATCATCGTAGCCCTGCCATTGCCGTATTCCATCCATCAACCAGACCAAGGCTTATGCAGGCCGATGCAGGCCGATGCAGGCTTTTTAAATCACGTGCAGGCCGGGCGGCTGGGCGGGCGGCTTTTGACCAAGGCCGGGCCGGGCCGCCGCTAGGGCAGGCTTTCAGAATGGAGGCCGGGCCGGCCGGGCCGCTTAGGAACACTGGATGGAGGCGGTAGAAGATGTGGTCCATGGCGATGTTGTAGTCGTAAGAAGTCGTAGATTTTTTTTACAGGGTACCGGTATTAAGGCGTTTTCGAGTATATTAAGAAATGTATGAGATTGTAAGCATGCCGGACGAGCATTGATTGATTCATCTGAGAACTCATACGAAGGTCCTTATCTGTTTGATCCGGTTACAACTTACAAGCCCTCTATATCGTTCTAATCTTCCGATAAGTGATAGATGGTCAGTGCTACAGGTGTACTTGTGCCGGAGATATGTTACAGGTCTGATACACGGTCACTGCTGTAGGGGCTGATGTCTCCTGTATATAACTTGAGTCTCTCTCCTTCTCTCTTCTCTGTACCATAGAATACGCGCACACGGTTCTCCCAAATTTCCACATCGTAACAGTCAGTATGAGTCAGATGCAGGGCGAGCGGGAGGCTAAGGAGGAGAATGGTGAACGAAGTCAACAAGCGTTTCTGTTGGCATGAGATTTGGCCTGATGGTTTGTGTGGCGTTCGGGGGCTTACAGCCACCATCGGCCTAAGGCTGCGCGCATGAGGCCGGTGGCTTATAGCCACCATGGGCCGCCACCAGCCCCCCATGCCGAGGAGTTGGTGTAGCCCGGGAGTGATGCTCGGCATCGGTCTCCGGATGTGATACTCGGCTTCGCCGAGTATGCTCTCTCCTTTCCCATATATATGTCTGTCTCTTTCTCTTTCTCTCTCTTTGCTCTTTAGACAATCACTTTTGTACGATAGTCAATTGAATATGTCTATTCGTACTCGATTGATCTCAACAGTTTCATTTCTCCTCGTATCGGCATTTCTTGTGTCCCCGTCATACATCGTCATTGGACATGATCTGAGCCTTACCTTACCTAACACATAGCAAGTACTACTTTTGGAGTAGAACACTATTCGGGGGATCGCACAGCATCTTTTATAGAAGTACAGCGTAAGTACTTCAGCCTGAAATGTGGGGGTATGGGGCGGAGGAATCTGTTAGTTCTGCATCGAAGCTATCAATTGAGTATGTTCGGCAGTTTTGAGTGTCTCCGGCGACGCTCTCAGGTGCTGGCGGCGCACTTGAGGTTTAGGGTTCTAATTTTCTACAATAAGGGATATCTTTGTAGATATCGCTGTCGCTTGCTTGGTAATTTGGGTTGGAAATTGCCAGCATTCGTCATCGACTATAGCTTTGCTATTATCGTCAATCGTAGCTTCTGATTGCTATCGATTGTAACTTTCACTATAATACATCCAGTATGCCAGTGAGCGGTACTGCATTCATCCACAGATCAGGCCGACTAGGCCGACCCTTGCTAGCCGCCCATAGCACACACGAGGCCCAGGTCTTCTCAACAGCATACGGTGCAGAAAGCCTAGCAGCCTACCCCACTGGCCTTTCCACCAGATCTATTACTGCCGGTATAACTTACTTCATATCGCGGTGTTGCACTTCGGCTTTGTGCTTCTGCTAGGGCAGATATTCCTACTCACAGTGCCGCTCAACAGCATTTATCTTCTAGCAAAGTAATATATAATCATAATAAGCGGGCCATATCTCGTTGAGCCAAGAATAGCGCCTTCACCGGCACCACCGGTATGTGTTAAAAACAATTCCCCTATACCTCCCCATTTCTCACTGGTTCCCAGCATTTATATGTGCGAGAATACTCACCTTAACGACCGCAACTATATCACCGTGACCACATTGTAACTCCTCTAATATTCATTGACCGACTTGGCCAGACTCTACTGCAACCTACTAGACCCTCCGTCATACTCCCTCAGATTTTGCCTGAATCTAGCGTTGTATGGGCGGAAATGCTCGCCAGATAGAGGTCTATTTAGCCGCGTTAATCAGGCTGCTGTAGATCTAATACCATGTGGTTACAAGGCTCCTCGCTCTACAAAATCATGACCCGTCAGCCAATTTTCACCGGAATCTAGCCTTCACGGGAGAAAATACTCGACTTGACGAGTTCTATTAGCCTCACTTCGACTTATTTGGATGCCGTTGTAAGTGCACTTGCTCTTCTCTCTACCGGGTGACTTGGTCTGCCGTCTGATTTGCGCTTGTAAGTACATTCGTAAGGGCGGTGAATCTATTTACGCGGTCACTCGTTTGTTGTTGTTGTTTTTTCATACTGTATGCACTCTTAATAGAGTATGACAGGACCTGATCTCCCCTCCGCCTCCGGGCTAGCCGGCTAGATGGCGGAGCTCCCCTCCGCTACCCTTCATCCCCGCTGACAAATGAAATCTCAAAGAAAGACCAGAACCAGAACAGAAAGACAAGAAGAAAAAGGAAAAGAAAAGAAAGGATATATGCCCGCAGCTGCCGCTCCCCGCACCTGAGTCCGCCTCCTTGCCCGCTCCATCCCTCCATTGACTTGGGCGGGAACTTCCCGACTTCAGTAGCCGCCAGGAAGTCCATCACCGCTTGATCACACTCATCCCTAGAAAACAGCTCAGAGACCTGCACGTGTCGGCATCTGCCCGCTTTCCAGCCCGTCGC
>Ga0307514_10002462_pt1 | contig 19235 bp, 20 predicted proteins | sample 16_EM_MG_FD_203088 | JGI IMG/M metagenome (GOLD analysis project Ga0307514, IMG submission 203088) | Populus trichocarpa ectomycorrhiza microbial communities from riparian zone in the Pacific Northwest, United States - 16_EM | ecosystem: Host-associated > Plants > Roots > Unclassified | place... | reverse complement strand
CGCTGGGCGCCCGGCTTGGCGTGCTGCCAGTCGCAGCCGCCGCAGCGGCCGGGGCCGGCGTACGGACAGGGCGCCTCGATCCGGTCCTTGGAGGCCGTGACCACCGACACCGCGTCCGCCCGCAGGAACCGCGCGCCCTCCTCGCCCTCGGTCACCCGGGCCACGACCCGCTCGCCGGGCAGCGTGTGCCGGACGAACAGCACCTGCCCGGCGTCCGTACGGGCGATGCAGTGACCGCCGTGGGCGACGGGGCCGACCTCGACCTCGTACTCCTCCCCCACCAGCGACACCGCCGACGAGCCCGCCTGCGGTTTGTTCGGTTCTGCCTGCATGGCGGGGTGACTCCACAACGTCAAAGAGATACGGCCGGACAACAGCCGACCAGTCTACGTGCTGGGTCGCGGGTCAGTTCTTCGCGCTCGGCTCCTTCGGCCGCTCATGCGCCGGCCCGCGCCGCACCGCACCCGGCGCGCTCCACTCCTGCCGCCTGCGCGCCCGCTTCCTGGCGGCCTCGGAGGACTCCAACTGGTAGGGCACCGACGTCACCATGATCCCCGGCGTGAACAGCAGCCGGCCCTTGAGCCTGAGCGCGCTCTGGTTGTGCAGCAGATGCTCGTACCAGTGTCCGACCACGTACTCGGGGATGATCACGGACACCGCGTCCCGCGGGGACTCCTTGCGCAGGCTCTTCACGTACTCGATGACCGGACGCGTGATCTCGCGGTACGGGGAGTCAAGCACCTTCAGCGGTACGTCGATCCCGCGCCGCTCCCACTCCTCGCGCAGCGCCTTGGTCTCCGCCGGGTCGACGTTGACGCTGAGCGCCTCCAGGGTGTCCGAGCGCAGCAGCTTGGCGTACGCCAGCGCCCGCAGTGTCGGTCGGTGGATCCTGGAGATCAGGACGACCGAGTGCACCCGGGACGGCCGGACCAGGTCGTCGCTCGGCCCCTCGGGAGCGGCGATCTCCTCGGCCACCCGGTCGTAGTGCTTACGGATGGCCGTCATCGTCGCGTAGAAGATCACCATGCCGAGCAGCGCGACCCACGCGCCGTGGGTGAACTTGGTGACGAGGACGACGACCAGCACCAGGCCCGTGAAGAAGGCGCCGAAGGCGTTGATCGCCCGGGAGCGGACCATGTGACGGCGTTGGGCCTCGTCCTTCTCGGTGGCCAGATGACGGTTCCAGTGGCGGACCATGCCGGTCTGGCTGAGCGTGAACGACACGAACACGCCGACGATGTAGAGCTGGATCAGCCGGGTCGAGTCGGCTCCGTAGATGACGACGAGGAGCATGGCCGTGCCCGCCAGCAGCACGATGCCGTTGGAGAAGGCGAGGCGGTCGCCTCGGGTGTGCAACTGGCGGGGCAGGTAGCGGTCCTGGGCGAGGATCGAGCCGAGCAGCGGGAAACCGTTGTACGCGGTGTTGGCGGCCAGGAACAGCACCAGCGCGGTGGCGGCGGCCAGGACGATGAACAGGAAGCTGCCCTTGCCGAAGACCGCTTCGGCGACCTGGGAGATCACCGGGTTCTGCACATAGCCGGAGCCGAGCGGGCTGCCCTCGTGGATGAGGTCGGTGGCCGGGTTCTCGGCCATCCGGACCTTGGTCACCGCGGCCAGCGCGATGATGCCGCAGAACATGGTGACGGCGAGCAGGCCCATCGCCGCGAGCGTGGTCGCCGCGTTCTTCGACTTGGGCTTGCGGAACGCCGGAACGCCGTTGGAGATCGCCTCGACGCCGGTGAGCGCGGCACAGCCGGAGGAGAAGGCCCTCAGCAGCAGGAAGACCAGGGCGAAACCGGCCAGGCCCTGGTGCTCGGGCTTGATCTGGTAGTCGGCCGTCGGTGCCCGCATGGTGTCGTCGAGCACCAGCCCGCGGAACGCGCCCCACGCGATCATGAGGAAGACGCCCGTGACGAAGACGTACGTCGGGATCGCGAACAGCGTGCCCGACTCCCGTACGCCGCGCAGGTTCATCAGTGTCAGCAGCACGATCACCCCGACCGCGCAGAGCACCTTGTGCTCGACCACGAAGGGGATGGCGGAACCGAGGTTCTCGATGCCGGAGGCGATGGAGACCGCGACGGTCAGGACGTAGTCCACGAGCAGCGCGCTGGCGACCGTGAGGCCGGCCTTGGGGCCGAGGTTGGTGTTGGCCACCTCGTAGTCCCCGCCGCCGCTCGGATAGGCGTGCACGTTCTGCCGGTAGGAGGCGACCACGGTGAACATCAGCACCACGACCGCGACCGCGATCCAGGGGCTGAAGTGGTACGCCGACACGCCCGCGATGGAAAGGACCAGCAGCACCTCTCCCGGCGCGTACGCCACGGAGGACAGCGGGTCGGAGGCGAAGACGGGGAGGGCGATGCGCTTCGGCAGGAGCGTTTCCCCGAGCCGATCACTGCGCAGTGCGCGCCCGATCAGGATCCGCTTGGGCACGTCGGTCAGTTTGGACACAACAGAGGATCGTAGGCCGTCGAACACAAGGTCGCCTACCCGCCACCCCTCTTCTGCCTCCCGGGTGAATTGGAGGTGGGCGCACGCTGCGGATTCCGCACCCGCGGCGATCCCCATGTCTATATGACAAACCCCGCCTGTCACCGCCCCTCGGAGGTTCCATGCACCCGACCGCAGAGCTGATCGGCGCCGCGGCCACCCTCATCGGCCTCGGCCTCCTGACCTTGGCGAGCGTCCGCAGCATCAGCCGGCGCTGAACCGCGTCGAAACGGGAACGTGGGAAAGCGGCAACCGTGCAAGGGGGTGCCGCCGTCCTACCGCGCGTGTGTAGCTTGGGCCTCTGTCTGAGACCCTGATGTGGCTGAGCAGTAACTCTTGACATCGGAAGGACGGTCGTGCACATCGTCATCATGGGCTGCGGGAGAGTGGGTTCCGCTCTCGCCCAGACCCTGGAGCAACAGGGGCACACGGTCGCCGTGATCGACCAGGACCCCACCGCCTTCCGACGACTGGGCTCCGGGTTCGGGGGCCGCCGCGTCACCGGCGTCGGCTTCGACCAGGACACCCTGCGCGAGGCGGGCATCGAGGAGGCCGGGGCGTTCGCCGCGGTCTCCAGCGGCGACAACTCGAACATCATCGCCGCGCGGGTGGCCCGCGAGATGTTCGGTATCGAGAACGTCGCGGCCCGGATCTACGACCCCCGGCGTGCCGAGGTCTATCAGCGCCTCGGCATCCCGACCGTGGCCACCGTCCGCTGGACGGCCGACCAGATGCTGCGCCGGCTGCTGCCCTCTGGCGCGGAGCCGCTGTGGCGTGATCCGACCGGTGGTGTCCAGCTCGCCGAGGTGCACACCTCCTCGTCCTGGGTGGGCCAGCGGGTCAGCCGTCTCCAGGAGGAGACCGGGGTGCGCGTCGGGTTCCTGACCCGGCTCGGCGAGGCGATCCTGCCCACCTCGCAGACGGTGCTGCAGGAGGGCGACCTGGTGCACGTGATGATGCGTACCGACGAGGTCGACAAGGTCGAGGCGGCGTTCGCCAAGGGTCCCGAAGAGGAGGGCGGTCACTGATGAGGGTCGCCATTGCCGGTGCCGGCGCGGTCGGCCGCTCGATCGCGGGCGAACTGCTGGAGAACGGCCACGAGGTCCTTCTCATCGACAAGGCGCCGACCGCCATCTCGGTCGAGCGCGTCCCACAGGCGGAGTGGCTGCTCGCCGACGCCTGCGAGATCACGTCCCTGGACGAAGCGGCGCTCCAGCGCTGCAACGTCGTGATCGCCGCGACCGGCGACGACAAGGTCAACCTGGTCGTCTCCCTGCTGGCGAAGACGGAGTACGGCGTCCCTCGTGTCGTCGCCCGCGTGAACAACCCGAAGAACGAGTGGCTGTTCAACGAGTCCTGGGGCGTGGACGTCGCCGTGTCGACCCCGCGCCTGATGTCGGCCCTGGTGGAGGAGGCGGTCAGCGTCGGCGATCTGGTCCGGCTGCTCCGCTTCAGCCACGGCGACGCGAACCTCGTCGAACTGACCCTGCCCGAGGAGTCGGCCCTGGCCGGCACTCAGGTGGGCGATGTGGAGTGGCCGGAGGACACCTCCCTGGTCACCATCATCCGCGGCACCCGAGTCCTCACCCCGACCCAGGACGACTCCCTGGAGGCGGGCGACGAACTCCTCTTCGTGGCCGCCCAGGCCCGCGAGGAACAGCTGGAGGACCTGCTGTCGGTCCGCCGGGAGGAAGCGCCGAGCTGAAGCGCCGAGCTGAGCCCTCCGGGGTGACGACGAGGAAGGGCGCCCTGAGAACTCAGGGCGCCCTTTTCGACTCATCCCGGCTCAACGCCCGGGGCTGCTACGCCTCCCGACGGTGCCGTCCCGCGCTCGACTCGTTCCCCGCGGCGGCGGTCCTCTCCTCCTCGGCCCTCTCCTCCTCGGCCTTCTCCGCCGCCTCCATCTCCGCGAACACGTCGATGGGAGCAGGCGCCTTCGCCAGGAAGACCCAGGTCAGCCAGACGGCCAGCAGGAACGGCGGGATCTTCAAGGCGATCAGTACCCAGCCGAGCTGTGTCGTGTCGGCCCACCAGTACAGCGGGAAGAGAATCGCGCACTTGGCGAGCAGGATCAGTCCCCAGGCCCAACTGGCCTTCGCGTAGGCCTTCTTGCGCCCCGGGTTGCGGGTGCGCCAGGAGAGGTTCTCCTTGAAGACGGGCCCGAGGACCAGCCCGATCAGCGGGACGCCGCACAGCGTGGTGATGATGTACGCCAGCCCGAGGCCCAGCGTGTAGATCATGCCGGGCAGATAGAAGTCCTTGGCGTTTCCGGTCATCATCGCGAAGACGACGCCGAAGGCCACGCCGAAGACGCCACTGAAGGCGTGCTTGACGGTGTCCCGCATCACCAGGCGGACCACGACCAGCAGCAGGGACACACCGAGCGCGGCGATCGCCGACAGGTGCAGGTCCTTGTTGATCGTGTAGATGGTGACGAACAGGAGGCCGGGCAGCACCGTCTCGACCATGCCCCGCACGCCGCCGAATGCCTCGAACAGCGCGGCCTCCGTCACCGCCCGGGCGTCCTGCTCCGTGTCTTGGGTCGGCTTGTCGAGCGACGTCACCGGCTACTCCCTACCGAGGGGTCTCAGTTCGTATTTCGGGTTGAACAGCACACGGCGGCCCCGGCTCATCGAGATCCGACCGGAGGCGATCAGCTTGCGGCCCGGCTCTATGCCCACTATGGAGCGTCTGCCGAGCCACACCACGTCCAGGGCGGCGGAGCCGTCGAACAACTCGGCCTCCAGGGCCGGAACTCCCGCGCGCGGCCGCAGGGTGACCGTGCGCAAGGTACCAGTAACCGTGACGACCTGGCGGTCGTGACAGTCACCGATCCGCGTACATCCGGCGGTCGCGGCATCCTCCCGCAGTTCCTCGGACTCGAGGTCCTCCTGCGACGAGGAAAGCCGGTCGAGCATGCGCCGGAACCGGCCCACCGGCTTCTCGGAACGAGGAACAGGACTCATATCTGAAGCGTACCGGGGCTCACCGACAGCTACGTACCGCGCGGCCCCGGCCCTCGAACCGGTAGCCCATCCCGGCTCCTGGACATGCGTCCCCCGGGAACGCTCACTTCTCGAACCGGTACCGCATCCCCGGCTCCGTGATACTGCATCCCCCGGGGGACAACCCCCGGACCCCCAGCCGGCCCACTCGCGGCTCACGTCTCGAACCGGTACCCCATCCCCGGCTCCGTGATGAAGTGCTTCGGATGCGACGGGTCCGCCTCCAGCTTCCGGCGCAGCTGGGCCATGTAGACCCGCAGATAGTTCGTCTCCGTCCCGTACGACGGCCCCCACACCTCCCGCAGCAGCTGTTTCTGGCTGACCAGACGGCCGTCGTTGCGCACCAGCACCTCCAGCAGATGCCACTCCGTGGGCGTCAGCCGGACGTCCCTGCCGTGCCTGTGGACCTTCTTCGCGGCCAGGTCGACGGTGAACTCGTCGGTCTCCACCAGCGCTTCGTCCTCGCCTCCCCCGTTGGGCTCGGCGCGCCGGACGGCGGCCCGCAGCCTGGCCAGCAGCTCGTCCATGCCGAACGGCTTGGTGACGTAGTCGTCGGCGCCGGCGTCCAGCGCCTCGACCTTCTCGTCGGAGGTGTGCCGGGCGGACAGCACCAGGATCGGTACCCGGGTCCAGCCGCGCAGGCCCTTGATCACCTCGACGCCGTCCATGTCGGGCAGGCCCAGGTCGAGCACCACCACGTCCGGGTGGCGGGCGGCGGCGACCTGGAGGGCGGTGGCTCCGTCGTGCGCCGCGTCGACCTCGTACTGGCGCGCCTTGAGGTTGATCACGAGGGCGCGCACGATCTGCGGCTCGTCGTCGATGACCAACACCCTGGTGGGGGTCTGGGGAGCTCCCTCGGTCAGACTCACCTTGCGGCCCGCCTTTCTGGTTCCACCGGCTGGAGAGGCGCCGGGGGCGATCCGGCCGCCCGGAGCGTGAGCACCATGGTCAGGCCGCCCCCGGGTGTGTCCTCGGCGTCGAGAGTGCCTCCCATGGCCTCCGCGAAACCGCGTGCCACGGCGAGGCCCAGTCCCACGCCGGCCCCGCGCGGGGCGTCGCCGTAACGCTGGAAGGGCTCGAATATACGTTCCTTGGCCGCGTCCGGGACTCCCGGCCCGCGGTCGACCACCCGGACCTCGACCCGGTCGGCGATGGCGCTGGCGGACACCAGGACGGGCCGGCCGGCCGGGCTGTACTTGACGCCGTTCTCCACCAGGTTGGCCACCGACCGCTCCAGCAGCCCGGGATCCACCGCGACCATGGGCAGCGTCTCCGGGATGTCGAGGTCGGCGCTGCCCTCGGGCACCCCGCCGAGCGCCATCGGCACCACCTCGTCGAGGTAGATCTCCCGGATCAGCGGGGCGACCGTGCCGGTCTGCAGGCGGGACATGTCCAGCAGGTTGCCCACCAGGTGGTCGAGTCGGTCGGCACCGTCCTCGATGCCCTCCAGCAGCTCGGCCTGGTCCTCCTCGGACCACGCCACGTCGTGGGACCGGAGCGACGACACGGCCGCCTTGATCGCGGCCAGCGGGGTACGCAGGTCATGGCTGACGGCGGCCAGCAGCGCGGTGCGGATCCGGTTGCCCTCGGCGAGCGCCCGCGCCCGGTCGGCCTCCTCCTGGAGCCTGCTGCGGTCGAGTACGACGGCCGCCTGGGCGGCGAATGCGGCCAGCACCCGGCGGTCCTCGGCGGGCAGCACCCGGCCGGTCAGCGCGAGCGCCAGATGATCCCCGACCGGAACGTCGACGTCCGCCTCCTCGGGCCGCTCCACGGGCCGCCCGAGTCCGACCCGGCCCGCACAGATCCACGGGTCGATGTCGCCCGCCCGTTCCAGAAGGGCCGCCGACTCCATGCCGAAGGTCTCCCGGACCCGCTCCAGGAGCTCCTCCAGGCCGGTCTCGCCGCGCAGCACGTTGCCCGCGAGGAAGGACAGGATCTCCGACTCGGCCCGCAGTCTGGCCGCCTGGTGGGTGCGGCGGGCGGCCAGGTCGACGACGGAGGCCACGGAGATGCCGACGCCCACGAAGATCACGATGGCGACGATGTTCTTCGGGTCGGCGATGGTCCAGCGGTGCAGGGGCGGTGTGTAGAAGTAGTTGAGCAGCAGGGATCCGACCGCGGCCGAGGCCAGCGCCGGGAGCAGCCCGCCGAGCAGGGCCGCCGCCACCGTCACCGCGAGGAACAGCAGCATGTCGTTGGCGAGGCCGAGGTCCACCGTGCTGAGCAGGAACGCCATGGCCGCCGGGCCGCCCACTCCGACCAGCCAGCCCCACTGGATCCGGGCCCGGCCGAGGCGCGCGCCCCGGGTCACGGGCAGTCCGCGTCCCTTGGCGACCTCCTCGTGGGTGACGATGTGGACATCGAGGTCGGGTCCCGACTCCCGGGCCACGGTGGCGCCGACGCCCGGTCCGAAGACGTACTGCCAGGTCTTGCGGCGCGAGGAGCCGAGGATGATCTGGGTGGCGTTCACGCCGCGCGCGAAGTCCAGCAGCGCGGCCGGTATGTCGTCGCCCACCACGTGGTGGAAGGTGCCGCCCAGGTCCTCGACGAGCGTGCGCTGCACGGCGAGTTCCTTGGGTGAGGCCGAGGTCAGCCCGTCGCTGCGGGCTATGTAGACCGCCAGTACCTCGCCGCCGGCGCCCTTCTCCGCGAGCCGCGCGGCCCGGCGGATCAGCGTCCGCCCCTCAGGGCCGCCGGTCAGCCCGACCACGATCCGCTCGCGTGAGCCCCAGATCTTCGAGACCCGGTGCTCGCTGCGGTACTGCTTGAGGTACTCGTCGACCCGGTCGGCCACCCACAGCAGCGCCAGTTCCCGCAGAGCGGTGAGGTTCCCGGGCCGGAAGTAGTTCGACAGGGCCGCGTCGACCTTGTCCGGCTGGTAGATGTTGCCGTGCGCCATCCGGCGGCGCAGCGCCTGTGGCGACATGTCGACCAGCTCGATCTGGTCCGCCCGCCGCACCATCTCGTCCGGCACGGTCTCCTGCTGCCGTACGCCTGTTATCGACTCGACGACGTCCCCGAGCGACTCCAGGTGCTGGATGTTGACGGTGCTGACCACGTCGATCCCGGCGGCCAGCAGCTCCGCCACGTCCTGCCAGCGCTTGGCGTTGCGGGAGCCGGGGATGTTGGTGTGGGCGAGTTCGTCCACGAGAGCGACCTCGGGCCGTCTGGTGAGGACGGCGTCGACGTCCATCTCCGTGAACGACCCGCCGCGGTACTCCAGCTCCCCGCGCGGGATCTGCTCCAGGCCGTGCAGCATCACCTCGGTGCGGGGCCGGTCGTAGTGCTCCACGAAGGCGACCACGCAGTCCGTACCGCGTTCGACACGGCGGTGCGCCTCGGACAGCATCGCGTAGGTCTTGCCGACGCCCGGTGCCGCACCGAGGTAGATCCGAAGCTTGCCGCGTCCCATGGCCTCATTGTCTTCCGGGTCCCCGCTGACTGCGCAGCGTCGACCCTACGGACAATAATCGCGACAAATGGGGCCGAGAGCGGCCCGAAGGCCGTCTTTGACGCAACCCTGACGCCCGACCCGGCGGGGAGGATCACCCCTGGACGATCTCCCCGTCGCGCAGTTCCAGCACCCGGTCGGCGAGGTCCAGCAGGTTCGCGTCGTGCGTCGCGACCAGCGCGGTGACCCGCTCACTGCGTACGACGGCCCGCAGCAGCTCCATCACGGAGTGTCCGGTCTCCGCGTCCAGCTGACCGGTGGGTTCGTCGGCGACGAGGAGCGAGGGACTGTTGGCGAGGGCCCGGGCGATGGCCACCCGCTGCTGCTGGCCGCCGGACAGTTCCCCGGGCCGCTGTCCGGCATGCCCGGAGAGCCCCACCAGGGACAGCAACAGCGCGACGCGCTCCTCGCGCTCGCGCACCTCGGCCCGGCGCAGCCGCAGGGGCACGCCGACGTTCTCGGCGGCCGTGAGGATCGGGATGAGCCCGAAGGACTGGAAGACGAAGCCGACGCGGTCCCGGCGCAGCGCGAGAAGACCGTCCTCGCCCAGTTCCGCGAGGTCGAGCCCGTCGACCGAGACCCGTCCCTCGTCTGGCGCGTCGAGCCCGCCGACGATGTTCAGGAGCGTGGTCTTGCCGGATCCGGACCGCCCCTTGAGGGCGACGAGTTCACCGCGCGGCACCTCGAAGGACACCCCGCGCAGCGCGTGGACGGCCCCGGCCCCCTCGCCGAACCTCCGATGGACGTTCTCCACCCGCACCATGGTCTCGGTGACCACCTGAGTCATGCGCCCTCCCCCGTGTGCCGGGCGCCAGTATCACGGGCGGCGCCCAGCACTTCAACGCTTGGGGTCGGCTCGCGGTTCACCCACGAAAAGGACCGCACCCCCGGCTTCGGGGATGCGGCCCTCCTTTGCTCTACGACTGCTCTACGACGGGCCTCACGTCGTAGCCCTACGACGTAACCCCACGACGTGGCCCTTGGACTGGGCGCTACGAAGCTCAGCGCACCTCGGTGATCTCCGGGCCGCGCTGGAGCTGTCCCATGCCGCCGGAGAAGCGGGATCCCTCGTCCTGCTGCTGGACACCCTCGGGAACCATCTGGGCGTCGTTCGGCAGCTTCAGGACGATCGGGTCGCGAGGCGCCATCGGGCCCTCGCCGCGGACCACGACCGTGTCCCGGAAGATCTGCTCCAGCAGGCCGGCCGCCTGCGGCTGTACCGCGCCCTGGCCCGAGATCACTCCGCGCAGGAACCAGCGGGCACCGTCCACACCGACGAACCGCACCACCTGGAAACCGCCCGTGCCGTCCGGCAGCTGCACCGGCACCTGCGCACGCAGCTCCCAGCCCAGCGGACCCTCGACCTCGTCGACGATGCCGCCCTGCTGGGTGATCCCGGAACCGATCTCCTCGCGCACCTCGCCCCAGATGCCCTCGCGCTTGGGCGCGGCGAAGGCCTGCAGCTGGATGGCGCTGTCGCGCAGCACGACGGTCGCCGCGACGATCGCGTCACCCGCGACCTCGACCCGCAGCTCCATGCCCTCGACGCCCGGAACGAACAGACCACCCAGGTCCACCCGGCCCTCGGCCGGGTCACGGACCTCGGAGCTGTCCCACGGCCCGTCCGGCCGCGGCTCCGGTTCGAGCCGCACGCGCTCACGCGTGCCCTCTGCCTCGTCCGCCTCAGCGTCGACACTGTCGACGACCTGCTCGGCCTCGCCGGCCGCGTCCTCGGCGGCACCCTTCTTCTTGCGACGTCCGAACACGTCACTGTCCTTCCCGGTCGGATACGACCGAAGCGTATCGATTCCCACCCGTCGCGCCGCCCACGGCGGCATGACCACTTGTGCCGCTCCCGGCGTCCACCCCGGCATGGCCTCCGGTGGACCCGAAGCCCCCCTCGGCCCGTACCGAGTCGGGAAGTTCCGCGACCTCCTGGAAGCGGACCCTCTCGACCTGCTGGACGACCAGTTGGGCAATCCGGTCGAAGCGCTCGAACCGCACGGACTCGCGCGGGTCGAGATTCACCACGATCACCTTGATCTCCCCACGGTACCCGGCATCAACCGTCCCTGGGGCATTCACGAGAGCGACACCGCAGCGGGCGGCGAGACCGGAACGCGGGTGCACGAAGGCCGCGTACCCCTCCGGGAGCGCCACAGACACTCCGGTGGGCAGCACGACCCGCTCGCCCGGTTTCAGTTCACAGCTCTCGGTGGTGCGCAGATCGGCTCCCGCGTCACCGGGATGCGCGTACGTCGGAAGCGGTACGTCGGGGTCGACGCGCCGGATGAGCACGGCGAGTTCTTGACGGGGCTCATGGCTCACGGGTTCACCTCGAAGGCACGGGCACGCCGGGTCTGGTCCGGGTCGTCCATGGCGGCCCGGATCTCCTCCGGGCGGCCGTTGTCGATGAAGTGGTCGACCTTCACCTCGACGAAGAGGGCGTCGGCACGGATGGCGACGGGACCGTCGGGGCCGCCGATCCGACCGGTGGCGGTGGAGTAGATCTTCCGCCCGGCCACGGCCGTCACCTCGGCCTCCAGATGCAGCACGGTGTCCACCGGGACCGGCCGCACGAAGTCGGTCTCCAGCCGCCCGGTCACGGCGATCGTCCGCAGCAGCCAGTTCAGCGAGCCGAGGGTCTCGTCCAGGGCGCTCACGAGCACCCCGCCGTGCGCGAGGCCCGGGGCTCCCTGATGTGCCGGGCGCACGGTGAACTCGGCGGTCACCGTCACTCCCTCGCCGGCCCGGGCCTGGACGTGCAGTCCGTGCGGCTGCTCGCCGCCGCAGCCGAAGCACTGGCCGTAGTGCTCGCCCAGCAGCTCACCGGGCGCGGGCGCGTCAGGATGACGCACCGGTCTCACGGCGTCGGCCGGCGGCTCGACGGCAGCGAAAGTACGACTCACAGCCGCAGACCTTACCCGCGCGTCGGCGCGATCCCGACACCATGCCAAGCTTGGCTCATGCAGCTCTCCGCCGCCCCGTACGAAGAACGCCTCACCACCCCCCGTACCTGGTGGTTGATCTCCTTCCTGGTCGGGGTCTCGATGGCGCTGGTCCTGCTGCCCTTCGGCACCCTGCCGATGCTCGGCGGCCTGGTCGGCGGCACCGCCGCGGCGGCCGTCGTGGCCAGCGCGTACGGCTCGCTGCGCATCCGGGTCCAGGGTGGCTTCCTGATCGCGGGCGAGGCGAAGATCCCGGTGTCGGCTCTGGGCGAGGCGGAGGTCCTGGACGCGGCGGAGGCGAGCGCCTGGCGTACGTACAAGGCCGACACCCGGGCTTTCCTGCTGCTGCGCTCCTACATCCCCACCGCACTGCGCGTGGAGGTCACCGACCCCGAGGACCCGACGCCGTATCTGTACCTGTCGACGCGTGAGCCGGAGCGACTGGCGCAGGCGCTGAAGTCCGCGCGGGCGGCGGCCTAGCACACCCGGGCGAGGCGTCACCCGAGCTGTTTCGGTCCGTCCCCCATCGCCAGCGGATCCGCGGGCGTCTCCAGCGGCGGCAGTTCCGGCAGCGCGTCCCACGGCACCTGCGTCCTGCGCAGGTCGGCGCGGATGCGCTTGGCGAGTCTTCTGGTGTCCCGGTGGTTCATGACCGCTCCGACGGTCGCGCCCACCATGAACGGCATCAGGTTCGGCAGATCGCGCACCATCCGCTTCATGATCTGCTGCCGCAGCTGCTGTTTCATGCGGCTGTTCACCGCGGTGCCGACGGACGACGGCTTGGTCACGTCGATTCCGCGCTCTCCCGACCAGGAGTCGACATACGCGGTGGATCGCTGTTTCAGATTGCCCGGCGGCCGACGGCCGTAGACCTCGTGGAGTTCCGCGATCAGCTTCAGCTCGATCGCTGCCACGCCGGTGATCTCGGCAGCCAGTTCCGTGGGCATCGCGGGCGGTACCGGCAGCATCGCCGCCGCGCCGATTCCCGCTCCGACGGTCGCCGTCGCGTTCGAGGCGCCTGCCACGAGCTTGTCCGCGAGCTGCTCGGGCCCGAGCCCGGGGAACTGCCTGCGGAGCGTCGCGAGGTCGCGTACGGGGATCCGCGGGGCTATGTCGATGATCCGGTCGGCGAGGTGCCCCAGCGCCGCCCTGGCGCGGCTGCCGCTCTTGCGGACGCCTTCCCGGGCCTTGTCCCGGATCACCGCGACCCGCCGCCGTGCGACGGGCGCGGGGGTCTCGACCGGCGCCGGAAGGTCGGGCCGGCCGGTCGCCGGTTCGAGCGAGGCCGATCCCCTTTCGGATGAGCCCCGCTCGTCGTCACGCGCGTCGTGCCGTCCCTCGGACGGCACCGAGTCCGCTCCCCACGGGAGGAAGCGGCGCTTCCGGGGAGGGGTCGAGCCAGTCACGGCCGACCCGTCCTCAGTCGCAGTCGCGGCAGATCGGCTGACCGTTCTTCTCGCGGGCCAGCTGGCTGCGGTGGTGCACCAGGAAGCAGCTCATGCATGTGAACTCGTCCTGCTGCTTGGGCAGCACCCGGACGGCCAGTTCCTCGTTCGAGAGGTCCGCGCCGGGCAGTTCGAGGCCTTCGGCGGCTTCGAATTCGTCGACGTCCACTGCGGAGGTCGACTTGTCGTTCCGGCGGGCCTTCAGTTCTTCAAGGCTGTCCGAGTCGACGTCGTCGTCGGTCTTGCGTGGGGTGTCGTAGTCGGTTGCCATGTCGCTCTCCCCCTCTGGGTGTCTGCGGTGTCTCCAGCGCACGTAACGCGTGAGAGGCCGGACTTGTGCCCGACCTGAGGCGGAGATTTTGCCTCACATCAAGGTCTGTTACTCAATCGACACCCAACCGCACTCCTGTTGAGTGATCGGGTTGGATGGCGATCGGGACCGTACACGGTCCGAATCCCGCACTCCAAAGGCGTCTCACGGTGTACTTCCCGTGATCAGGACCCCGGAAAACCCGGATTTTCCCGGCTTTCCGGCCGAATTCATGATCACGGAGAGTCGATGGACAGAAAATTGCCTTTGTGATCGATCACACACGAGGGCACTCGATCGGCGCCTTGAAAATTCCGCGCAAAGCGAACATCCCCGTGTCTCGGTCCAGGTGCGGGGGTCATGATCTCAGACGGGGAGGGTCACCCGCATCACGAGCCCACCTCCTTCGCGCGGCCGAGCCGAGATGTGCCCGCCGTGCGCCCGGGCCACGGACCGGACGATGGACAGCCCCAGACCCACGCCCTTGTCGCTGCCCGTACGTTCCGTACGCAATCTCCTGAACGGCTCGAAGAGATTGTCGATCTCGTACGCCGGCACCACCGGGCCCGTGTTGGACACCACGAGCAGCGCCTGGCCGTGCTGGATCTCCGTCGTCACCTCGACCCAGCCGCCCTCGGGCACGTTGTACCGCACGCCGTTCTGTACGAGGTTCAGGGCGATCCGCTCCAGCAGCACGCCGTTGCCCTGGACGACCGCGGTCTTCTGCTCGCCACGGATCACCACACCCTTGGTCTCCGCCTCGCCGCGCACCTGGTCGACGGCCTGCTCGGCGACCTCCGCGAGGTCCACGGGTTTGCGCTCGACGATCTGGTTGTCGCTGCGGGCCAGCAGCAGCAGGCCCTCGACGAGCTGCTCGCTGCGCTCATTGGTGGCCAGCAGCGTCTTGCCGAGCTGCTGGAGCTCCATCGGCGCGCCCGGATCGGACAGGTGCACCTCCAGGAGCGTGCGGTTGATCGCGAGCGGGGTTCTCAGCTCGTGCGAGGCGTTGCCGACGAAGCGCTGCTGGGCCGTGAACGCCCGTTGCAGTCGCTCCAGCATGTCGTCGAAGGTGTCGGCGAGCTCCTTGAGCTCGTCGTCCGGGCCTTCGAGCTCGATACGGCGGGACAGGTCCGAGCCCGCCACCGCGCGCGCGGTGCGGGTGATCCGGCCCAGCGGCGACAGGACCCGGCCGGCCATGGCATAGCCGAAGGCGAAGGCGATGATCGCGAGGCCGAGCAGGGCGAGGAGCGAGCGGCTGAGCAGTTTGTCCAGGGCGGCCCGACGCTGGTGGTCGATGCACTCGCTGATCGCATCGTTGAAAACGCCGAGCGGAACCTTGGTCGCGCCGTTCACCGCCGGACAGTCCTCGCTGGTGACGCTGATGTTCGTGCCGTCGACGATCTTGAACAGCGGCGCGTTGCCCGTGTTCACGGCCTGCGCGGCCAGCAGATAGATGATCGACAGCAGCAGGATGCCGGCGATCAGGAACATCCCGCCGTACAGCAGCGTGAGCCTTATGCGGATGGTCGGGCGCAGCCACGGGAAGGGGGGCTCCGGCCTGCGGGGGTCCCAGGTGGGCTTCGGGGGCGCCTGCGGGGGCGCCGGGGTCGCGGCCACGGGCGATCAGATCCGGTAGCCGGAGCCGGGGACGGTCACGATGACAGGCGGCTCGCCCAGCTTGCGGCGCAGAGTCATGACCGTGACGCGCACGACGTTGGTGAAGGGGTCCGTGTTCTCGTCCCAGGCCTTCTCCAGAAGCTGCTCCGCGGAGACCACCGCGCCCTCGCTGCGCATCAGCACCTCCAGCACGGCGAACTCCTTGGGCGCCAGCTGAACCTCCTTGCCGTCCCTGAAGACCTCCCGGCGGTTCGGGTCGAGCTTGAGCCCGGCGCGCTCCAGGACCGGCGGCAACGGCACACTGGTGCGCCGGCCGAGGGCACGCACGCGTGCCGTCAGCTCGCTGAACGCGAAGGGCTTGGGGAGGTAGTCGTCGGCGCCGATCTCCAGCCCCTCGACGCGGTCGCTGACATCGCCGGAGGCCGTGAGCATCAGCACGCGGGTGGGCATGCCGAGCTCGACGATCTTGCGGCAGACGTCGTCGCCGTGCACGAGCGGGAGGTCGCGGTCGAGGACGACCACGTCGTAGTCGTTGACGCCGATGCGTTCCAGGGCGGCCGCACCGTCGTAGACGACGTCGACGGCCATGGCCTCCCGGCGCAGTCCGGTGGCCACCGCATCGGCGAGCAGTTGCTCGTCCTCGACGACGAGTACGCGCACGTCCCTTGTCCTTCCTGTGTCCACCCGCGTAGCGCTGCTGGGCCCACGCGGGCAGGGTTTTCAGTGAGTGTGTTGGCCTCCATCCTGCCCTTTTCGGCCATAAGTCGGCTGTAAGACGGGTGAGCGCGACCTGAAGGACAGGTGTGAGGCCCGGGACTGCGAGATTTTCTTATCGGGTTGAGGTTTCCGTGGAAGAGAGCTGGGGGAGGACGGCTTTACACCCCGCGATCACGCTCTGCATATGCCGTACCACCATGCGGCACTGCGCGTTCGGCTTCCGCAGAGTGGGCGTGGGTGTCCGGCACCGTCGCCGCCCGGCAGGGGATGGCGCTGGGCATCTATTGGAGACGTGATCGCCCCTTCCGAACGGCACACCCCCGTGCCACCGACCCACGACCCAGGACGAGGGGGCGCAGCATGGACGCATTCACCGCAGGACTTCTGCAGCGGATAAGGGCGACCGAGACCGACCTGACGCGGGCTCGCGACGAGGGCGACGACTTCCTCGTCGAGGTTGAGCAGGCCGAGCTCGACGACCTGCGCCGCCTCGCCGCCGATCACGGTGTGGAGGTCGGCGCGTCGCGCGTCTGATCAGCTCGTACAGCAGCACGACAGCGGGGCCCCGGCGAATCCAGCGCCGGGGCCCCGCTCATTGACCGCTCACCGATGGTCATGGGCCGGGTCGCCCACGAGGCGACACCGGCAGGCTCAGTCGTGCCAGGCGCCGAAGTCCTCCAGAAGGCGCTGGAGGGGCTCGAAGACTCCGGGGGTGCCCGCGACCGTGAGAGCGTGTGCGGGGCCCTCCCCGGGGCGTCCACCGGTCAGGGCGCCCGCCTCACGGGCGATGAGGTCGCCCGCCGCCAGGTCCCAGGGGTGGAGGCCGCGTTCGTAGTAGCCGTCGAGGCGCCCCGCGGCGACATCGCACAGGTCGACCGCCGCCGAGCCGCCGCGCCGGATGTCACGCAGCAGCGGGATCAGCTTGTGGGCGACCGCGGCCTGGTGGACGCGGACCTCGGTGACGTAGTTGAAACCGGTCGACACCAGGGCCTGCTCCAGGGGCGGAGCCGGGCGGCAGGCCAGCCTGCGCTCGCCGTCCCAGCCACCGGTGGCCCAGGCTCCCCCGCCCCGTACCGCGTGGAACGTCTCACCGCGCATCGGTGCCACGACGACGCCGACGACGGTCTCGCCATCCTGCTCGGCCGCGATGGAGACGGACCAAGTAGGCAGCCCGTACAGGTAGTTGACCGTGCCGTCGAGCGGGTCGATCACCCAGCGGATTCCACTGGTGCCCTCGGTGGAGGCGCCTTCCTCACCGAGGAACCCGTCCTCCGGGCGCTGCTCGGAGATCAGGTCGGTGATCAGCTTCTCCGCGGCGATGTCCATCTCGGTGACCACGTCGATCGGACTCGACTTGGTCGCGGCGACCGCGAGGTCGGCCGGGCGGCCGTCCCGCAGCAGGGCGCCGGCGCGGCGGGCGGCCTCCTGGGCGAGGGCGAGCAGTTCCGAGTGCAGGGGGTCGGTCACGGGGTTCCTCACGCGTAGGGGCTGTCGGCGCCCGCGGCGGCGGGGCGGGGGGCGCGGGCCGGGCAGCAGCCGACCGGGCACAGGTTGTGGTCGGGGCCGAGCGCGCCCAGGGCGCACGGTGTGACCTCCCGCCCGCGCTCGACGGCGGCGCGCTCCAGGACGAGGTCGCGGATCGCGGCGGCGAACCGCGGATCGGCGCCGACGGTGGCCGAGCGGCGGACCGGCAGGCCCAGCTCCTCGGCCTTGGTCCTGGCCTCCGTGTCGAGGTCGTACATGACCTCCATGTGGTCGGAGACGAAACCGATGGGCGCCATGACGACCGCCGGGGCCCCGGCCGCGTGCCGCTCCTCCAGGTGGTCGCAGATGTCGGGCTCCAGCCACGGGATGTGCGGGGCGCCGGAGCGGGACTGGTAGACGAGCTGCCAGGGGTGTTCGACGCCGGTGCGCTCACGGACGGCGTCGGCGACGAGCCGGGCCACCTCCAGGTGTTGTCCGACGTACGCGCCGCCGTCGCCGTGCTCCTCGGCCGGGCCCGAGGTGTCCGCGGACGCGATCGGGATCGAGTGGGTCGTGAAGGCGATGTGCGCGCCGTCACGGACGTCGTCGGGAAGGTCGGCGAGGGACTCGAGCACACCGTCGATCATGGGCTCCAGGAAGCCCGGGTGGTTGAAGTAGTGCCGCAGCTTGTCGACCTTCGGCAGCTCCAGGCCCTCGGTCTCCAGGGCGGCCAGCGACTCGGCGAGGTTCTCGCGGTACTGGCGGCAGCCCGAGTAGGAGGCGTAGGCACTGGTGGCGAGGACCAGGACGCGGCGGTGGCCGTCGGCGACCATCTCGCGCAGGGTGTCCGTCAGATAGGGCGCCCAGTTGCGGTTGCCCCAGAAGATCGGCAGATCCAGGCCGTGGCCCGCGAAGTCCTTGCGGAGGGCGTCCAGCAGGGCGCGGTTCTGGTCGTTGATGGGGCTGACCCCGCCGAACAGGAAGTAGTGCTGACCGACTTCCTTCAGGCGTTCCTTGGGGATTCCGCGCCCGCGCGTCACGTTCTCCAGGAACGGGACGACGTCGTCCGGCCCCTCCGGGCCGCCGAACGAGAGCAGGAGCAGGGCGTCGTAGGGGGTGGCTTCGAGCGCGACTGGCATGGGGTCGATCCTGTCATCAGGGACTGACAGCCGGGAAACGGCGGGGTGACCACCCGGGTTCCCGGTATGTCCGCCGGGGTGCATGCGGATCGCCGAACTCGTAAGCTGTATCAGCGGTGTTCACGCCTTACTGAGCCTGCCGTACCGAGTCTGCCGTACTGAGCCTGCCGTGTTCTCGGCTCGCCGAGCCGATCATCGAGCCGATCACCGAGCCGCCCCGCTCCCGCCCGACCGGAGACCCCGTGCCCAGCCCCTACCGAGCCCTGTTCGCCGCTCCCGGCTCCAGGGGTTTCTCCGCCGCGGGACTTCTCGGCCGGATGCCGCTGTCGATGATGGGCATCGGCGTGGTCACGATGATCTCCCAGCTCACCGGTCGGTACGGCCTGGCCGGCGCGCTGTCGGCGACCATCGCGCTGGCCGCCGCGGTGGCGGGCCCGCAGGTCTCACGGCTGGTGGACCAGTACGGACAGCGGCGGGTGCTGCGCCCGGCGACCCTGATCTCGCTCGTCGCGGCGGCCGGGCTGCTGTTCGCCGCGCACTACGAGTGGCCGGACTGGACCCTGTTCGTGTGCGGCGCCGGCATCGGCTGCGTGCCGAGCGTCGGCGCGATGATCCGGGCGCGCTGGGCGGCGCTCTACCGGGGCAC
>Ga0307514_10002461_pt1 | contig 19245 bp, 9 predicted proteins | sample 16_EM_MG_FD_203088 | JGI IMG/M metagenome (GOLD analysis project Ga0307514, IMG submission 203088) | Populus trichocarpa ectomycorrhiza microbial communities from riparian zone in the Pacific Northwest, United States - 16_EM | ecosystem: Host-associated > Plants > Roots > Unclassified | place... | reverse complement strand
TCGACGACGGCGAGGCCGACGACCTCATCGACACGTGGCTCAAGGCCCTCGCCCTCCTGGCGAACGGCTCGGCCACCGGAGAACCGGCCCCCACGTCGACCGAACCGGCGCCGCTGATCAACCTGAGTGCCGGTGAACTCGACAGGCTCGCCAGCGAATGGGGGGACGCCCGGTGAAGGGCATCGACATCGCGGACGTCCTGCCGCTCTCCCCGCTGCAGGAAGGTCTGCTCTTCCACGAGATGTATGAGGAGGAGTCCACCGGCACCTACACGGTGCAGATCGTCTTCTCCCTGGAAGGCGACCTGGAGGCCGCTCTGTTGCGGGCTTCCGCCGAAGCGCTGCTGCGCCGCCACCCGCACCTGAGCGCCTTCTTCTGGTTCCGCGACGGTGGAGACCCGGTCCAGGTGGTGCCGCGGGACGTGGTGGTGGAGTGGTGGGAGCGGGTGGCCGCGGATGCGGGTGAACTGGCGGAGGTGTTGGCGGAGGATCGGGCGCGAGGCTTTGATGTGCAGCGTCCGCCGCTGATCCGGTTCGGTCTGGTGCGGGTTGGTCCGGTTGGTGGGTCGTGGCGGCTGGTGATCACCAATCACCATCTGGTGTTGGACGGCTGGTCGATGCCGGTGCTGGTCGGGGAGCTGCTGGAGATCTACCGGGCCGGCGGGCGGGCGGATGCCCTTCCATCGGTGACGCCGTTCCGGGAGTTCTTGGGGTGGCTGGCCGGACGGGATACCGATGAGGCGCGTCGGGTGTGGGGGCAGGCACTGGCCGGGGCGGAGGCGACGTTGGTGGCCCCGCAGGCTTCCGGATCGGGAGTGATGGGGGACCGGGAGGTGGTGTTGCCGTCCGAGCTGAGTTCCGCGCTGGTGGGGCTGGCGCGGCGGTGTGGGGTGACGGTCAGCACGGTGGTGCGGGCCGCATGGGCGCTGGTGTTGTCGCGTATGTCCGGACATGGGGATGTGGTGTTCGGGGCGACGGTTTCCGGGCGTCCGCCGGAGCTCCCGGGTGTTGAGCGGATGGTGGGGGCGTTCATCAACACGGTGCCGGTGCGGGTGCGTCTCGACCCGGGGGAGCCAGTGGCAGGGCTGGTGCGGCGGCTACAGGCCGAGCAGGCCGAGCTGCTGCCGTATCAGCATGTGGGTTTGGCGGAGTTGCAGCGGTTGGCGGGTGAGGCTGTGTTGTTCGACAGCCTCATCGTCTTCGAGAACTACCCGCAACCTGCCACGTCCTCGGAGGACGACACACCCGACGCCTTCCGCTTCATGGGTCTCACTGGCAGCAACTCCGACCACTATCCGCTCAGCCTGGTCGTCGCGCCCGGCGAACGGCTGCGCATCCGGCTGAACCACCGTGCCGATCTGTTCGATGAGGCGGCGATCGAGGGGATCGCCGGGTGGTTCGTGCGGGTGCTGGAGGCGATGGTCGAGGGGCCCGAGCGGCCGGTTGTGTCCATCGCTGTGTTGGACGGGGACGGGCGGAGCGCGCCGTCAGTGGTGGGCGTGCCTTATGAGGGGCGGTCGTTGCCGGAGTTGTTCGCGGGGCAGGTGGCGCGGGCTCCGGATGCGGTGGCGGTGGTCTGTGGTGCTGATTCGTTGTCCTACAGCGAGCTTGAGGCTCGGGTGGACCGTTTGGCGCGGGTGCTGGTGGCGCGTGGGGTGGGTCCGGAGCAGCGGGTGGCGCTGATGCTGCCGCGTGGTGTGGATCTGGTGGTCGCGCTGCTGGGGGTGATGCGGGCGGGTGCGGCGTACGTTCCGGTGGATCCTGGGTATCCGGGCGAGCGTATTGCCTACATCCTGGAGGAAGCCGACCCTGCGTTGGTGATCAACGAGCGGTGGCTCGCAGCGGCGGAGGCGTCGGGTGTCACCGTCGGGAACCTACCAGTGGTCGATCCCGCTCACCCGGCGTATGTGATCTACACCTCCGGTTCGACCGGCCGCCCGAAAGGCGTCACCGTCACCCATGCGAACCTTGCCCATCTCATCGTCACCATGCGCGAGTGGACCAGGCTGACCGCCGTCGACCGGCTGCTCGCCGTGACCACGATCTCCTTCGACATCGCCGCACTCGAACTCCTCACCCCCCTCGTATGCGGGGCTCGCGTAGTCCTGTCCCGCGAGGAGGACGTCCTCGACCCCGAGGGCCTCGCCCGGCTGATCGGCTCCTCCAGGGCGACCGTCGTACAGGCCACCCCCACCCTGTGGCAGTCGCTGCTCGCCGACGTACCCGAGGCGCTTCACGGCCTGCGCGTGCTCACGGGCGGCGAGGCGCTGCCCACCGCAACGGCCCACGGACTGCGGAAACGGGCGGCCGAGGTGCTGAACGTCTACGGACCTACCGAGACGACCATCTGGTCGACCGCGGCCCGGCTGCCCCGGGATTCCGACCGGATCACCATCGGCATTCCCATCGGCGACACCCGGGCCTACGTCCTCGACACGTGGCTGCGGCCGGTGCCCGACGGCGTGCCCGGCGAACTGTATCTCGCAGGCTCGGGCGTGGCCCGCGGCTACTGGCGGCAGCCCGGCCGTACCGCGGAGCGGTTTCCCGCTGATCCGTACGGGCCGCCCGGCGCCCGCATGTACCGCACCGGGGACGTGGTGCGCCGGTGCCCCGACGGGCAGCTGGAGTTCCTGGGCCGCGCCGACGACCAGGTGAAGGTGCGCGGCCACCGCATTGAGCCCGGTGAGATCGAGACCGCCCTCACCGTGTCCGGGGCTGTGGCGGAGGCTGTGTGCGTCGTGCAGCGCACCGAGGGCGGCAGCCCTCGCATCGTCGCCTTCATCGTGCCCGCACCCGGCGCCGTCACGGACCTGGACCGGCTGCGGGACTTCGTCGCGCTCAGGCTGCCGGCCTTCATGGTGCCTTCGGCCATCGTGGCCGTGGACGCGCTCCCGCTGACCGCGAACGGCAAGGTCGACCGCCGCGCGCTGGCGGCCCGCAGCATCGCGCCGGCGGTCACGTCCCGTGCGCCGCGCACCCCGCGCGAGGAAAGGCTGTGCACGCTCTTCGCACAGCTGCTGGGCGTGGCGAACGTCGGTGTCGACGACAGCTTCTTTGCGCTGGGCGGACACTCGCTTCTCGCCACCCGGCTGATGTCCCGGCTGCGCAGGGAGACGGGGACCCTTCTTCCGGTGCGTGTGCTGTACGAGGCCCCCACCCCCGCCGCGCTGGCCCGCAGGCTCGGCGGCGAACGGTCCGCGGAGTTCCCGGTGCTGCTGCCGCTGCGCCCCGGCGGCACACGCCCACCGCTGTTCTGTGTACACCCGGCTGCCGGGATCAGCTGGGTCTACTCGAGCCTGATTCCGCACCTCGACGAGGAGCTGCCACTCCACGGACTGCAGGCGCGCGGGCTGAGTGACGGAACGCAGTCGCTGCCGGGGAGCGTCGAGGAGATGGCGGCGGACTACGTCGGCGAGATCCGGCGGGTCCAGCCGTCAGGCCCGTACCACCTGCTGGGCTGGTCCTTCGGCGGGATCGTCGCCCACGCCATGGCGGTACGGTTGCGGGCCCTCGGGGAGCAGGTCGGCGCCCTCGTCCTCGTCGACGCGTACCCCGGAGGCGGGCCGACCTTGCTGCCGGTGGCGACGGAGGGTGTCGACCCGCGGGTCGAGCAGCTGGTGCGGGAGTACGGCCAGTCGGCCGGGTCCGGGTTCGACATCGCGGACCTCGACGCACTCAGCCGGATCTTCGCCAACAACGAACGGCTGATGCACGGCTTTGAGCCACAGAAGTACGACGGCGACGCGCTGCTCGTCACGGCCACGGCGGACAAGCAGCCGGGTGATGAACTGCCCCGCAGGTGGGCGCCGTTCGTGGGCGGGGACCTGGAGCGGTACGACATCGACTGCACCCATGACGACCTGCTGCGCGGCCCGGCCCCGGCCGAGCTCGGGCGCGCCGTCGGCCGATGGCTGCTCAAACCGCTGCGCAGGACAGGGGGATCGAAATGAACGTGGCCTTCTCACCGGACATCGAACTCGACAGCCTGGACCTCACAGATCCACGGACGTTCACCGGCACCGACCTGCCGGGCATGTGGCGCCGGTTCCGCGAGGAGCGGCCCGTGCACTGGCATCCGGAGGCCGCCGGACGCCCGGGGTTCTGGGTGCTGTCCCGATACGAGGACGTACTGGCGGTCTACCGCGACAACACGTCCTTCACCTCCGAGCACGGCAACGTACTGGCCACTTTGCTGAAGGGGGGTGACTCGGCAGCGGGACACATGCTCGCGGTCACCGACGGCCCGCGCCACCGGGCGATCCGCACGCTGCTCCTGAAGTCGTTCTCGCCCCGGGCCCTCGCCCCCGTCGTGGAGGGCGTGCGCAGGCGGACCGACGAGCTGGTGGCCGAGGTGACCGCGCGGGGCGAGTGCGACTTCGCCAAGGACGTCGCCGAGCACATTCCGATCGCGACGATCTGTGACCTCCTGGGCGTGCCGCTCGGCGACCGGCACTTCCTTCTCGAACTGAACAAGCAGGCCCTGAGTTCGGAAGACGCGACGCACTCCGAGCTGGACGCGCTGACGGCCCGCAACGACATCCTGCTGTACTTCTCCGAACTGGCGCAGCACCGCAGGCAGATGCCGACGGACGACGTGGTGAGCGTCCTCGCCACGGGACGGATCGACGGCGAGCCGCTCACCGAGGCGGAGATCGTTTTCAACTGCTACAGCCTCATCCTCGGCGGCGACGAGACGAGCCGGTTGTCGATGATCGGAGCCGTCGCGGCGTTCATCGCTCACCCGGACCAGTGGGAACTGTTGAAGGGTGGCACCGTTTCCCTGAAATCCGCGGTCGAGGAGGTTCTGCGCTGGGTGACACCGACCATGCACTTCGGCCGCCGGGCCGTGTCGGACCTGGTCATCGATGGTGAGCTCGTCGAGGAGGGAGACATCGTCACGCTGTGGAACACCTCGGCCAACCATGACGCGACGGTGTTCGAGGAGCCGGAGCGCTTCTCCTTGGCCCGCACCCCGAACAAGCATGTCGCGTTCGGCTACGGACCCCATTTCTGCCTCGGAGCATTTCTGGGCAGGGCGGAGGTCGCCGCGGTGCTCGGCGCACTGCGACGTATGGTCGGCCGGATCGAGCCGCGGGGTGAGGCCGCGCCGCTCTACTCGAACTTCCTGCACGGCCTCGCGAGTCTTCCCGTCCATCTGAAGTCGTCGCTGTGAGCGAGTTGGAGGCACCATGGCATGGGCAACTGTCAACAACATCCGGGTCCACTACGAGTCGCACGGTGCGGGGGAACCCGTTCTGATGGTGATGGGCAGCGGCAGCAGGGGCCGCGTCTGGCAACTGCACCAGGTCCCGGCGCTCACCGCGGCCGGCTACCGGGTCATCACCTTCGACAACCGCGGGATTCCGCCGACCGATGAATGCGCCGACGGCTTCACTGTCGACGACATGATCGCGGACACGGCCGCCCTCATCGAGTACCTGGGCCTGGGCCCGTGCATTCTGGTCGGTACGTCGATGGGCGCGCAGATCGTGCAGGAGCTGGCGCTGAGCAGGCCCGCCTTGGTGAAAAAGGCCGTGCTGATGGCGACCCGCGGGCGCGCCGACGCCCTGCGCCGCGCGATGGCCGAGGCGGAGATCGAGCTCTACGAGTCCGGGGTGCGGCTGCCGCCGCGCTATGACGCGGTGATCCGGGCCACCCAGAACCTCTCCCCGCGCACCCTCGCCGACCCGCAGCAAGTCGGCGACTGGCTCGACCTGTTCGAGATGTCGGCACCCGCCAGCCCCGGCGACCGCGTGCACATGGGATTCTCCGCCATGCCCGACCGCCGCGCCGCATACCGGGACATCAGCCGCCCGTGCCGGGTGATCTCCTTCGCCGACGACATGATCACGCCTCCCCATCTCGGCAGAGAAGTCGCCGAGGCCATTCCGGGCGCATCCTTCGAGCTCATAGCCGGATGCGGTCATTACGGCTATCTGGAGGACCCGGACACCGTCAACAAGGCGATCATCGAGTTCATCCGGCAGGAGGGATGACGGCAGGAGGGACGCCGGCCGCTCATCGGGTGGGCGGTCGCCGGAATCCCCGCACCGCGGCGACGACGGCGACCGTCATGACCAGGAAGCTCGTGGCGAGGGCGGAGGCGACCTCGCCACCAACCGGCCAGTCCAGGGCCAGCGCCCGCGTGGCGTCCACCGCGTACGACACCGGATTCACCAGTGCCACCGCACGCAGCCACGCGGGCAGCGAGTCCACGGGCACGTAGGCACTCGACGCGAACATCAGCGGGAAGAGGGTCAGCCCGCTGATGCTCTGCATGATCCTGGCGCTGCGCAGCCACGCGCCGAGTGCGATGAACACCCATGTCAGCGACGTGATTACCACGAGCGCGAGCAGGAACGCCGCGCACACCCCCAGCACTCCGCCCTTCGGGGTGAAGCCGAAGAACAGCGCCGCGCACACCAGCAGCAACGCCGTCTGCACGGCAGTGCGCAGCACATCCGTCACGGCGCGCGCGACCAGCACCCAGTGCAGTCCGACGGGCAGCGTACGGAAGCGCGTCAGCACCCCGTTGTCCATGTCCCTGATGAGCTCGGACCCCGAGCCGACGGCCGCGGCGATGCCGCTGGTGATCAGAATGGCGGGCATCAGGTAGTCGATGTAGTTCACCCCGACGGGAAAGCGGCTGGGGTGGGCGAGGCTTCCGAAGACCTGGCTGAATATGACCAGCAGGATGAGCGGCTGGGCCAGCATGAGCACGATCAGCCTGCGATCGGCGATCAGGGTGCGCAGGCTGCGTTCGGCGAAGACGGAGAACTGGGTAAGCGCACCGGCCGGGCGCCAATGGGCCGATCGGGAGGCCGCCTTGGCGTCGGCGGCGGGATCGACGGGGGACATGACAGCCATCACTGATGCTCCTGGGTAAGGTGGCACTCAAACCGCTGGCATTGCGGTGGACTTGCGGGCCAGAGAGAGATAGACGTCGTCCAACGACGGCTCGGACAGCGTCAGTCCGGCGACCGCCACGCCGCCCTCGTCCACCGCGCGCACCACATGGGCCAAGTCGGCGAACGCGACGACGGGCACGCTTACGGTGCCCTCCCCGGGGTTCTCGACGGCGGACAGCCCGGCCCGGCGCAGTGCGGTCGCCGCCCTCGAGACGTCCTCGCGCCGGGTGACCGAGAGGTGAGCGGTGCGCTCGCCCACGCGCGCCTTGAGCTCCGTCGGGGTCCCGGCTGCCACCACGGTGCCTTCGGACAGCACGGCAACGCTGTCGGCCAGCCGCTCGGCCTCCTCCAGGTACTGGGTGGTCAGCAGCACGGTGGTGCCGTCGGCGACCAGCGCCTCGACCGTCTCCCACAGGGATATCCGGCTGGCCGGGTCGAGGCCCGTGGACGGCTCGTCGAGGAAGAGCACCTGTGGCCGGCCGACAAGGCTCGCGGCGAGGTCGAGCCGCCGCCTCATCCCGCCCGAGTACGTGCGGCACTGCCGGTGGGCAGCCTTGGACAGGTCGAAGGCGCTCAGCAGTTCCTCGGCCCTCACCCGGGCCTGCCGCCGGCTCGCGCCGAGCAGCCGGCCGATGAGCACGAGGTTGTCCAGGCCCGACAATTTCTCGTCCACCGAGGCGAACTGGCCGGTGAGCCCGATTCTGCCGCGCACTTCACGGCTCTCCCGCACCACGTCGTGGCCGGCGACCGTGGCGCTGCCGCCACTGGGCGGCAGCAGAGTGGAGAGGATGTTCACCAGGGTCGTTTTGCCGGCGCCGTTGTGCCCGAGCAGGCCCAGGACGGTGCCCTGCTCGACATCGAGGCTGACACCGCGGAGCGCCTCCACTCCGTCGTAGGACTTCGTCAGTTCTGCGGTGTGGATCATTGGTGTGGTCACAGATCCCACTTACCGGTAAGAATTGAAAGCGCCAAGGGGGGATTCCGGACGTCACCCTTTAGTGCCGTGTGTGGCGATGCCGTGTGTGGCCCTTTGATGCCGTGCCGTATGCAGGCACGGCTTTCCTCCATGCTCAACTATTCCCCCGGTGCGCACAGTTGGATGGCTCCGAAGCGGACCCTAGGTGGCCCCCTCTGAGGGTGTCAAGCATGGTATTTGCGAGTGCGTCGGGGCCGGGGCCGATCAGGAAAATGACCGAAATGCTGGGTGGACAGCGGACGTCTATGGGTGCTCTTACTTTCGTTGTGGGTCACCCTGACGAAAGTTGGTTGACTGCACTCCTGGGCTGGGATTTACTCCGCCAAGGTGTTGACGAATGCACATGCCGAAGGTATCGGACCCGGGGTTGACTCTCCCGAGGTCGACATCTAGGGTCGGAGAAGTTGACCTTGGTGCATGCCGAAGGTCAAGTCAAAAGTGTGTTTCCGTTAAGGAAGCCGACGGGGGAAAGGGGCTCTGCCCATGGCTACTAGTCTGTCCGAATATATACGCCGCAATGCCGTTGCTCATGGCGACCGGCAGGCCATTACTTTCTTATCCGATTTCGACGCCGATGATGGTCGAATATCCATCAGCTATGCGGAACTCGACCAGCGGGCCCGGTCCGTTGCTGCTGCCCTGCTGAATCGCTGCCGGCCCGGCGACCGCGCTTTGCTGCTCTATCCGGAAGGCATGGACTTCGCCGTCGCCTTCGTCGGGTGCCTGTACGCGGGTGTAGTGGCCGTTCCCTCCCCGCTGCCGGGTCAGTACCAGCACCATCAGCGGCGGGTGACCGCCATCGCCGCCGACGCGCAGGTGTCCGTCGTCCTGACCGACGCGCGGAGCCTGCAGAGCGTCGACGACTGGGCCGCGGCCGCCGGTCGCTCGGGTAACGCCATCCTTGTGACCAGCGACTGCGAAGCATCCCCACTCCAAGCGGAGTCACTACCGACGCTCGGACACGACAGCGTCGCCCTGCTGCAGTACACGTCGGGCTCCACGGGCAGCCCCAAGGGTGTCGTGATCACCCACGGCAACCTGCTGCACAACGTGGACGCCCTGCAGCGCGCCTTCGCCCTCGACGACTCCACCCGCTTCGGCTCCTGGATCCCGCACTACCACGACATGGGCTTGATGGGGATCCTGCTGCCGCCGCTGTACCTCGGCGGTTCCTGCGTCCTGATGAGCCCGACCACCTTCCTCAAGCGGCCGCACTGGTGGCTGCGCATGGTCGACGAATTCGACATCACCTGGACCGCCGGACCCAACTTCGCCTACGAACTGTGCAGTCGGCAGATCACCGACGAGCAGATCGCCGGCCTGGACCTGTCGCGGCTGAAGTTCGCCTGCAACGGCTCCGAGCCCGTCCAGGCCACGACGCTGACCAGTTTCGCCAAGCGCTTCGCCAGTGCGGGCCTGCGCGCCGAGGCCCTCAACCCCAGCTACGGCATGGCCGAGGCCACCGTCTTCGTCAGCGGTTCCGGGTTCCGTGAACCGGTCGTACGCCGCGTCGACGAACAGTCCCTCGCCGCCGGGCTCCTGGAACCCGTACGAGGGTCGGGCACCGGCAGGGACCTCGTCTCGTGCGGCTGGCCGCACGACTACGACGTCCGCATCGTCGCACCGGACAGTCGCACCCCGCTGCCCGAAGGAACGGTTGGCGAGATCTGGCTGCGCGGCCCGAGTGTCGCCCAGGGTTACTGGGACAACTCCGAGGCCACGGCCCGTACCTTCGAGGCGGCCACGGCGGGCGCCGACCCGGACCACGGCTATCTGCGGACCGGGGACCTGGGCGCTGTCCTGGGCGGCGAGCTGTTCATCACCGGCCGCATCAAGGAGATGCTGATCCTGCGCGGCCGGAATCTCTACCCGCAGGACATCGAGTACGAGGTGCGCGACCGGCATCCCGAACTGCAGGGCATGTTCGGCGCCGCCTTCACCGTGCCCCTGCGCGACGAGGACGGGCTGGAGGAAGAGGCGCTCGTCCTGGTCCACGAGATTCGCGGTCGCCACTCCGACGACGAGCTCAACACGCTGGCCAGTGCCATCGGGCGGACCGTCTTCCAGGAGTTCGGGGCCCATCTCGCCGGCCTCCAACTGGTGCGGCGCGGCACCGTGCCGAGGACCACGAGCGGCAAGATCCAGCGACTGGAGATGCGCGAGAGGTTCTGCTCGCAGCAAGGCGAACCGCTCCTGTCGAAGACCGACGCGCGGCTGGCCCGGGCTCTGTTCTGACGCCGCGGCCGGTGCGTGCACAAGCGCATCGCTCTTCAACAGCACCAGAGAGTTCATGGGGGATTTCAGTGCTGCACGATTCTGTTCTCAGACTTGAGCGCGCCCTGAGCAGATCAGACGCGGACGGAGGCCCGCTCGCCCCGGCCAGGATGGCTGAGCTCGACCGCCTCGAAGCCTTCCCCGACGAGGCGTGCGCCGCACTGGACGCCGCCGGGCTGGGCGCGCACTACGTCGATGCCCGCTACGGCGGCCGCCTGCACGACCATGTCGAACTCGTCCAGCTGCTGCGCACCGTGGCACGCCGCGACCTGACCGTCGCCGTAGCCCACGGAAAAACGTTTCTCGGCTCGGCTCCGGTATGGATCGCGGGCTCCCCGGAACAGGCCGCCTGGCTCGCCGCCGCGGTCGGCCAGGGGGCCGTCGTCTCCTGGGCGCTGACCGAGCGCGGCCATGGCAGCGACCTGCTCGCGGGTGAACTCACCGCTCGCCGGGAGGACGGCCTGTGGCGGCTCGACGGCGAGAAGTGGCTCATCAACAATGCGAGCCGGGGACACCTGCTCTGCGTGCTGGCGCGTACCAGCGGCGAGGGCGGGCCACGCGGCTTCAGCCTGTTTCTCGTCGACAAGTCGCAGCTGAGCCCCGGCAGTTACCGGCTCCTGCCCAAGGTGCGCACCCATGGCATCCGCGGTGCGGACATCAGCGGAATCGCCTTCGACGGCGCGCAGGTCCCGCATTCGGCACTCGTCGGCGGCATCGGCATGGGCGTCGAGACCGTACTCAAGGCGCTGCAGCTCACCCGCACCGTTTCCACGGCCCTGTCCCTCGGCGCACTCGACCACGGGCTGCGGATCGCCGCCGACTACGCCGTGGGCCGCAATCTGTACGGCCGCCGTCTCGCCGAACTCCCCCGAGTGCGCCGCATCCTGGGCCAGGCATCCGCGGCGCTCGTGGTCGCCGAGGCGGTCACGGCGGTCGCCGCCCGCGGCATCCACGCCCTCACACCCGAGATGGCCGTCATCTCGGCGGTGGCCAAGGCGTTCGTACCCAGCCTGGTGCAGGACACCCTCGAACGGCTCTCGGAGCTGCTCGGCGTGCGCAGCTTCCTCAGCGAGTCGTACGAGGACGGTGCCTTCGCCAAGCTGGAGCGCGACCACCGCATCGTGGCGATCTTCGACGGCTCCACTGCGGTCAACCGCAGCCTGCTCATCGACCACTTCCCGGCTCTGGCCCGCGGCTGGCGGCGGGGCCGGGCGGACCAGGACGGCGTCGCCTCGGCCATGCCGGGCGGGCTCGTTGCCGGGTTCGACCCCGCACGGCTGCGCCTGCTGTCGACCGGCGGGTGCAGCCTGGTGCAGTCACTGACCGGCGCCTTCGGCCGACTCGGCAACGCCGCGGCCCAGGGGCTGCTGCCGACGGACATCCTGGGCATGGCCCGAGACCTCACGGCCGTGGCCCACGGGGTGCACGCCGGGATGGAGAGCCAGGAGCGCACCCCCAGAGACGTACCGCAGTCCGCCTTCGAACTGGCTGCCCAGTACGAACTGTGCTTTGCGGGCGCCGCGCTGGTCCACCTGTGGCTGGACGGCGCACGCACCCCGTACGACGCCCTGTGGCTGCGAGCAGGGCTGGCCGTGGTGCTGACCGGGCTCGGCTTGCACGTCGACGAGTCGCAGGCCACTGCCTACGACCGACTGGCCGACCGGCTGCTCGGCACCGCCGGCCATGTGCTGCCGTCACTGCTGGCCGCCGACGACCGGGGGGCTGTGCTGTGACCGCGTCCCTCGCCCCTGCCGCACTGCCGGCCCGGCTGCACGACCTCGAGGCGCGCTTTGGCGATCCCTTCGCCCCGGACAACCCCCTCGGGTTCGTCCCGATCCTCGATGCCGACGAGCGTGGCGAGATGTTCGCCGCGGGTGAGCAGGCACTTCACGACTACGGGCTCAACGCCGAGTTCGTCCCGGCCGAGCTGGGCGGGCGGCTGACGCGGCTCGATCACCTCGTCGAGATCATGCGCTCCGTCTACCGGCGTGATCCCTGCCTCGGCCTCGGCTACGGCGCCAGCTCGTTCATCGCGGGCGTCAACATCTGGACCGCTGCCAACGAGGAGCAGCGCAGGGCCGCCGCCGGACTGCTGCTCGGCAACAAGCGGATCGCCGTCGCCTATCACGAGCTGGCGCACGGGAACGACATGGCACACACCGAGTTCAGCGCGCTGCCCTCGGCGGAGGGTCTGCTGCTCAACGGCCGCAAAGAGGTCATCAGCAACATCGGGCGCGCCGAGGCCGTCGTGATCTTCGCTCGGACGTCAGCCCGGCCGGGCAGCCGCAGCCACTCCCAAGTGCTCGTCGACACCTCGCGGATTCCCGCGGAGCGGGTGCGTCACCTGCCTCGATACCGCACCACCGGAATGCGCGGAGTGCAGCTCGGCGGGATCGAGTTCCGCGACTGCCCGCTGCCTGCCGACGCCATTCTGGGGGCGCCGGGACAGGGCCTGGAAACCGCGCTCCGGTCCTTCCAGGTCACTCGCACCACTCTGGTGTCGATGTTCACCGGCGTCGTGGACAGCGGGTTGCGCACCACCCTCCGCCATGCGCGCGACCGCCGCCTCTACGGCCGTGCGGCCGCTGAGCTGCCCCATGTGCGGTCGGTCATCACCGGAGCCTTTTCCGACCTGCTCACCGCGGACTGCTTCGCGACCGTCGCCACCCGCGCACTGCATCTGCTGCCGGCCGAGACCTCGATCTACGCGCAGGCGGTCAAGTTCTTCGTCTCCAAGGTCCTGATGGACGCCATGACCCGGCTCTCCTCGGTCCTCGGTGCACACTTCTACATCCGCGAGGGCGCCTCAGGGCTCTTCCAGAAGCTGCTGCGGGACATCCAGCCCGCCGGCTTCGGGCACGCCGCGCGCGCCGCCTGCCAGGTGTCGCTGATGCCGCAGCTCCCACTGCTGGCCCGCCGGTCCTGGCTGCACGACGGATCAGCACCGGCCGAGCTGTTCCGTCCGGGCGCCGACCTGCCGCCGCTGGACTTCGGGCGACTCGCCATCAGTGCGGGCGGACGCGAACGGCTCAGCACCTCGCTCGCCGGCGGTCTGGCCGCCATGCCCGACGACACCTCCCCGGCCGGCACCGAATTGCGCTCCTACGGAGAGCATTTCGCCGAGGAACTGGTGCGACTGGCCGAGGAGTGCACCACACTCTCGCCCGCCGAACTGTCCGTCACCGCGAGCTCGCACACCTACGATCTCGCCACCCGCTACGTGCGGGTGCTCGTCGCCGCCGCGTGCTTCGAGACCTGGCGGCACGCACGAGCCGACGGCGACCCGTTCCTGGGCGACCCCGCCTGGGCGGCGGCGGCCCTGCACCGGTTGCGCGCCCCGCTCGGGGCTCCGCCCCCCGCTCTTCCCGAACACCTCGAAGAGTCCCTGTGGCACGAACTGTCGGTCCGCTACGACCGGTCGCTCGCCTTCGGGCTGATGCCGCGGCCACTGGCCGGATCCGGCTGACGCGTACTGCCGCACCACCCACGACGCCGGAGGCACCCCACAGAGCCCCGGCCGCCCCCACAACTCGACTTGGCACACGGAGGCAGCCATGCCGGAATCCATCCCCGCCGAGAACGCCACGACCGACCGAGCCGACGAGCAGCACCTGCGCGAATGGCTCGTGGGCCGGGTCGCCGAGCACCTGAAGATGCCCGTGGACGACATCGAGCCGGACGTACCGCTCAGCGACTACGGCCTCGACTCGCTCTACGCCCTGTCGGTCGCCGCCGAGATCGAGGACCACCTCGGCTTTGCCGTCGACCCGACCATGATGTGGGACAACCCCACGATCAACGCACTCCTCGACGCACTCGCCGAGGAACTGGCCGACGCGGCCTGAACCGGGGGATGGGAAGCAAGCACGTGTTCGACGCCTGCACGACTCGCCGTACCGTATCCGCCGCGCAGTGGGGAATCTGGGTGGCCCAGCAGCTCGCCCCCGACGCACCGCACCACAACTGCGCCGTCGCCTACACGCTCACCGGGCCCCTCGACCACGACGTGCTGCGCCGGGCGGTGACACAGGCGGTCGCGGAGACCGACACCCTGCGTACCCGCTTCAGCGAGACGCAGGGGCGCCCGCAGGTGACCGTGCTGCCCGCGGGCGAACCCGAGCTGTCCTTCGTCGACGTCGCCGGGCAGCAGGACCCCGGCGCCGCGGCCGAAGAATGGATGCGCACCGACCTGGCGACCGCAACTGACCTGACCGGTCGGCCTCCCTACACGCACGTGCTGTTCACCCTCGGCGGTGACCGACACATCCTCTACTTCCGCTACCACCACATCGTCATGGACGGCTTCGGCCAGTACCTGTACTGCCTCCGCCTCGCCGAGATATACACGGCGTTGGAGAACGGGCAGGTTCCCGGCCCGGTCGCCGCTGCCCCCCTCGCGCAGCTGCTCGACGAAGACGAGGCGTACCGCGCCTCCGACGCGTACACGCGGGACGCGGCCTATTGGCGGGCCGAGTTCGCCGACCTGCCGTCCGGCACCCCGCTCGCCGGACGCACCGCGCGCCCCGCGCCCGACACCGTACGCCGCACCACCTGGCTCGCGCAGGACCGCGTCGACGCCCTGCTCGGCTCGGCGCGTGGTGCCTTCGGGGGCTGGACCGGGACGCTCGTGGCCGCCGCCGCCGGCTATCTGAGCCGGATGTTGGGACGGTCCGACGTACTGATCAACCTGGCGCTGGCCGCACGCCGCAGCCGCGCCGAGCTCGGCACCCCCGCCATGCTCGCCAACGAACTGCCGATCCGCCTCGACGTCGAGACCGCCTCGGGCTTCGACGGACTTCTCCGGCAGGCTCAGGAGAAGGTCAGGCTCGCGGTACGCCACCAGCGCTATCGCAGGGACACCCTCCGCGCCGACCTGGGGCTCTCCGGACACGACACCGCGCTGACGGCCCCCCGAATCAACGTCATGGGCTTCGGCCGGGAGCCCCGCTTCGGCAGCTGCCGGAGCGTGAGCCGGCAGCTGTCCACCGGAGTCGTCGCCGACCTGACCGTCAACGTCTACCGCGCGCTCGGTGGCGAGGACGGTCGGCGGTCGGGTATGGAGCTGGAGTTCATCGGCAACGCCGCGGTCTACACCGAGGAGCACCTCGCCCGGCACCACGAGCGGTTCATCGTCTTCCTGGAGCGCGCCGCCACCCGGACAGCAGAGCCGCTCAGCCACCTCGACGTGCTGGCGCCCGGAGAGCAGCAGCTGCTCGATCGGTGGAACGACACCGCGATCGCCCGCCCGACGAGTACACTGCCGGATCTCTTCGAGGACCAGGCCGCCCGCACACCGGACGCACCCGCCCTCCTCCACGACACCGGGATCCTCACCTACGCGCAGCTCAACGCCCGCGCCAACCGGCTCGCCCGGCTGCTGATCGCCCAGGGAGTGGCTCCCGAACAGTTCGTGGCTCTCGCCGTTCCGCGTTCTGCGGAGATGATCACCGCGGTGCTCGCCGTGCTGAAAGCGGGGGCCGCCTACCTTCCTGTCGACCCCGGCTATCCGGCCGACCGCATCGCCTACATGCTCGACGATGCGCGTCCTCAACTCACGCTCACCACCAGGGCAGTCATGGACGTACTGCCGCCGGGAGAGGACCGGGTGCTGCTGCTCGACGATCTCGACCTGGCCTGGCAGCGCGAGGACAACCCCACGGACGCGGACCGCGGCAGGCCGCTCAGCCCTGACCACCCGGCGTACGTCATCTACACATCGGGCTCCACCGGTGCGCCCAAGGGCGTCATCGGCCTGCACGGCGGCGCGGTCAACCGGCTGCTCTGGTTCGGGGAGGTATTCCCCTTCCGGGCCGATGAACCCGCGCTCGCCAAGAGTTCGCTGAGCTTCCTGGACGGCACCACCGAATGGTTCGGGCCGCTCGTGCACGGCACCCCCGTCGTTCTGTGCGGCCCCGAAGCGGCCAGGAGCGCGGCCGACATGACCGCACTCGTCGCCCGGCACGGCATCGGCCGCATCACCGTCGTCCCCAGCCTTCTCGCCGAACTGCTCGACGGCGACGACGCCGGGGACCTGAAGCCCTGCAGGCTGTGGGTGACCAGCGGTGAGGCCCTGCCGCACGCGCACGCCGGGCAGTTCGCGCACGCGCTGCCCCAGGCCACGCTGCTGAACCTGTACGGGGCGTCGGAGGCGAGCGGGGACAGCCTCTACGCGGTCTGCACACCCGACGACGTACGGATCGGCCGCCCGATCGCGAACACCAAGGCGTATGTGCTCGACGCCGCCCTGCGGCCGTTGCCGGTGGGCGCCCCGGGCGAGCTCTACATCGCGGGCGCCGGACTGGCCCGCGGGTATCTCGGGCGGCCCGGGCTGACCGCAGAGCGGTTCATGGCCGACCCTTACGGACCGACCGGCACCCGGATGTACCGCACCGGCGACCTTGCCCGCTGGACCGATCGCGGTGAGCTGGAGTACCTGGGCAGGGCTGATCAGCAGGTGAAGATCCGGGGCTTCCGCATCGAGCTCGGCGAGATCGAGACGGTGCTCACCGCGCACCCGGAGGTCTCCCGGGCCGTGGTCGTCGTCCGCGAGGACCGCCCGGGGGACCGGCGGCTGGTCGCCTACGTGGTGCCGGACGGTGGCTTCGACGCGGGTGGCTTGCGCGCACACCTGGGGCAGTCGCTGCCCGACTACATGGTGCCGGCGGCCTTCGTTGAAATGGACGCCCTGCCGCTCACCCCGAGCGGCAAACTGGACCGGTCGGCGCTGCCCGCGCCCGAATACACCTCCCGGGGCACCGCGCCGCGCTCGCCGCGCGAGGAGCAGCTGTGCGGGCTGTTCGCCGATGTGCTGGGCCTGGACCGGGTCGGTATCGATGACAGCTTCTTCGACCTCGGCGGCGACAGCGTCCTGTCGCTGCGGCTCGTGAGCCGCGCCCGCCGCGCCGGGCTCGCCTTCTCCGCCCGCGACGTCTTCGTCCACCGAACGGTCGCGGCACTCGCCGAACTGGCCGGCGGTGCCGTCGCCGGTACGGAATACATGCTCGAATCACCCCTGCCCGAAGACGAGTTGGCGCTGCTTGACGCCCCCGAGGGCGCCCAGGTCCTGCCGCTGTCGCCGCTGCAGGAGGGCCTGCTGTTCCATAGCGTCTTCGACGAGGCCGCGGCGGACCTGTACACGGTGCAGGCCGTGCTCGAGTTCGGCGGCGCCCTCGATACCGGTGCGCTGAAGTCCGCAGCCGCGGCGCTGCTGGCCCGGCACGACGCCCTGCGTGCCGGCTTCCGCCACGAGGGACTGAGCCGGGCGGTTCAGGTGGTGCCGGCCGACGTGCCGGTCGACTGGCGCGAGGCCGATGCCGAGGGCGATGTGGAGGCGCTGCTGGCGCAGGAACGTTCCCGTCGGTTCGATCTCACGCGGCCGCCGCTGGTCCGCTTCCTGCTGGTCCGGATGACCGCCGAGCGCCACTGCCTCGCGCTGACCCTCCACCACACCGTGGTGGACGGCTGGTCACTGCCGGTCCTGGTGCGCGAGCTGATCGAGCTGTACGCGGCCGACCGCGCCCTGCCAGCGGTGCGCCCGTACAAGGAATACATGGGCTGGCTTGCGAGCCGGGACGAGGCCGCGGCCCAGCGGGCGTGGGAGGACGCGTACCACGGGTTCGAGGAGCCGGCGCTGCTGGCGCCCGCCGCTCCCGGGCGGTCGCCGGTGATGCCCGGACGCGTGATGACGCAGCTGTCGCGCGGGACCACGGAGCGGCTGAACGAACGCGCGCGGTCCCTGGGCGTGACGCTCAACTCCGTCGTCCAGGCCGCCTGGGGACTCGTCCTGTCCCGGCTCCTCGGCCGCAGCGACCTCGCCTTCGGCACGACCGTCTCCGGCCGCCCGGCCGAACTCGACGGAGTCGAGGACATGGTGGGGCTGTTCATCAACACCCTGCCCCTGCGGGTGCGTCTCGACCCGGCGGAGTCACTGGGCGCACTGATCGCCCGCCTCCAGGACGAACAGGCCGCCCTGCTGGAGCACCAGCACGTCGGGCTCGCCGACGTACAGCGGTGGACCGGGCACAGCGAGCTCTTCGACACGTCGATGGTGTTCGAGAACTACCCGCTCGACCGCTCCGCGCTGGGCGAGCTCGCGGAAAGGGCGGGGCTGCGCCTCGAGGCCGCCCACGCGACAGAGGGCGCGCACTACGCGCTGAGCCTCGTCGTGCACCCGGGTGAGGAGCTTGTGCTCCGCCTGGACTTCCAGCCCGACCTCGTGGACCGAGCGAGCGTGGAGGCCGTCGCCGGGCGGCTGGTACGGGTGCTGGACGCCGTGCTGGACGATCCCTCCGCGACCGTGGGTCGGCTGGATGTGCTCTCCGGCGCGGAGCGGTCCTTGCTGCTGGCGGAGTGGAACGATACGGGGCGGGAGGTGCCGGGCGGGTCGCTTCCGCAGCTGTTCGAGGCGCAGGTCGCGCGGACGCCGGATGCTCTTGCTGTGGTCCTGGGTGACTGCGTCCTGACTTATGCCGAGTTGAATGTGCGGGCGAACCGGTTGGCCAGGTTGTTGGTGGAGCGGGGGGCGGGTCCGGAGAGGTTCGTCGCGGTGATGCTGGCGCGCTCGGTGGATCTGGTTGTGGCGTTGCTGGCGGTGGCCAAGTCGGGTGCGGCGTATCTGCCGGTGGATCCGGAGTTCCCGGCGGACCGTATCGCGTACATGATCGAGGACGCCCGGCCGGTGCTGGTGCTCGACGAGCAATGGCTGGCACGGGCCGACACCAGTGGTCTGTCCGGGGACAATCCGGCCGCCGTGCGGCCGGACACGGCGGCGTACGTGATCTACACGTCGGGTTCGACGGGCCGTCCGAAGGGTGTGGTGGTCGGTCATGCGGCGCTGGTCAACTTCCTGGATCACATGCGGGAGTTGCTCGCGCTGACGCCGGACGACCGCTTGCTCGCGGTGACCACGGTCGGTTTCGACATCGCGGCACTGGAGCTGTACGTGCCGCTGCTGTCGGGTGCTGCGGTGGTGCCGGCCGGCAAGGACACGGTGCGGGATCCGCAGGCGCTGTCCGCGGAGCTGGTGCGCACGGGTGCGTCGGTGATGCAGGCGACGCCGAGTCTGTGGCATGCGTTGCTGGAGGAGGCC
>Ga0307514_10002460_pt1 | contig 19248 bp, 15 predicted proteins | sample 16_EM_MG_FD_203088 | JGI IMG/M metagenome (GOLD analysis project Ga0307514, IMG submission 203088) | Populus trichocarpa ectomycorrhiza microbial communities from riparian zone in the Pacific Northwest, United States - 16_EM | ecosystem: Host-associated > Plants > Roots > Unclassified | place... | reverse complement strand
AAAGGGGGGGTAGTATAGACGGAGATGCTGAAAAGTCGAGGGTGTAATATAGGCTAAGAGATTTGTTACGAAATGTGTCCCAAGGACATGGGGGTGACATTACCCTGATGCCACAGTCTATCACTGTTTAGCCTTTATCTGATTCTCCCCTCTATCCAATGGAATTTCTCGGCTCATAGCCTAAGACTCCCTTCGGGGGAGACTCAAAAAAAAAAAAATGGAGTTTCTGGCAAAATTTGAGCATATCTGATTCTCCTCCTGCTCCTGTTCCTATCACCTACTTGGACCCCAGACTAGGTACCCTCTCGGGAAAATCCCGAGTACGTCTGGAAATTAAAAATGAGTCACGATGCATGACAGAATCAGATGAGTTTTGGGGCTATTTTTTTACTTTTTGGGATGGTATCTGATTCTTTCATGCATTGGGGGAGGGGTTGTGACAAATATATTAATTACTCTGGTTGTTACTAATGCCAAGCCTCGACGTACTAGGATTCATGGCACAGGACTCACCCTCTGGTCTGATAACCACCACCACCCCGACTCCTACCTATCAACACTATACGTAACTTACGTTTCATTCCGTTCATCTAAGTAGCCAAATACCAGCCACCCCGCCCCTGCCTTGACTTTGGAGATGCGCCGTCCATTCTTCGCTTGATTTGGGAGGATAACGAGGGTCTTGATAAGAGTCGGTGGGTATGATGAGGGGAGAGTATGGTAGAGCAAGATCAATAGTGGGAAAAATAGTGATATGAGTAGTAGGTAAGAAAGTTATGAGGCGATAGTGGCTGTCCGAGATGGTATCTGTGTTGTGGGGGTCAGTGGATGGAAGGTAGTATAAGTGATAAATATCCCGTGGACAGGCGTCGCTGAAGCACTTTTTAACAGGCGCCAGCCTGGAGTGAGTATACCCGAGTCTGGACTGTGATTGGCATGAGAGCCTTCCCTTTACGTTCATAACTTGTCTTGCCTTTGTAAGCACCTGTGTGTGGGAGATGTCATAATCGAGCCGGCTGGGGAATGCTTGGGTTTCTGTTAGACAATCACAAGTGCATTCGAGCGGGTGAGCGGCCACCTTACAACGGCACATCTCTTCCTAATGGTATCTGCTTCCATATAAGGTTAGCGATATCGTTACCCTGAAGTGGGTTTCTCAACCTACCACATCTGATCGGTATGATTCCCCATCATCCCTCCTCCCATTATTCCACGTCTAACCACACCGCTAGCACCACCCGCTCCAACCAGGAATTTCGTCCCGACAGAAAGCCGCATATCTCTTCCACATTAACCATCACTGGGTATTCCCCATTCCCAGTCACATCCAATAACCCCCCATCCCCTCATAACTCTCTCCCCTTCTTTCCCACTCTTTCCCAAATCCCCACAAAAAACCCTCCCAACTCTTCCCTAATTGATTGTGATTTCATAAGGGTATCTCAAAGGCACACCCACGTCTTTGACAATCGCTGTCCTCCCGATCTCCAGTTCTTTTCCATCGTAGCCATTCGAGGGATTCCAGAAACTCATTTCGTAGATATTCAGTGATTGTATATAATTTTCGCCGCTAAACTCCATACGGAGTCCACCATAAGCCATGAAACTTAGTCTGGTTGGCACAACACCCTCCGTATGGCGTATGAGACTTGTGTTTATCTGATTGTTCAGGGTTAGGCAATTTACTGATACTAGTGGTGGATTAGCATGCATGAACCTAAGTATAAACGATGCAGGGTGGTTCAGAACAACCGAGGTAGATACATGTAGCTGCTGGATAGTCACGTGATGGTGGGCAAGATTTATGCTACATACATGTAGTATGGCTGGTGTACATGAGTACTCCGTAAACAGATTGAATTATTTCGGATATCTATAGCCAACCAAATCTCTTCCCCATTTCTTCGTGGGCTCGTTGGATCCACCAAAGACAACTTCATTTCCCTTGATACCCGAAGGGATTATTGACTCGGAATATATTGATACCTATTCGAATGAGCCAGGTTGCAATTCACTATGGCCTCCTGGTGCCGAAGCGCAAATCTAGCAGCCCTGGGAACAATTAAGACGCTCCCCACTCAAATAAGTCATCAAAGGTAAGCACAGTTACCACTACATGGCTGGTGTAAACACACTGTCATTACCTGCCCCATTAACCCCGCCCTCGGTGTGAATACCTACTTATGTATGCTGGGGCTTATATCTGAATATTCACGCATATGCTGCCAAGATCACTATTCCAAAAACGGAAGGCGAAAAAGATTTCCCCAGATTGCAGGCAGCATAATGTGGGGAACTCACACTTCGAGAGAGCCTATTTCCCGTGTGTAGACCCAATCCTTTATAGGTGCGGGAACGGGGCCGTCTCATAGCCTAAGGCTCCCTTCAGGAGAAAGGTGTAGGTATAGACTCCAAAAAAAAAAAAGTATTTTAGGGTCACTCAAAAAGAAACTCCACACACGTGACCATAGTGTGACTAAGCCAGCGCTCTTCGACATCCTCGCCGCCAAAAATTTCGTCTCACAGGCTCAAAGGCCCATTTCGTTTCGTTTCGTCAAAGACCTCCCATCTACGAGCACAACAACTTCAGTTGTCGATCTGCGCTATCTCCTACCAGTTGAGCAAAAAGCATCCCCGCTGCCAAATAACCACCTAGTTACCAGTGATTGGTATGTTTGGCCATATCCTTTCCCCAGTTTTTGAGCGCCCCCCTTCCCTTGCACACCCACCTGCAATCCCAACACACGATACACACACACAGACACCCCTACACCACATACATAAGTAGAGATCCTAGAGTGTCCATTTCCATCTGTTGTTGAATGTCTACGTCTTGCATCATCAGTATCGTCATCATAACCATCATCTTCAATCTCACACTTCAACGCATCTTCATAATCTCTCGGAAAGGGCAAGTCGTGACAGGGATTTTTATTCATAGATCCAAGAGCGAGAGTAGTCAAGTTGAGCTAGGGATTTCCTTGCTAATTGTTTACACCCGTTGGCAAAGACAGGCACACACTTCACCCAAACTAAACAACCACTTTACATCGATCAGATTTCAAAATGTCGTCTTTTGCGAATACTTCATTTTCAGCGGCGGCGAAAGAGGGGGCGAATAATAGTGCAAAGGCTAGCACCCCTCTCACAGGAAATAATATGGGCTCAGGTGGAGGTGGAAGAGGGGCTGAGGGAGGTGGGGTGTCGATTGGGGAATGGTAAGCCCCCCCTATTGCAGAATTAGCATCGCCCGTGAGTTGCTCCCGGGCTCGGATACTATGTTCGGGATGGCACCTAAACATTGAGGGTAAGAGGGATGCGCCGCGTAACGTCTTGGACTCGATTAAGGTCCTAGAACTGCTGCAATGACAAGCCTTATATTGTTTCCCATGCGTGCTCTCCCTGACTGATTCTGCTATTGTCGTGTTTGCTAGGATTGAGACTATGTTTTCTCCGTTTAACAGATTCTAACCTTTTCAATAGGCCTGCTCGTATGAACGGAAACTCCACAACTAACACCACAAGTCCTGCATCTCTGGTGAGCAGAAGCTCTACTGGCCCGCGTCGCCCCTCTTTGTCGACAACGCTGTCACATAATCCGAACCACCATAACCATAATTTCGTCTCTTCCCCTCTCACACCAACCACCTCCTCCACCTCTCTCAACAGCAGCACAAACTCCAATCTTTATCATCCACCCTACCATTACAATAGTCAGAGCGGAGGAGGCGGAGGCAGTAATGGTGGGGTTAATGGGCCTAGATCATACAGCCGCGAGGAAATGTTGAATATCTACAAATCTATGCCTAGCGTAGCTTTGGAAAAAGGTCTACAGGATCTACTGAAGCGGATTGTGGATGGGGATGGTGCTGGAGGAGGAAAGGACATTCTGGCAGAAGTCTGTTGGGTAGAGAATGGGGTCATAGGGCCTGTGGCGCTGGAGGAGATGACAGCAGAAGAGAGAGAGGTGAGTTCCCTCAGGTTCTCGCGGTGCTGCTCTGGGCTTTTTAGTCTGTCTCCAATTAGGGTGCTGAACCAACTTCACAGCTCTTCACTGGAAACATCAACTCACCGCAAAAGCAACCCCCCCTGGCGCAAAACAACCAGAATCCAGCCCAAGGTGGTCGAGCCGATCATAACCACCACCACAGCACTCATAACAATCAGGGCCCCAATTCCTCTGGCCCTTCCCGAAAGAGTACTGGGACAATGGGAGTCAACTCCAACAGCACCGGCGCAAGCACCAACTCCCAAACACCTTTGAGGAATCAGAATGCCCGGAGAAATAACCGGGATGCATCTGATAGCATTCAGTCACCAAGTTCTCCTGCAGTTCGTGATCATTCGCAGCAATCGCACAGCATTTCCCGTCGACGCACGGATCTCCGCGGCTCAATTGCAGATGCTTTTGGAGGGGACTTAGAGAAGGACCCCACGATTACTGACAAGAAAGATCCCGGCTCCGCTTCAAGACCAAATTTTGGGCGATGGGGTTCAGTTTCGAACCCTAATACTGCAGGGGATCGTCATGGCGATGACCACTATGACGTATCAACGCCAACCTCCGCAACTGTTGGGCGTTCGATGGGACTTTTCCGTCGCGGTAGTGCTGCGTGGGGCAGTTCTAGCATTGGATCTGCAAGTGGACTTGCCTTGGGCATGGGTTTAGGCTCTGCCGGGGGTGGCGCCGCAGCATTCAACAATGGAACGTTCGGAGGTTCTGCTGGATTTGCTTTGAGCGGCGGAGTCCCAAGCTCTTCGGCTAGTAATTCAGCTGATAAGAAATTGGGGTCGAAGGCCAGGGGAGAATCGGGTGGGGTGGGCGAGAAATCTTCTGCATCTTCCGTGAAGTCGAGCTCGGGTGAGCAAGACGCTGAGAAGGACGCTGATGGTGACAAACAGCCATTGTCCAAACCTGGAGAGCAACCGGAGGAGGATCGATCTCAGCGGCTACATGAGAACACCTATCAAAATGTGCTGAAGGAAGAAGATGAAGAGAATGAGTCTTTCGAACCCGATATGGGACAGCAGTCCCAAAGATATCAATTCTTCCAAGATGCGACCGCTGCCTTCGATCCAAGCGAGGGAAACAAAGAAAATGCACTTGGCCAACATGAAGAGAGGCCAATGTCATCTGACACCGATCCGTATGGTAGGAGAGACTCATTGGCTGAGTTCTTGCAAGGTGATAGCCTCAATATACAACACCAACATTCCCACTTAGCTACTGCTGCGACTATTGGGGTGGAACAGGCCAGACTGAAAGCCACCTCCCCTTTCTCGCATGCTAGTGGCGCTGGAAGCTCTGTGACAACCCCTACACGGAACAAAAGTGACCTCGGCTTTGGCTCGCGGGGCTTTGTTGGGAGTGGAGGCTTGGAAAACCTACATACACAGCTAAGGGACTTAAACATCAATCAGCAGTCTAGTGGGAGTAACCATGCACAAGACTCGAGGCTGATGGGTAGCGCGGGTAGCGCGGCAAGCCAGGAAGGGTCGGGAGAAGCTGAACCACTAAGCCCCACTGAGACTAACCCCTATCAAAGTCCTGCTCCGGAAAAAGAGGATAAATCTGCACTGGGAACCAGTGGGTTCCATGATGACGATTCAGGGTTTGCAGGCACTCTGGGAGATGGTAGCCTACGGAAAACTAGCGCAGGGGAAGGAGGTCCAGGCAGTGATAGAAGTGGTGGAAGCTCTACTGCTGGTCTAGGCTCTGTAGTGGGAAGCGCTCTTGGTGGGCTGGGGACTCTCGGAATGGGTGACCTTGGTACTCCAGGTAGCGGTCTCTGGAGCACCGGAAGTGGGCTTCCGCTTGGGACCCCCAGCCGACTTGGAGGGGTGAACGCTGGTCCTGGAAGCTTCTTCAGCACTCTGGGGGCTGAAGGAGGATCACTCCTCGGAGGTACTGGTCAAGGGGCCGGGTTTGGCAGCATGAGCAGGACTAGTAAGCTTGGAGCTTTGTTCATGGATGCGGAGTTCCAGCAGCAGCAGCAGCAGCAGCAGCAGCAGCAGCAGCATGGAATCGACGGCACCGAGTCCGGTGACACTTTCGATGGCCTGAGATTGGGCGGAGGGGGAAGCATGGGCGTCAATTCTGGAAGGAGGCTGTTTGGACTGAGTGGTGGTGGTCTGGGAGGTGCAGAAAGTCCACTCCGAGGAAATGATGTGAACGACTTATTTAGTTTGCAAGGAGGGAGAGGTATGCTTGGAGGTGGTGGGGTAGGAGATGGTTCTATATTCTCACAGATGGGCGGGGACAGCCACCACGGAGGCCTCCAGGGCCTCCATGGCTTTCCACAACCAACACCACCAATTAGGCAATCCGCGCAACAGCAACAAATTCCCGCTATGGCACAAACAACAGCTCAACAAACGGCTCTTGTTATGCCGGATAAGATCCAGTGGGAATACCGTGATCCGCAGGGTGTCATTCAGGGTCCATTCTCTGGGCTTGAAATGCATGACTGGTTTAAAAGTGGCTACTTTCCTCAGGACCTCCACGTAAAACGAGTCGAGGATCCAGAGTTCGAGCCACTGAGTCATCTCATTAGAAGAATCGGGAATCAAAGGGAGCCCTTCCTGGTGCCTCTTCAAGGCCTTGTCCCATTGACTCAAGGAGGGCCTTCTTGGGGCCCTGCTTCAGGGTGGTCGGACAATGTCAACCAGCCACCAGGAACTGTTCAACCTCCGTTCGCTAATAGCTTTCCAACATTTGGCACCACACTTACGGCTGATCAGCAAAATGCACTTGAGCGTAGGAAGCAAGAGGAGCAATTCCTAATGGCAAGGCAAAGAGAATTCCTAGTTCAGCAGCAGCTAGCTGCAAAGCAGGCTCAAGCTCTACAGCAGCAACAAGTTCATCATATCCATCCTCAACCAAGTTTGGGCAGTCTTCAGCCACAGGTTGGGGCTAGTGCACTTGGTTTAGGTGGAATCGGTGCATTCGGGGCAGTTAGTGCCGTTGGTCCCGTCGGCGCAGGTGTTGGAAGCATTGGGAGCTCGGTAGGAATTTCGGCTTTGCAACAAGGACATCATAGCTTTGAGCCTGGCGCCCTCTTAAGGCACGCTGCCGTGAATCTCGATGGCTTTGGCCAAAGCAGGTTGGATGAAGTATTGCAACATGGGATGAATCAGGGAAATATGGTTCCCGGAGCAATCCAACAACCACCCATCCAAACTCCCGTATTTGGGCAGCAGCAAGTACCCAATCCGATCCAAGCTCAGCATATGCAACAGGCGCAGCAAGCATTTCAGTTACAACAACAGGCCATTATGGACAGACAGCGCCAACAAGTAGTTGATCGACAACAGCAGGAAAGTGAGGATATAGGTAATCATCAACAGCATGCAGAAGTCGCTGTTACCCGAATGGAGGCAGCTACCGACGAGCAGAGATTTGAGGAGGCCACTCGGACTGCGCAGGAACTGACTAGCCATACTAACACTCAGCCTATCGCCTCTGTTTGGGGTCAGACTGCAGCTGCAAAGGTGAAATCTCCTCCCCCAGCCTCTATCTATACAGAGAGCCACGATCCAGCTCAAACGGAGGTGAAGAAGGCAGCGGCCCCGAAGGCTGCCTCCCCCGCACCTCAGCCCCGGAAGTTGCCTAGCACGTCTTCCCCATGGCAGAAAGTACAAAACGAGAATTCTCCCATGCCGGCGCCATTCCCGCCCCCACCAAACGCGGCAAGTAAGGCTGGAGGAGAGCCCCACTCCACCAATGTTTCCAACGCGGCGCGCAACTCACCGGTGGACACCCCACACACAAGTACCAATGCCTCGGTTGCCCCATGGGCACAAAAGGTCGAGGAAACTCCTGTATCTAAGGGCCCCTCGCTGAAGGAGATTCAAGAGATGGAAGCAAAACAGGCTGCGGCATTGGCTGAGGCGATGGCTGAGCAGGCTCGCAAAGAGGCAGCACTTCAACAAAGCAGTGCTGCTACACAGCCGATGGCTCCACCACAAATTGGTCTTCCCTCTACAGCTACATGGGCAAGTAGCAATAGCCCCGCAGTGACTCCAGGAAGCGGGCCATCTGCGTGGGGAGGTGCTAAACCTTTGATGAGGTCTGCAACTCTTCCTATCCAAACTGGACCCCCTAAGAAGACGCTTCAGCAAATTCAGAAGGAGGAGGAGGCCAAGAAAGCCAAATCTGCACAGCAAGCTGCTGTAGCTCATGCTGCTAACGCATTAGCAGCCCCCGGCATACAAACTATCACCACTCCAGGCGGAAAGAGGTATGCGGAGTTAGCCGGAAAGCAACCTGTTGGTGGTGGTGGGGTTACTGCAGCTAGTGGCGCGTGGACTACAGTAGGAGTAGGCGGCAAAATCAAAACACCTGGGGGGACAGCACCAACATCTATCACAGCCGCACCTGCAACTACTCCGTCTCTAAAGAGCATTACTTCCACAGGGGCTATGGGATCATTTGGAAAAGTCGCTGTAGTCAAGCAACATCCCAACTTTAGCAGTGCTGCGGCTGTTACTTCACCTGTTAACCCAGTTACTCAAGCCTCGATCCCCAAGACCCCTGCCATGCTTGCACAAGAGGAGTTCATGAAGTGGTGTCGTATATCTCTCAAGCAGCTTAATACCAACGTCAACCAGGAAGAGTTTCTTCAGTCTCTGCTCTCTTTCCCGCCAGAGACCGACCTTATTGCAGACAGTATCTACGCCAACTCAAGTACAATGGATGGGAATAGGTTTGCGGAGGAGTTTGTTCGGAGGAGGAAGAGTGCCCAACAGGGGGTTGTAGTGGAAGCAGGGAGCACAGGAAGCAGTGGAGGAGGTGGGTGGAATGAGGTTGCGGCAAAGGCAGGAAGGAATAATAATGTCTCGGGTGCAGCAGGTGGATACATGGCAGAAGCAGTTGGCTTCAAGGTGATTCCCGGAAAGAAGAAGGGCAGGAAGTAGAGTATCTTGCTGCTGGGTTAGGGCATGGCATTGGTATGGTTGCATGTATTGAGTTTTAATGGATTGGTGAACTGGCAAGGCAAATAGATGTGTGAGCAACTAAAAGTACTACCACTTGCAACAAAGTCATGTTGAGCATTTCCATACAAACTGTAGTATGGATTGATTGGGTACACGGGGGTTAGGGTTGTTAGGGTGTTGGAATATAGTGATGTGGGCTATAGTACGTATCTGTGCCTCGTATGTAGATCAAGATGTAGGTACAGTACCTACTGTACATATATAACCCAAATTACTGGTATGTATATGTACTCCATATTGGTATTGATGCATTACAATTTTTTGGTGGGCGAAGGGCGGATCACGTGGGAAGGTATAGGTACAGCTAATAATGTGATGGGAGCACGTGAGGGTGCGGTATGAATATACAGTGCGTGGGCAATAATATTGCAGGGGGGGTCGCGGATTCTTTTGCCCACGCACTGTATATGCGCTGGTTTCTCCGAGAAGTGCATGCAGCTTGCAGCAACAGGATAGAGTACCTACCTTTATACCTAGGTACCTTTTACCTTACCCAGATCTGGGGTATATAGATCTGGTTGTCAATCGTTGACAATACCTAGGACGCTATTGTTGGTTCGAGCCATCCACCAATGGCGCACAGACCGACGTTAACACGATCCATTCGCCAATCTGAACACTGATAGACAAGACGTTGTAAAATTTTGTGGCTTAAAAACGGCTTCAAAATTTCGTGGGTTCTTCAAGAGGCTTCGTGGGTATTTGGCTTTAACTATTGGGAAAAGGATGCACACTTTTGTACCCAAATTCATCTAACAAGCTCATCCAACAGCTCACCCAACGGGTCGAACAATCTACCAGCAATGTTTAGTGGTAATTTCTCGATTTGTTGATGTACTCCACTCAGCCTGCTCAACCCACTCGTCCCGTATGTACTTTGCCTCCTTTGCCTCCTCTGCCTCCTCAGATGTGGTTGATGATGGTACCCTCCACTACCTAGACGTACCAGCTCCACCAGATGTACCAGCTCTACCAGACGTACCAGGACCACCCTCCACCAAACCCCGGAAGCCCAAGAAATGAAAAAAATCTGAATTAATACCTCCGGCAATGCTCTCAGGTCAAGTATTTAATAAACGCCTAGATCATTTACTTCAGAGTGGCACATTCAATAAGGATTCTCGCCGAAGATGTAGAGCAGCATATGAAGCGTTACCTTTGGTCTTGGGAAAATCAGGTAAGTAGATATGTGGCGCGAGGCGAGCTAATGGTTAATTAGATCCATATATACTCATTACTTAAAGTACAGAATTCTCAACTTTCCACGTTTAAGACATTTCCTTCTACTTCAGAAGATCTTGAGGTTAGAGACAAAGATGGTTGCTTGTTAGCGTATCGCCTCAGAATCCCAAACACTTTAGTGCATGTAAGGTGAAGCCTTTGTTTACCATTTATAGAATTAGTGGATAGTGATAAACTTCAGAAGTTCACCGACAGCGCAAGGAAGATCCCCGTGGAGAGTTTCCGGTACGCCATTATGCTACCTGTGCTGATAGCAGTTTGGAACTCAGTCAGGAAGCTGGATCGAGTCTAATAAACCCCTTTGGGCTTATATAGGACATCGGCTTAGGCTCTTATGTCCAGAGGCGTATAATAAGCTTACTAACATTACACCCCTTGAACTTCTATGCAGTGCGTGGGCGGGGGTTGCAATTAATCAGCAAATGACTGCCAATAGTAGTTTACAAAATCACCAGGATTGGAAGGATGTGAAATCTGTACCCAATGTAGTTGTACCCTATGGGGATTGGGATGGTGGTAATTTGACAAGCTAAGTGCATTATAGAACTTTGTCCCGGAGATGCATTACTGTTTATGGGTTCTTTGATTTGTGATGGGAATACTAAGGTTACTCGGGAGAGTAGGAATAGTGTGACCCTGTTGCAGGAAAAAGGCAAGAGGCGCCATATCCCGACTATAGAGCTGGTTGATCGCTTGACGCAGCCATGTGGTGGAGCCGATGCTGGTGCTGGACATTGAAACGGTGCGCGATCATGACCTACAAACGCTGCGGTAGCATTTATAGATGCTCAGTGCCAGGAGGCACTGAAACTATTGCTTATACGTGAGCCAAATTGCTTGTGTACTGGTTTAGAGTTTTAGTAAGTAGTCCGAGTCTCCTTTTCCTATACTCAAGTAGTAACTTAGGAAGTATGGATGGTCGTGGATTCAAGATTAATCACCTGACATGTTCTGAGGAACACAGCTGCCGTACCGGTAACCCCAGGAGCAATTGGCTCGGCTACGGCTACTCTTGCATGAATTCCATTGCCATGAACAATAGGTACATTTACTCTTGATGCGGGGTCGATATCTATAAACAACACAACACACACAACCTAACGACATACAACACAACGACACACAACAAACACAACGACACACAACACAACGACACACACAACACCACACAACGCAAGGACCTTTGTGATACTTACATATAAAACCATGGCCGAAGTACTAGGTGCAGTCGCAAGCGCGGTGGCTGTGGTTGAAGCTGCTGGCAAGGTCTGGTCGACTGGCTGGAAATACTATCAGGTAAGAATCCCCCCCAAGCAATTTGAGTCACAATCAGTAGTAAATAATTTTATATGGGGCTAGGATGCTAAGAATGCTCAATCCGAGATGAATGACCTTATGGATAGCATTATGGCTCTGCAAACTGCATTTCAGCAAGTTAAAAACTTGGCGAAGGGCCCTGGTGCCACCAAGCTGATTGCATTGAAGCCGCTCCTCGAAAGTAGCTCTTTGGAACTTGGAAAGGAGTTTAACCGAATTTTTCAGATTTTACAGCCAGGTCTAGGGCAAAGGGCGACGAGAAAAGTGCTGAGACAGAGGTTGAAGTGGCCATTTCAAAAGGCGGATGTGGAACAAATTCTTCAGTTACTTGAGCGGCATAAATCAGCTTTGATTCTTGCCATGAATTCTGACCAGATGTAAGAGCCCATCTACTTCTTCCTCGTGTCTCGACTGAAGTCATAGTATATGCTAATATCTGTGGATTATCATTACTAGGACGGCTGTTATTCGAATTGACAATCGAGTTGAGGAGATTGACAACCGGGTTGAGGAAATTGACAATCGAGTTGAGGAAAGTGATCACTATTGATCTGTGCCAGTGGCACATAAAATCGCTGAGTACTAGTACTAATTATAATACAGTCACTGCAACAAAGCTCAAATATTGCGAAGTTACCATGCGCTGAAGGTGCTGCTCATAACGACTGGCTCCGGCAACATGAGGATCACTGTTTGCAAGATACACGGGTAGAGCTCCGTAAGCAGATTATGGACTGGTGTGACGACCCGAACAGCAAATGCATCTTCTGGCTTAACGGAATGGCTGGGACTGGCAAATCCACAATTTCTCGCACAATTGCTCAGGAGCTTGCAGAAAAGAAAAGACTTGCAGCGAGTTTCTTTTTTACTCGAGGCAAAAAGGATATCAGTCACTCTCGCATGTTCTTCACTACTATTGCCGCCCAGCTTGCAAACAGTCTACCAGTACTCCGGACATCGATCTCAGACGCCATCGACAACAATCCTGACATCTTTAAGCAAGGATTACGGGAGCAATGGAAGCAACTCATTCTTAACCCTTTAAAGAATGCCCCTACTCAATCAATTCAACTGGTTGTAGTAATTGACGCACTTGACGAATGTGATAGCATGCAAGATATCCAATTAATCCTCCAACTACTTGAAGAAGCCAAGGACCTTGACACAGTTCGGATCAAGATCTTCCTTACCAGTAGACCAGAAATCCCCATCTTTGATGGATTTCGTCAGTTGTCTGGTGAGGCGTATCAGGATTTTATACTCCATAATATCCCACTTGATACAGTTAATGCAGATATATCTACTTTCTTTCTGCAAAAGTTGTCGCCACTGAAAGCCAAACATGGACTGGGGACACCATGGCCAGACGAGCTAATTATTGAACAATTGGTGGAAAGAGCAGCTGGGCTGTTTATCTATGCTGCAACAACGCTTCGATTTATTCGAGACGGCATAGATGGTCCTGAAGAACAACTAGCTTTAGTTCTTAGTACAACCAAGTCATCCCTGTCGGCAACAGAGCACCTTGATGGCATATATACAACACTACTCCAGCACTCAGTTCTTGGAAAACGAGGTTCTCAAGAGTGTGAACAATTAGTAGGACGGTTTAGACAGGTGGTTGGATCCCTTGTAGTAATGTTTAATACTATGCCAGCTAGAAACCTAGCACAGCTACTTCAAATACCGTTCAAAGTGGTTTCAAGAACTTTGGACTCTTTGCGTTCTGTGCTCAACGTCCCTGAAAATGAAAGCCAGCCTGTCCGGTTATTTCACCTATCCTTCCGCGACTTCCTACAGAATCCTCAGAGGTGCAGTGATTCTCGATTTCAAATAGATGAGAGAGAGAGACACACTAGCCTATTTCGAAAATGTATGGAGCATATATCTCAGCTTCAGGAAAATATATGTGATTTGTGGGGACCAGGAGTTTTGATTACCGAGATTCCCGATAATACGATACAAAGCAGCATTCCACCGCACGTTCAATATGCATGCCGTTACTGGCTTGATCACTGCCGACTTGGGAATCTAGCGGAGGAAGACATCAAGACTATTCGGCAATTTCTGGAACAACACTTCCTTCATTGGTTGGAGGGACTTAGCTTAATCGGAGAGGTGTCAAATGGAGTTCATATGATAATAGCTCTAGAGGAAATACTATCTGTAAGTTGCAAATGCTTATTATTTCATACAGAGAATAGTATTGACCTGAAAACAGGGACTATTGAGGGACTATGATCCAGGATTGTTAGAACTTGTATATGATGCCAAACGGTTTTTATTGTACATGAGGCCAATCATTGAAATGGCACCTCTTCAGGTCTACTATTCAGGGCTTTTGTTTACTCCAAGGTCAAGCCTGATTCGAGCAGGATACTTAAAAAATACCAGTATCGCTTGGGTTACTATGGAACCCAAAGTGGCCAATCAGTGGAGCCCATTGATACAAACGCTAGAAGGTCATACTGGCAGTGTCACATCGGCTGTGTTTTCACCCAATGGAAAGCTTGTTGTCTCTGCATCCAGGGACAAAACGGTCAGATTATGGGATACATTAACAGGAAAACAATGTGGAGTTTTGGAAGGTCATACCAGTACTGTCGAGTCTGCTGTGTTTTCACCCGATGGAAAGCTTGTTGCCTCGGCATCCTGGGACAAAACGGTCAGATTATGGGATACATCAACAGAAAAGCAATGTGGAGTTTTGGAAGGTCATACTAGTTATGTCAATTCAGCTGGGTTTTCACCTGATGGAAAGCTTGTTGCCTCTGCATCCGACGACAAAACGGTCAGATTATGGGATAGATCAACAGGAAAGCAATGTGGAGTTTTGAGGGGTCATCATACCAGTGATGTCAATTCGGTTGTGTTTTCACCTGATGGAAAGCTTGTTGCCTCTGCATCCGGCGACAAAACGGTCAGATTATGGGATACATCAACAGGAAAGCAATGTGGAGTTTTGGAAGGTCATACCCATACTGTCGAGTCTGCTGTGTTTTCACCCGATGGAAAGCTTGTTGCCTCTGCATCCTGGGACAAAACAGTCAGATTATGGGTTACATCAACAGAAAAGCAATGTGGAGTTTTGGAAGGTCATACCCATTGGGTCAATTCGGCTGTGTTTTCACCTGATGGAAAGCTTGCTGCCTCCGCATCTAGGGATGCAACGGTCAGATTATGGGATACATCAACAGGGAAGCAATGTGGGGTTTTGGAAGGTCATACCCATTGGGTCAATTCGGCTGTGTTTTCACCTGATGGAAAGCTTGTTGCCTCTGCATCTAAGGACAATACAGTTAAATTATGGGATATATCAACAGGAAAACAATGTGCAGTTTTGGAAGGTTATACCAGTAATGTCACATCAGCTGTATTTTCACCCAATGAAAAGCTTATTGCCTTTGCATTCTATTCCAACAAAACGGTCAGATTATGGGATACATCAACAAGAAAGCAATGTAGAGTTTTGGAAGGTCATACTAGTTATGTCAATTCAGCTGGGTTTTCACCCGATGGAAAGCTTGTTGCCTCTGCATCCTGCGATAATACGGTCAGATTATGGGATACATCAACAGGAAAACAATGTGGAGTTTTGGAAGGTCATACCGATATTGTCGAGTCTGCTGTGTTTTCACCCGATGGAAAGCTTGTTGCCTCGGCATCCTGGGACAAAACGGTCAGATTATGGGATACATCAACAGGAAAGCAATGTGGGGTTTTGGAAGGCCATACCCATTGGGTCAATTCGGCTGTGTTTTCACTTGATGGAAAGCTTGTTGCCTCTGCATCCAGGGACGAAACGGTCAGATTATGGGATACATCAACAGAAAAGCAATGTGGGGTTTTGAAAGGTCATACCAGTGATGTCAATTCGGTTGTGTTTTCACCTGATGGAAAGCTTGTTGCCTCTGCATCCAAGGACGGCACTGTCAGATTGTGGGATATATCAAAAGAAACAATCATAGAAATCATAGAAACTCACGACACCATCAAGATTATGAAGTTTTCCAATGATGGAACGTATCTACATACGAGTCACGGCATACTGCAACTCAAGTCATCTCTTCACAGCGGCGACAATCGGGAACTAACACACACGTTAGCTCATTCCTTGTATGTTGCTGATCAATGGATTACATGCAACATGAAGAAATTGCTCTGGCTTCCTGTTGAATACCGACTATCCTGCTCTGCAGTAAATACTGCCGATCTTTTTGTCATTGCAACTACCTCTGGTAGAATCCTTTTCATATCTATCGATTTTACCGCCCTCCCGGCTGCATATCTCCAGCCATCTGTTAACGTTGCTGTCATAGCAGGTAAGGGATTCCTTGGACTGTTAAACGCTTTGATGAACTAATTCACTGATTGGTATATTTTAGGTGCAAGTTAAATCAATGGAACCACAGTTTGGGTATGGTAGGCCGGGCATTGGATGTTGGTGTGTTTTTGTGTGATGATTTGTATATGAGCAATGCAGGAGTTATGTTCACGTCCCACGAGCGGCAAGAGCAGGAATATTACCCTCACAGAGCTCGAGGTCTTGGGTCATCCACCTGTCCATCCAGGGAGGAATAAGTTTTCAGTTGATTGTGAGGGTGCCGAGTAGTTCTCAAGACGGGTCTCCTGTATATTATCGATACTGAAAAAGCTCTGGTTGTGGGTGTTAAAGAGTATTACCGCTAGGACAAAACGTGAATCACTGGGTGGACATCGATGGTATATTGTACACCAACAGTGAAATTTACAGCTCACGAGCCCTTACTAAAAGCCACGAGTAGAATTAACCATCCTATATGCTCCTCCATCGGCACTATATATTTCTATAATTTGTTAGGCACATTCAACGCCCTCCAGCCTCCAATTATGACCGCCTATAGCTGCTAGGTAGTTAGGCTCAGCCATATTCCACCACTGTTGCAATAGGGGCCGCTGTTTGAGATAATCAATTATTTTGAGTTCCAATTAATGTAGGGCATAGCCGCAGACCGCTTGTAAGTGTAAGGCATAATTAAAGACTCTAGCTTCCGAAGAACAAATATCATGACCAGTGGCTTGATTCGTGGACTGTGATATAACACAAGTTTAATACAGTATCAGGGCAGGGACTGGCCCGTGTGGAAGAGAGAGGCCACCTGGGATCCCCAGGAGCTGCAGTCCATCGCCATATCCTAGATAGAATGAATGCGATTAATGATTCCTTAAAAAAAAATCCCAGCTATTTCCAAGATATGATAGTACAATTACCCTGAAGTGTAACAGCTATAGAAAGAAAGCCATAATTGGGAGCCGGAGGTACCTACCAAATTATAGAAGTATATAGTGCCCATGAATGGGCAACTAGGGCCTAAAGGAAAGCCAATGAGAGAGCAAGCAGAGGGGGAGTAGGTGGTGTAGTTGGGAGCCACCCTGTTAGGATTTCGTTGGGTTTTCCCGTGCTAGATACTAGTCAGTGAAGTCATTACTGAGACTAGTCCCAAATGGCCTTGGTAGTGGCGGTAAAGGATGTCATGCTCCAATGTATGTATCCATCGTAGCGGAACAAATGAAGACAAGCTAATGGATTGGAGAGTGCAGACTCTTGACTAGTAACGTCTACTGTAGAGCCAAGTAAGAGCGTGTAGAAAGAGTGGCAGCAGTGGAGTGATTACTTGGGAGATTCGAAGCGGTGTCTCAAAGTTAAGCGAGTGGGATTTCAAAATTTATTGGGGCTTCTGGATCATGGTTAACTAGAAAAAATGGATGATATATATAATTATAAAGGCCTAAACAGGTATATTTCTAACGCTTAGATAATCTAGGTACAAGGTCCTCCTAATAGTAAGGGGAGGCATTGACGAGCGATGTAGATACTAGAACAGCCTCATCAGTTCACCACTACATGGGGGCGGTATCAGCAACTGTCCAGTATGCCTATGGCGAAGTTATCTAAATGTACGAACAGAAACATGGGACTGGAATAGTTGTGGAATACAGAATACTTCGGAACATACAATTCTTCTGATATATTATACATTACTGCATCCACTGGTGAACAAAGGTCCATGTCGCTTTTTAAGACTGTGATTCCCTAGAGCAGTTCCGGGGAAGTTTCTGAATAGCTGATGAAATTGAAGCAGATCACAGATCTAGAGTGAAGCTTCTGGAATTATATTGCTTCTTGTGCCTCGTCCTTTTTTTTGGAAATCATTTCTCGCATTCAGGCTATATATGTAGTGAATGAAGAGACCTTGGTTTGCGGGGTTGGTCTCAATTGCAACAGCGACCAACCAGAGTACCTACGATCTCTCCTACAAATCCGCCTCATATTAGTCTGCCTGTATATCTTAAAATAGCACCACAATGAGCACAAGCCCACGGCAATCCCACCTGATAAATAGCACAAACATTTGTACTGGGCTTCTATCGCCTTAACAATGATTAAGATTTCTCTTCATTCAACCTTCTCGTCTTGAAGTCCACCAAATCCACCAAATCAATCGAATCCATATCCATCTCCCCTGTGAATTCATCTACCTACCCATCTTCGCCTTTCATCCACCACCGAACGGATCCCTCCATCTGCTAGAGGCTCGATCCCTGAATCCACTGAATAAAGAGCCATGAAGACTGAGGACTTTGATTTCCATAATGATTCAAGAGCCATGCCAACCGATCCCATTGAGTTGCGCGGCAAGCGTCGTGACAGTGGGAGGATGATCGTCCTTGATCGTTCTAAGGATACGATTGAGCACAAGGTGTTCTCGGATATCCTCGACTATTTTCGGCCGGGTGACCTTCTGGTATTAAATGATAGCTATATGTTGTCTAATACCTTGGATTTCTGGTATGGCGATGAAGTTGCACAGGTGATTGTATACGGTCATGAGCCCGACAACACCAGCATTATCGAGGTCAGATCTGAACAGTTGAGGGCAGAGCTCATCCTGAGATCAGTGAACGACGACCAGCTCACCTGTACCTTGCTCACACGGCAGCCTGACCGGCTCTGGCAGGCTAAGTTTGAACCCGCCGAGCGATTAGTACCAGCCCTTGATCAATATGGACGGCGCAGCGACGATCTCAATCCGACATACTGGAAAACTAAGCCCAAAGCATACCGTTCGGTATACGCCAAGGCACCTGGCTCACTGGAGATTCCGTCTGCGGGCCTTCACTTCTCTACCGAACTGCTGTCTCAAATCGCCGCTAAGGGGATTGAGATGGCTTATATCACACTGCATGTAGGGGCGACCGAGGTCCTCTCGGTTCGCCATATCAGCGAGGAAGAGATTGAGAATCACAAGGTGAGATCGGAATACTTTGAGGTTGGAGCCGAAGCCGCCGCACAAATCAACCGAGCCTTGGCTGAGGGGCGTCGCATTATCGCTGTCGGCACGACGGTCATGCGAACTCTCGAGACGCTTGCGCTCCACAAGGAACCCAAAGCCCCCATTCAGGCTCAAGCGACGTGGACCGATCTCTACATTTATCCTGGATTCCAGTTCAAGATCGTGGATGTGTTGTTGACGAACCTCCATCAGCCGCGGTCCAGCCATATTGTGCTCACGGCGGCCTTCGCGAGTAAGGAATTTGTTATGCGTAGCTATGCCGAGATTCTCGAGAGGGGTGATTATGAGTTTGATATGTTTGGTGACTGCATGCTGATCTTGTAGCGGCAAGGACTGTATGAAGGCAGGCAGTACAATC
>Ga0307514_10002459_pt1 | contig 19251 bp, 28 predicted proteins | sample 16_EM_MG_FD_203088 | JGI IMG/M metagenome (GOLD analysis project Ga0307514, IMG submission 203088) | Populus trichocarpa ectomycorrhiza microbial communities from riparian zone in the Pacific Northwest, United States - 16_EM | ecosystem: Host-associated > Plants > Roots > Unclassified | place... | reverse complement strand
ACGTGTTGAATCTCATCTCAACCGACTGCGACTCACCGCCCTCCCTCCACCCTCTCCTCGTACAACTTCTGGTCTGCGACCGGCTCATCGCCGAGGGTTTTACCATACTTCCCTTGCCAGCGACACATCCACAAAACGCACGACACACTAACTCCCAAAACTCGAGGACACGTATTAAACTCAATCGGATACACAACGATATCATGTCCTCTCCAGCTGGTCCATCCAGGCTCGCCGGACTTGGCCCTCGGCATAGGAAGCCTCCCACCGTTGACCGACACGACTCTAGTGACGATGAGGACGAGGAACACGAGCGTCACACTACCAACTTCAATCACCCAGTGAGTGCGAGAACCTGCTGATTTTAGCTCTGGGAGCTGAGTGCGTGGACGGTTTAGAGAAATAGAAGTGCTATAGAGCAGTACATGGAAACTCCAGGTGCCAGCCAGATCACCGTCGTCGTGTTGACCGTGCTGGCATTCATCGTTCGGTTCGCAAAATTGAACCATCCGGACCAAGTCGTGTATGTTTTTGGTATTCCCTTCTGAGAACTCGGGCGACTAATCTTTTGTTTCAATAGCTTCGATGAGGTTCATTTCGGCAAGTTCGCTGCCTATTATCTTCGTCGCGAGTATTACTTCGACGTCCACCCCCCATTTGCGAAGCTGTTGATCGCCCTTGCGGGATGGTTTGTTGGCTTCGAGGGCGACTTTGACTTCGCGAACATCGGTGACAGCTACACGGTTAATAACGTTCCATACTGGGGGATGCGTGCCTTGCCAGCCATACTCGGCAGTCTCACGATTCCTGCTGTATACTATATCATGAAGGAGAGCGGATACTCTACCATCATTGCTGCCTTTTCTGCGATCATTATCCTTTTCGGTAAGTTTCCAGACACGTCCGGGTGAATCGCGGTACTCATGGCAGCCAGATAACGCGCACGTTACGCAGTCGAGATTGATCTTGCTTGACTCGATTTTGATCTTCTTCATGACTTTGACGATCTATTCATATATCAAGTTCCGCAAGTATCGTTACCAGTGAGTACACAGACAATCTCTTTCGTGATGAGAGTCACTCAGGGAATTTGGCAGCGAATTCACATTCGATTGGTGGGCTTGGATGCTCGCTACTGGTTTCTTCATGGCTTGCACGTGGTCTTCGAAGGTCAATGGGATTCTCACCGTCGTGGCCATTGGTATCGCAGTCGTGGCCGACCTTTGGGACCTCTTGGACTATAGGAAATCCGACAATGTATGCGTCTGATTCCTCACAGACGACCACACCCCTAACGCATAGCACAGGAACGTATCACCAAACATTTCCTCGCCCGAGTTTTTGGTTTCATTATTGTTCCTTTGATCTTCTACCTCTTCTTCTTCTGGATCCACTTTGCCATCCTCACCCACTCTGGCACGGGCGATAGTTTCATGTCTCCTGCATTCCAGGAAACCCTGATTGGCAACGAGCTGTTGATGAACAGTCACGGTGTGTGGGCTCGGCATTGCCACGAGATCGGCGCTAATTGGATTCCACCCGCAGAAATTCGTTACTTCGACACCATTACCGTCAAGCATGTCAACACCAAGAACCTGTTACACTCGCACCCCCAGCGCTATCCACGGGATTACCCCGACAAGCGAATCAGCAGTCAAGGCCAACAGGTCACCGGTTACCCTCATGAGGATGAGAACAATAACTGGATGATCGTTCCTACCAAGGCTCTCCCTGAGACTGGCCGTGGGAGGATCGTCCGACATAACGATGTCATCCAACTCCTCCATGTTCAAACTGACTCTTTCTTGATGTCCCATGATGTCGCTTCCCCTGGCTACACTACTCATCAGGAGTTCACCACCTTGCCCAAGGACCAGATGCAACGCTACAACGAGACCTTGTTCCATCTGCGCCTGATTGATGGCTACGAGGGTCAGGTCTTGACCACCAAGGCTAACCACTTCAAGTTGCAGCATGCGATGACCACTGTCTACATGATGTTGCCCGGGCATGAACTTCCTGATTGGGCTTTCAATCAACAGGAGGTCAATGGTCACCGCGAACCTGAGCCTGAAGGTTCCGAGATCTGGGTTGGTGAGGCGATTCTTGCTGGAGAACGTATGTTGTCACTGTCCCCAGTTAGCTTTGTCGGTACTAAATGTGGCTTTCGTAGAACTCGACGAACTTGACGAAAGGCTTGGAAACCAGAAGGACCGCAAGCCCAAGTCGATGAACTTCCTCTCCAAGTTCATCCAGCTGCAGGATTTAATGTTCGCCCACAACGCCGGGTTGACCGCTTCCCATCCATACGCAAGTTCACCCAGTTCGTGGCCATTCGCCAAGAAGGGTATCAGCTTCTGGACTCAGAATGAGGGTCACAAGCAGATCTATTTGGTTGGAAACCTAGTTGGCTGGTGGACTGCTGCGGGTGCTGTATTCTTGATTTTTGGTATCTTCCCCGCAAGCATCTTTGCTGAACGTAGGAACATCCCTGTCCTCTCCGATTGTAAGTTGTCAGGACGTGAAGGCAGTCTCCGTGGCGCTCATTCCTTTCTACAGCTGTCACACAACGTCTGTGGAGATCATGCGGCTTCTTCGTTGTGATTTGGGCCGTGCACTTCCTACCCTTCTTCCTCTTCAGCCGACAGCTCTTTTTGCACCACTATCTCCCCGCACACCTCGCTTCTGCCTTGATTGCTGGTGCCGTTCTCAATTTCATCTGCACTGAAACCATCAACTACCCGGTCTCGTATCGTGGGTTGGATACGCCTGCCAGACCGAGGGAGTATGCCGACCTGGGTGTGAAGGGTGCTGTGATAGTTGGTATCTTCACCTTGTTGCAATTCTCATTATTCATATTCCTGGCTCCGCTGACATATGGCACTCCGGGGTGAGTTTTTACACCGTATTCGGTTTTCAAGGCTCGTCATTCACACCTCACCTGCTCCCCTACAGATTGGATGGTGAAGAGGTCAATCGCCATAGATTACGCAAGAGCTGGACGCTCCATTTCGCCTCGAAGGAGACGGCTGATCTGTAAAAGACCCGTATATTCGATCATATTTCTTTGCGATGCGACTTTCTTCTTCCCTTGTTCTGATTTAGTATATGCTCTGATTTTTTCTCCGTATACCTACTTGGACGTGAACCTGGGATCCACACTGTTTGCTATAAATAGTCAACCGGTGAATACAGTGCCTTTCCCAGCTGTAAACCTCGCGCGAATCATCAGCATATCGCGGAACGCCTGGTAGGCGCTTTCCTGGGCAAAGTCTCGCAACCCATTGTAACTTGCTGTGGGTGGCCTCGCCTCACAGCGTGGACATCGTGCTCTCGGGTCCGGGGTCGCAACATCGAGCCTGGTTGAAGATTGGAAAGCCCTTCGTAGTAGTTAATCCTCATACGAACTTGCCCTGCCGTGTAGTCCCGTCCGTGTGGGTACTGCGACCCATCCACTGGGATTGTCTAGAATTTATTTTTCCCGCTCAGTCGCACCGCGCCCGGCCACGATAAATATTACGTAATATACCCAATACCTTGCCGTTCCCCGCGTGCTAGGCGATCAGTGGTGTTTAGCCGAACAAACCATCAAGGCCAACTGCGATTCACGAGGGGAGGTCCATTCGCACTCTAATCTCTCCTGTTCGACCAAATTCCCCATGTTCAACGCACCTCGGCCGGTTCAGCCCTACGGATCCGGATCGACAAACCTGAATGGCTTCGGGGGCAGCTTCGTCGACGAAAACCCGCTCGCCAGTTCAGTGTATGACGACGGATTGGATCCTTGGAGCGCGGCGCCTTCCCCTTCCCCACCCCCCGTACCTACCACGCACAATCCGAATGGACAGTCGCTGTTCAAGACCGTGATTTGTGAGTATCTTTCTCTCCGTGGCCGCGTCCGGTGGCCCCAGAAATTGGCTGGATCGAGACTGACTTTCTGAGACATTTCAAATCTATCGGTTCGCGGTTGCGTTTCTTGCAATTTGTGGACCACGATATCGTTTCTGGCCTTCGTGTGGAAAGCTGATGCAGTGGTCCCTCCGATTTATCACAAGGCGTTCGCAGCGGTGGACCCAACGGGCTCCGGAGATACGACGGTTAACGCACTGTCCCGCGTACTTCAGACGTCGTTGTTACCCGCCGCCACAGTCGATAAGGTCGGTTTATAGGCCCTCACTCCCTGAATGTCGGGTTAAACCCCTTCGTTTTAGATCATTAGTCTCGTGAGCAGCAAGCCAAGAGTGTCACAGTTGGAATTCTTTGTTGCTCTCGCATTGGTCGCGCTCGCTCAGACTGGCAAAGGTTTGTCTCGTTGCTCTGGTATCAAAAAGTTATACTCAGCGAGAGGCTCTAGATGTGAGCATTGAACAAGTCGCAGCACTTGCATCCCAGAACACCCTCCCGGAGCCTGGCCTACACCTCGACTCTCTGCCCTCATCAACAACAAATGCCGCAGCGCTGCAATTCGCCCGTCAGAATCCTACGCGGGATACTCCCAATCGTGCTGCTTCGTATAATTCAGTAGATCCATGGAACACCGCTCGTGTCATCCCCAGTATCACAGCTCCGTCGGAGGTACTTTTCAGCAGCGGCCCTAGCGTTGTTGCTGGTAGTGGACTCCCTGATGGTTGGTGGAAAAATCAGGTCAAGGTTGAGGTGAACCTCCTTGGACTGCAGGGGTTCATTTTGAACAGGTACACGGTGTATGAGGTCGTGTCCGACGTAAGTCAAGCAAGCCGTGAGATTTTCAAACCCTTGACCCATGGTTACTTGTATAGCGTGGTACTCGCGTGAGTCGCCGATACTCCGAGTTTGCTTTCTTGTGGGATTGCCTCGTCAGGAGGTATCCCTTCCGATTGTTGCCCGCCCTTCCCCCGAAACGCATTGGACGTAAGTCTAGTGTTGCCCTGGATCTAAATATTGGCGACTAATAGGATGTAGCCGATGAGCATTTCCTCGAGCAAAGGAGGTGTGTGATGGTTGAGACTTAAATGCGGAACCGCTACTAATCACGACTGCTATAGACGGGGGTTGGCCCGGTTCCTCGGTTATGTCGTTAACCATCCAATCATCAGGGATGATGGGATACTTTCCGCGTTCCTCGCGGAGGGTTCTTTTGAACAATGGCGTAAACAGACATCAATCACCCTCGACGAAGAGTCCATTGGGAAGAAGATTGATAGAGTTGAGGAAATGGCCATTCCTAGTGACTTGGATGATAAACTTCAGTAAGCTCCAAACCTTTTGGTTCTCCTCGTCAAGCTTAACCGGGTTTCAGGACTGTTCGTACCAAGCTTCCACAGCTGATTGAGCAGTGGCAGAGGATATGTATCTTGGCAGAGCGTATCATAAAGAGGCGCGAAGCTGCAGCGGTACGAGGCCCACAGCTCCTTCGTCACGTATACCTTCCTGCTCATTTCCCGACGACGGCATTCTCTTCTTCGGCTTCTGACGCCTCGTCGATCCTATCCGGCTTCTCGTTCGCGCCCTCCACCTCACTGCTGTCCGACTCGATCCTCTTTTCGGATGATCAGGCCGACCTTTCAAGGTTGACTACTAGTTTCAGGGTGTTGAATGAGGTAAACCAGCCCATGTGTTGGAGGGGTGATGGGTGCGAGTTGGCGAATGGATTGACACAGGGCATTGAATCTGTGGCCCAGCATCTTCAGACCCAGGCAGATCTTGTAGATCAACGGGTGAGCCCCTCTGTATTTCACCTTTTGGACCGACGACCGACGAGTTTCCTCCAGACGCGGGAACTTCAACACGGAACTTTGGAAGCCTTGAAGGTGAGATGTAGCGTCTGAATCAAATCGCCAGCTTCTAACATTATCTCTAGGCTCAAAGGGACCTATACATTGCCATGCGCGATTTGTTCCTCCGACACACGCGATTGTCTGTCGATCAGGTCGAACGCTTGAAGAAACGCGTAGAGTCTACCCAAGCTAAGCTCACCTCCGTCACAGAGGCGCAGAAGGACGGCTGGGAAGACGAGGCGGCAAAGCTTGTACAAAATAAAGAGAGAGATCAAGCTACTATCACAGCTCAGATGAACCGGAGGGTCTACGTACGTGCATGGTGAGTTGGCATGCCTTTGTCGTACGGTCGCACCTAGGCTGATCGTTCACTTTCCAGCATGTGGCACGAGCTACGGGTGGTTTTGCACAATCGGGAACACACTTTGTTGGCTTTAGCTATCCAGGCCTTCTCACGAGAAGAGCGCATGTTTACCCAAGCTGTTGCGCACAACTGGGAGTCACTGGAAATCGCTGTCGAGCACATGCCCGTCGATCTGATTCCCTGATGCTACCGTTGGCTCATTCGTTCTGTGATCTCGTCGCACCACACATATCCTGACGCGTTGATTGTGGTTATGAACTTGTCATTCTCCGCCATGTCTATCATGCTCCGGTTTGTCTTTGTCACTTGTTATCGTACATAGTGTTTCTTGGTTCCACTGGTTCCCGTGAGCGTACAGGTTACACGCACAGCCACAGCAAGTATACGTAGTAACGTACGACTCCAGGCCAGAAAAATCTCATGAAATTTTTCGCCAAGGACAGGAATTCTCCCCATGGGTTTGGCCTCCCCGAAAATCACCCTGGTAGCGGCTTCCAGCGCGGGGCTAGCGAAACTCAAAGGTCTCAAGGCGTATAAATGGGCAACCGAGTCTGGCGTTTAGGAGGTCATAGGGCGCGTAGGTAAAGATGATGATCACCTTGATGTCAGCGTTTTTGACACTAGCAATGGCCGAAAGGACCTCGAGCTGCCACTGGCGCTCCGATCGGCGTTGCGGGTGGCGAAAACGATATACCTGGCGAAAGAGGTGTTTTCCCAACAGTTCCTCCTTGACGCTGAAATCCTTCACGTAAACGACGTGGTGCACGTTTTGAGTTCTTGCGGAAATGAAAGAACTGAAGGGAGGACCCTGTTCCTGATGATCCCATCCCTAACCCGGAGGACTTCCTCCGTGTCATCCACCACACGATCAAGGGACTCGTCCTCTGGCGTGAAGAGGATCAAAGCGTCCCCACCCCGAAATTGGTAAAATCCTGGTAGGGCCGGGGACCAATATGCCGTAGATTCCGAGTACGCAGACGCGCTCAGGTCATCATTTTCGGATTTGACCTCGGTTTTCCGCCTTGAATCAAGAACGGGGTTATGGAAGAGTTTCCGGCGAGCCTGGACTTGAGATGCGCGATCCGGTGGTGGATTTCCCGCCTTTCCGGTTTGCAGGGGTATGAAAAACCATTACTATGTCTGCGCCGGCATTCGAGGCTATCAGAACGCCGTTTTCCATGCCATATGTCCTACAGCGTCCATTTTAAGACAACCCGTGACAATGATGCCGTTGAACCCCCAAGTCGCTCCGGAGAAGAGTGGCGGTGATGTCCCTGGAAAGGTAACGTGGAATGTCCGAGTCGGCGATTTTTTGTAGCGCCACGACGGTGGCAACACCTCCTACAATGAGGGATCGGAAGGGCACCATTCCTCCTGTCGTAATTCGTCTACGGATTTGAGGCTGCGGGGCAGTGCGAGGTGAGAATCGATGCGGGTATCTCCGTATCTGGGGAGATGTTTGGCAGTTGGTGCGATGCCAGAGGCGGTCAGACCGCGGTTCACGGCACAGGCGAATTCTCTCACCCTTGTGGGATCTATAGGTATCTGTAGGCATGAGAGAGGATGAATACAGATGTTACCGTCTCCGAAAGAGCGCGGGCCAATGGTCGGATTCCTTGGGTCAGTGTTGACGTCCGCGACCGGACTGTAAACCCAGTTGATACCTTCAGAACCCGAAGCAGTGGTGACCTCCGCAAACTCTGTTCACATTGCTCCCGGACTGTGCACGTAGTGAATGCGTGAGTTCCTTGATGTGTCCTTCGTTCCTAAACCTTAACGTACAACTGATTCCGACTTCACCAGAGCCGGTACTGAATCTTGATACGAGTGCTGTATCATGTGCTTCAGACATGTGTGAAGAGCAGGAGATGGATGCGAACCGTTTTCTTGATCGATGCCGATGAGTCAACAAGGGTCGCTCGCGACAAGAGTCCTTAGTAAGCTACTGTAGATCGTACGCGAGCTTGTGAACTTGCTCGAGACCCATGTGGTCGCAATGAATCGTTATCAGTTGAGCTCCGACCCCATGATCGCAGGGAATGTGCGGAGACTTTCTTTGAATGTTGCGCTTCATGAGTATTACGTCCCTGCGTTGACGTTCAGCATTCAATACGAAAAATAAAAGCGGTTGCATTTTTATCTCCTCTCTTACTTACCCCATGTAGTCGTCCCGGCGGATCAAGGAAAGGATGTCACCGCTGACTCCACATCCGACAATTCCGAACGCTGAGTTTCGATTGAATGATTCCCAGCGGCCAAGCTATTCCCAGAGTGATCGTGGGCTCACCTGCCAACCAAGTGCTCGTTTGGTTTCAAGATCGTGTTCTATTGAGAAAGGTGAGTAATCGTGAGAATCAATTTCCCTGTTGTGATTGCCGAGAACGGGATGATCGGCGAACGGGTCAGCGTGGGCAGATGCGTTGGCAGAGCGCCAAACATCAACGATCCGAACCAGGATGGACACGGTAATTTCGTTTGGTCAGTTTTGTCTCTCGCGATAGAAGTCGAGGCTCAGCTGAACGAGAACACCCTTCAGTGAAGGGAAATCCCGTTCCCGCGTTTTTCTACGCTCTGGGAGGTTTCACCTTCCTCAAGTTCGTCATAAAGACGCTGGTTGTTTTCAGCGAGACATTCATCCTCCCGGGTACAAACGTAAGCGTTGCAGCATGTGTATGCACGGCGGTAACTCACGTTTCAGCTATCAGCTCAAAAAGTTCGGAGCAGGAAAGGGAAGTTGGGCTGGTAGGAAGACGTGACTTCCTGTGCATTTGTGATGCTGACCTCCTGATTTCAGTCGTAACAGGCGCCTCGGATGGCATTGGGCGGGAGTACTCAATTCAACTGGCGAAGAAGGGATTCAATGTTCTGGTGGTTGCCAGGAACGAAACCGCCTTGAAATCCGTTACCGATGAGATTGGTTAGTCCCCAACCTTCGTGTTCACTCCACTGAGCTACAACCTCCCCCGAACGAACACAGCGTCGGATACCAAAGGGAAGGTTCAGAGCAAAACCGTCGTTCTCGACGTCTCTAAACCCGATCACCGTGGCTGGGAACAACTCAAGGAAGTTTTGGATGAGATTCAAGTTGGCGTCTTGGGTCGGTGGTGTCGTTTTTTCACGTGTTTCCACACTCGTCTTACTGCTTGCGCAGTAAATAACGTCGGAAGATCTCATGCGTATCCGGTGTATTTCGCGGAATCCGAGTCTTCTGAGCTCTCGGACATTATCGCGATCAATGTCGATGCTACTGTCCGAATCACGAGAATTGCACTGCCCGGAATGATCAAGCGGTTGCGTCCTGGTCCCTGCTCGCGCGAACGTCTCTCACTGATCTGACACCAGGAAAAACGGATTGATTTTGAATACGGGCTCGTTCAGCGGGATTGTACCCTCCCCCATGCTCGCCACATACTCTGGTACCAAAGCATTCGTCGACACGTTCTCAACCGCACTCGCCGAAGAAGTTAAAAAGGATGGTATTACCGTCCAGTGCATAAATCCATATTTTGTTGTAAGTGGGGAAAGCAGAACCGCCCGTTGCAAACCCTGACTTTTTGTCCGAAGGTGTCGAAAATGTCAAAGATCAGGAAGCCCACCATGATGATCCCCACGGCCGCTGCTTTTGTCCGCTCTTCGTTGAATAAGGTCGGCCTCTCCGGTGGCGCGCGCTTCGTCGGCCGGCCCGCGGGATCTGCACCATATTGGTCTCACTCTCTCCTGGAGTACTTCGTCGGTATTTTAGGGTGGAAGCAGGCGACCGTCGTCTATACGCATGAGCTACACAGGAGCATCCGCAAACGTGTTGACAGGAAATTGGCGAGGGAGGCAAAGGCACAATAAGCACGCCCTGGCAGTGTAGGCGGCAGGATTGGTCTGACCTTTGATGTCAATCATATGTAACGTTTTCTCTATTCAATCCCATCCCGCTCCGCCCCGGTTCCGTAGCAACTGTCGCGAGGTGATCGCACCGCAGTTGCGTGTCAGGGTGCGCGGGATTTCCATCGGGGATCGACAAAAAAGCTATGCATCTCCGCCATAATCGGCGCGCTCGATTCACCACATCACCTCGACTACGGTCAATCGTCGGGTCCCCAAAACCACCAATCGATATGCCCGATCAATGTACAAAAGCATATCCCGGCTTGTTTCGACCGTTGGCGTCGTCAGAGGGACCGCGTGCTGACGAGGACCAACTTCACAGGATGCCATAACGAAGCCCCTGGGCCCGATCGATGACACATGGATGCCCATAATGAAAGTGTGGCGCTGACAAGGGTTTCGTTATTGTCCCACGTGAAACGCCCTAAAAACATCTCCGTTAGGGTGTAATGTCTCAAGGAATTGGCGGAGTTCTCACTGTTCGTGTTGGAGTGCCCTGCACACCCTGGATCTTCATGAGTCGTGGAGTGATAGGATGATGGGCCTTTGTTCTACCTTGAGATATCTTTCCCTGAGACCCTGCCTGCCAAAGGAAGTGAAACCCGGTAGATCCATCGGAAATCTGCAAAGCTTAGACATCTAGCAAGCATGCCATAATCTTTACCTTGGAGCTGAGGTGAATTTGACATTCGTGAAACACTCACGCAAGATTTTGGGACAGAGGCGCTTGCCTAGTGAGAGAACAACATAGTCGCAGATCAGCATCCGGACTTGGCAGACATTGGGATGCCTCACCAGATCTTCTGGAGCAGAGGCGGTGGAGGGTATTTCATTGGGAAAGAAACCCGTTATCGGCGGTGCGGGGTAGGAGATACCAGCTGCGATCGGTGAGTGAGATTCGCGGGAGGATCTTCCCTTCGAAAAGCAACAAGGGCGCTCTGGCTGTTTTTAATTTCGGGACCGTGCGATGACTTTCATGTTTCCCGAGGGGAGGCGTCAAAAGCAAAGAATTATAAACATAGGACGACGAGGCAATAAATAAGGCCGCCTGCCAACAGGGAAAAGCAATGAGAGCTAAAAGCAAGATCATTACTGCGATTACTAAAGCTACATTCGGAGTGGGAAAAGTCTAGTATGCCAGTGACAGCAGTTTAAATAGAGGGAAAATCATTACCGCGGAACCTTGCCGACGGTGTGAATTACTTGTATGCAAGGAAATAGGCCGATAGGGCAGTGAAGTCGCTCGAGGTGGCGTCAGAATATCCTTGGCGTCGAGAGCCATTAAACTTCATGACTAAAACTGGGCCACACCAAGGTTTCTTGGCCTGAGCACCTCCGGTTATGCGCTTAATAGCGCTGTTGACAGGAGAGCCTCGAGAAAGCGACAGGGGGCAATAAAAGATGTGGAGTGGATACCGCAAGGGCTCTCCATTTAATCCCTGGGTGAGGATGACGGCGTACGGCTGGCTTTCGATGAAGTAGTTCTGAACAATCGGTGCGGGGCAGGTCGTCCCATCAACGACAGCGCAGCTAACTTCCACGGTGCGTGGACCATCTAAGACCTTACGGTTAGGCGATTTATAGAGGGGTAAAATTACGGCGAAATGTAGTCACCATCTCCGGGCGCAAATAGTAGGGCAGACGCTGTGACGGTTTGACGCTTGCCTGTCGGCAAAGTGGTGTGGGTAGCCGCAGGAACCGCTACGCATTCACCACGGTGTCTGGGCCAATCCTGTCGGGGTGGGAGGGTAAGCGTGAGACCCATGGGACCCAAGAGAAAAAACCATACAGATTGGAGGTGGTCTGGGGAGCAGTACCAGGCATTCTGGCACCGACTGCACCACATTGCAGTGGTTTTTCCGCAGAGGAGACAAGGCTTGTTGATGAGCGTAACGGCATCCATTGTGTGTTCTGTGGAATGAGAAGTGAAGAGCGAGGTGATGACTTGAACACTCCGGCTCTTCGAGATGCTTTTATAAACCATATGCTCGCTGACGGGAAGGCGGGGAAACAGGCCCTGAGGTTTCCCGAGACCTGACATCACGATTATGGAAAGGAACAGCAGGCGAATTCTAACTGAGATGGCAAAGCAGAAAGACGAAACGGTGGGCGTCATATTATATGTGTGCATCTTCCGAGGCACAGCCTCATCAGTTGAGATTCACCCGGGTTGGCGGAAGAACAAAACTGTAAAAAGTTGCCACCGAGGCGTCAGCGACCGTGGGATGATCGCAACCCACACACCTATCAGTCACGTGCCCAATTACAGGGTTTGCCCAGCCCCATCACACTGACTCCAGTTTGAGATACGGTTTCTTGAGAAATCGACATGTCCGAAGATGAAGAAATGAACATTGATGAAGGTCTGCGTGTGAACTCTCAAATGCGGCCGTTGACTGATTATCATCCGCAGGCACCTTAGGTGTCGTCCGGCGCAAGGGTCGTGGGTTTCAGAGTTCTGGTGGTAAATTCACATGCAGCACGCTTCTTTTTCGTTCTCGTTTTTTATTCCACATCCCAGGCGGGAACGAGAGCGCTGTTACAGGAAACCAAGAGTTTGACCGTGTGGAATCATCAACAGAGACGAAGGCAGCACGATGTAGGTCCCTCTCCCTCTGGCCACGTCGCGTGCCACCCTGAAAAAAACGCCCTTTCCCAGCTGTAGAAGGGTGGATTGTAATGGTCACAAACGTCCATGAGGAAGCCACGGAAGAGGACGTCACAGACAAATTTGCAGAGTATGGAGAGATCAAAAACCTCCACCTGAACCTCGATCGAAGGACAGGTTATGTCAAGGTCTGGTTCCCCTCTGTTCCCCCTCCGTGTGCATTGACCGTTCGCATTCTCACTCGTCAATTTCAGGGTTATGCACTGGTGGAGTACGAAACGATGGCGGAGGCGCAGGCCGCGATCGACAGTGCACCGGGGAGCACCTTGTTAGAGCAGACCGTTCAATGCGACTATGCCTTCGTTCGCCCTCCTCCATCAGGTCCCAGAAAAGATCGAGGTGTCGGAGGTGACCGAGCCCGAGCTTCCAGTCCACGCAGAAAGGAGTAGTCATGTCACTCTTCGCTCTATGAATGCGGTTCGGACTAGTCTATCATCTTTCTGTACAGGATGTCCCCCTAGAGCGTATTTAAGTTACAAAAATGGAATCATCCGGTCAGATCCACTCCGCTTTCCCCGCCGAACCCTCGAAGTGGGATTGAGCTTGCATGTGCCGCGTCTCCGGCCCCAGACGCGTTGGTTGATCGATCACGTGTCTTACCCAACCTTGCCGGGTCCCTCTCTCCGCTCCGCCAGCAATCTCCGTCCCCATTCCTAAAACGCGTCAACAAGTTTAATACTATGCCACGCGCGACCTCCACTCGTTCAGAGAGTGAGTCCGAACGCGTTTCCTCTAAAAAGCAAAAGAAAAGGGAGGAGAGCCCCGCCGATGACCCGATGGATGAGGACGAAAAGGATGAAATAGAGGAGGATGGAGACGAGGAAGAAGAGTACGAGATTGAGAGAATCTTGGAATCTAGTACGGATATATTCCCAAACGTACGTTGTATCTGTTAGCCTTGACTTCAAGGAAACTATCTGAACGTTCTCACAGAAGGAAGTGGGGTACTTTGTAAAGTGGAAGAACTATCCGGAAAGTGAGAACAGTTGGGTTCGAGAATCCGATGCGCCGTATGTTTCCCTGACGTCGACATGGCTTGGTGCTCATGATTTTTATTTGTGTAGGAACGCGGACGAGGTGATTTCTAAATTCTTGGATGAGAAGCGTAGCAGGGATAAAGCGAAGAAGACTGCTGCGAAGCGCCGTAAGTCTGCGGAGCTCGCCAAGCAGGAGCCCAAGAAACGAGGGCGAATCAGTGTAAAATCCAAGGTAGAGTCCGACGAGGAAGAGCCAGAGCGGTCGCCAGTTCAGCCTATCGCGAAGAAGCAGAAGAAGGAGAAGACAACCACCTCCACTAAGAAGAAGTCCGAACCAACTCCTGAACAAGTCCCCGAAGATGATGTCGACCCTACAGGATTCACGGCGATGGACAAGTACATGCACCTCGATGAGTGGGAGAACCTCATCGACAAGATCGATACCATTGAGAGGGACGAAAAGGGGAATCTGTTTATCTATGGGACATTGTAGGGTCTCCTTTTGACTTTGTCTCTACCGCGCACTGACGGAGGGTCATTGTAGGACAACAAAGGACCACTTCCGGCTACCATCGGAGACGGCAAATGACAAGTTCCCCAAGAAGGTACGAAGATTATTTTACCTTCCAACGTTTTTGCTTGACATGTCGATAGATAATCAAGTTCTACGAGGGAAACTTGCGCTGGAGGGCTAGCGAGGATGGTGCATGAGCCCCGTACATGTTGTTTCTTCCATTCCTAGTCCCCATCTTGCCTCTATTCTCCTTATCCGACGGGCAAATCAGTACATTGTTTTCGATACGTTAATGCGAGTATCCTTGTTATCCGGTTTCTTCACAACGGCCTCGATGCCAGGGACGAAGGCAGATCGAGATCGCAGCCCAACCTTCGATCATCACCTCCATGTGGTGGAAGACCAGTAAGCCGAAGACTGTACGCTCTCGAGGAAAGCTCCCACCGGAACTCGTCGACCGCATCATCGATTTTCTCCACGATGAACCGAAAGCACTCGCCGCGTGTTCGCTCGTAGCCAGGTCTTGGACCACCACAAGCAGGTACCACCGGTTCAGCTGGGTCAGGTTGACCAGTAACGAGGATTGGGCAAAGTTCGACCGGCTTATCAAAATATCACCCTCGATGAGCGCTCACATGCGAGGCGTCACCATAGACGTCACCGGTGCCCATTCTGCTAGATGGATGTCCGTGTGTCCGGGCTTCACCTCGCTGGAGCACATCACGATGTTCGGGGCGATCATCCCTCCTTGGCAATCGGAAGCCGCCGCGATTTCGAGCGTGGCTCACAAGATAACCTCCTTCACGCTCAACGCCGCCTTCGTGTCCAGATACGATTTCTGGCCGACGATTCGAATGTTCCCCAACTTGGTAGCCCTCCACCCCTTTGGGGCGAGATATGTTACCGAGTTGGCAACGCTTCAGTCGCCAAGTTTACCGTGTTACTCCCCCCCAATAGCTTTCGTATCTGTCACAACCCTCGGGCAGGAAAACCTACTAGATGACTTCTGCAACCCCCCTTATCCCCTTTCGTCCTTATCGACCCTCGATATACGTGATGACAACCTTGAAAAGACCGGTGGGCTCCAGACTTTGGCAGAGACGTACGCTGGCCAAATCACCAAAATTCGCCTGCATGTCCGGTCGTCTTCTCATCTCTGTACATCCTTGGGCTGTTTCCACCCTTTTACACCCTACTCATGCACTGTTCTAGATTCGCCCGACTATATTTCCTGCTTCACGAATCTTCGTCACTTGACGTTCACGGATCTCAATCCCACTCAGAAGGACCATTACGAGCACACGCGGAAATCTTTTGCATGGGTGAACGGCGCCATAGCCGCCATCCAATCGCCCATCACTCACCTCACCTTCGAAATCCTTGTTCGCCGATCAGCCGACCTCTACGCCATGGACTGGAAAGCCATCGACGTGCTTATTTCTTCGCGAGGATCGTTGCGATCGTTGGTTCAGGTGTTGGTAGTATTCCTGGATAGGTTGGAGGATGAGGATTGGGATTCCAAAAGTACCGCTCACCCCGTGACCGTCCGTGGGCTGATGCCCTTGACTGCGACGATGGGTTTATTGAAAATTGCTACTCGAGGACCGAGGATTTACCCGTAAGGTTTCGATACCCCCACTTTGTGGTCACGTCCCTGACATCCCTGGTCAGATCTCGATAGACCTTTAGATCCAAGATGAAGTGATAGGCCTTTGCTTGTGTTGTTTCGCTTCCCGTCCTTAGTGTATCGTGTTTACCCTCTCTATTCGAAATTGTGCCACCAGTGCGGACTTGTGATGGTCTTCCTCTGTAAGACCGTGACGCGTTGCTGTGACACTGCGCGTCACGCGTCTTCAACTCTGATCCGCTTTCTGTCACCAAACCGGCTCATCCGCTCGAGTCCTTGACCAAGGGGGAGGATACTTCACCTCCCAGAAATGTCTTCAATTTACGTTGCACGCCGCCTGCTTGGTTCGACGACTAGAAGCACTCACGCAGCGGTTGTCGGCAGAACCTACGCTACGAAACAGTCCAAAAAGAGTTCTATTGCACAAAAGACCAAGAGTTAGTCGTTTGTGGTGGGGTCTTGGTTTATTCTGAACGTTGGGCAGGCAGTAGCTTCAAGCCCTCGAAGCGGAACGGTGGTGGTGGAGAAGGTTCAGTCAAGAAGGAGAGGTCGACTGGAGTGCGTAGTGACCAACAGACGCGTTCTTCCGGCATTTCGTACTGAATGATTCTGCGCTCCCAGACATTTGAGACCATGCACCCGAACTCTCTCACTGCTCCGATTTTCAACGGGAAGGACGTTGATGAACTCGTGTTACCCACCTTCCATCCGGTAGCTTCTCGCTCGTTCCCTCCCGAAACTGTTCACAACCTGACAAATAAGCTCTGTAGGAAGCGCTGACACCGGAGAAGATTGCAACCGCCATGCAGTTCCCCGTGTCTGACACGAATCCGACCAATGTTTACGGCCTCCCGAAGAATATAGCAACTGAGGTGGGTGCTCATCCCCCACGATGACAATTTCCCATGGATCCTTGACCCCCCGCACCGCAGTTCAGACTGTTGTCAAAACCCTGTTCGGTGATTCGTGACGTGACCTTGAAGGTTCTGGGAAAACTCGATGCTGCGAGGAACAAGTCGAGTTTCCATTCGAGGATGGTCTTGAGTGTGGAGTCTCTCGTCCGGTCGGTTTCACGCTGTGACGCTTACACATCTTTTCAGCGGGTTCCATGGGGTGCGGGAAGAGTTACACTCTGATACAAGCTGTTCAATATGCCACTGCTAAAAATTGGCTCGTTTTTTATTTCCCACACGGTACGTTTCTTCACACAACTTTCCCGAGAGCGTTCTGATCTTTGGGCCTCCCCGCTAGTAATTGATACTGTGAATTCCAGTACTTCGTATGTCTACGACCCACGGACCCGGACATATATCCAACCCGAATACGCCTCTCGGACGCTTCAGAGTTTTTTGACGGTTAATTCTGAGCTACTGCAGAAACTGGAAACATTAGATGATATTCCGATCGAGGGTCGAGCCACAGTCCCAAAGGGTACACCCCTCACAAATTTGATCGCCGTTGGCGCGAAGAGCCAAAATTCCGCCCCTGCGATCCTCTCCACCTTATTGGAAACACTGGGCAAGCAGACTGAGTACGTGATGTTGTGAAACAATCCAAACTGCCTCTCAAATTTTTCACAAGGTACCCGGTGTTGCTCGCGATCGATGACTTCCAAGCGCTCTATTGCAAGTCGTCGTACAAGGACCCTCAATTTTCCACGATCAAATCTCATCACCTCTCTATGCCCCGACTACTCCTGGAGTATGCGAGTGGGAAAAGATCCTTCGTACGTTTTACTTGCATTCTTCGGCTCTTTCTCTCTAACGTGGGCATGTAGGCGCGAGGGGCTGTCCTTGGAGCGCTTTCCATGTCAACCACGACGTTCGGCGCGCCGATAGAATTGAAAGAGTCGCTGAAATTGGGTCACGGGACGGCGAGCCCCTATATCAAACGCTCACGAGAGCTTGTGTCGTATGCTGAGGGCCTGACAAATATTCCGGTCCCGGAATCTCTCGCAGTACCGGAAGCCGCATCTGTGTTTGAGGTCTGGATGAAGGACAAGGCTATTTCACGCGGTGCGGGATTACCTTGTTTTACCTGTAGAGCGATCTCCTCACCCAACACACACAGATTCCGGGGATGAAATGTTCATGGCAAAGTACAGCGAAGCTGGTGGAAACCCTCGCGATTTCGTCTGGAAGGGATTATTGGCTGCTCTGACTCTGTGACGATTCGTGGAGGATTTACGCCTGTGTTCAGTTTACTGCTGGAAAATTAATCTTGAAACTACCATCCGGTGTCGATACAATGTATTCTGGAGACTTGGGTCGTGCCATCTCAGCAACGGCCTGAGCGCGCGTCTCCTGATCCGCATAATCCGAGCATCATGTTTACCAACAACCACCCAGATCTCCCCATTCAAAAAATCCGAAAACCGGGCTTCTCGACACGTGGTGTGGCACCCATTTTGAAGTTCTCTCTCCTTGAACGGCCTTTTGTTGGGTTTGTTTGAAGAACAGACAACGACGATGCGGTCTTTTCGCTCGCACGGGTGAATAAAAGAGCTCCTGGCTCACTACACCACAGGGTTTCCAAATCACCCAACCACTGACCTCATACGATGCTCTTCAAACACCTGATCTCCTTGGCGACCCTGTGCGGTCTTGCTTCGGCCGCTCATGTGGTGAGTGCTCAGCCGGGGAACACTTGTTCATGATGATCAAGGTCGGCGACGCGGGTTCCACACCCATTTTCAAAGTTCACCATCACCAACAAGTGCAAATATACTGTAAATCCAATCGTCGCAAACACAAACTGTGGTTTTAGCCCCCGTAAGTTCCGCCGAATAGTTCCACGAAGAAGAGAGAGAAGTGCCCCACCACCTCACTCCGGTCGCTCGACCCTCGGTCGGGGAGGGAAAAACCTTGGCCGTGGCTTTTTCATCTCGTGATAATGGTGATTGACTCCTTCAAGGTTGCAACACACCTGGATCCGGTGGTGTCCCGAACCCGGCAATCCCTTACACAGGTGCTCAACCGAGCCCCATCGCAGCCGGTGCGTCCAAACGCGTCACGATCAACAACCAGTGGAACGGTCGGATTTTCAATCAGAATGGGAAGTGTGGTGGGAAGGGCGAAGGATGCACCGTGTTGGAGTACAACTTGGGTAAGGGTCGTCCTGTCTGCCGGCATCAGAGCTTCTCTCTATTTTCTTCTTCCCGTTTCATCGTCGCTTGGGTTCTTTTATTCCATTCCCCAAAGTTCACATGCTCTACCGTTGATCTACCCCACCGACCCCATAGATACCGGCAACAAGTTCACCCCTCAAGCGTACGACATCTCGAACATCCAAGCGTTCACTCAATCCGTCTCGATCGGAGCGAACGGGTGTCAGAGTACGACTTGCACGTCCGTCAAATGCCCTTGCACCCAGGCGTACCCCCCTGGAGTGAGTACCACCACACCACACGCGACCTTCAAAGCGTCTTTTTTTGGCCACTTCTTGCCGAGATTCATATTGATCGCCA
>Ga0307514_10002458_pt1 | contig 19256 bp, 21 predicted proteins | sample 16_EM_MG_FD_203088 | JGI IMG/M metagenome (GOLD analysis project Ga0307514, IMG submission 203088) | Populus trichocarpa ectomycorrhiza microbial communities from riparian zone in the Pacific Northwest, United States - 16_EM | ecosystem: Host-associated > Plants > Roots > Unclassified | place... | reverse complement strand
GGTGAATGCGATTAATGATTCCTTAAAAAAAAAAAAAAAAAAAACCCACCCATCACCGGGTGATGCATCAACCCCTGTCGCTTCATTTGTGGCGGCGTAATGGACTCCAAAATGAACGGATTCATAGGCAGCAAAGTGTGTAAGTATTGTGAAGATATAGAGCTCAATTCACATGCTGTGGGAATGTATTAACTATGGTTAGTAATGCCTAGAGAGGGATTGGTGGCTGGTATCGAACCGAATAGAGGCATGCAACTCACCCGCAGTATGGACCGAGTCCTGACAATATAGATAAATTGAGGTTTGAATGACATATTTCAGGGTCTATAAATGCAATATAACTATCTTACAAGTAGTGGAGCTATTAGTCTCACACTGGGAGGTGGGGGAGAATTGGGGCACTTTTCCGGGATTTTTTATATGGCAACCCAGGTGGGACTGGACCAGCCAGTGCAGCATTAAGCTAACCCAAGGTTGCCAATGAAAGAACAATTTCATTTCAATCTATCTGAGCTTGCCGGGCCTGTCTCAGTGCATTTGAGCTGATCTAGGAATGTATGTGCTAATCCATACCGAAAATATAGATACTAAGCACCTGTCTCATCAATTGTGGATCAGTTTGGTACCATATCAATAGTTTTGAGGTCTGTGAGCCCCTCTATCTTTGCACAAACTAGTATAAAGCTTTAGAGTATATGTTTATATACTTCAACTCACTTGAGCTCTCACAAGCTGAACACGTTGGGTTCGTCTGGTTAACGTTGGGTCTGAACTACTTTGATCTCAATAGGGCTAAACAATAGCTCTTATCTCCTCATATAAGGTTTAGAATATTCATCTAAACATTTGATAGATACAGTACCTACTAGAAGGCAGTTCAAGCCCCTTTTAACACTATTTGGAATCAACTGACTTAGGGTTTGACTTGACCCAAGCCATGCAGTAGTAGCAGGCTAAACATATCTAAATATATATTCTTTAGCTACCTCGGTACCCACTAGACCACCTGTCTTGAGAAATAGGCATAACCGGGTATACAGACCAAAGGCAGGTTACTAGGAAAAGCCCTAAATGTTTGTAAGAGTGCAAACTAGTGTAAACAAAGAGAGGCTAGTATATATAAGCGAAAGCTAAGCCTGGACAACTTGATATAGTTCAGTTGTAGTTAACGCAAGAGAGTAGTAGCTTATAGGGCCTGGTCCCGTTTAAATCGCAGCGAACGCCAAGATCAGGCTAGAGAGTCACGGGTACGAGAACAGAATTGCTCCATTGGCCCCAAACTGGCCCACAGTCGGTCAGGGTAGCCCCTGGTATGTACTTACCAATCGAGACTGAGACAATTTACTGATTGTCCCACCGTGATAATGAGACAATTCACTGATTGTCCCGCCGTGATACACTTGTTCGCAAGTGAGAGAAGATATACACTTGTTCGCAAGTGAAAGAAGATATATTGAGCCGTAGTCGCTGTATACAGGCAGGAGAGAGAAGAAAGAGAGGGAGAGGAAAAAAAGGAAACATTCAACTTAAGGAAAGACTCTATATGCCGTTTGCCTGTCCTCATGGCCCCTACGTATCCCATGCTTGTTTTCCCCCGCATACAAACAACAACAACAACAAACAACTCCTTCCCACATGGTCAGATTACCCCACGCAACAGAGACCAGGTCAGGCACCTTCAGATTAGCCTAGGCAACACTTAAGCAAGCCAGGCAAGCTCAGATAGATTTAAATGAAGTTATTCTTTCATCGGCAACCTTGGGTTAGCTCAATGGTGCACTGGCTGGTCCAGTCCCACCTGGGTTGCCATATAAAAAAATCCCGGAAAAGTGCCCCAATTCTCCCTCACCTCCCAGTGTGAGACTAATAGCTCCACTACTTGTAAGATAGTTTTATTGCATTTATAGACCCTGGAATATGTCATTCAAGCCTCAATTTATCTATATTGTCACTCGGTCCATACTGCGGGTGAGTTGCATGCCTCTATTCGGTTCGATACCAGCGACCAATCCCTCTCTAGGCATTACTAACCATAGTTAATACATTCCCACAGCATGTCAATTGAGCTCTATATCTTCACAATGCTTACACACTTTGCTGGCTATGAATCCGTTTCATTTTGGAGTCCATTACGCCGCCAAGAATGAAGCGACAGGGGTTGATCCATTACCCGGTGATGATGCATTACCCGGTGATGGATGGTACCCGGCCAATCATGCATCTGTGTTGTCCCCACCGGTCTGTGTTCTCTGCTGTCAAAAATACATGGGAGTACCCTGTCAAGTACCCCCTCTGCTCTGCTGCATGACTACCTCCCTGCAATTTTTGCAGGTCCTTCGTCCGTACCCTTAATGGTTCCGCCCACAGACAGCCCTCCGATAGACTACAAGTTCGTCCATCTCAGATCCCGAGTTGCAGTTCCTGCCCTTGCTTGCCCCAGTTGCATTTCGACCCCTAAGGGCCTCCAACAGGACTCGAAGACAAGCGTAACAGTTCGTGACTAAGGTGGGTGAGACCTTGAGAGTGGCTACCTGCCCCTTGTATTTTTGGAGAACATGCATTCGATCTCGTACCTTTTGCACCTTAAACCCTTCGCTAAACACCTCTCAGTGTCACTGCACTGGCACCGGCTTTAGAACCGTCCTGTCGAGCCCAACAGACCCTATGGTCTGCTGACTGCCGTTGGGGGGCTTTTAATCCCCTTCCGCCCCGGATGGGGCACATATTGGTATCCTCCTCACGGCTAGCTTGTGAGGCTCCACTGCAAGAATTCCCATCATACCCGCGACCTCCCAGGCCCTCAGTGCCTTGCCTCATGCGGCACCGGCACACTTGAAATGGTCGCGATGGGCGGTGCGGGGGCTGACATATATGGTGACAGATGAGGGTTTGCAGGCACAATGGATGAAAACCATAGGCAAAGTGGAGAACGCCAGCTGCGTCTGTGGTGGGTGGACCCCTCAGAATGCGGCGCACCTGGATGGATGTCCGTGGGTTGGGGATGGGAAGGGGAGGACGAGGGAGCTGATACTGAAGGATGAAGAGTGGTGCGAAGATTTGGCGAGGTTTTTGCTGTGAGGCCGTGAGAATGATGTAGATAGGGGCAGGGACTGGCCCAGAAGTGTAAAAGGCAGCTGGCAACAGTGCACTGCAGTCCATCGTCATAAGTCTAGATAGGCTCAATACGATTAATGACTCCCCCCCCCAAAAAAAAAACCTGCCGGAGCTCGTCAGGATGAGACTAACCAATGCACACTCACTTGAGTCCCCAAGGCATCCATTCCCCCATGGCAGGACAACCCTCTTGTTTCCCTTTGACCTTTCGGACCATGTGAGAATTATTATTTCTTGTTTAACCTTTCGGACCCTCTGGTGACCCAAGCGGATGGGGTATCAGGCTAGACTGCCCACACCGGCACGAGATCCACCCCTGAAAGATACCCCTTCCCCCCGCGGGGACTGTATGTGCACGAGGGGCGACCTGTCATCCTTCCTAGCACTTGCACAAATGGGCTGGGTCGTCATTAGGACGCCGGTTAGTTTTCAGGAACAGGCCATGTGGTACTTCTTTTTTCTCCTCTTCAGTGTACGAGTTACCCCCTACACTGCTTCCCACCCGGAGTTATGGAGAACCGACCTTCGGTCACGCCCTCCCTGTCACCCTCCAGGCCCCTGTACTTGGCCAAATGCATTCAAACATGTACTAATTCCCTCTGAGGGTCTGGTGCCGAGACTACTATAATTAACCTCTAGGTATAGTCTGGTAGCGGGACTGTAATATCTACCACAACCATCATGCCATCTACCTGCTGCAAATATGCCCAGAAAACCCAGGCCAGAGGAACCCCCCATGGGTACCTAAAGACTCCCTCATACCCGGATTGATGTCCAATTACCAGAGCTCTATTTATGAAATATATACGCCCATGCCGGCACTACACATCTGGGCATTCCATAGTAACTGCAAGCCAACATCCGGAGGCAAGGGTTACGATGGAGGAGGCGCTTTGACTTTTTGCAAGATCTTTTCCAGAGGACTATCTCTTTCGGTATTTACAGACCCCAGTGTGGATGCCCCAAGGTCCACCTAACTTACTTAGCAATCAGCACTCACTGTCGGCATCCATTTCCAGTACCTCCTCCAGAGGCATTGATTGCTCGCCACACCTGCTCCATATAGCAAGCGAGAATCCGCAAACCCACATCCATTGCCCAGTTGCCCCGGTGACGCTGAGAGTGAGGACTGTTGCCAAGGTCACGGCTTGTGTCACTGGATCCCACAAAGCTATTCCAAAGCATCCACTTGATGGAGGAAATACCATAGCCACCTCAATCTTCGTTTGTCGTACAGATACCCAAAGACACACCTCGTGCATGGGCAGTGCAATTAGACTGGACCCATATGCCACCTGAGTGGACCTACTGCCTCTTGATAGGAGGAAATGGGTAACTATCAAGCGCCCACAGGATGGGGGATGGATTGGCCTCTCGGCTGGCGACAGGGTAGTTCATGGCTTTCCATTCCAGCGCTGTGACAACCTCTGGGTTCACCACCCAGGAGTTCGGCACAATTCCTCGACCCAAACTCAATCATCGCCACTGGTGCCCGCGACGAGATCAAACTGTTGACAGCGGAATCTCTATTTTGACTTAGCCATCGCTCGATACCACTTCCTACAGCGCACGGTGATGTTCAGGGTTTGTGACGACAATACAGGAGTTCCAAATCCTCTCCCATCCCCGGCGTTGAGCTGCAGCCTGCTCACCCGATCCTCAATTTTCTGAGCATTGCATCGGATGAATTGGAACACAGTCTGGGGGTGGGGTTGCTCCACTCACCTTTTGTTAGCAGGGGCAAGGGAAATATTCCAGCCAAGGTCCCCCAGGTTACTCGCTCCTTGTGTTATGCTTCAATGGAGGCAAGCCTCGGCTTTTCTTGCCATACAAGGTGCTGTGGAGGTGGCTGAATGGCATTATATGGCCACTTTCAGAGGCCGAGTTATCGTAATTACCAGGAAGATCATGCGCCTGTTCAGGGGAGGTCGGACTTGACAGAGTTTTTATCTTCGGAATTACCTGACACATGCTTGGGAAATGGAGGATTAAATCTACGTGGCATCATTGTGGGATCACGCTATTGAACTAGGTAGATGGCTGTGGGCAATAGGGATTGCGTGGTGCGGAATCCACGTTTTGCAATTCATGTCATTCGGGTGTATTTAGGTTTGCAGACGCACAATACACCTTCAGTGTAACTACTTGATTCAACTACCGCTGTAATGATAGATAGATGGCTGAGGACAGGATCAGAGCAACCGGAGTAGGATCAGAGATGGGGTCCAGTGGCAGGTGTTCCCTTACCCTGACCAGCTGCTATTGCATAATATTCATGAGCTCCGAGTGTTTACGTGTCGTTTCAAGTGACAATTGGGTTTGTTGGTGGAATGCTAGATTCTACGGAAACTTCAAGTTAGGTTTCTTGTAGTTACCGAAGGTAAGCATATATAACATTTCCGAAATATCAACCTCCCGACCTGAATAAAGCTTTGGGCAAAGAATTAGTGTGGAAATGTAAGGGGACTTGCTACCGGCACAGGACTTCCACCAGAGCCAGTTTGCTGTCTCACCCGCACGTTAACACCTGTCTTATCCGCACTCGTGCCTCTAATTAAACCTCTTCCCGCAGAACCAACTCCAGGCTTTTCCCTTTTTGGCGGCCAGACATCCTATCGACAAACCCAGCGTTTCTCCAAGTACTGTTCACACCACTAACATTTCCCGTAGTAGTGACTCCAGTACTGCTAGCAATAACCACAGCATTAAGGCTGTTGCAATTGAACTACCCGGGAGTTCCCGAAGTATTACTGCCCACATTTCCCTGTCTTTCCCAGAGCCCCTGACGACTTTGCAATCCCACCACTCCCCCCTCCCAGACGAATCCTTTCCCCTTCATGCCCACAACTACCACTCCCCCCACTGTTCCGGAATCCTCCTTCTGCCCTCTTCTTGGCAGCTGGAGCAATTTCCTTGTATGCAGCTTCTACTGCCTCGATATTCTCTTCCTCCAACGTCTGCATCAACTTTATCGCTCTCTTAGACGGGAGTCTGTCCATTTGTTGTGGCATGCTAGGAGACTCATTAGAGCTACGTGGTAACTAGTAGGCACAAATTGCTGTGTTGCGCAAGCGCACATGGAAAAATGTGAGCGTTGTTTTTCGAGAGCATTTAGCTGACCGAAAAATTCCTAAGAGTCAAGCCCCTCGCTGCGCTCGGTTCCGTACGACAAACGCAAGAGGGGTCTTGGTATGAGACTATTCTGTATTGTGATGATATCACTTGTCCTCGCTCTCTTATGCGACATCCCCACAACCCCGCGCAAACCATGATTTAGCACTAACGATTTTTTTATGAAAAAGGCACAATAGGCTTTCTCCTCTTCGATGGCGAAGGAGTAGCAGCCGCGATTGTGGGCCCGGAGATGGAGCTCGTAATGAGCAAACAGTTATTGGAGCCTTTTAGCAACGCCGTTATTCTAGACCAACAGATGCGCCAATCGGAAGATATGGATTATTGTCAGCTGCTATGTTTCATACTACAATACAGGAAGGTTGTATGACCATAGTAGAACGCATTGTGGACAGTGGAGATCTATTCCGTCTTACCAGCAAGTCTCAAAAGCGATTGTATGATCCAACCGCAGGTAGACGCCAGAACATGAACCTCACAACAGTATTTGAGTTTTCAAAGGCACGTCAACAACCAGTCTTCACCCCAACAGCAATGGATCGTTCCGTAGATCCTGCGGTTGTTTTCCGGAATGGCGCTCACTTGCAACTGCTGGCTCTGGTATTAATGCTCCTGGTCCTGGACTCCCTGTCTATACCAAAGACATGCCCATAGTAATCAACCAAAACATCTATACCTCCCCCAGAGTTGTAAAAGGAAAAGAGGCAAGCGGTTGACGTGTTATTGGACAAGATCTCAAATGTGTACTCACTTCCGGCGGAAGTTTCAACGGAAATTTCAGCACTACTTGCAAATGCCCCCATTGTCATTATTGATTCACCTCCGAAATATATGCTTGTCAGGTTACCACACGCAAAACACTCGCACCTCCTTAATACTCATAGTGGCATCATATCGTTATACTCAGCAACCTTCGGTATCGAGATCAAGACCGAAGATGGTGAGTATCTGTACAAGTTACATCTATGAAATAGACAGATGCTCTGCTGTGAAGCACTTGCAATCACCGACTATTGTTGCGAGGGCATACATTCTGCGCCCTTTCTTGTGTTATTCCCTACCGAGTCATGCCGTCATTTCTATCTATTTCAGGGATCTTATATCGTCATTTGTCTCTGTCACGATACCTCTTCTCGGTCTATTACCATTGTTTTTTTGGGTGGGGATATCCTACAGCTACGCTGAGCATACAGTACATACCGTAGAAATTGGCGAGTAAGACTGTATCACCTGGTAAGGAAGTATTAGCGAATAAGACGCTGGTGGAGATTTCGGGCTTACAACCCGAGCAATACACTGTGTATAAGACTGTATAGTGATGGCAGCCTCGACTGTGGAGTTCAGCTATTGCAAATATCACTTTATTCAGCTGTCGCTATGTTCAGCTATAGTGAGTTCAGAATTAATGATAAGTATGGAATAATGCAGTATATTATATTGACTATATGCTTGAGTTCATAGTCTGCTCAGAAGTATTCAGCATTAGAGTGTCGGATATTGATGACTCAATGGGTTGGTGAAGCATGGGAGTCGATTGACAAGGAGTTGCAACCTACCCTATTCAACGTTCCTTTCTTTCGCAAGGTGCGGAATTATCGTTGCTATTGATGGATCTGAAGATGATCAAATCAATATTCGTGGCTTGAACAACCATCAAGTTCCCAGGAACGTCGGCCCTCTCAAGCCGCAGTCTCGCCACAGAAAACGTCTGTGGCGAGACTGCTCAAGCCGGAAGACCACCATAATTCTGATGTTGAACACTCCAACTCTGACTCCAATGGCTCCGACCCCCCTGAGGCCTCTGATTCTGATTCCGTGGTCAGTTTTGAGCAGGTAATCATAATTAGCTTATAGCCCTGTAAATAAGACTGTATCTGTTTATAAGACTGTATTTTTTCCGTACTAAAACGCCCCGACCGTGTTTAAGACTGCAGTCTTACTCGCCAATTTCTACGGTATAGCTTTCCTAGTTATGGATCTCTCTACTATACATCCTCTTCTATTTATACCTATCATGCTTTTTTGCTCTGCCGCTCATGTATTTCTGGCCGTGGGGAGGAGAGAGGCTACCTGGGTTCATCCGGGAGCTGCAGTCCATCGCCGTAGTCTACATAGGCTGAATGTGATTAATGATCACTTAAAATGGAGCTCCAATTCATGTCCTTCAACTTCTTCACCCATTTGCCTCGCTGCACCGATGGTCCTATTTGTTTGACCAGCGATACGCAAAGCAAGACAAATAATGATGGTTTTCGCATATGCACAAAAGAAATATTTTTATTTTAGCGCGAAGGTAGATAAGAGACTGGGACCGAGAACACTGTTAACCCAGACTCATTGGAAACTAGCGCCGCAAGTTACGGAGAGTTGGAATGATGTTTTAATACATGACGGCAACATCGATAACGACATAATGACACATTGATGATTGATGTAATCTCAATCGCCATTGTGATTGCTTCAGGTATTGAGAGCTGTAGATAAAAGGGAGAGCAAATCACCTCAATAAATCACTATCGAAGAGGATTCACTTCAAAAACATCCAGATATGGAATAAACCAAGCTCATCTACTTCAAGCCAGCCTATTTCAAGTCCGTCTGATACATACATGCTAGGCTAACCCCTAGAATCTTCCGCTGCCCAGTGCTGCCTTCATACACACGTGACGACATAACAAATCGAGATTAGTAGATCTGCTGCCAAGACAAATATCCACCCTAACCCGATTATCGGATTAGGAAAAGATAGTTCCCCAAAATGGTAGTCTCGGCACCTGACCATCAAGCTTGGCACGCCAAATGGAATACGTACCTTTCATTAAAGTGGGTATGGGGCTATCTGATAGGTACCCCTGTTGGTGTGCGATTAATATTTCGAGCAAATTAGACCTGTTTTCAGTTTTGGTGCACATATGTATGTGTTGTAGGCCACTCGCAAGCAGCACATGCGGCTTCAAAAAAATGACAGGTAGTTGTCACTTTTGTGTGGCAATACATGGAACATTGGAACTAATTTTTAAATCATTGGCAGCGGCGATTTGAGCAGGACCTTTTGCAGGCACATGGGACAGAAACCCGAGTGGTGGTAGATGCAGCGTGGAATAATCTTAGTGTGGTTTGTCTACCTTGTAGAGTATCTGGAATATCATCCCCAAACCCATAAGGTCCGTAGCTCGGTAGTATATGATTATGTTTGGTGCTCAAGGGCAACAACTCTCGGGATTGTAGGAAATATCCTCGCCTCCACGTACAGTTGCATACCCCGTGAGATGATCTTGGCAAAAAACCGAATTCGGGCATATCTCGATAGAAGAGGAGGGTATCCTAATCACGGCATATATAGGTAGCGGACGAAGGATATAAGCGTAGGATGTGTGCCTGTATTGAGAGTTCCGTTTGTCGTTAATCTTCATGGTTCCGAGAGTTCTCAGCTAGCATTCAAGTCCCTCGAGTATTATTCTAGCTACCAATACAACCTCTCATCTTCTCTCCGCTTTATTTACTCTCCGCCACAATTCCGCACCTACTCATAGCTTGTATTCTTACAGGGATGTCTCAAAACCACTGTCCTGAGCCTCGAGGCGTCTCGTGCCCAGGCGTAATCAATACACTCATAGATAGAGGGAAGCGAGGTGGCAGATAGGATGGCCAGCAAGACAGGGTGGGAGGGAGCGTGGATACCAAGGCCTGAAATTGGAACACCGGTCGGTATCAAACAAGTTTTCCCCATCAGAGCTAAGCCGGTACATCTAAAGTAGGACCAGTAGGATCTCCAGGCTCTCACCTGGGTGACCAGGGACCACTGAAACGCTGGCTGTACACCATCGGGAGTGCAGAGAAGAACATGTGTGAGTGCGGGGTTGCCCAGAGTGCGGTCTATCTGCTGGAGCGCCCACTGGTGGGAGATGAGAGGGGGGTGCAGGGAACAATGCAAAATGGTGCCGGGAGGTGGTGAGGTTCCTGAGGCGGTAGTTAGTTCATTTGTACGTGGTCAGAGGGGTGTAGGGGCCGGCCCCGGTGCTGGACAACCTACTTGTAGGTGTAGTCTGTCCTCATAGCCTAGATAGGCTGAATACGAGAAATGATTTTGAAAGAAAAAAATACATCCATAGCTACTAACCCGCGAATAGAGCCCACTCGTCTGCCCGCATGATGACTAGATCCGAATCTTCTCCGAGGTCCAGGGATTCATCTCCCCCAAATAGCTCACAGGGAGCAGTCTCATCCATCGCTGAGGTAGCCTAGGTCGGGTGTATAGTCAGCAACAGTGGGGCTCTCAACTTCGGGGTCTGGTGGTTACCATTGAATGGCCCGCATCCACCCCCGGCTCGGCTGAAGGGCGGGCATTCTCGGGGTTCTGTTGGACTGGGTCTGAGTGCCCAGGCTCGCTCACGGGAAGCATCTGGTTTGTGAACCAGTATGTGAGGGAGGTCGCAAATTGACCTGGGTAAGCTGGTTCTGGGTCAACCCACCGTACTTCTGGTGGCAGGGAATTACTAGCGGGAGTACCCGCTGTGTAGTGTTGGGGAAAATGTAATCCCAAAGTAGCGGTATGGTAACCAGAATCTTCCGTAGCGTTAACGCGGGTACCTCTGGGGGGGGACCATGGTTCGACCCAGGAGGCAGTGGAGTTTTGTGGTGGGGTGGCAGGGGAATGCATGGTAGGATGTAGTAGCCCCACCATACCCTGTTGTAGGTGCACAGGATTAGAAACTGGATGGGCCACCTGTGTGAAAGGAACCCTCTGAGCTGGGGAGGCAGGGAGGCCGTGGGTACGCCTTTGCATATATGTTCGGAAGTCTTGGGCCTCATAGACTGGCGTGCGGGCCATAATGGCGTTGGCAGGTTGGCGGTTCCATCCCTGCTCAGATGACTGCACCGCCGGAGGACCTGGTATGAGCTGCTGTGTGAACTGCCCCGGGGTGCTTGTCGGTGCATGACTCCCAGGGCAGGCATTGTTATTTTGCTTGCCCAGGGCCTTTTCAGCGTCACGGCGCATCTTAGCTTGCTGCCGGCGGAAATTTTGGTTTGCCCGTTTGCTGTCTAGATGCGGTTGACAGAGGCTTCTTCCTGGAGCCACTGGGCGCCGGTTGGAGGTTCGGCATGCTGGGCACAACAGCACACGCCTTTTTGTCGATGATGCTGATTGCATGGTTACCAGTTGCGTGGGTGAGGTTTGAGGGGATCTTTTGGTTTAGAGGGCAGGATAACTGTGAGGGGCTCTTTGCCTAATATGTGTTATTCAGAGCTAAGCACTGGTATAGAAGGAAGAGCGGAATGATAGGAAGGATGAGAATTCAACTCTGCTCTCGGAGGGCACCCTTGTTTTTATACCAGCCCAGGTACGTAGAGTTAGCCAGATCATCAAGTCAGTTGAGACCTGTCTAAGTTTTTCACCCACTTTTAGGAACTTAGGCACCCTTGTCGTGAGTTGCGGTGGGATGTTGGACAAAGTTTTGATTTTGTATTTTGTGGGGATAGATAAGTTACGTCTGGTGCTGCGGAACCTTTTTTTTTTTTTTTAAAGAGTCATTAATCGCATTCAGCCTGTGCTTCTGAACTATGACCACCCATCACCTGGGGTCGACCACTAGATACACCGGGCAGGGGCACTTGTAGTCACGTACGTCAGCAACACTTGGACCCAGGCCCGGACGGGGGTCCCATTCCTGTCGTCATATCCTCCGCGGGACATTTCAGCTTTGGGTTAGGTTGTGGTTTGGGTTTCGGGACACTAGCCGACCTTGGGATGTTCCAGACAAGCTGATATGACTAGTTTCGGCCTGGGCTTTGCCGGGCTCCTTGGCTGAGTGACTCTTTCGCCGCTTTCTGTCTGTCATATTTTCTTTTTGAGTATATACGCCTATCGAGCCTGGGGCTATCAGGCGGACTGACATCTGCGTGAATAGGAATCCAAGTGAGGGTCGCGGTACTGAGGTTGAGTTTTCCTTGGTTCTTCTTTTTGGGGGGGGAATCATTAATCGTATTGAGCCTATCTAGGCTATGACAATGGACTGCAGCCTGAGTTTCCCTTGGTGTTGTCACGACCCTGATAACCACACCCCTCCGATATCACTCACTTTCTACCTTTCATCATATCAGTCACCCTGGAGCTGTTCGACATACCTCCCAAAACCAACCGACGTCCTAGCTACTAGTAGCTACGTACTAGCCTATTTGTGCAAGTGCTCCCACCAGACCAAGTGGCCTGTAAAGCCATATGTGGATCTGCGGTACTGACTGGCTCACCTAGGCAGCCGGGTAGTCAATGCGTCTTCGTGATCTATTGGGCCCGACAGAGTGGCTTCAAGCCATGAGCAATTTTCTAGCGACATACGCCGGGAAGCGAACCGGTGATGGCTCTCAACCAATGCTAGTCATAGCGTTACACTTGCCCAATGTCTCCGAGTCCTGTTGGGTGCCGTGAAGTGGGTCGAAAGGCCACTGGGACAAGCAACGATAGAGACGCTACTCGCTATAGGGACAGAGCACCATAGTCGACACTGGCGTGCGCGGAGCCCAGCGAAAAGGCTTAAGGTAAGGGCGTGCATCTGTTGCATGAGCCTTGGAAAAGGTAACAGAATTAGCTCCAACCTCAACTGTCTAAGGTGCCATCGAAGAAGAGGGAGGGACCATGCAAGGGGGTCGGGGCAGTGGGGGAGTAGAAGGTGGCCTGCCTCGTAGCGTTGGTAGAGCGGAGGAGGTGGCATCTATCCTCGAAGCTCGATTAATCAGCGAAGGGTCGGTTAAGGGCTGGGCACGTGGCAGCAGAGCAGGCAGTACGAGGACAAGAGAATTATACCTTGGTCGGTACGCAACGACAAAGGCCAAATCGGGAGGAGCTGCAGGAGCTATCCAGAAAAGGGAGCCGGGGACTAATGTGGGTCGAGGGTCACAAGAGGCAGATAGGATAGCGAGGATGACAAGATTGCTGGGAGCTTGGATACAAAGGGCTCGAACTAGCAACACCAGCTGGCATCAAACAAGCTTTCCCCATTCACTCCAAGCCGTCGCACCTAAAATGAAATAGGGTGAGGGCTCACCATAAATACAGGGCGCGGACCCCTGAAGGTAGTCTGGTTGCCCCTGAAGTGGGTTATTGGGAGGGTGGAAGATGATAATCGCGGGTGCGGTATCGCCGAAAATGCAGTGCACCTCGGGTATGAGAGGGGGAGGGCGGAAGGAGAAGGATGGCGGGACCTGGAGTGGTTCGGAGAGGTGGCGAATCCTTTGTCATACCCTTTTGTATAAAGCGAAGGGGCGAGGGAGCAGGGCGGGCTCCGGGGTGGAATAACCTACATGCAGGTGCGGTCTCCCGCCATACCCTAGATTAGACTGAATGGGGGTAATCATTTTCAAAAAAGCATATGTCCACCTGTCTCGGCCGTGCCTATTTTCGGGATGTTGCATGTAATCACTGGGAGCCAGACTGCTTATCCCTGCAGCGACTTAATATGAGTCAAGGCCTCTCAGGGGGTGCGGCCAGGTTATCTTGGGGGTGAGCGGCATAGGGGGCACTACGAAGCAAACCAGCCTGGGCGCCCCGCGTGAATTTCTACAGAACCATGTGAGCGAGACAAATGTTCACAAGCTCAAGCCCTAACAAAGCTACTCAAGTATGGGCCGGTCTGGAGTGAAGTATTGTTTCCTTCAACTCATTACACTTCTTCAAAACACATGAGGAGCCCTCTGCAATGCCCCTAGTCTGGTTGGTACAACACCCTCCCAGAGCAATGATCCCCGGAGAAAAAACCCACCACTGAGTGCCCACGTGACGCTACCAACCGCGCAATAAAACGCCCACTCGCTCTTTGGGTGTCGCCTGCCGCTACTCGAGGCGTCGTGCACATCACTAGCCTCGTTTCCAGTCTCTTAATCGTCCCCCGAAGTCCGAATTCTCTCCAACTTGCGCACCAATTTCTGCACCACTTTCTCCTCTACATCCAAATCACGCCCCAGATCTATGAGATCATCCAGAACATCCAACAGGAGTTTCAGCAAGACCGCCCGGCTAATACGGTGCTGACCACCCTGGATTTCGCTATCGACAAACAGAGTCATGATACGGGCTCGCATAGTTTCTGGTGTCAGCCGCCGGATTGACTCTACCCATCCGAGCTCTGCACTTCCTAGCCTAAGCATCTGTTGATAGGAGGGTCTCGGATCGACCGCCGAAGTTTTGGAAGCCTCCTCAATGTGGAGTTGTGTAATATCTTGCCAAACAGCCGTGGCTTTGTTTTCCGCGAGGGTGACTAATACGTGGGAGCTCATATTGATACTTTGGCGCAGGCAATTTGCCGGAGGTGCCGAGCTTATAAGAAAAGATTCCAGAAGGATCGGGGCACAACGGAATAATGTCTAGAAATTCCAGAAGACAAAGTGTTGCAGAAGGACTTTTTGAGCAGCAAAGCGGGGTCAATATTTATGCGCCCTCAACTGTTTTTTGGGGAACACCCACGGCAAACGCAATTCATAAGCTGCATACATATTATGTGCCAGTTGCTTCATGCATCATGTTGAAAAGGAATATATCGTGAACGACAGGGAATAACTGAGCCGGCAGCCAATAGGGCAGTGTGTACAAGCCTGGTGGGCCGCCGCATGCACCCTATAGTACCTGTACTGTACATCCGAGTCTCATGATCTGCAGTCGACATGCAGCGCGATAAGAAATGGGCGCACCAAGTACTTCCTTCAATGCTCCATTTTTTGCAGAGCCATGGATCTGATTAGAGACTCCGCCGCCTGGCTGGCTCCACTCCGCAACAGGTCAAACCCTCGGCGAAAGGTTCGCTAATCTGGTTGCCTTCTGAGGAAGATTTTGAAAGATCTGCTATTGAATCAGCGGACACCAGGCCAAGTGATTCAGGTATTTACGTGGAGGTTATGCCTCTTGTGCGAGTATTTCACCACCTGGGCACTGGATATTGGAAAGAGGTGAAAGATTGGGTTACTCCGCTTTCTCCTGTCCTACCGGCGTGATGATTATTAGATCGAGTACAACCCAGGGAACAGACAGTAGGCAAATCCTAGTCATAAACCAGAGAGTTTCGTTCTAATAAAGTACTAGTAGTAGCAATGGGCAAGTTAAAGCCCTGCCGACTGCAGATGGCAAAGGGGGAAGGGGGAGGGAGAAAACAATCCAGAGCGCATGTCGCGGAGTACAACAAGGACGGTTTAAATCAATTCGAAAGTGGGCGGAAGCTTATGAGGTTCATTACTCCACTGTACGGAGGCGCCTAGAAGGAGCAAGACTTTTGGAATTAGCGCATGTGTATCAACAGCTGTTGACGCCTGCAGAAGAGAGAGCAATTGTACGGTGGATTCTGCCATTGGAAGAGTTTGGGCTCCCAACTCAGTATCCAAGCTCAGTAGCAACTTTGATAAACGGCGAATCCAACAATGCAATTCTAGCGCCACTCTGCCAAACTTCGGCAGTGTGAGCGAAATGCTCCGCCACCGAGGGAAATACCTACAATATGGATTAGAGTCAACGCCGGGAACGTGGTAGGGGTGGGGAGATGACAGCTGATGGTACCCGGGGGTTAAATACTGTGATGGGGACTATCTCTGGTGATGGAATGGTTCTTCCGCTAACCATTTATAGGGGGTGGTATCAGCACTTGGATTCGTTCGTTTAATATTACCAAATGGCCCTTGGTTTCTTCAGTCTAGCAATACTGATTTCTTATACCTGATCGTTGTGAGATTCATTGGATATTCATTTCATTAAATCTTGTGTTTCTCATCGGATTGTTGCATATTGTCTACCATCTCATACTACACATTGGATCCCAGTATCCTTTTTGAAGCAGGAGCTCGATTATCTAACCCATTTTGGCAACGTGGCAATCAACAAGGGAAATCTCTACCACTTTTGGTAAAAGCATGAACTTAAGCTTATACCAAAAGCAATATTCTTGGAGCATGGTGGACTAATTCCACGAAAACCACCAGCTCGTGATTCAGAGAAACCAGGATCTTCACCCCCACCTCGAATTTCAGTTGCAATGCTACGCAGAGCGAGACAAGCCAAGCTATTACTACATCAGAAGGTGGACTGGTGGGGTTGATTGACTCCTTGGAGAGGTTTCCTCTCGAAATTGATAAAGACCTACAACTCGAACGAGATATCCCAAGTGAGTTGTAACAAGCGCAAAAATTGGCAGCTTCAATTAATAGGGAGGAGCTCAGGATACAGTTCTTGATGGCACGGCACTTCATCGGCTCTATTTGGAACGAAATCGTGCTGAAAAGAAAACAAGATGCTGGGTACAGTGAATTCGCGCTATAAGGGAGCAGGCATGGAGTTGCTTATAACGCGACATTTCTTGTAACGTGGGATATATACAAAAGGTAAGAAATGTCCTGAAAAATCCTGCAATGATAGGTCGACGTTGTTCATCCCGAGCATTGCCTTATAAGGTCTAGGATCTTGCTGATTTGTCAAATACTGATGGTTTTCGATGGGCAAACCAAGACTTGAATACTGAATAGGTAGCTATGCTTCTGGATGCAGCTTATTTTGTGCACGGATCCCCCCTCGCTCTTGTTCTTTGACGGTGCTCAGACGACATAATTTCCTGCTTTATACTTAGTATTTTTACGAATATATTGAACAATCTTTACATAAAACAACGGGTGGATGATAATTTGTCTTAATAGCGCAGGTGTAGGTAAGTGTAATGACATATTGTTCACTTGATTTCGGTAAGAGCTTGCTGGGAATCAATGTGCACAATGTGGTTGGGGCGGTGGCGTTGCTGGTCGTCACTGCAATATAAGAAAATATATATACTACCAAACCAATGATTAAGAAACCTTCCTATAACAAGAGTGCCTTATTTCTACAAATCCCGCCGTATCCTAGCGGGACTGGAGGCTCGTTGTTTATGCCGCAGGCAGGCCCTTCTATACCAAAGTTGTTTAGAACTGTAGGAGGCCCGTGCGCAAAGGATGCTGCAACCGATCTATGGACTCGAAGTGTCTGAGGGATCTAGAGGAATCGCTAGGTGAGTGTAAGTATGGGGTGGGAGATTGGGAGGCTGATCTGGAGGCTCCACTCGATCTGGACACCCATTAAGTATAGTGGCTACCGCCCTTACCCATGAGGCATCAAGCACCCCAGGTGTCCCAAACTTCTCTCAGACCTCGTCATGTACCTGCTGTTGTTCTTGGAAGGAGGACTGGATACGTGTAACTAGGTCTCGAGCGTGATTGCCTAAAGTGATGCATTTCCTGGAGATGATGGATAACCCCCTCTCGTCATAGTCTAGATAGACTGAATACGAGTAACTGGTGAGTTCCCCCCCAAAAAAGGGGATGCATAACCCCGTAATGTAGCGCCCTGTCTAAGGCTCCCTCGGGTGAGTCATGTGAAGAAAGCAATTGTGCTATTGAAGCATCCAGAGCTCGGTTTGGAGAACGAAGCTATAGACGGATATTTTGAAGGAGCAATTAGAAAAAAATTATTTGACCCACTTCCCAAATCGATATCCAGATCTAGTTTCCAAGCTCAGCAGCAACTTCGACAAGCGGCGCACCAAACAAAGCGATCCAGGAGTTACTAAACGTTATTTTGCCAACGTTCAGCAAGTGCAGAAGAAATATTCCATCATTGAGAGAAATACATACAATATAGATGAAACAGGATTTCGACAAGGAATCTCTAATCAAGCAAAGGTCATATGCCTACGTTGGGAACGTAGTATGACTGGAAAGATAGCTACTAATGGTGTATGAGAATTAATAATTTTGGTGGAGACTATCTCTGGTGATGGAATAGATTTTTCTCTATTGATAATTTACACGGGTGTCGTGCATTATATGGGATAGTATCAGCACTTGGATTCCTTAATAAATATCTGTAAGGATTGGAAGTTTGCTGATAGCAAGACGGGATGGAATAATAATTTTTGAGTGTTAAATGGTTGGAGTATTTTGATAACATCACTAAAGGGCGATTGGTTTCCACACAACAATACCGATTTCCTATTCTTGATAGTTTTGAGATTCATATCCAGATTGATATCATTAAATATTGTATTTCTCATTGTATTATTGCTTATTGTCTTCCTTCCTGTACAACTCATCTTCTTCAACTGTTGGATGGTGATCGTTTTTCTCTACTGCAGAAGCTTATACTGTAGGAAGCAGGTAGATCACCTAACTCATTTTGGAAATGTGACTCTCAACAAAGAAAATTTCCTACCCCTGTTAGTCAAAGTGAGAACAAAAACTTACACCAAAGAAAATATTTTGGGAGCCTGGCGAGGCAGTCCCTCGAATCCACGGACTGTTTTAACCAAGTTACAAGCCTATCAAGATCCAGAAAAGCAAGCGAATCTGCATCACCCCCGCCAGTACCACCTACACTTGCAACTCAGCTTCCGTAGTCCGAAAAGTAAGACAAGCTAAGCTCTTGCTATAGCTCAAAGATGAAGACCTTGATCGTGCTAAGTTGGCTGGAGTAATCAACTCGTTAGACAGGTTTGCAATCAATACCCACAAGGGCTTGTAGCTGGAATGAGATACACTAACAAATTGGCAACAAGCACAGCAGTTAGCAGCTCCTCTGAATAGGAAGAAACTACAGACCTCAGAGGGCACTGTACTTGATGGTGCAGTCCTTCATAAGCTTTATCAACAACGAGATGTGCTGAGAACAGAAGACAGTGATTGCCACACCGGCGGGTATAAAGCAAGAATTCCCGATATACCCGAAGGCGCCGGCACATCTGAGGTGGTCCCCAATGACAGTGAAGGGGCTAGTGTACATGGTGACGGATAAAGGGCCCCAGCAGCAGTGGCTTTGGGAGATTGGGAAATCGGAGGAGCAGTGGTGTGTATGTGATGGGCGGACACCCCAAAACGCAGCACATTTGCTAGGGTGTCCATGGGTTGGAGATAGCAGAGGGCGGACGAGTGAGATGATCTGGGAGGATGAGAAGTGGCACGAGGCAGTGACGGACTTTGTTATGTAGACGTAGATACCCGCGGGGGGTTGGGGG
>Ga0307514_10002457_pt1 | contig 19257 bp, 22 predicted proteins | sample 16_EM_MG_FD_203088 | JGI IMG/M metagenome (GOLD analysis project Ga0307514, IMG submission 203088) | Populus trichocarpa ectomycorrhiza microbial communities from riparian zone in the Pacific Northwest, United States - 16_EM | ecosystem: Host-associated > Plants > Roots > Unclassified | place... | reverse complement strand
ATCGGGATAAGAAGAAGAAACACAATCTCTCAGCCTCTATAGATCCGCTTTTCGATGAGTTGAGGGATCTGAACTTTTCGGCTGTCGGAAAGAAGCTTAACAGGGTCGCTCATCGGCTGGACGAGGATTATAAAGTTTGGACCATTTAGTGTCTTTCTAACATCCGCTGATAGTCTCTCATCACTGCTAGCGTCGGCATCAAGCTAAGACTGTCGCACAGTTGAAGGACTTTGTGGGGAAGTTGGGTGGACTGCAAAACGAGCACCAATCATTAGGGTTGCGTGAGCGATTTCCCCCCGAACTCCTCAATACCGTCATTTGACGTAGCGCCCTAGACACGCGCCTCTCCGAGATGTTGGTTCCGCTCACACGGACGACGGAATTCAACAGGTCGCTCGAAATTCAACAAAGTGATTTTACATTTTCTCTCTCACTAAGAGAACTGCTGACATTCCGATTATCCGCCTCTAGATCTCCTCGCATCGTATGATGTGGCGAATCAAATTGCCTCGATCGAAGATATGATTGCGCAAGGAGCAGAAATGCAGATAGTTGTAAGACTTCTCTGTCTTGCAAGTATCATATCGGGTGGCATCAAGACAAAGATTCTTGAACGGATAAAGCGCGATTTCCTGCAGGTCCGCACCAAACCCTCCCGCTCTTTGGCCGTTCCTAACACCCACAATTTAGACATATGGATACAACCTCCTCCCGCTCCTTTTATCATTTGCAACCCCTCCCCTTTGTATCCTCCAGCCTAACCCCCTTCAGAGTCCGACACCATACGAACTTGCCGCCTCGAAGTATCCCTTCGTCTCCTTACGCAAGTCCCTTCGACTTTTGATCGACGATGTCGATAATGTGGACGAACTGGAGAACGATATCAGTTACGTGTACTCTGGGTATGCGCCTATCAGCGTCAGGCTTGTACAATGCGTAGCACAGAAGGGCGGTGTTTTGAGCAACCCAGCACTCGACAAGACGAAGCCAACTGAGGGAGAATTAGCAGATGGTGCTACAGATGCGAGGAGTGGAACCAAAGTGCAGGCTCATCCTATTGTGGGGTGGAAAGGATTCGAAGACGTATTGGCGAGTATTCCTGGAGAGACCGTGGACTTTGTACCGAAGGGGTTGGTTCCGGCAAATGTTGTAAACCCTGGTTCAATTGTCCGAAGTGCGTTTTTGAATATCTCTTTTTCCGACGATACCACTCACTAAGTCGCTTTAGCTTCTTCGCGGGAACACGCTAAAACAACCGCAGTTTTCTTCCTTGGAGGTTGTACTTACACAGAGATTGCAGCCATCCGATGGGTTGCTAAACAAAACAGAGGTCCGTGTTGAATATGACATTCGCTCTTACTGTACTGACCGCGTTTTGGGTCGGCAGGTCGGAGATTCCTCATTGCCACGACAGGGATCATCAGTGGGAGAAGCATGGTTGAAAGAATCGCCGGTGTCAGTCCAGGAAGTGGGAGAGACGTGAACATCTAGCTGGCCATTCGCTGATCTCTTGCCCTAACACCCAATAAATGCGATTTTCGCAAGGTCCCTGAGGAGAGAGAGATTGGTGGTACCGTCAGGGCCTCGTGGAGCGCTCGAACTTTCTGGTAAACAAATGCAAACAGCCGGAACGTGTGAACACAAAGGTTGTTCTCGCCTTCCCTCATGTTGGCGTGGCCAACTGTTTCTCGGAACACCGACTTGGACACCGGGCAAATCAAACGTGGTCTAGAGGACGGGTCTGTTCACCCGGAATTCTCTCTCATCGGATCTGCCCCTGTAGGAAACACCGTGCGCCCGTGAACGAATAGCTTGGAGTTGGTGACACTGCCACTACCAAAATCATCTGCGAATATGTGGACGTCTGTGGTGACGATCATTTGAAGTCGGACGAAGGTACGCTCATCGCGGCCATCACGAGGATCAGCCGATTCTGCGGCAGGCACCGCTTGACCGAGATGAGCGAGATGGCACAAGGGATTATCAATGTCATCTCCTTGAGTCGGTGAAGACCGCCCGAGGCCCACCTATATTTCATCCGCGGCGGTCGTATCACGTGCGGACCATTGCCTGGAATCATTGTTCGGATTAATCGCGGTGGGATCATGTCCAAAGAAACCTGTACATACTCTCAACGAAGTGCCACTCTCCTCCCTTCTCTGTCTACCATAACCATCTCTAGTATCTCCTTCCACCCTCATCCCTCACGCAGCAGCTCCCTGCATTATAGATCTTAACGTGCCGCACTCTCAGAGCAGCGGAGATCTTCTGAAGCCCGCCTGATAAGCTCTCGTCCGTTCCCGACTCTGCACCATTAGTTACCGACCATGCCACAGCGCGCCAAGACCCCACCGCCTCCCCAAGATGAGATCTTCATGACAATCTTCTATCCGTACCCTCAGCATGCGAACATGGAGGTTGAGGAAGACGTAGAACGTGTGGCGCGATGGTTGGGGTCGATCGTAAAGCCGGCGTATTTCAACGCGTTTTATCACAAACCGTCTGTGAGTACTGCCTTTCGCTTATTCTATGACACTTTTCCTCCTCTCGTCCCCACTTGTGGTCATACATATGCGAGCAAGGGAGGACGTGTGCCCCGTTTTAGCGCCCATGTGCGGGGATCATAGATGGGGAGCGTCCGATATTGATGCCATGAATGCGTTTGTTTCCTCTTCTCAGGCACGCAACACGGTCATCATCGAAGTCTCAAAGTGCGTACACGGTCTGCTTTTTTACTATTCTCTCCGCAAATTTGGGTTGACGTTTGCCCGAACAGAGTGATCGGAGATGACAGACGCAAACTCTTGGGACAACACATCTGGAAGGACATCTTGTCGAAGCCTTCCGAAGGGGAGAAGAGGCACAGGTCTGGTATCTTCTATTGCGTCTATAACAACGTCAGGGACGTTCAGAAGGAAGGTACGTACAGACGTCCTTGTGAGGTAAGTGTGTGGCGATCCAAGCTTTCGTTTATTAGGTTGGAAGCGAATCGACTTTGAGGTGGGAGAATCGAGTCAAAGTCGGGTGTAGGATTTTAACCGCTTCCCACAGGAAACTTGGTTCATGCCGAGGGATGGTCGTAAACATACCTCGTGAGTATTGTCGGCCTTCAGCTTTGGAAATATCATATTGATCATCTTTTTTTTCGTAGACTCTACTACGATCAGGTAATGTTCGGTCACATGGTGGGATCGTGAAAAGTTTGACCGACGACTATGCGGTGCTGGGCAGGCCGTATGGGAGAATATCGTCAAAGAAGACGGGTTCGTCCCGTGGTCATCTATATTATTCTGCACGCGTTCTGACCCGATGATGTTCAGGGTATTCTGTATGCCATATCCCCTTTCCAGTCGTTGCGAAGTTCCGATGGAGGACCCCACGAACCGTGGATTCTGCCGCCCTTTACCCGTCGACCTTTTCCCCATTCCGATACTTCCAGAGATGCCAAGAGAAAGTCAGTCGAATTTCACCCTATGTAGTCCCGAATGCGTTTGATCACAAGCTTACCTTATTTGTAGTTCCTGGGACGTTGGCATGGACCAAGGTAAAGGCATTCCCGGAGACCACGTGGGCCAAGCAACCGCCCAAAGCCGTCAAAGGAAAGGCCGGGTCTCAGGCTCCCAATGGTAGGGTTTCGGAGTTGACTTGAACGTTTTAGTCACAACGCTTACTTGCTCTCCTTCTTAGACCAGCGAGGGCGCGCCGCAGCACCTCGAAACAACAATGTCGGACCACCCGTTCCTCCTAATCAAAGTGGCGTTGACCACAAATCCCCTGGAACTTTGCCTCCCAATCTTGTCATCAACGGCAAAGGCAAAGGGAAGGAGAAGGCGACGAACACACAATCCGTTGAAGTGGATGAACTCGTGGCTCACACCGTCGCGATGGAATTAGAAGACGAGGAGGAGGATGACCAAGAATACTACGGAGCTGGTCTCGAGAATGTTCTTGCCTCGGCAGGAATTGCAACCTCTCCAGCTCTTCCCCCTCCTGACCGCGACCCTATCGACCACGCAGGGGTTGGGGTTCATGTTAGTGGGGTGTCCGTCAAACCCATTATTGTCGAGGATTCTTTGTGGGGTGACACTCCGGGGGAAAACAAGAACAAGAAGAATAAGGACAAAAAGGAAGAAATCCTATTATGTGACTATCACGGAAAGGTGTGTTCAAGGGGGATTTGCAAGGTGTACGAGAAGCAGCTTCGGGAGCAGAAGAAGTTGAAAGAATCACAAGAGCCCAAGACCTGGCGGAGCGGGACCGGTGGTCCAAATAATGGGAGAGGCGGGCGGGGAGGCCGTGGAGTTGTACACGGAAAGAGAGGCGTGCTGCTCCGAGGGACAGGAGGGCCCGGAAGGGACTCTGGACCTCGCTCTCCACGTGATGGTGACTTTGCCGTACAGTCTTTTCCTGATGACCCATCTGAACCATTTTCTCTCGCAGAAAACGAAGCCCCAAAGAAGCCTAACGGCGTCGGCGTCACTTCTCCCAAAATTGCGCCGCCCAAACCCAGCGGCAATCCCAACGGTAATACTGCTTGGGGGGCCGGCAACAATACGTGGAGCCCAAGCGAGATGGGCGAGTCCGCAAAACCCGCTGGCAAGCCCAATTCCAACCCGAGCGGAAAGGAAGATACTGGTGACGGCGATGGTCCTTTAAACGCCACCGGAGCGAAGGATTGGTCTCAGAGCGATATAGGCGGTGGGTCTCAGGCTGATCCGTGGTCTGGACCTGGACGAGCTGGGCATAAACCCAATGGGAAACCTGGATGGAACGCGACACGCAACCCGAAACCTGCAGGTCGAGGAACCCCGCTCAAGTCCCCAGTGAAGCCTGGGTGGGAAGGCGCAAATAATTGGACTCCCAGCGAACTCGGACTGGACGATAGCGTTTCCCAACGTGGTGGCGGGTTTAGGAGCGCTTCAAATGTGGAACCCGGGAAGAAGTCGTGGGCGGATCTAGTCGAAGATGGAGATGAGATGGATTATGGGAGTGGGGACGAGCCCGCTCCAATGGTCGCGCCTCCGCCGGATCTTGGAGGTGATGAGGATGAAGGTGAGGACGAGTGGGTTGAGAACAGAAAAGGGAAGAAGAAGGGGAAGGGAGGAGGGAAGGCAAAGAGTGCGACTGGGTGGTCCGACGTTAGTAAGGGACCTTGGTGAAGCTCTCTCGGTGATTCTATTCCTCGTCAAGCAAGGATCTGTATTCCTCCTTCAAGCCTATTCATCTGGTCTTCCGGATTCCCTTGTAAATCTTCACCGATTGGCGGACGACTACGCACGTACACCGCCCGAGTTCCATCCATTTCTCCCACACCCATCCTGTCCCCCGGATCGGATTCTATGTATCACCTCTTCTTCCTCTATGACTCTGAAGTGTGTTCGACCTCATTACCCCCTTTGTTGCGCGATCAATTTCTCGATGTTTTTTTATTTTGTAGAAAGATTTGTACCCTCGTTCGAGATGCCACAAAATGCATACTGAGCACTGAAGCTGAAGTACTGAATGCATCAAGATCAGCCTCCCCGCCTTCACACAGCGGCGAGATCCGGCTGAAGCGCACCGAGTTTACTCGGAGAGTCGATCAGAGCCTTCCTCCCAATCTCCTTGAGTGAAACGGTTCTTCATCTTGTTCTAACTTGGAGAGATGAGGGACCCGCTGTTCGTCCTTGGCCGAGTTCGTGGTGGAAGGGGCAGCCATATCACGTGGCGTTGATCGCCCGAGGCTGAATTAGCTTGGTGGAACGCTCAAGGCGAATGGCCCAACCAAAGATTTCTTCAGGGAAAAAGGTCTTACACCAGTTCCAGCAAACCTAAGAGATATATGTATGTAAAGCAGACGATACAAGAGACAAGGAGACACAAAGCAGCGTACAGACGAGCGATAAGTAGTGGAACAACAAATCTGGAACGACGCGTGATTGGGATAGGTGGATAAAGGAGAGAATAATAACGCAGCGGCAGGAGGCAAAGGGATGCGTGGTGGTGGGGTGACGATATTCACGAATTCAGCGGGAGATGGGAGATGGGCGACGGCATCGCTGCCACGGCATTCGGATCCGGTGACCCCATCTGAACGCAAAGAGCTAAAGACGAGGCGAAGGAACGAGACATCGATGGCTTGCGGGAGGGTGTGTTCGGAGGCTGCGCTCAACGTGACCATTGAAGTTGTCATCCAGTTCCCTGAGCTTAGAACGAAAAGTTAATACACGCAAGAAATTCCACAGTTCATAGCAACTCACAACTTAATGGGGTATTCAGTTCTTTTTGGACGTCCCGGAGGATCATTTTACATTTCCTCACACCATCTGCAACCCCAAGCTTCTCATAAACGTCGATGGCACACAGAGCCTCGGACCTCGCCTCTTCGAACCTGCGCTGCTCATACCAAATAATTGCGTGCAGCATCATCGCGCCACCCAGGTTATACACAGAATTTTCCGTGTGCGATTTGGCTTGTTTGATGTGAGCATGTGCATCGTCGAACCTGCCTTGGCCCAGAAATAGCATCGCCAGGGAGTAATGAACCCAAAACAGTCCATCGTGGAAATTGAGAGATGATGCGATTCCCAGAGCTATCTCGTAATGTTGGATCGCCTTCTCCGTCTCGCCCTTGGATCGATATATATTGCCGAGAATCTGATGAGCTTGACAGACCAGAGATTGATCGCCTTTCTCCGGAACGAGACCGATAGTACGGGATGCGGCTTCTTCTGCAGCGTCGAGCTGTTGATTGTGATGCAATATATAAGCAAGTTGTATCAAACAATGTGCCTGCCCCCGTGTGTCACCGAGCCGTTCATAAATCCCCAGGGCTTCTTTCGCCTGTTCTATCCCTTCCTTGAGAAGGTGGAGTAGCCCATTTGTATCAGACAGGGCCATCAATGTCAAAGTGACTTGATTGTCTTCCCCCCGCTCTCTCCATAGTTTTAGGGTGTGGGTAAGCAGTCTTTTTTGCTCTACAAAATCTCCAACTGTGTGGTACAACTGTGAGAGCCGGAACAAGCAGTAGGGCTTGGAGCAATGATCGTCTGGGAGCCCTTCAATCTTTCGCCCCAGAATGGTGAGTCGGTTTTTGTGCCAATATAGGTGTCGCAGAAAATTGGCGCAGGTGTCCCAGACGCCATCCGAGTTTGCGTCGATTGATGTGAAGACATCAAGCAGGTGCTCGACGTTGACATCCTCCGATATGATCCATTGCGATTCCCTGAAGCTGGGTTCATCTGGGTCAATACCAACTGACATCCGGGAAAAGTAATGCTCCTTCATCGCACAAAGGAGCGGGGATGACTTTGGATCCTCGGGACGAAGGTAGTCTCGGAGCGGTGCGAGCATTGTGGTGAATCCGCTGCTCCGATATGTGAGGGAAAGGACGCAGAACCCATCGAAGACGTCAGATCCGTTGGAGATGGTGGGGAATAACCGATCAACATTATTCTCGTCGACACCCTGGGGGAAGAATGCGATGACTCCGAGAAGCTCCCGGGCGGCGGGACCAAATCCTTGGAACATGGGAGAAGCTAGCGAAAGTTCGATCGTTGCAGCAAGACTCTTCTTGTGCCGTGTCTGCAGCACATTTATTCGCCGCTGTTCCCATTCCCTGGTCAATCGGCTTGTGTCCCATCTGTTTTGATGCGCGACTGTGGTGAGCAAGGTGATCGAAAGTGGATGGAATTCGAGTTGTTTCAGGACTTTTTTGACTAGGTCGGAGGGTTTGTTGTACTTGTAGATATGATAGAAGACGCGGAAGGCATCATCCATCGACAATGTTGGGATTTCGAAAGTCTCACACCCAGGAGGAATGGTCCAGATGCGTGACGTTATGCAGAGACACAGGGTTGGCAATTGGCTCAGCTCCTCCACCAAGTCGTAGATCTCCCCAGCCTCTGTTCCCCGTGGGTCGAGAACTGATTCGGCGTTGTCTAGAACAATGATCGTCTGCCTTGAAGACAGAAATGGGTGTAGGGGGGTCAAGTCTTTAGGGTTTTCGATGCCTGCGCCGATGACCTTGGAGATCCGGCGGAGGAGGTGAGAGAGGGTTGCTGGGAACTGGTCGCATCGGATGAACCGACGATTCTCGCCAAACTGCTGCTTGATGCGATCGTGGTGAAGGACGGTCAGAGCGATGGCCGTTTTGCCAATACCGCCGACGCCGATAAGAGCGACTGGAGTGGGATTTTCTGCTAGGGTGGTGATTTCCTCGATCAAATCGTTGCGTCCGAAACAGGCCCTCGGCGCCGGGGGAGGTGATTCACCAGGTGGGCCGGATGGGAGTACAAGGGGCTGAATTCATCAGCCATTTTGATCGCTACCCATGTTTGAGCGCTGCTACTCACTTGGAAATCATCCATGAGCCTAGGTACGACCCTGGCATCCTCATTGTTTCCCGCGTAGCTTGCATTCTCGACACGATCGGATACACCTTGTAGGTTGTCCTTTATTTTTTCCAGAGCACTGGGGAGGATTCAATGCAGGGTTCGAAAAAGAAGGGACGGAATGACCAACACAAGTAAACCATTGTTTTGTGTCGACTCCAGCTTATGAACCGAATTATCCTCGCTCTTCCCTAAGCCCAGCCTATCCAAACTTTCTACCAAAGCGTCAAACTTCTCTTTTGTCACAGATGACTCCTTCTGGTGGGTTAGACGGATGATACTTGGTCATAGGAACACGATAGTACCTCGTGTTGTGAGAGTAACCTTTCAACAGTGTACTTAAATAACCAGATAGTTTGTTAGCCCTGAGGTTGAAGACGTCGACGAGCAACCTTACATTCAGTCTCCTGATTTGATTGGATATCGACTGTTCTTGCGGTATCTGCTGCAAGATGGTGAGCGCTAGTTCGGGCGCTGTGTGGTTTCTACTACTCACCGGTGGTCCGAAAGCAGGTCGGAATCCAATGTGCCCGCTCGGGCCCGAGGCTCCTTGAGGAGGGGTAGACATGGGTTTCCTGGTGACGGTAGACGCGATCTTTGGGAGGGGGGGGGACGCTGGGTACTCGGGGGCGGTGCAGAAAACGCGAGACTTATAACTTATTTGTAGGACAGCGTCAGATCCAACGCTAGCCTGAACTGGCATGAATTAATGAATTATCGCGGAGCGACATCCCGAGGAAACTTCGAATCCTCGGAGGGCTGACATGAAGCGTAACGGCGGAGCGATGTAGAAAGTGCAATCGCATGGGACTACGGTGTCCTTCAGGTAGTTGCGAGACTTGGCTCCCATGACCTAAGTCGGGAAAAACGGTGCGCAGGCTGTGAAGAGGGATCATGACCCAAATAGTGATAAACGAGCATCCTATCATCGCACGCTTTGTGCAAACAGACACTTTTGGTGAAATGAATTTCATTCGCTGCCGTGCCAGCATTGATCTCGAGGATGTGTTGCCAGTGGGACGAGTCGGCTGATCGACGCTCTCACCTTCAGGTGCACTTTCCTCCTACACGGACTTTTTCTGGAGCGCGTCGACTGTAAGAAAGCCCGACGTTTCAATCTGATGAGTGGCCTACCCGGTGGCTCTGGGCGCGGCGTTTTCGGGGGGATAGTCATTGGTTCGGCGGGGGTTATGTGGGCAAATGGGCGAGACTCAGTTGAGCCTCTAGCCAGACGGTAGGAGTATTGAGTTGACCCTGATACCCCAGACATGACATAGTTAAGTGCTTACTTGTTCGTCTTTTCAGACCAGTGGGAACACACCATAACATTACCTCGAGCATGGCCTGTTATCCCATATCCCAATCATCACCTCCCAACCTTTCCACCCGCGGCAGGGGCGGAGAAGGAGGAGACGTCGGTCGAACGATACCCTGATTTGGGCGAACTCGTGGCGCATACCGCCGCGATGGACCTAGAAAGAGAGGAGGATGGCATGATTATCCCACCAGTTTGACGGCCGGAAGAAACCCACCACCCTTCCAACCCCCTCGGTTCGTTCTCTTCACCTGTTGGAAGATCCGATTTTGGATGAGATCCGGCGGAGCGTGGCCGGTGGTCCAGATAGTGGGACAGGTGAAAGGAATGCCCGCGGAGCTGTGTTTGGGACGAGGAGCGTGCTACCCCGAAAAGACGGGGAGTCTGAAAAGGACACCGAACCTCATTCCTAAGACGATGATGACTTTTTCTACACAAATGCTTCGCACTCGACAGCGGACGCGTTGACCAGTTCGAGGATGAAGACTCGTTGGAGTATTTTCCTCGAGTTCCTTGAAAGGGGCGTATGCCCAGAGTGACAGAAGCAGTAGTCGTCGGGAAAAGAGAGAACTAGCTATCGAGAGGCAACTGCGAAGTCCAAAAGTGAACGCATGTTGTAATCACGGTCACCGTGATTACAGGGTGCCAGTAACAGATATTTTGATCCGTAGGATTCGAACGTCTATCCCCTCGTTCTTTCTGCCACTGTGACTGATTGATATGCACTCGTCCCCAAGATTCCTTCGATGATACTACAACTTTGACGTGTCCTCTTTTTCTCCAGTACTTTCCAAGCACCATCCATTTTGTTGTGTGCTGCTTAGCTTTTGCGGAACGGTACACAACGGCAGCTTGTGTCCTCCAGAACACGTACTGACGGCCAATGAATGAAAGTGCGTTTATGTAAGTTAGTCGGATGGGTCGGTTGTTTCCGATGTTCTTCCATTCCCATCGTTAAACTCCTTCACATGTGGTTTCAAGCACGGAGAGGTGATTAGGAAGCAATCGCCCTCATCTATAGGTGGGAAAACCGGCAAACCTCCGGGCGACGAAACTCCGTCGTTCGGACTGTCAAGATGCCGTTCATGTGGTGGCCGGAGCCGTGAGGAGAGAAGGTTTATTTCGAAACGAGCAGAGACCCGGATCAACCGTCGGCCGTCCGAGACAAATGAAGATTAGGATGATTCGGATGGAAGGTATGACGACGGATTGAGACCGCGTGCGCTCGATTATGACGAACAGGAAAGCAGACGCCTTTCGGTGGAGTCGATATAGGGTCATACTTGGGTCGTCCAAAGGGAGATATTCCGGTGGGTTGGGTTTGTAAGTGAAAGGGCAGGTGAGGCCCAGGGGATGCAGGGGTAGGAGAGGTCCCATGATCGTGCCAAAAGCGGCAAGCGTTCCGATCTTTGCATAGGTCACCGCACACAGGGTTACTTTTAGTGTAGTGAAGGGGATGAGACCCAATGTGATCCCACCTCCCCAGCGTTTTCCCTCTCTCCCTCTCATCCCCATCAAATCCCCCAGCGTCCTGCCCTTCCTGTGAGTACAGCTCACCTAGAGAACCTTCGTGCAAAGATCCGACCAAGTTATCTAGGTTATTTCCAGCACGCCTTACACGCGAAAGATGGCTCCGAAATCAGACTCAGGGGTGACCAAGAAGAGTCCGTGACGAACGATTTCCCCCTCTCTCCGCGTCTTTCCTTCAGAGATTGGAAGAACATCCAACCGACTTTTATTTGCGCCCTCTTTTTTTTTCTGATTTTAGAGAAGTCCGGGGGTGGAGGCGGACCGAAGAAGTCGAACGCGTACAACAGATTTATGAAGAGTGAGCTGAAGAAGCTCAAGGAGGAGTTTCCTGACCTTGATCACGTCGAACGGTCAGTCTGCCGTCTTCTCATCCTCATCACTCTTCACCGACTCGTGCTGATCGATGGACTCTTGACGTCGATCTCTTCCCTCCAGGTTCAAGATGGGAGCTGCCAACTGGCACAAGAAGAAGGAAGAGAGAGAAGCTGCAAAGTCCAAGGACTGAACGACAATCTCTCTCTACCGTAGCCATATTCTCTTCCCTCTCTTCTGAGGGTGTCGGTTGTAGTATCTTTTTTTTATTTTTGCTACTGTTTCCATTACCGCACTCTGTTTGTACTCTAGCGTTATTCCGTTATCGATATTTTTTGGTTGGTATAGAAAGAAAGGATGTGCCAGATCCCGCACTCTGTTACCGATAAGATCAGCTCGCCCTCCGCCCGGATCTTTTCGACGTCCGGCTCTGATCCAGCACGAGACGGAAAAGTCGATTTGAGACTGTTTGTCGCGTTTTTTATTCTTCCACTTTTTCCGAATGAGCTCGCTTTCTTTCTCTTTCTCTTCTCGCTCTCTCCTCTGTTGAACGATATATATCTCGTATCTTTGCACACGAGGGGCCGCGGGGTTTCATATCGGTTCTTGTTCCAGGGAACTACTTTTTCCCTCGTCGCCACCATGACCGCCGAATCCAATCGCATCCAGAACGAAGACGTTCTCTTCCACTTCGACGATTCTGAAGATCCTGCAAGGTGGTTCGACGCCGACGGCCCACAGGATAGCCCGTCTCAAGTTGGCCGTCCTGCTTTGTCCGCCACCGGCGTCGATCCTATCCAAGCAACACCTGGCCGGATGCTCCAAACGTATCTGTCCCCCGCTTTTCGTCTCCAAGCCTCACCCTCTACCCACGACGGACCACGATCGGGGGAGGAACGGATAGACGGTGTGCAGAAAGTCAAGAACCCTCCCGCCTCTCAGCCAATGCTCATCCGGCGCACCGCGAGTCCGAGCCAACATGACCTCTTCGCTCTCTCCCTCGAACCCGCCTTCTCCTTATCCTCTCGTTCAAACTCTCAGTCCAACTCTGATTCCGACCCCAACAATGTATTGCCGGTGCTCTCGCTATCACCTTCTTCGTTTCCTTCAGCGACCTCATCCGCCGATGTCCTGGTACAGACGCCCGCGGATCGAGTTGGAGCATACACTCACTCTTCTCTTCGGATCGCCTCTCAAACTCCCAATGAAAATTATACGAGAGATTCGAAGGGTAAGGGTAAGGAGAGGAGCAAAGGAGACGACGATTCTCCCCCAGTTCTGCCGCCTTTGGGTTTCTCGCCCCCGGTGGCGATCCCGTCTCTCTCCAGCGACTTGTGGTCAGACACCGGCGCCCCTGGTTCATCCAAAGTCGTTGCTTCCCCTTCGCCCATCTCAGGGAGGAGGGTCCATTGCGCGGAAGTGGATGACCCGATCGAGATGGACGATGGAACTCAAGTCGACATAACTGAATACGGAACTCATTTCTCACCTTCCACTTCGAGTCTCCAGTCCCCGCTTCCGAGGCACCTCCTAGAATCCCCCCAAGCTCTCCAGCGCTTCATTCCTCCCCTCACGCGCCCACCTTACATACCACCCCATCACATCCCATCTCGCAGACACTCATTCTCAAATGGGCCTCGCCCTCATCGTCTCCACCATTCCAATTCGGATGCTGCGTTAACCCTTGGTATGGCCCCCGCCCAGGAAGCGCCCAGAGAGAAGTCAAGACGGCGTTTGGGAGCGGTTTTGAGGAGCCGAACACCCCAAAGCTTGGGCCTCGGAAGCGGGATCGCAAGGAAGTTATTCCTTCGAAGGCGTACCGGTGATGGGTCTAATTCAGAACCGACTAGTGCAGGAAACAGTCGACCTATGACCCCACCTCCATCTCTTGCCGCGTCCTTCGTTCCCGGCATTCGACTCCCACCGCCTAGGACTGCAGTTACGGAGAGCAACAACACTCGAAACAGCAGGCTTTTGGATTTGGACCTTCCGGATGCGTCTGCGGTCAGGATGACCTCATGCTTCTTGCCCAAGTGCGGATTGACTATTCCCACTGATACTTCACCCACTCTAAATCCCAACTTAAACCCTAATCCTACTCCGAACCCTCCTACAAACCCCACTAATTCCACTAGTGGACCTAGCGGTCGTGTGATATCCCCTTCCAACTCTTCTTCTCCCTCCCCATTTCCCGGGACTCCACTAGAGTTCCCGCATAACCTAGCTGCGTTGTACGCTGAACCGGTTCCAATCCCCATCCTCACTGCTCGACCCTCCGAACCCGCATTGTTGAAAGCGAAAGGACGGTCTTATTCTTCGCCATTCCCGCTCCAAGTTTCAGGTCCGATATCGGCGCTGGATATCATCACTACGCCACAGTTGGATGTGTTCGAACCTCTTCGTTCTGATCTGGACAGCGGGGCAGAGGGCGGGGAAGGTAGCGGTGAGGAGGAGGAGGAGCGAAAAGAAGCGTTGTTTGATGAGCTCCTTCCGAGGGAAGTCAAGCTAACAATCTTCGCTTGGGTTGTTTGGATTCACGAGATTGACCACGAGAGTTTGGTCAATGCCGGTCCTGAGGGTATCACCACCAAGACCAGATCGGGGTCTGTCAAGTGGACTGCCCAAAAAGCGGGGATGGGACGGAATAAGTGGGTTGGGAGGGACAGAGGTGTTCGAGAGCTGATCAAGCTTGGTAGGGTAAGTTCGGGCCTTGTTTCCCACGGGATGTAAACTCAGAACTTGTAGGTATCTAAAGCTTGGCGGGACTTGGTCTTTGATGGTCAACTCTGGCGTCAACTTGACCTTTCTTCTTTCCCTCGCCTCCCTACTCCTGTGTTGACGACTCTGGCCAAAACCGCCGGTGCATTTATCACCTCACTCAACCTCACCGGTCATACCAGGCTTGCCCCAGATATGCTGGATTCGATTGCGGAGCACCTGTGCCTTTACCCCGCTCCCTCGCACACTCTGCCTCATACCCAACTGACCGAGATCAACCTCCAAGGGTGTTCTAGCGTGACCACTCGACCTTTCCATCGTCTTCTTCGCTGTTCACCTATGCTCGAGAGGTTGAACGCGAAAGGACTGAAGGCCGTCACGAATGTCACTCTTGACGTGCTATCGACTTCTGCGCCTCTGATTACGCACCTCAACCTCTCGAGGTGTTTAAACATCGACGCGGAGGGGTTGAGATCGTACTTTGCCGCTGCGCTGGATCGAGATGACACCCTTCGGTTGAGGGAGCTCAGGGTTTCTGGGTTAAGAAGGGTAGACGACGATGTTATGGAGAAGATGGGCCACACCTGTCCGGAGTTGGAGGTTCTGGATCTCAGTTACGCCAAGGACTTGCACAATTCCGCTGTAGACGCCTTCGTGAGGTGGCCAGAAGATTGGGGCGTACCTTCTCCCCCTGTTTCGCCCTTTTCGCCCTCCTCGTCATCTCCGACCATGGGATACCCCTTCCCTTCGCCTTCTTCATGGCCCAGTTTGGCGTCGTTCCCGTCCTCGTTCTTGTCAGCTTTCGAAGAAAGAGAAAGACAAGAGCGAGGCATAGGCCCTGCCCTGAAGTGGAACCACCATCAAGAATCTGTCCTACTTACCTCTAAAGATGCTGGTCGAGATCCTGGGGATTCTACCAAATACCGAAGGCGTGTAACCCAGCTTCGGCACGTCAACTTCTCCTGTTGTACGCTTCTGACGGATATCGCTGCTTCGCATCTCGCTCACGCTGCCCCGAGGTTGGAGTTTTTCGAGATGAGTGGGATTGGAGGTGAAGTTCGGGAGGAGGGTTTGATTAGGTTGTTCAAGACTACGCCTCGGATCCGGAAGATTGACCTGGAGGATGCAGCGGACGTGGGAGACGCTTTGATCGAAGCTCTCACTCCGGACCCTTCGTCCTCAGACGTTGTGTCTCCAGTCCTGGCGGATGGCCCCGCGCCCCAGCCTGGTCACGCCCTCGAGGATCTGATCATCTCACATGCTAGTGGGATAACCAACGAGGCATTACTCGCTTTAGTGCGGAGGTGTACGAGGTTACGAGTTTTGGAAGCTGATGGGACGAGGATCCTGCCCGGGACCGTTAAAGAGTTCGTTAAACTCTCCAGGGAGCGTGGGATGCGAGACGCGAGGCTCGTCACGATAGATTGCAGAACCGTCGGGGATGGAGCTACCAAGGATATCTTCCCCCACATCCGACCCAGGGCGGGGTGGAGAGCCTACGGGGCGAGGAAGCTTGGATACCTCGACTCGAGGGACAACGAGTACGCTGATATCGCTGCTGAAGTGAGCGGAGGCGAGGGTGGAAGGAGGAACACTGATAGTGTGGTGATGGACGAGTGTGATCCCGAGCGGGTTGTCGTCAAGACGTTTTATACTTGGCAGGTCGTGGATCAGGTCAAGGCTGCGAGGGAGAAACGAGCCAAAGCCGGTAAAGGGGCTGGGAAGGGAAGAGGTAGGGGAAACAGAACGTCGGACGACACCGGTGTGGGAGGTGTTGGAGGAGGAGTGGGGGGTGGGGCGAGGATGAGGTGGTGGCCCGGGGCGGGAGGTGGGAGCAGGTTCGCGGGTGCTGGGACCCCGACGATACTCGAGACTAGACCGGATAGGGAGGGGTGCGTTCTCATGTAGGAATTTTCGGAGGTTTGTATTTGGGGGGGGGGGGAAGTCGAGCCGTGGGATGCGACCTTGCTCTCTATGTAAGCTATGCATGGACAGGTGTACTCTTAATTTTTCCGCTAGTAGGACGTTGACGCCAGACGAAGCAGTCCCTATAGTTCTCATTACACTTTTTGTATGGGCACGTCACCAATTTTCCCCTCGCTTGTTGTGTGTTTTGTATTTCTCTCCCTTCCTCTGAACGTTGTTAACTTGTCGTGCCTGTATTAGTTACTTTGACATGTGCAGCTGGTGATGGAACCCTCGTGGTTCAACGAACACGTATATGGTGATCCATGTCGCTGCGTGATGTAGTCTGCTCTGTGTACATGAAAGATGGTTCGTGATAAGGGAAACGAGTGAGGTATCGCTGGCACGAAAGCGGGAACAGTCCGTAGGAAAAAGTTGTATCGATTGGATCAGGATTGGATACCAGTTCCTGCTGCCGGTCTGTTGTTCGCATTCTTCTGTTTCCGATTATGCTTCCTCGACTTCCTCGGTTTCTCGTTTTCGCCTGTCGCAGTAGCGTCCGTCTCGACGCCAAGCAACGGTTGAGTCAACACTTGAGGAGTTGAAGCGACGGAAACGTCCCTCGACTGAGGCTGCGACTGTGAAGTCGTTCCCCCGTCGGTTTCTGCCTCACCCACGATCGCAATTTGGGCGGTTTGTTTCTTCTTCTTGTTTCGCTTTCGTCTCTTGTTCTTTGAAGCTGATGCGGATGTGGATGCGCTGGGATCTTCTGAATCTCCGGTGGGAGTCTCTGAGGGAGGTAAGGGGCGTTTCTTGCCGGCTAATTTTAGAGTGGAAGTGGTGCTGGAAGTTGGATCGGCGGTGGTGTGGACCTCGAGTTGTGGTATGAGTGGGGAATTGGTTGAGAAGTCGGTACCGACGTTCGTATCTATCGTTGTTGCAGTGGTAGGAGCGGCGCCGGTGAGAGGGAATTTGGCCTGTTTAGATTTTTTCCATTTTTTCTTGGTTGTGGCTGTGTCCCCGCGGTGATGGTTAACCGCGTACGTGGGACAGGAAAAGAAAACGGGCGTATAGCGTCATGGGACAGACATACCGGGATGTTGTTCTGATAGGATGGTCTCTTCCGTCACTACGGGGAGAGGTGCCGCTTCAGCGTTAGCGTAACCGTCGGTTTCTTCAAAGACTTGGAGTCCTTCCTCTTCCTCTTCCGCGGCTTCTTTGACCTGTTTCTCCCATTCTGTTCGAGCGAGCATTTTGTTCGCTGCCCCTGCGGGAACGGGCTGAGCAGGAATTTTGCTAGGTCCTGGTGTCGGTTCGTGGTTGTCGGTAGGTTCCCCAGAGGATTGACCTTGTGGTCGAGTTGCTTGGATTATTGCGTGTTTGATGAACCTGTTCGCAGCGACTTTGTCGACAGCCATTCTCTCTGTTGGTCAGACATAAGATTATTTAGGCGCTTTCGACAGAGGGCAGGGTCAATGGTGAGGACCCACGTTGTTCGGACTCTTGTTTTTCGGCTTTAGAAACTTTCTCGATGTAACCTTTTACGCGTTCCTGTGTAATAACTTGCGTTGAGCGGAGCAAGGTGGATTTGTGGGTATTGTAACATACTAGCTCACGAAACACTGGATGCGTCCTGGGGTCGATCCCCTTCGTCTTGAGATAAACTATCGAGATATTTCACGCTGAGTGCGAAAGCACGATTATCGCCAACTCACTTATCACAAGGTCGTAAACCAGATACGGAATCGTGACCTGTAGCTTCGCCTGTTGGATGGTTTCCAACCCCAACAACGTCTCGGGGAGAGATTTAGCCAGTAGATCGTCGAGTTGACCATCGAAATCGTCTAGTAACTTGTCTAGTGTTGCCACTCGAGCTCTTAGTTTATTCGTGTCCGTTATAGACATTCTGTGAACTCCACTGTGTCGAGGTCGCGAGGATTCGAGGGAACGGACAAGTTAAAGTTTTGAAACACGTGACTAGCGGACTTGCGGTAGTGGCCACTCATGTGGCACATTTACGAAGCACGGGTGTTCTTTTGGCTATTAGAGTGCACGGAAACCGGATGGAAACCGGGCATGTAAATTTTCGTACTTCAGGGAACAGATGTCTATTGTATTATAACAAAAATCTATGCTAACGGTCAATATAAATGTGTGGATATGGATGATACCGAAGAAAAAATCAGGAGAGGATGGTAGGAGCGGGGCGGAGGTACCTGTCAGAGCCAGCCGAAGTTGACACTGAACTCTTGGGGACACGGTTCACAAACTCTTTGAGTTCTCCGCTTCCCCGTTCGCGATCGTCTCCTTGATGAACCAGCCGTGGTAAGTCGATCGAGATCCAGAAGCGGAAAACCACACACGCACCACCTGCAACGTCCAGGAGCACCTGTCTGATGTCCTTCATGCTCGCCAGTAATCTAAGGGTATGCAACTCCTCCTTGACAATGGTTCGGAGTGTCTGTGGTTTGTGCACGTAGTTTCCGTGAAATCTTGCCGCCTCTGAACAGGGCCGCGACCGACCTGAGAGTAGAACCCGGTTGGAAAACGATCATTAGCAAATCGTGGAAAGTCTGGCAAACGATTATAACGCCGTGAGCATTGCTCAGAGAGTTATAATGCATTGTATCGCAATATATGTGTCAGTCTTAAGCGCCGCCCGCGAGCTGTACAACGAGTTATGATGGGTTACAATGGGTTATAAGCCCTTACCGGGGAAGCACTTCGATGACAAGCGCATGTCAGACTTTCCACGACTTGCTGATGATGTCTTCTGTGTGATACACCTTGGGGAGGTGATTGGCCGCCCATGTGTGTTCATTTTTCACCTTCTCACTCGCCTTCTGGAGAAAATATGTCTCCGGGACTCGACCGGAAGTGGGCCAGCTGATTTTAGCGACCAGAGAGACGTCCTTCCACTCGTTGGACATTGCTTTGAGCATCACTGTGGACCTGACCACTATCGCCGGGTCATGGGAGATCACTTTGCCCAGTGTAACCATGAACGGTTTGCCCTCTTTGTTTTGAGAACCACAGCTCATTTCCTTCCTACACCACCTGGGGTTTCTGTGGGAAGTCAGCACTAAAAACGAGCCTGGGGTTCCT
>Ga0307514_10002456_pt1 | contig 19264 bp, 11 predicted proteins | sample 16_EM_MG_FD_203088 | JGI IMG/M metagenome (GOLD analysis project Ga0307514, IMG submission 203088) | Populus trichocarpa ectomycorrhiza microbial communities from riparian zone in the Pacific Northwest, United States - 16_EM | ecosystem: Host-associated > Plants > Roots > Unclassified | place... | reverse complement strand
AAATGGGGCATGGCCCACCGTATAAATAGTAGGGCTTATCCATGAGATTCTGTTGGGGATGTTCCCTTGGAACTACTTGGGAAGGGATGTAAGGTTGTGCCTTTGTCGCTTTTGGGTACCCCATAACCCTCAAGAACAAGACGCGAATCGTGGATTTCAAAGGCAAAAGCATTGCTCCTTGAAGCTCAAAACAAGGAAAAAAAGAAAGGGAAAATACCATGCACAGGCAATTAAACATCATATGTTATGGCCTCCCCCTCCCCTCGCATGTTGGATATCAGGTATGAGAGTCAGCTAACCCTGTCCGGAGGCCTAACAGCAACTATAAGTCGCCTTGCCTATTACCATGTGAGGTGTGGCTTTTATGCCTGACTTTGCTAGGACCAGTTCTTCAGGAGCTGTTAGTGAGACTCTATATATAATCAAATCTGTGTAGATACATTTTGGGATGTATATAGATGATTTTGATACATAAAAAAATATCAAATCAATGTATTTTCACAATAAATGCATTTTTGTAAAGAGACAATACATCACATCACACAACCAAACACAGAAGACATAAATGTTTCTAGGAGAGTTAAGAAACAATATATAGGAGAAGAAAATAGGCTTAGCACTAGTTCTGCTCACGGTTGAACCTATTAGCATATGCAATAACGACTTTTCCCTGCTTAAGGAATTGTTCTTACTGGTGTGATTGTGTAATGGCTGGAAGTGTTCCTTTCTTTTAGAAATTAGAGGAGGAAATATGTTTGCTTACAGATGATATTTTTGCACTCGTTTGTGCTCCTACAATATCAATGATTCTTGTTTTGAGAAACATTATGCGTGAAGTCAAGAACCGCGCGAGTCCAGAGCTAGCCTAAGAATAATCATGCTCCATCTCGACGTACTGAATTACTGCACCAATCAACCGCATCAATCAATCAAAATAGTCTTCTGTCCCACGTCAATCCCGACTCCACATAAATGTCATGGATTTGGTATGATTATATTGCATATGCTCTTGCCGTTAGTAATTGTTTGCTGTAAGTGGTTCGCGATCCTTTTTTTTATATGGATATGTGTGTCCTGAGTTAATTGTAACCTAGCCTCTATTATTTATTAAAATTACTTAATTAATCTTTGTCGTATTAAAAATAATTAGATAGTTTTTTATTAGTATTTATTGTATTTAATTTTATAGTGTTTTATTCTAAAAATGTGTTTTTTTCTTATCATTTTGTTTTCATTTATCTACTTCTTGTTTTTTCTTCTCTATTTATTAAAATCAAAAATCAAAAAAAATTAGAAAAAAAATTCAAATAGATGGAAAAAAAGTTATAAAAGAATTTAAAACCATGGAGATATATATAGGTTTTATATAGGTTTTGGTATTTGAAATAGAGTCATGTGTATATTTTAAAAAATAAAAAATAAAAAATAAAGTTGAAGCCCGATAGTTTTACATTGTGCTTTTCTCAACTGTACCTGTGGTATTTTTTAAAATATTTTTATGACAGTGACAGTTTCCAATATTATTTTTAAGAAAAACTGAAGTAATAAAGAGCAGGGGTTGCAGTACAAGTGACCGCAGTTAGCTATGCTGCTATAGCCCTAGCTACAAAGAAAACTGAAGTCAGCAGAAAAAAAGGTTGCCGTGTGGAGAGGGTTGTTCTTAGACTGAGTTACATGAACTACCCAGACACGGTATGGACCTAAGAGACTTATTATGCCACTTGTAGATATTAAAGTAAAAGGAGTTAGACTGTCATAATAATAAGGCTTAATAGTCAGTCATCAGTAGTAACACAATTGCTGATACACAGAAACGATCAGAACCCACAGAAGGCCTTCCAGAAAGAGATGACTTTCTTTGAACGAAGTTAATGCTTCATATGGTAAATGAACCTGGTTTCCCCACTCTTTTCCTCGATCTGCAAGATGTCAACTACACATAGCAAATGGATGGTATGAATGAACTGTTGAAGAGAGTGAAAAAAGAGTCCCCATTTCTCTCGCATTCATAAAACTCTTTGACAGAAAGGGAGGGCTGAGAATGACCCACCAGTTTATCTCCTCCCTGTGTTAAAGGTCCTGACTTCGATAGTACTCCTGGGACTACCAAGTAAAAATATGATCAGAACGACATTGAAGAAAAAGCAAGCCCCTTAGCCCTAGGGGCAAGCCAGGCAATTTCCACCTTGTTTATGGGAGAAATTAACTGTGCATGCCACGGGGGGTGAGTGACAGGTGAAAAGGAGAGTGGGAGATAGAAAGGACAAAGGTGTTGATTTTCTAAGAGATTTTCTTGCATTGATTAGGGAATAGACACTGCTTTACCCACGTAGAGGAATTGTCTGCCCTGATCATCAACTTACTTAATAGCAATAGTTTATTGTTCCTCCCAGAACAAGTGATTGTACTGTCCACGTGCGTAGACCCCTTGTTTGCTGTTACTTGTATAACATAGCAGACCCAACGCTTCATGCTCCGTTTGCAACTTCTTCTTTTTTAATCAAATTAGCCCATCAAATATATAAAAAAATTAGCATAATAATAATTCTGTTAGAAGAATATTTAGTGAAATTTCACCTTCTCATGCTTCTAAAACACTACAATATAAAAGTTCAATCATCTATCTCAATCAATTAAATTCAATTGTATTAATTAATTGATTCTTTCACATCAAAACTATAATTTTATGATTTTTTTAAAAATATATATTTTATGAGTCACGATATTTTTTTTTTCAACAAGTATACTAAAAATAGATTATAATTAAAATCTCAAAAATTTATTGCTCACAGGGTAGTTGTCATGTGTTTTTTAATGTCAATGATGTAATCGAGCTTGTAATAACAGATAATTCTAAACAAACAGGTGTGAGTATGCTATAACTAAATAAGAATGTACCCCAAATAGATTACACGAATGACCTAGTATATACATTTTATGTACTAGTGTGACAGGTCTAGGCTCATGAGAGAAATGGTCGTGTCGGACCAGAAAAACATATCAAAAGGGCAATTACTTTTAATACAATCATTGAATCGTGCTGAAATTTTTATAAGAATTTTCGAAGGCTATTTTCCCTATACTAGCCATTGCATCACTATATAAACTGTCAAATCTTTAAGTATAAAAAATCTTGTCGAGGTCTCATAATTTTAGTAGTTTTGAAATTTTCTTTATTATTTTTAGAATTAGTCCATAGATTTTACTAATGAGTCAGATAATTAAATTTTTATATTATTGTGCTTCTAAAACATTAAATATTTTAATTAAGAAAGAGCTTTGACCAACTTAATTTCATGTTGTCACGTACCAAAATTCTGACTCCCTCGATGCAACTGAGAAAATTAAATATTTACAATCAATCCAGGTAACTGGCTTCTGGCTAGATCCATTAAGACGACACATTGATATTAATTTGTGTCGTGAAGTCTAAAATGGTACGGACCTGTTTCCTTGTCTTTAGGTCATGGTCTTGTCTTTTTTAGCCTTTTATTTATTTATTTTTAGTGATGATATTTAGAAATTTTTAATCTTGAAAGATAACGAATAAGAAATAAATAAAAAAATAACCATAAAGCTCCGCAAAGTTACACAGCGTCGTTATCTCTTATTCCTTGTGCATGGTATGAATCGTTACCTCTTTTTCTTTTTTTTTTTCTTTCCAATTATTTTAGCCTTTTTTTAAAATAAAAAAAAATTGGTTAAAGCCTAGCTAGTGATTTTATGAACACATCCAAAATCCTAAACATCAAAATGCATGACCCCACACTTCACGTATTTGGGAAGAAAACACCAGTCTTGAGGCAGACACAGACAGATGTGGGAAACTCTTAAACACGATGCCTCTTGTGAATTCAGGGACATTAATGAGGCAAGCAAAGAAGTCCTTCCCCTAGAAAAAGACTTCCGACAATTTTCAAGCTGAAGAATAGACCACGCTAGGATCTGCTATATCCATATCAACACATGAATATGGCCCTTGGCCCAAGTCGGGGTGCTACCTGGTCCACCAAGGCATGGCCTCAAGTTTGGAAGCTCGGAAGGAAAACAACACGGCAAGTGGATTAAACGAAGGTGGAAAACCTTTGTAGTTTGTACTGGAACAAAATTCAATTATTTAATTAATTTATGCAATCAAATGAGATATGTATAGTTCTCCGTATGTCCAAACACATTGGACCATTTTTCACCGCCAAACATCATGAAGGAATTCCAGCCCTTTTTCTAATACCTTGTTATCGTATGATGAAGAAATTCCAGCAGCTTTCTGCCACATTGCACCCAAAGCAGTCAGTTGCATAAACACCCTTCGCGGTGCTTAATTGCAACAGTTTGGTAAATTCACAAAGCTTCCTCCGTATGTTCATCTTTTCTACCTCAATTGACTAGGCTATGTTGGGATATGGCTTTATAGGTAACCTTTTTCATCTTGGCTAACAGGCATCCACTGGAACTGTATTCATAGACAGGGTATTTGCTTACTTTAAGATAACTGTGCAGCTTTATCAGTCACCTGTAGTGCGATCGATGTCCCCATGCTGTCATGCACAAGCTCCTCCCTCAACCATCTAATTACCGAGGATGGATATCAAGATTTTGAGCCTGTATTCAAACTGAATAGAGCTTCAGCAATGCTCCCAGTATTTAGGTCCCACAACATATTAACACTTGATCAGGAAGGAAGAGGAGGCCTACCAGGCACAGAATGCGTTTTTCTCCTTTATTTTCATCTTTGCACCTGCTCAAACATAATTGAGTAAGACTTGACAATACAAGATTCTCTTAGGATAAAAGAGAACAAGTTTTCAAGGATACCAAGAGATACGAAAACAAATTTTCGTGGATGCCAAGATGTGGGTCAATGTTACATAATAAGACGATCGACAAAGAGTTCATGTATAGTGATTGCCCAGAGAGAAATAGAAGAATAACAAGGACAGAATTTCTACAGAAAACCATGTGACTTTAAACTGCTGCAATGCAGAGGCCCCACCAACAAGGCACAGTGTCCAAGATATGCCATTCTTGGCATCCATTGAACAGCCTGTAAAGCAATTTCAAAACACCAGATGATTATGACGGCAATCAGTTAATCTTTCTGAACCGTTAATTACTTCTTACCAACTACATTAAATGGTGCAGTAGGTCAAAACAAAGGATCGTTAGTCCAAGAAATTCAGTGTCAAATACTTATTCATGCCAAATAGCAAAAATGTTTGAACCAAATGCAGCAGCGCCATAATTCCCATTTTTCTATTCGCGATCTCTTACAGAAGGCTCAGAAATTGAATAAAGAGACTAACTGGTCAGCAATAGAGATCAAGACCATAAAAGCCAGAATTATGTAAATCCAAGAGCAATAGGGAACAGAACAGGACATTGGACGTGGTTTAATACCTTCAAAGTCTTCACCTAAGCAACATAAGTTGGATAGCCGATTGTCTACAGTGAAGATGAATGGAAATTAGTAATGCAGGGATACTTGCAAAGTTCATGCAGACTCCAGTAAGATAAGTAATTAGATTCAACAACACAATCATGCACCATGATCATAACCTTTAATCAATCTTTGGTAACACTTAATCTGTGTTTAGTGCTGCCTGGTCAGCAAGAACCCTAAAATGAGACATTTATAACGCAGGAAAAAACCACTGTTCAGGACAAATGAAAGATCCAAAATGCAGGAATAGCAGACCATTTATGCTTCAAGTCTCTTTGAGAAATCAAGCTTGATCAGAGATAACCAAAATCCACACCATATACTTCAACGATGTGCACATGTCATATCGCTGGTAGTGATGAAAGAATTTATGGAGCTGAATTGATACACACTGAACTAGTTTAATATATATGAACACTTCACCGAATCAGACAATTAGAGTGCATCAGCAACTGCGGGTAATGCCATTAACAGAAGAGATAAATAAAGATAGGGGTTGACTACAAAAATGCCCCTTGCCTACTTGCTCATTCTCAATTTTACCACGTCCAATTCAGGGAATCAATTTTGCCCTTGATGTTACCAAATATTTCCAATATGACCCTTCTGTCCGATCTCTGTTAAAAATAGTTAACAGAAACATCAAATTATTTGTGCGCCATGCACACGTTTCATTAGAGGGGGAAAAAACTGCCAAAAACACCCAAAATACACATTCATCCATAGCAGCTTAATACCAAACAGGCGATTTTGGGTATTCTGGCAGGTTTTGTTCCTTCCAATTTCACGAGTTAATGCGAGACGTGAGTGGCACGTGAGTAATTTGACTATTTGTTAACTGTTTTTAATATATAGTAGATGAAAGGTAACATTGATCCCTCTACTTTTGCTTTGTGAATCAAGTGTGGATCCGCTAATTAGAGAGATAAAGAGAGATCACATTAAGGTCTCTCTAATAAACCAAATCTTTCAAAAAAAAATCAAGCAGAAAAAATTATAAGACTTTCGCATGCATCTGTGATATGAATGGGAAATCACTAATCAGTCAAGCCGATAAAATCTTTCAATCCAAAGCTGCATTCTTAGAACTACTACCAAATAACTTTTAACAGAAATTAATAATTTAAGTAGAAGCAAAGCAGGCAGCTGAGGACATCACGGAAACAAAAAGTGAAAAGAAAAACTTTCAAAAGATACTCTGTGCTCCAACTTCCATTTCATCCCTCAGAAAAGGGAAGGGAGAAAGAAAGAACAAATGACTGTATGCTTTTATTCAGTGATATAAAACTCAATTTTGATGTTAGAGGCAAGCTCAGGTGGCCCTAGGTAGAGAATTCAAGTTTAAGCAGCTCAACCTTGAAGAAAAACTCATTTAACCTAATGGAGCTTGCACGAAAAACGACAAACTGTGAAGAGAACCATAGAGCTTATTGAATTTTTAGAAGGGGCATGCAATCCCAAACAGAGGAAATGCAAGCCATTGCCTTCTATCACAAGACATGTAGATTGACAGTGCACGCATGCAATTTGATAAGCAACATTGTTGTAGCAGAAGAAGGTTTAGTCTCCATGAGGTTAGACATGGATGTTGGGTTGTGATTGGTGATTACGGTTATGGAATTCGGGGTGAAATTGTAGTGAGGATAATGAACACATTCAATGACATTGATCTGTTGGGGGAGGTAGATGAGGAGTGTAGGGTGCATCCAGGATTGAGTTGTTGCTTCAGTTAAGGAATAGTTGAGGGGACATCGGGGAGCAGCAGAGATTAGTCATGACTCGTGAGTTAAACAAACAGAACAAAAATTCAAAAGGGCATCATTATAAGCACGGAGACTCTCAAATTTAAGTTTGTCATGTTACCATAGAAGTTCGGAGTATGTTGAAAGGTACTACTGAACTATAAGCTGGGAGCTTCTGGAGTTTGATATCTAGCAAAACTTAAAGAAATAATGGTAAAGCTAGAGTACATCTGCAGAACTTAGTTTTTGCATTCTGGTATTTGCAGAACCGTCTCTGTTCTCCAGCAAGTGGAACATGCTTTAACATGTGTGTTGGAGTTTCTTGAATTTCTAAAAGTTCTAGTGTATAGCAGACAATGTGATAGCATTCCTAAAAGAAAAAAATGGATAGAAACACAACATTTCTAGATAGGAGACAGTCAGAAAACTGCAACTACCTAGGAATGCTGATGACTGTGGTATAAGCTATGGCCAACAGGCCACGTATGAATAGCAGGACAATGGTACACTTGTATTTCTTGAATATTAGGACAAAATTGCAGGACTGTCTTACAGACTTGCCTATTCCTCACGTTGTTGTAGGCTTAAAACCATTGCTTGAAATCCTCCCAACACTAGCAAATTCAGTGGTTTTTTAAACTTTTCCTTTCAGAAACAGAAATTGAGAAATAAAATTAATCCTTGGAGTCTCCCAATCTGAGAGATTTAGGGTTCATATCACTGAGATTTATGATGTATAGGATATCAAGTGCCTTTAGAAGCTCCACAAAAGAGCACAAGTAGTGGAAAAAGATTTACACAGTAAAACATCACAAAGTGCTTGGTTTTTGTTAAAGCTTGACTATGTCGCAACACACCAAACCAATGTTAACCACAGGCTTAATTATCAACATCTTGGCTCCTAAATCTGTATGAACGACACTCACACTTGAACCAGAAAGACAATTTTCACATCCCAGCAAAGTTTATCGTGCATGGCTAAGCAAAACTTCCTGCTGCACACGTTGTGTATATATATATATATATATATATATATTGAATGTTTCTCTTTTAATCTTCAAGTATAACCTATATATTAACTACGCTACAAAATGCATCAAACCTTGTAAACATAAGACAATTTTCTATGTCCTAAACACAAATTAGGATACATAATCAACATAAAATCTCAATCAAATCTATAGCAACTTAAAAATTCAGCCTTATCCAGCACAAACTCAAAACATGCCCACATGTAAAACTATCACGATATATCACAAATCCCAGATAATACTCGATCAAAATACACAGGCAAGCAAGCAAGCAATGAATCAACTTACTGATTATATCCGATCAAGTTAACTCTCCTCAGCCATTCTCAGCCGCATTTCAAACAATCTAGCGTTGAATTCCCCGTCATTAACCTTTAACATTCTCGACAATGGCATCTTCAACCCATACTCCACCAACATTCTATGCCTAGGCTTAATCTTCCTCTCCAAACTAAACGAGAAAAATTGCGGAAACTTCTTCAATTCCCCTAGATCCCCCTTCATTTCTCTCACAAAGTATTCAAATTTAGGCTTCATGTTCCTCTCCACACTGAGAGTCAGAATCCCAGGAGCCCTCACAACCATATTTTTAACCTCGACAAACTCAAACCCCAGCCCCATCAAAAACTCGATCTTACCCATCAAACTTCTCTCCACGTTATAAACAAGCAACAAAGTAGTTTGATAATTTAACTTACGTGGACCCACAAAGCCCAACTCTTTTAGAAAAACAAAAGCAGGCCTCAATTGATTAGACACGCTGGAAACTAACAATCTGGGACAGCGATTGATTGACCTAGAGATATCAAGAAATGGGATTTCGACTTCATTTAAGAGGAAATCGAAGGTGGGGTGGAGGTGGAGGTGGGGGTCAGAGGTGAGGAGGCAAGGGTGCATGTCGAGGATGCGGCCAATGGAGGAACGGTGGAAGCCCATGGAGGAGAGACAGTTTTCAATGGCGAGGAGAGTAGAGAGAGGAGTGGAACGGATGTTTGGGTTTAGAGTGAGAGCTTTTTGAGTGTTTATTTTAAGGTTTGTTAGGTAAGTTAGTTTTTGTCGGAAGAGAAGACCAGTGTCTTTTGATGTTGTTATAGTTATTGTCGTCTTTGCTAGGCAAAGATTTGGGAGGGTTGGGTTGTTTTTGAAGAGGGAGGAGAGGGGGTGTGGTGATTGGCTGCATGTTAGCATTATGAGAGTGTCATGAGAGGAAGGAAGGAGATTGCTGGTTGCTGGTGAGAGGAGGAGGAGGAGCCTAGGCTAGGAGGGCCATCATGATTATACTATCCATTCATCCGTTCATTGGGTAGGATTTGATTTCACTTTATTTTATTGTTATAATTGGGCTTTTGTATTTCTTTGGATGTTGGATCCTTTTTGTTGTGTTGGAAGTTTTTGCACGCCGTTTTGTTGACCTTCGATTGGATTGTGGGTTGGCCCATTGCCCACAATTTTCAATTTGTAAGGGGGAAAAAAAACAAAACAAAATAAAAGAGGTTTTTTGTACCGTCATCAATTCAATTCGTGATGTTACTATACCGCCGCTCTGTGTTACGGTTTGTACTACATTTTTTCTAGCAAAATAAATCAAAGAAAGTGGATTAAAATTAAATTTTACATATTGAATTCATCTAGGTTAGTTTTAGTTAATTTATCTAATTTATAGCTGAAATTTTAATACCATGATAACCCTTAAAAAGTTGCATAAACTAAAATGAAACATGTAAGAAGATTAATTAAAACTATTTAAAAAATATATTAAACTATAATGTATTAGATTAAAATTTATTTTGTGATTTAACCCGTCAAACTTACAATTTGGCTTGTGAAGTGTGTTGGGTGAAATAAAATTATTTAAAAAAAAACTTTATTATTTACATAATATGCGATAACAATAATATATAATTTTAAAAATTAAAAAAATAAATATATGATAACAAAAATCAAGATTTCTTTATTTTTAAAAAAGTTAAATTATGTAATTAAAAGGAAAAAAACAAATAAAATGAAAAAAAAAGGGTTAGACACTTGGATTTGGCTTAGGTGGCCCAACACTCTTGGACCTTAAAAAAAAGCCTAGGTGCATCGGACTTCATACCAAGTTCGCATGCTTTGGTTTCTCTCTCTCTCTCTCTCTTGTATGGGATAAATGATCTATCACTCATTTTTTTAAAAAAAAAAGACAAATAGCGTATCATCATGAAATTCCTCCCTATTTTATAATTTGGTCCCTTGGATTTTAATTTGACCTAAATTTTAACAAGTTATACCTTAATCTGGGCAACGAATAATGAAACCCAAAAAAAAACAAAGAAAAAAAACAAGGCCGGGCATTTTAGTATATGTTACGACATTTCTTTCTAGTGTTGTCTATAATAATCAGCTAAAAAGAGAGATTATTTTGAACCACCTTCCCGAGGGTTGATCGCAGGTTCACATTAATTGCATCTAGCGTGTATTTGAAATTACAGTGGCGGTTATAATTTAAAGTATTTTTTAATTATAAAAATATTAAAATAATATTTTTTTTATTTTATAAAAAATATTTTTAAAATCAATATATTAAAATGATCTAAAAATATAAAAATAATAAATACAGCCCGAGGATATCCAAATTTCAGGTCCAAGAGGATATGCGAAAGAAAATTAAACGAATTAAGTGTGAATTATCCCTGGCTTCAGTGTTTTTATAATATAATTCGAAGAATGAAGTTGATGGTTTATACAATATATATTTTTTAATTACTAAAATTACCAATCTACGTGTGTAAGGTTGCGACAAGTAAAATTTATACGAATCTCTTAGTTCTGATATAAAAGATTTGACTCTAGAAATATTGAAAAAATAAATTTAATTTTCATATGAAAAAAGGAGTAGTTGGATATAAGAACTAGAGTTTTACAAAGTTTTATTGGCACGAATGTGCGGTGGCGGGGCTTGATAAACCTCCAAGGGTTATGGCGGGGTTTTGACTTTGACTTTGAGAGGCTTGATATTGAAAAGAGCTGGATTTCTGTTGTAGCCAAGACTCGCAACATCTTCTAATAAAATGGCGCCATCTGGCAATATAAGATCAATTCTTGTCTTGCTCCGTCTGTTACAGTGACTGTTGCCTTAACTGGGCCACATGAATATTACACCTGGCATTATCGACACGGGGAGGTACTGAGACATGTGTAGAATGAGAAGTAGAGGAGTATTTGGCTCTGATGTTACGTGGGTTTTTGTTATGTTTTGTTTTGTTGGCTTGAAGCTCTCGGGGGAAACTTACTGACGATCCCGGTTCTCAAGCTTCTTCTGGTGACCGATTTTGGCGCTCACCCGATCATGTCATGCAATCCTATATGCAAGCTAGTTCAGAACCCTTTCTCCCTCTTTCCCTTCGTCCTCTCCTTCTCCTTTCTCTCTCTACTTTTCTTGGTTCCCACATTTAAAATTCCTTTCCATCATCCATTTTTTTCTCCTCGTTTGATTTGCTACTTTAGGTAACTTCTTTCTTTCTTTTTCCCAAACCCATTCTTTTCTTTTTTTTATCCCCTACCACTACTCTTTTCTTCTTCATCGGAAAGAGAGAGAGAGAGAGAGGGGCAGATACATAGATTCCCCTCTTTCTCTTCACGAAAAGGAAACTGGGTAGTGTTTCATTCTTTTGTTTTTGTTTTTAGTCAATACAGTTACATGGATTTAGTCTCTCCTGGCTTATTTATTTTAGTTTCTCTTTTTTCTATGATCCCATTTCTTTTTTTTCCCTGTGATCAAAATTATTGCTTTCCATCTCCCCCCCCTTTCTTTTCCAACAACTTTCGTTTGTCAAAATTCTTGGCTCGTCTTAATGTACTTACGGTATTAGAAGGTGTTCTTGGTAAATTTGCAAACTTTTGGGGGTATATTGATGCTAATTGATTAAAAACTAATCCTTGGTTTGAAATACGTGCTTAATGTTGGAAATTAGATGTTGAAATGAAATTATGGGTTAGTGGCGATTCTGAGAAATGTGGATTATTCTAGATAGAGTTTCGAATTATGGGCATCCTTTGACGATGAAATGCTGATGTTAAACGTGCAGGATGGGTAGGGTTAAGCTAAAGATTAAGAAATTGGAGAATACAAATGGACGCCAAGCGACCTTTGCCAAGAGGAAACATGGCATCATGAAGAAGGCTAATGAGTTATCAATACTATGTGACATAGACATCATCCTTCTCATGTTCTCACCAACTGGCAAGCCCTCGTTGTGTAAAGGAGCAAGCAGGTACTGCCATTCATGCCACGCTTCCACTGCTTTAGAGAATTAATTTGCGCGACTGAACTTTAAACTTGCCTATGAAATTTATATCCATTTCTTGTTTTGCATCTTTTGGGAATTTCATTACATATGCACAAATGCAACTTGACTTCACTTCTCACCATTTAACGAGTTGGGTTGTCAGTATTCATTGTTTAGCTACAATAAGAAGCGGATTGAGAGTTGTGGCTTGATTGTCATATGCATGTGCAACCCCCAATATATATATACATATATATATATTTTATTTGCGGGTCTGGTTTAAGAAAAAAATGTATATGAAGGTTGTGTGGCATCATAATATGGAGTTCTCAACGACATCAACAATTTTGAATAATTTCCTCTTTTTTTTTCTCCTTTAGTAGCATTGAAGAAGTAATTACGAAATTCGCTCAGTTAACACCTCAAGAGAGGGCGAAGAGGTATGGTGAAGTTTTCTTGCTTCGTTTTCTTTTAATCTCCTTGTGCCTGCATTGAATATTTACCAAATTGGAATTTATTTGCTCTATTATTTGATTGGAACAGGAAGTTAGAAAGCCTCGAAGTAAGTCCCTGGATCCTCGTTTACAGTCACTCCCCTTTTCTGTTATTAACTCTCATTCTGCTCTTTTTATCAACTTTTTTTGTTGAAGATTGTCATTCTTATTGGTTACGTAATTTTTCTTTCCTTTGAGAGGACAGGCACTGAAGAAAACTTTTAAGAAGCTGGACCATGATGTTAATATACCAGAATTTCTGGGTACAAGGTATATGCTCTTGTTGATGTTGACACAATTAATTTTTCATAGCTTACAAACTGGCTATGTTCTTTAAACATTATGTACTAAACTTCTTGAATCCTGTTCTTTTTGTTTCAGTTCTCAAACAATAGAGGTATGGGTACTGGTTTCCATTGTTAAATACGACGTCTTAAAACTTCCTCTCATATGCTGATGGCTTGTGACGTGTTACAAATTTTGCAATTTAATTGACCAGGACCTGACTAGCCAATCAAGACTGCTGCAGAATCAACTATCTGATGTGCATAAGAGACTGAGGTGAACACCTGCAAATCTTTGAATGTAGATTTCCATTTCATGATCTCATGTATACTTTGGTTGGTCACCAACCTGGACTAATAGTAAATTGAGTTTCTGCAGCTACTGGACCAATCCAGATAAGATCAACAGCATAGAGCATTTGGGGCAATTGGAAAACTCACTCAGGGAATCACTTAATCAGATTCGATCGTGTAAGGTATGCCTATTCTTGTGGTGTTCATCTGGAGAAATTACACACACACACACACTCTTTCTGCTTGTTATTCAACAGCTCTTATGTTTTTTATTAAATGATTATATCTCATCTTTGGTCGACTTGGACTCTATGTGATTGAATGCGGGTTCAATTAGGATCTTCATTTTAGCCTATCTATGAGAAAATCCATGACCCTGGTCCTCATTGTGATCGTATGCCTGCTGGGAAGAATTTGGAGATCAATTGTTTAACATTCCTTTTTTTTTTCTTAATGGATAATGAGGAGGGCAAGGAGGCTAAGATGATTTGACATCTCAGTCATTCTTAACCAAATTGGATGGTTGTGTAAAGGGATAAAAAAATAAGCAATGCTAAGTATTCAAGTGTTCTTTAACTAGCACAGTGAAACAAAAGCCAGGTGCTGCAAAGTTTTGATTCAATTTAGAGGAAACACTCAGTCAGGCCTTGGAAAAAAGAAACTATGAATATCTCTTGATTATCTGTGGCAGTTGTATTTACATTTTAAAACTGAGAGGGTTCCCTCTTTGCCAGGAAAACTTGGGAAAACAGCATCTTATGTCACTAGATTGCCATACTCAGGTAATGGATGGCTTTTATTCGATACAAATGGTTTCCTGATGGCATTGTACTAAATCCTTGCTGGAGTTGTTACCTAACTAATCTTGCTTGCAGTTTCAAAATGAGATGCATGTACCTTTCAGAATGGGTGCAGAGCAGCAGCTCTCACCTCTTCTGTGGATACCTAATAATGACAGTCAACATATTATGTTACCAGAGGAACAAAATCTGCTTCCCCATAGGTGAGTGAACCAATTAAAGGAAACTTCTAATCCCATTGCTTAAATTGTTTTCCTATTGGAAGATCATCTCTGGGCTTGCTCTGCCCTCTCACAAGTATAGGATTAAAGCTTCGTTTTGTAAAATCATATTGACAAAAGTTTGTTTATACACATGGAGAGAAAGAGGTGGGGATGGGTTCATAGTATAGGACTAAACTAGATTTTGTGAAGTATTTTGTTTGATGTAAGATAGGACACGAATAAACACAGAACAGATGACAAATTAACAATGTACCTATCCATAGAGGAATCTGTAATAGCCCCTCCTGATGTTGTGTTCTTAAATAATTGATCGAATGTCTTTTTTTAGGGATGCTGAGTGCACTGCAAGCACCTCTTTTGGGAGTTATTCTGGTTACTTTGGTGCAGGAAAAAATTCTGAGCTATCTAGTTCTGGTCAAGAAAGTGGTATGAATGGTATTCTTGATGAGTTAAATGGAACTGCATCACTGAGGCTACAGTTGGCTGGACAGTACCCTTACTTGCCAGGGCCATATAATCTGAATTTACTGAACGATACAAAATTCCAACCTGCAGCAGAGATGAACATACAAAAAGGCCCTGGGGATTTTAATGTTAGTGGAAGTTTTGAAGCTCCCAAACCTGAGTATGACTCTGGCCCTCATGGCTGGGCTTCTACTTCAGGATCATGTGCTGTTACTATGTTTGATGATCATTTGTATGCTCCGGTAAGTTTTCCCTCGGTTCTGGTTTGAACAAGTAGTTCAGTACTTTTTTTCCATACATTTTACGTTGGTGGTCATCTATGAAATGATCTGAGCCTTTTTGATTGAGCTAGCAATTACTGGGTTGAGTGAACATAGATGTAGAGCTGTGGATATATATAAACATTTTTCCATTATTATGTTTAGTATGGGAAAAATCATCTGAAATTTTGTAAGATGATGCCCATTGGTATAATGAATGAGCACTTTTACTTTTTGATCGTTCATTTATAACATGCAACTAAATTTGCATGAGCTAGAGTATTATTCTCTTGAATGCTTCAGTTAATCTGGAGTATTATCTGCGTATGCAGTAGTTTGAGCATATTACTAGATGATTAACGTGGTCTTCTACTAGGCTTAAGAGAGAATGATTAAAGTCCTGGACCATTTAATAGAAGATCACAATCTGAAGGTGGTTTTTAATTTATTAGAATCATTGCTGCTTCTTTTGCATAATAGAGTTTTAAAAATACAGCCATGTCTTTTGTCAAAGTAAGAGGGAGTGAATGCTTCAAAGTACGTAACTATTTGAGTGATGTTTAGCCTGTCTGTTGCCTAGTTCAATTTAGGATTTGAAAGCCCTTTTCTGTTCTGTAGCTATTCTATGATGATGGTGTTTTAGGGATCCAGGTGTTGGATTTCTGTTCTTGATGATGTATTGCAACTTCGGTAGCTCATTTGAATATTATTATACTACTTTCGAGTTCTATATTTTCCAGGAAAATACCACATCAACATTACAGAAGCCTTGAATTGAGAGCTAATTTTGTTTAATTGAGATTGTATTTTGTATTCATGGTGGAGATGTTTATCTTGGTGATAAGAGTGGATGTTATTGGAAATTCAATTATTTCATGAATATTGTTATCGCTGTTGCCTGTTGCACCAGTAACATATACCTTGGTTAAAATTAAGTTGCATCACTAGAACGGACTTCAGATAGATTAAGTTCCCTATTAGTGTGAAAAATTATTGAATCTATATTGGAGTTGCCAAACAGCTATGGTCAAAATATTAGTTGCTCCAGATCAGAGAGGCATTGCTTGTTTGTATGAATTGCTCGTGCACTACGTTTCAGTTAGCAATGCAGACTGTAGAATCTGTAGTTAAAAGGTGGTTAGGAGAGGAATCTATTGGAAAACCGCAACATGAATGTCATAATTCTTCATACACCACTATTCGTTAGAGTGCTTGGTCTTGGAGTTGATACTGATTGCAAAATCTTGATGCTCTTATTCGTCTCGGGTTTCTGTTATGATTTCATAAGAACCACTGATTTAGTCTTTTTAATTATTGTGAGATATCGTTTTAGAGCAGAGATTGTAGATTATAAGGTCCTCTTTGAATCACCTATATCATACTGTTTTATCTTCTTGTTGTATATTGTTATTGTCCAACATACTGCAAAATTGAAACCCGTTTATTTTTTGCAGCAACCACACTGAGATTGAGTTTTACTTGCTGTTCAGCTGGTGATAAGTTGCTGGAGAGCTTGGTCAGGTTTGTGAAATTACCTGTCCTCCAGATGACACTGTTGGATTTACTGTATAGGTTTTAAGCTATGCAATGGCGAGGGGAAGCCAGTGAAATACATATATCTATACAGCTCGACACCAGCATAGGAATTCACTGATGTTGCTAACTCGTTAGAAAGAGTGGTGCTGATTCCATCAAGTGAGACACCATTTACAATCTTCTGTATACAAGCTGTAGGTTTTACTGAAGTTACTATACTTCCCCGGCCTGAACTCTGGTGACAGGGTCACGGAGGGCAGGCAGGCTACTGCCCTCCATCCTGCATTAGGGTGCCCTGGGCTGTGTATTAAAACCAATACAGCACAGGTTGTCTTTTTTTATTTATTTTTTTCCAAGGAAAGCAATGCTTGCAATTTAAAACCACTTTTGTGAATCGAGTTCTGTAAGCAGCTTGATACCAATTTTTATTCGTAAATATTTTGATACTGATTTTCCCGAAAAATGTTATGGTGCTCACAGCATCCTATTATTTAGACTCACATGGGAAAAAGAGAGAGCATATAATAAATACTGACGTTTCATTTGTTTATCGACAAGGTCTTGTTCATCTCCGTTAGTTTTGCTATTGTAAACGTCAATTTCTCTTTAAAATAAAGATAGTTTCTTAATTAATTTCTTGAAAACAATTTCATGCAAAACATTTGAAAATTTTCTGTGTGATTTTATTTTGAAAGCAAATTCACCTTCAAATAAATATAAAAAAAAAAAAAATTAAAATTTGGTTAAAAAAATTAAAATTAAAATCCAATTTCACCAGATATTTCTGGAGAAATAATTATCAATTAGTCCCAGATAAAGTTTTCAAGTTATTATACTACCAAAGATTTTCTTTAATCATGACAAACATTTAACAATCGTCGGGCGGTGGTGGTAATGGGGTGGAACGTGCACCTCATTTTGCAACGGTGCGGTGGTGACAAACCTTTTTTTTTAACTCCTCTTTTTTTATCTCACTACTACTTAAGCCTCACCTTTCAAAATTTAATCATCACCTTGCATTTATTTTAATTTTAATTTTTTTTTATTATTTGTATTGATTTTAATATTTTATTTAATTTGATACTCGTTTTTTTAATTATTTTTTTGATTTATTTATTTTTAGTTTTGTCCCTTGATATTTTATCTCATTTAATTTTTGTATCTAATTTAGGTCCTTATTTTTTTTTATCCTTTTCCTAATTTATTTTGTTCTTCAATTTAATCCCTAATTATTTTTCTTTCATTTGTTTTTTGTACTAAATTTAGTCTTCATTGTTTTGATTACTTTCTGTTTGCTTTTTTAATTTTTTATAATTGAGAATTTTGCTACGTTATTTTTTCATGTTCGCCTACAGGTTAATCGCGATCTCATGACTCGAGTTACTAGTTTTAAATATTAGCCTGGTTTAAGTTCGGTTTTTTTTTTACAAGTTGATTTTTTTTTCAATCTTATCATTGAACATTGATTTATTAGGTCTTGAGTTTCGTGACTTGTTTTGTTTTTTTTTCTTGTTGGGTTATCTCGGTCTCATATCTTTGACAGCAAGTTAGTCAGCTTAACACTCAAGTTTTTTTTTTTATATTTTTTATTTGGAATTGATTTTTTTTAATTTTTTTCTTTAGCATTATTTATTAACCCTTAAACTCTATGATTCTTTCTCTTTCTTTTTCACGGGGAGGTGTCGGGTCGGGTTAGTCAAGAAAAGGACCAGAGCCGTGTAATTGGAAAAATCACATCAATGCTTAAAATGTTTCGAGTGCAAGCAAAACAATAAAGTAAATTCTGCAATCAATATCATGTGAAGAGAGCCATTCTCTAAGCACCTCCCACGTAAAACAACCTGACAACCTAACTACTATATCAAGGTGAATGTGTACTTAATAAATGTGGGCTCAGCTCAGCCAGATTTTGATGTACGACTGCGAGATTTGATATGATAAAATTAAAGTGCTCAGAAAATCGAATCTACACCGTCCCGAACCATTATATAGGGTCCGAGTGGAGATTTTTTTTATGGTCCGATGAGGCCCCATGGCATCTTGCAGTTTTAGATTTTCCATGATTTTTATGGCCGCAGCTGCATTTTGTCGAAGAGAAGAAGAAGGCACACAGCGCCGTGTGCAAGAATCATGGTCCTAACCGCTAACAGGTTATTCCATGATGTTGAAATTTAGGACCAATCGGAAAATGTGAAGTTTTACATTTATGCGACCACATGCATCTGTCCCATCTTTCTCTTTGACAGAAGAAGACATAGGCAATCAATTCACTTCTTGTTGTTCTATCAATCACTTGTCTATGTAATTGCATTTTCTCAGGTGATGGACGGATTCAAGATTTCTTTTTTTTAATAACCGTAAATATCTGATAACCTACATTTTCCTTAACTAAAAATATATTTATGAATAATATAAATTATATTTTAAAA